>LAHS01000180.1_pt1 | contig 191795 bp, 215 predicted proteins | sample 329651 | NCBI WGS metagenome assembly LAHS01 (sample SAMN03275699, study PRJNA271635) | activated sludge metagenome | isolation source: sample C-1 Sludge from hydrolytic chamber (first chamber) of Anaerobic...
TTTCGTGTGCTGCTAGAAATTTTCGAATCTTTTTTAAGGATGAACAGTTTGATCGATTGACGTGATTTTTCAAATCGCCCCAATCTTGCTGATTTTGTTATTTTGGCTAGGCGGATTTCTCTTCTTCGGAAAGCGAGATATAACTCCTGCCTTTGTTGCAGCCAAGGAGCGCCAAGTCAAAGAGGAAGGCGAGGGGAAGAAAACGGCTGATTTTTGATCTCATTCCCGGGCCTCCTTTACCTGAATAGTATACCAAATGCGCCATCGTATTCGGGCATAAAAAACCGCCCGTTAGACGAGCGGCTTTCGTTCGTTTCTTTTCCGGAGCGGTGTTCTTGAGGGTTTCATCGTCCTATCCTCTTTCTCTCCGTTTCTTCGATCCCGATGAGCTCGCTAAGCTTTGCCCTGTCCTCAGGGGAGGGCATGACGATTGGAGAGGCGACGTGATGCCGGCCATCCTTCGTGAAAAAGGAGATTCCTTTGCCGCCATTGCGGACGAAGATGAAGCCCCAACTTGACACCTCGGAGGTGGGGAAGGAGGCGGTTTTGCCCCCTTTAAAGGAGCGGATCGTGACGAGGTCGTTCTCAATGCCTACGGGGAAGCGTTCGGCCTTGATGTAATAAAGGATCGCGAGGACTTGGACGATTAGAAAGAAAAGACCGAACAGCGAGGCCATGACGACGCCTCCGATTCCGATACCCTGAACCGTGAGATAGATCCCGATGGCCATAAAAGTCCCGAAGACGAGGCTGGCGAAGACGTGATGGATCGCGATGAAGGAGATTTGTGCTTTGATTTTCATTTTTGGTTTTCCTTTTTATCGATGAGACAAAGACGACACGAAGAGGGCGGCGAAGTAGGGGTGTGAGAAGAACGTGACCCCGACCGTCAGATAAGTCAGCTCGCTCGCGCTGTTCCATTTCTGGATGAAGAGGGAGGGCATCCCATGGCGCTTGGCCGCGACGTTCGCGCCCCAGAGCGACACAAGAAGGGACAGGAACCAGACGGCACCGACGATAAGGGCGATGTGATCAATTGTGTTATCGAAGAGGATTCCGCCGTTCCCATAGGCGCAAAGGATGGGTCCGCCAATGGCATAGGCGACGACGAGAGGCAAATAAATACTCAGAAGGATCAGATCTCTCTTTTCGTTTGCCAGACTCCTATCCCCGAACTGCCTTAGCGGCTTCTTTTTCGCCACGTGATCGAGAAGGAATTTGCCAAGAAAGGCCGAGACTATGGCAAAGAAGAAAGCACTCAGGATCATACTTGCAAGGCTGGCTGGGTTCATTCTCTCCTCCGTCCTATCCGAATAGTATACATACCGAATCGCGCGCCAGGCCCATTTCTTTTTGAGTCTTAATTTCCTTTTTTAACGCAACGCTTTTTTGCGATAAGGCTGAGCATGCAATCCAAGACAATTTTGTTGAAAAACATTTTCCGGGAAAATTGATCAATCTTTGTCAAATCAGAATTCGAACCTTGCCTCTTTTTCCTAAGCGTTTATAATCTCCATAGGATTGACGGAAAACGTCGCTCGACCTTATTCGTGTGAAGGGGGAGAGAGCGGATGTTGGAAGTCAGACAGTTAAGTAAGCGTTACGGGGACAAACTAGCCCTCGATGACGTGAGCGTGAAAGTGGAGCCGGGCAAGATCGTCGGCCTTTTGGGCGTCAACGGCGCGGGCAAGTCGACCCTGATGAAAATCATCACGGGTCTCGAGCATCAGGACTCCGGCTTCGTTTACGTCGATGAGCAAAAGCAAATGGGGGATAAGCCCCCTCATTTGGGCTACATGATCGAGGATCCGTCTTTTTACCCGCATCTTTCGGGCTACGACAACCTGCGCTGCCTTTCCTATTTCTATAACGATCTCCCCGCCGGACGGATCGATGAGGTTCTTAAGACCGTCGGGCTATGGGAGGCTAAGAAGAAGGAATACCATTCCTATTCCCTCGGCATGAAGAAACGGCTCTATTTCGCCCTGGCGATCCTTTCCGACCCGAAGATCCTGATCCTCGACGAGCCCTTCAACGGGATCGACCCCGTCTCGGTGGCTTTCTTCGAGAAGATCCTCAAAGGCTATAAAGAAGCGGGGAAGATGATTCTTATCTCTTCGCATGAGATCCGGGAGCTTCAGAGCTTCATCGATGAGGCGGTCATCCTCGACAAGGGGAAGATCGTCTATGACGAAACAGTCAAAACGGGGGATGACCTTTTTTCGATCTTCCTCTCGCACGTCTCACAAGGTGGGGAAGCCCAATGAGCGCCTCGAAAAGGGTCCTTCTCCATCTCCGGGACCTCGTGAAGGGCAACCGCCGGTTCTTTTTGACCTTTTTTATTCTCTTTTCGCTCTTCCTTTTGACCGTGATGTTCGTTCCAGTCTTTTTCCCGGCCCAATCATTGATGACTCGGCCCGAGGGCGAGAGCATCGCGAGCAATCTCGCTGATTACCAATCGAAGCTCTCCTCTTGCCGAGATAGCGATTGGGATAGTTATTTGGAGTATTCCTTGTTCCTCAAGGAAGGGAGGGATCAGTATTGCTACCGTTTCATCACGGATTTCGTCGTGAATACCCAAGGCTACATTGCCGCGGGCATTGGTATCCGCCTCACGATGGTGGTGAGCTTCCTCACGCCTGTCTTTTCCTTGATTTTGGGGAGCGCCCTTGAGAAGCCCTTCAAAAAGGGCTATGCCAAAAACCTGTTTTCCGGGGATCTCACCCGCCACGAACTTTACCGGGCCTATAGCCGGGTCTTTGTGCTGGGGCTTTTGGCTCTCGAGGTCTTTTCCCTCGTCCTCACGACGGTTCTTTCTTCCTCTCATCTCGAGCAGCCGATCCTCTTTCGGGAGGTCAATGATTACGCTTCGGCGAGCTATGGCTCCTTTCTCTTGGGCATTTATTTCGCCTCTTTCGCGGCCAGCTTGTTTTCGTTCTTCCTCGCTTCCTTTTCCTCCGTCATCTCCGATGAGCGTTACATCGCTTTTGTGATTATCGGCGGGCTTTGTTTATTGGGCTTCGCGCTTTTCGCCTTCCTTTATCCGCGGGCGTTTTCCGATACTCGGCTTGCCGGTGGCAGCATCCTGGGTTATTTCCTCCCTGGCTATAACGTCACTTCGTTTCCGTATTCCGTTTGCAATCTCGCTTCCTTTGCGGTCAGTTCCCTCTATGTTTTCTCGGCGTTCATCTTCAGCAAGGCCGGACTCAAAACTTATGAAAAAAGAGCATTCTAAATCCCTCTTTGCTCAGACGTTTCGCTACGAGAGCGTCAAGCAGTGGCGCGATTCCTCAAGCGCGTTCGCCGTCTTCGTTTGCTTTCTTTTCACCTTAGGTTTCCTTTTGGCCCTTTCCTATTGGGTCGCCCGGGGCAGTTTCTCCTCGGTGATCCTGAGGCTGGATGAAGGGGGTATTCGCGAACTCCAAGAAGACCTGGCGCGTCTTGATCCGAACTCAAGGGAGGCCGCGCTCGACCGTTTTCTTCTTGCCCAAAATCAAAATTCCGATGCCTTTTATGGGGCTAGAGAAGGGACTCTTCTCCCGTCATCGTCCAGCAATTTTGGGGCGTCTTTCGCTTTTACTTATCTTTTCTTTTCCTTGCCGTGCTCGCTTTTATTCGCTCTTTATCCGCTTTATCAGGTTTTCCTCAAGGACAATGCTTCCGGTTTTTCGAGGAACTGGGGCGAAGGGGATCGAAGTTCAAAAGAGATCCGACAAGGCAAGCGGGCTTATTTCTTTGTCTTTTTTCTTGGAGTTGAACTTCTCTTCTTTTTATTGGGGTTGGCGATGATTCCCGAGGGCCAATGCGCCTATTACGATGGGCAGAATTACGTTCTTATTCCCGCCTCAAAGGTGTACCTCCTCTCGCTTCTCGAATTATCTGTTTGCTCCCTGGCGCCGATCGCTCTCATGGCCTCCCTTTATACCGAACACGAGACGCGGAAGAGTTTTCTTTTTAAAACCCTTTTCGTCGTTTTCTTGATGATCGCGGAGTGGGTTCTCACTCGAGTCCAGCTTTCTTTGCCCGATGTCCCTTATCTTGGGGCCCTAGCCCTTTCGAGTCCGAGCGCTTACGAAAAGAGAGCCCTGATCGAAGGGGCCATTTCTCTGGCTTTCTTAAGCCTGGGGACGTTATCTCTCTGTTTGCCCCGCCGGCGGAAGAGGTTGAATGACTCGATGAAAAAACGGGAAACATCATAGATTTTACGTGGCTTAGAATCTTCCTTCTTTTCACTTTGGTGTTCGCTAGGGCAGCGCCTTTCTCTTTAGAAACGGCGTTTCGAGAATTGGCCAGACCTTCCCCCGAGAAGGAAATGGGGCGGTATCGTCTCTTTTTTCTTTGAAACCGCGCGATAAGTCGAAGACCAAAGATGCCTTTTGGGATGTCGCTGCAAAAGGCAAAAATGAAACCCGGGATTTTTCATTGAGACGAATTCGATTGAAATGGCAAAGAAATGACTTCATTCTTTAACCATTAAATTGCAAGTTTTTCTGGTTTCTCGATTTTCAAACTCGCTATAAAACTCCGTGAATATATCGCCCTTCGGCGCAAAAACCTTGGCCTCACCCAAGACCAACTCGGCCTTTCTCTCGGCTATTCGGAAACGGCGATCAGCAAGATCGAATCCGGCGAATCTTTGGTTCCGATATCGATCCTGCCTGCTATGGCGGATAAGCATCATCTCCCCATGAATGATTTGTTTTCCTTAAAAGAGGGGCCTGAACTTTTCATGGAGCGCAACCCTTCTTACGATTGGCGGATTGTTTCCACAAATCTGCGCGCCGTCCGTTTGGCCCATCACCTGAAGCAGCGGGAAGCCGCCATAAAGATCGGGATCGATAGAAGAACACTTATCACTTATGAGAAAGGCGATGCTTGCCCAAATTGGGATGTCTTGTATCGGATTATGCCCTTTTACCCAGGGGATCCCGCGGACTTTTTCTATCGGACGCTTTATCCGGAAATCCAAGCTTCGCCCTCCTTTCGGAAACGGGGATCCTTACCGTTTTTTGTCTTCTTTTTGGGCGCGCTTTTCGGCGCGGGAGTCCTCGGCAGCGTCTTGCTTCCCTTTTCTCTCCATTCTTGAGCGGCTTCCTCTTCGACGAGCGCTCCTTATCACAATTGGAGTTGGAGCGGGGATTCTTCCTCTGGCTCTTCCTCGGAGTCTTCCCCCTCATCGTCTTCCTCATCGCTTCCGATCAGCAATCTCACCGAATTGGTGGTCATCGGCCCGACGGGAAGTCGGGATGAGGTCCCGATGCTCTTCCCCGCAACCGGGAAAACCTCGACTCTCCAAGTCGGTCTTTATACCAACGAAGGTTTCCTCGGTGTCGTTCGAAGAACGCTTCAATTCAAATTTTCGCTTGATGGTTTTGAGCCCTCGGGGGTTACGATTTCCGGCAATAATGAGTGGGGAAGCGCCGATAGCGCGACCATCACCGCTTATAATGATCCGGCGAATCCGATGCCTTCCACGCCTTATCCCTATTTTGCGGTCTTCGTTTGGGCTCGCTATACCCCTTCGGCTGAGAATCCCAATCCCGCGGTGATGGAAGGAACCCCTCTCAACATCGCGATGACCGCCAATGGAACCTATCAAGACTAAGCAGAGTTCCTTCCTGCCATACAAAAACGTTTAAAAATAGAGTTTTTATTGGTTTCTCGAGCTTATTTTTTTGCAAAATAGACGGTGAAGGCGCTGCCAAGGCCCAAAGTGCTTTCAAGGGTAATCCGGAAGCCATAATCGAGGGCGATATGCTTGACGATCGATAAGCCTAAGCCGGTTCCCCCAAGGGCTTTGCTCTTGGCTGGATCGACCCGGTAGAAGCGTTCATAGATTCGGGATTGATCTTTCTCGGCGATGCCGATCCCAGTATCCTTGACTCGGAAATAAGCAGGGGTGAGTTCGACTACGAGAGTTCCCTTATCTTTGTTGTATTTGCAGCCATTCTCGATCAAGTTGCGGATCAGATTATCGGCGTCTTCCTTCGCCATCGGAAGGGTGACATCCTTCAAGGAAGTTTCGACTTTGAGATTCTTTTTCTCGATCCAAGAGGCGTTTTCTTTGAGGGCTTCAAGGACGACCGATTTGAGATCGATGTTCTGCTTTTCGCGGGGCGTCCCGCTTTCGAGCTTGGATAGGATAAGCATCTCTTGGATGATCTCTTTCATCCGGCGCGCTTCTTCAAGCGTCGTTTCAACGGCGTCTTCCTGGTCTTTCTTCTCGCTGATCGTTCCGTTTTGGAGCAGTTCTTGGTAACCGATGATTGCGGTAAGGGGGCTCTTCAGTTCGTGCGAGGCGTTGGCAAAGAAGTCCCGCTTGGCTTCTTCGAGCTTCCGTTTCTCGGTGACATCCAAGGTTAATAAACAGACGCCGTGTCCGTTCTTTGAGGCGAAGCTTGCGCCCAAAGGCGAGGCGTTCACGAGATAGATCCGGCCGCCTTTTTCGAGATCGACGGCGCTCGGGACATTCTCTTTCATCGCTTTAGCAATGCAGCCTAATAGGCCGTTATCATTGGATAAGAGGCGGTAGTCTTGGCCTAAGAGGGCGTCTTTCTTGCCCTCAAAGAGCTCTTCGGCCGCCTGGTTCACGAGTTGAATCTTGCCTTCGCTATCGAGGGCGATCAAGCCTTGTTCCATCTCATCGAGCAAGGTTTCGTATTTCTCTTTTTCCTGAGCCAGTTCTTGGTAGCGTTCGTCGAGGAGCGTTTTGGCTTTGGCGATGCTTTCGCCGAGTTCTTTCACGTCGGCATTCGGATGCTCTTCTGCCCCGACGATTCGATCAAGAGCCTGGACTTCTGCCTGAAGTGGCTTGAGGGAGCGTTTGGTGAGATAAGCGGTCAAAAGTCCGCTTAAGGCCGTGATGAGAGCGATGCCCAAGAAGCCATAGCCCAATAAGGAATAGGTGGTGGCTTCGACTTGATTGACGGGGAGGGCGACCCGGACGTAATCGTAAACTGAGGCATCGCTAGAGGAGGTGTCTTTGCCCGCCAAATAGATCATTTCGATCCCGAGGGTGGCGCTTTTGCGGTAATAGATGGTGCCGAGGTTTTGGATTTCAGGGCGGTCCAAATGGTTTTCGGTTGGATCGGCCAAGGTGTCGATTTTCACGGTGCCGCTCGAAGAGATGATCGTGAGACGGACCGCGCTATCCGGATTGGCCAAAAGATCTTTGGTTTTCTCGGGGGTGTAGACAAGGGAGTTCGGTTCGTAATAGCCTTCGGCGATGGCGAGGTAGTTCTTAAGGGATTTCTCAGCGGATTGCTTGCCAGAATAGTCGACCAAAAGGACGCTGACCGTCAAGAGGACGAGGAGCGAGAGGAAGACGCTGAGGATCGAGGTGAGGATCAATTTCTTTTTCATGGGTTCATCCGATAGCCCATCCCATAGACGGTCGCGATGATCTCGCCATGGGGGTCATTGATCTTTTTCCGAAGCGAAGCGATATGGACGTCGAGGGCTCTTGACTCATAATCCCCTTCGCCCCAAAGGGCGCTGAAGAGGGTTTCTCTCGAAAGGGCTTCTCCGCGATGATGAACGAAAAACACCAACAAATCCCACTCGCTTTGGGTGAGCGAGACCTCAAGATGGTCCATATCGAAAAGTTCGTGGGCTTTTTCGTCGAGCGTGAAAGCGCCGATTTTCGGCAAAATTACTTCAGGCTTCTTTTTCCGAAAGCGGGCGTTGACCCGGCTGGCGAGTTCCAAAGTAGAGAAGGGCTTCTCGAGATAGTCATCGGCCCCGAGGTCGAGCCCGAGGACCTTGTCGGAGACCATCCCTTTGGCCGAGACGATGATCACGTCGATATCGCTATTGGCCTTATCTTCCCTGAGCTTCTTAAGAAGGCTCAGCCCATCGATGTCGGGCAGCATGAGATCAAGGATCACAAGGGCGGGTTTTCCTGTCTTTAAGGAAGCAAGAAAACTCGTCCCGTCGGGATAGACTTTCACTGGGTAGCCTTCCTTGGCGAGGGTCAAATTTTCGATATGGGCGATTTCCTTGTCGTCGTCGACGATTGCGATTTCCTTATTCATGGTTAGAAGATTTGCTTGTCCTTATGATACCCTTTTACGACGAAGATGACCCATTCCGCCACGTTGACGGCATGGTCGGAAATCCGCTCAAGATACTTGGCTAAAATCCCCGAGTAGAGGATTGCCGCGTGGTTGGCGCCCTTTTCCTTATCCAACATGATGAGGCTCTCGATGCATTCGTCATAGAGCTGATCCTGGAGATCATCCTCATGTTCGACCTGCTCGGCCAAGCCTTGATCGTGCCGGGCGAAAGCAAGAAAGGAAGTGTCGACCATCTCGAGGGCGATCCGACACATCGTCTGGATCTTGACGATCGGCCAACCTTTCGCGTTTTTGATTTTGCTCGTCCATTCGGCGACGTCTTCGGCGTGGTCGCCGATCCGTTCGATGTCTTCGATGGCCTTCAAGATGCCAGCGACTTCGCGCATGCTCCCGGCGTACAGATGTTCGCGTACCAGGCAATCGAGGCATTCGCCCTCGAGAGTTCGCTCATAATTATCGACGGTGTCATCATCGATTGGGACAAAGTCGGCCGGGTTGATCTCATTCTCATAGTAAGAGAAGGCCCGCTTGAGGTTATTTTCCGCGTAGGCGCACATTGCGTTGCATTCCTTTTCCAGATCATCGATTTTAATGGGATCGCTCATCATTATTCCTCCTTGGGTATTCCCTTTCGTCTAGCCGAAGCGACCCGAGAGATAAGCCTCGGTTTTCGGGTTCGATGGCTCTTTGAAGAGCTTTTCGGTTGTATCGAATTCGGCCAGATCCCCCAAGTAGAGGAAGGCGGTGTAGTCGCTGATGCGGGCCGCTTGCTCCATGTTGTGGGTCACGATTACAATCGTGTAATTATTTTTGAGGCTTAGCACCAATTCTTCGATCTTCTCGGTGGCGAGGGGGTCGAGGGCGCTCGTAGGCTCATCCATAAGGAGCACATCAGGTTTCATCGCTAAAGCCCTTGCTAAGCAAAGCCGTTGTTGCTGGCCGCCCGAGAGGGCGAGGCCCGACTTCTTGAGCCGGTCTTTAACTTCATCCCATAGTGCCGCCTCTTCGAGGGACTCCTGAACCAACTGGTCCAATTCCTTGCCCCGTTTCTTTCCGGCGCAGCGGGGGCCATAGGCAACGTTATCGTAGATGGACATCGGGAAGGGCGAGGGGGCTTGGAAGAGCATGCCAACCTGACTTCGAAGTTCGAGCGGGTTCGTTTCTTCGATCGGTTTATCGTGATAAAGGATCTTTCCGCTCTCTTTGGCGTCCGGGATCAGGTCGTTGAGGCGGTTAAAGGCCCTTAAGAGCGAGCTTTTACCGCAGCCCGAGGGACCGATGAAGGCCGTGACGGCATGCTCAGCAATCGTGAGATTGATGTGATGGAGGACCTCTTTCTCGCCATAGTTCAGCGAGAAATCCTCGACTTGGAAGACGTTATTCATGCATTGCCTCTTTTCCTTAGAAAGACGGTGGTCAGGATCTTGGCGGATAAGCTCAGAATCGAGATGACGATCAGGATGATAAGGGCGATTGCGCTGGCGAGATGGTAATTCGGATTCTCGCCCGCCAGTAAGCTCCAGATCTCCACGGCCAAGGTGTCGTTTTTCGCGTTGAGAGAGACTGTGTCCCCGATCACGTTGCCGATCGCGAAGACGAGGGCGGCGCTTTCGCCGATGATGCGGCCCGAGGCGAGTACCGCAGCCGAGAGGAGCCCAGGCAATGCGGTGGGCAGGATGATCTTGTGCAGGGTTTGCCGTTCGCTTCCGCCAAGGGCCAAGGATGCGGTCCGATAATCCTTTGGGACTTCATCGAGGGCCTCTTCCGAAGTCTTGACGATGGTGGGAAGAAGGATGATCACGAGGGTGAAGCAACCCGAGAGCAAGCTGCCGGTGTTGACCCCGGTGAAGACGCTCGATAAGGGGATGAAGACCGCGACGCCGATGAGACCAAAGACAATCGAGGGAATGCCAGAGGTGATGTCGATCATCTTCTCAAGAAGGGCGACGATTCGGCTCTTTTTCGGAGCGAAATAGGCGAAATAGATGGCAGCCCCAATCCCTAACGGCAGGGATAAAAGAAGTGAGACGGCGATCACGAGGAGGGTCGAGAGCAAACTGCCGCGGATCCCGCCACCCTTTGTCGTGATGGAGAAAGAGGTGAGGCTTTTGCCTTGCTCAAACGCATCTTTCACTCCGCTCGCGCCATCTTTGGCGAGAGCAATCACCGTTCCGCCGGCCGAATCGGTTAAGAAAGCCTTCGTGAAATAGGTTCCGACCGCCACTTTCTGATCCAATTTTCCGATTGGCGAAGAAGGGGCGAGATAAACCAAAGAGACCACGCTTTCGCCGGTGAAGGAGTTGTCATCTTTGAAAGCGACGCCCCAACTCGCGGAATAGGAAGCGCCTTCGATTCCCGGATCGGCATAGGTGGCGCTACTTGCCGTGCTTTCGTAGGTATAGGTTGCCGAGGCATAGTCCGAGGTCAATAAGTCCCAACTGATGAGCGAGGCCCCGCCTTGGGCGATGTTCACAAAAATCACGGTGAGGAGGGCCAAGGCGCACCCCGCCGAAAGCCAGGTGACGCTTTTGCGGCAGAGATCCTTGATCTTCCGAATCTGCCAAGTGCGGTTATTTTTCGTTTCAATCCTGTCCATATTTCTTCGCCATTTTCTTCTGAATGAGGCTCAATAAGAGATCGACGCCGATGATGAGAAGGATCAAAGCGAGGCCGATTGAGAAGCGGATTTCGGCATTGGCGCCGACCGCCTCGCTATAGCCAAGAAGCATGTTGCTCGTGAGGGTGGCGCTCGTGCCGAAAAGATCGAAGGTCGGGCCGCTTCCGGCATTGCCGATCACGCTCGAGACCGCGGTGGCTTCGCCCAAAGCACGTCCTAAGCCGAGGATCAGCCCGGCGAAGATGCCATTCCGCGAAGCGGGGATGATGACTTTGAAATAGGTCTCGGTCTTCGAAGCCCCCAAGGCCAAGGAAGAAGCGAGATAGTTCTTCGGGACGTTATTCATCGCATTGACGCTCAAGGAGGTGAGAATCGGCAGAATCATGAGGGCCAAGACGATCGCCGCGGATAAGGTTGAGAGACCGCCTTTGCTCGTTAAGCCAAGGTTTTGAGCCAACGAATCGACCATCGGGCAGATGAGTTCGCGCCCGAATAAGCCATAGACGACCGAAGGGATCGCCGCCAAAAGCTCGATCGCGAACGCCAAGATGACCCCAAAGGGTTTTGGCGCGATTTTACTAATGAAAAGGGCGGTGTAAACGCTTAAGGGCAAGGCAATCAACGTCGCCAATAAAGACACATACAAGGTGTTGATCGAAAGATAAAGAATTCCACTTTCCTTGGGCAAAGAATACCAATGAAGCGCGAAAAGGAAGGCGCCTAAATTCACCTTGAACGTGATGCCATTTTCACTATAGGTGGTAAAGAAAGGGACCAAGCCTTTATAAAGAAGGAAAACCGCGATGAGAATAAGCGAACTCGCAGCGAGAATCGCCGTTCCCAAATATGCGAAAGAGGCCGCTTTATCTAACGCGGTCCTCTTCTCGCCTTCTTTGAACGTTACTTCGTGAGCTCGCTCCATTTGGTGATCGTTCCCGAATAGACGCCTTTAAGCGAAGCTGCCGTGATGGTGGTGATCTTGGTGTTCTTCGCGTTGATCACCGCGACGATGGCGTCGGTGCACATCTTGCCCGTCGTGCCGGCGACGGCCGGTTCGCTCGAAGAGAATTCACGGCTGGCGTAAGCGATATCGAGTGCACTCGAGGAATCTTTGTCACTTCCTTGAGTCCGCTTATAGGCATCGCCGGAACCCGTGTGGTTATGCTCGGCGACGAAGTTCCCGCAGAGCGGCGAGAATTCCTTGCTGAGGGCTTTGGCCATTTCCTCGACTGAAGTCGAGCCACCAAAGTGAATCGTGACCGCCTTATTGTCTTCGGCAGTGACCGGATAATTGGCCTTGATGCTGGCCCAAGTCGGATCAGTAGAGGCAATCGAAAGGATGCCGCCGAGCTGCTTCATGGTCGCTTTGGCATCGGAAGTGCTCAAGAAAGCGCGATAGGCTTCCACGATCTTACCAACCTTCTCGTCACTATAGGAAGCCCGGACGATGTAATTGAAGTTACGGGTCATCTTGTAGGTACCATCCAAAACAGTGGCTTCGGAGGGTTTCACGCCTTCATACGAAAGGCCGGTGACGCCGCTCGTGGCCAAGGTCGATAAACTGATATAGCCGATGCCATTCACATCGTTCTTGACGCTCGAGATCATGTCGCCATTCGAAGCGACTTGGATGTAGCCAGAGGCTAATTTCGAATTGTCGGTTTTGGCGGCGCTATAGCCGATCGCGGTCATAAACCCATCACGGGTTCCTGAAGTCGTATCACGCGTATAGACGCTGATCGCGGGATCGCTCCCTTGGTTGCAGGCTGCTAAGGCCATTAATGGCACAAGCAGCATCATCTTGGCGAACTTTTTCATCTTGTTTTCCTCTTTTTCCTTTTTGTTACGCCAACACTTTAAAAAGAAAGGGTCTTCGATTCCCTCATGCGGGAGTAAGACTCTTGTTAAGAAGTTGTTAAATCGAAGCGGTTAAAAAAAGAAAAAGCGGATTTTTCCGCTTTCTTGTCAAAAGAGTTTTTGTCTTTCTTTACGCCCTGAAACTAATTCTTGCCATCCCAAAATAGGGCATCCAAACTCGTGTCTAAAGCCTTGGCGATCGCGAGGCAAAGATTGAGCGAGGGATTATAGTCCCCCCGTTCGATCAAGATGATGGTTTGCCGGGACACTCCGACGAGTTTGGCAAGATCCTCTTGCGAGAGATCCTTGCCAGCTCTGGCGGCCTTAAGCCTCAGGTTCTTCATCTTTTTCCTCTTTCTTATTTAAGAGCATTCGAACGAGAAAGGAAACCCCAGTGACGAGCCAGCAAATCCCCGCGAAGAAGTCGGTAGCGTAGGGGCTGAGGGAATTTTCCGATCCCATCCAGCCATCAGCGACGAGGCTGACGATGCCTTCGGTGAGATAAAAGGCGCTGAAGAGGCAGCAGAATATCCCATAAAGCCAAACGGATTTTTTATCGAGCGTCTCTTCAAGTCCGCTGGCGCCCCGAAGGGTGATGTAGCTATCCCCGACGACGAAGGCTGCGCCAAGGCCGAAGATCACCGTTTGGGTGAAGGAGAGATAGCGAAGGCCATAGGCATCGCGGAGGAGAGCGTCGATCAAAAGATAAACGACGAGGACGATGAGAGCGATCGTGAGGCCGATCCGCCGTTCTTTTTGCTGCCGTTCATCCAAAATTCGAATTTTATCGGGTTGGCGATAAGCCCGAAATAAGCTCAAAGTCCCCGCCAAGAGAAAAATGGCGCCGAGGACGAAATAAACGCCGGAGATCACCATGTCGGGTATCGAATCGAAGGGAGTGGCGTTTGCGCTCGAGACTTTCTCGTCGAGAGCCTTCCCCGCTAAAAGATAAAGCGTACCCAGCAGGATGCCGAATCCCCCGGCGCCCAAGAGCCCAACCGCCCCGAGTTTCGCTTTTTTAATGATGGCTTGATCCATTTTGCCTTGCTCCTTTTTTTGAACGAAAATAGTCTAAAGCCTGGCCAAACAAATGTCAAGTATATATGACATTTTGTAATCAATAAAAATTAAGACATAAGGATTTATCGAATGATTAATATTTTAGTTTTATTCGTTGATATAGGCGCCGAAGTCCGCTTCGGAAATGATTTCGTAGTAGTGGTTCGCATAACGAAAATGCTTGCCATCCACGAAATGGATTCCAGCGCCGAAATCCAAATAGTATTCGGAAAGAACAGGCGCGGTTTCATAAGCGCAGGGGGTGAAGCGGATTTGGTCGAGGAAGGAACCATCCACGATTGTTCGGACGAGGCTTTCACCCTTTTTAAGATCCACGTTGTCATAAGGAATGAAGGTCTCGTAATCGAAAATCGAAGGGGCGGATAACGTTGTCGAAGCGACGTAGCGCTCATCCACCGATCGCCCATTCATCGTGAACGAATGCTTTGTGCCGCCGATCACGAGGGAATAGGTTTGGCTATAGCCACCGCAAACCTGGGCTTTATCGGCATCGTCGAGCAGGAGGCAGCTCTCGGCGAAATCCAAAAAGGATTGTTTGTCAGCCGAAGTTCCATGCCGGTAGCTGTTCATCCCGCCGGGCCCGATATCAAAGGCGGATCCTTGATAAGCAAAGAGCGAGATATCTGAAAGAGTTAAGTTGCTTGACCAGGAGTAAGCCGTTTCGAAAGAGGCATAAGTCGGGGAATAGGTCTTGAAAGAAAGAACGCTGTCTTGATCGGGCATCCTGAAGTGATAAGTCCAAGACCGTTCCGAGCCGAAGGTGTAGCCCGTAGAGATCAAAGAACCATTGAGATAAAGCTGTAAATCCACATCGGTCAAGATATTGGCGCTTACCTCGACCCAGCTCCCCGCCGAATAGGTAGAATCGAGCGAATGCCGAAGATGCATTTTCGTTTCCGCATCCACGCTCAAAACATGGCGGGCGCCTTTGGAGGCAGAATTTAGCGTGCCCTGTGCGGTCAGGCCCAACTGATCATTTAAATAAGAAATGGCATCACTGAAAGCTGCCGAATGGATCGGGGAGTGGTCGATTTCCGTTTCTTTGGCGGGGCGGGAGACGCAAAACGGGCCAACGAAGATTGCTTCCTTCGAGGAATAGGTCTTGAGCACTTCGTTCATCTTGGCTAAAGAGACCCCAGGGAGGGCGTCAATTTCGGCGGGGGTCTTCACTCGGTTGGTTCCGCTCATGAGACCCGATCGCCAAATCTCGTTTTCCCTCCAGCAATAAACCTCGAGGCCTTTTCCCGTGGGCAAACTGAGATAAGTGGAGGCATAGCTATCGCCGGAATCCGCCGAACTCCCGTTGATGTCGGAACAACCCAAAAGCGCGAGGGCAGCGGCAGCTAGGCAAATCCCTTTTTTCCGATTCATTAAAATTATTATAACACGGGGGTTCTTCAATTCCTTTCCGTTTTTATCGCCCGGGAGAATCCCTTTCTTGAACTATGTCGCTTAACCGATATAATTTAAGCGAGAGAAAATCATGTCCTTCAAAAGCCTCGTTCGTTCCCAAAAGATGTCGGGTTACCGCCTTTCGAAAGAAAGCGGGATCCCTCAGACCACGGTCACCGACCTTTTGAGTCACAAAGCCAGCTTGCTGAAGTGCAACGCGGAGACGCTTTATAAACTCTCCAAGGTTTTGGGCGTCTCGATGGAAGAACTCCTCGAGAGCGAATTGCGGAAAAAGAGCAAAGCGGATTCCTTCGAGGACTTCCGCAAAGAGGAATGCCGCCATCTTAAAGCGAAAGGGGACATCCCTTATCTCATCGAACTGCTCGAGAGCGGCCGGATTCAGAAACTTTATAAAGCCCGTGATTACCCGTCTTGCTACTATCTCGTCGCGATGGCGGACTATCTTTCAGGCCTTCATAACGTCCCGCTTTGCAAGGATTACCATGATATCCGAACGAAAAGTTTGGCTACCCCGATTTTCCCCGGCAATCCCGGAAGCCTAGACGAAAAGAAAAAGAGCCTCCTGATCGCGAAGGCCCTTCCCGAATTCAGCCATTTTGCCCTTTATGAGCAAGACGTCCGCAAAATCTAGTTATTTTTTCGTTTCCTTGAAGACGCGGGAGAGCCGCTCTTCCGAGAATTCGTCATTCATCACCTGAGGCTCCATCTCGCCGTTTTCGGCTTTGAGAAGCTGTTCTCTCGCCACGCAGGTAAGCACTTCGATCGCCAAGTTCTCAACCCCATCGTTATTGACGATCACATCGGCGTAGTTGCTTGAAGGATGGACGATTTCGTTATACATCGGCTGAACCGTCGAGAAATATTGATTGATGATGTTTTCAAACGTGCGGGCCCGTTCCTCATGGTCGCGGATGATCCGGCGGAGGAAACGGCGCTCATCGCTCGCGGAGATGAAGACGCGGAGGTCGCTCAAGGAACGGAGGTCTTTGTCGACAAGGGCCATGATGCCTTCGGCGATGATGAGGTCTTTCGGGACGATCCGCTCCGTCTTGTTGCTCCGGGTCAGGATCGTGAAGTCATAGGTCGGCTTCTCGATCGCTTTGCCGGCTTTGAGATCGGCGATCTGTTTCCGCATGAGCGGCCAATCGAAAGCTTTCGGGTGGTCGTAATTGACCTTCATGCGCTCTTCCATGTTCATCGTGGACTGATCTTTATAGTAATCATCTAGGGTGATGTAGGTGATCTTGTCGTCCCCAAGCGCCTTGATGATGCTTTCCGTGATATACGTCTTGCCAGAGCTCGACCCGCCGCCAATCAAAATCAATCTGGGCATTTTTATGAACCTCTAGCCTTTTATTATAGAAGATTCGCTTCTTTTTCCTAGTCTTAGAGGAAATAGGTTACTTCGTTTCTTGGCTCGGTTAGAATGATAGGGTTAAGACGACTGGGCGAAGGAAAAGAGAGGGTTTTGCATGGATATTGAGAAACAAATCGAGGCATACGTGCCTTTTAACGAGCAGGAAACGAAAGACAAAGTTCTGATTCTCAAAGCCCTCCAAGAGCAAAAAGACGTTTTCACAAGGGAAGATACGGTAGCCCATATGACCGCCTCCGCCTGGGTCGTGAATCCTTCTCACGACAAAGTCTTGATGGTCTATCACAACATCTATAATTCCTGGAGCTGGCTCGGCGGGCATGCCGACGGAGACAAGGATTTACTGGCCGTGGCGATCCGCGAAGTGAAAGAAGAAAGCGGCGTCACCGACGTCAAAGCCTTGTCGAGCGAGATCTTTTCCCTCGAAGTATTAACCGTTGATGGGCATATCAAACGGGGGCAATACGTCTCCTCGCACCTTCATTTGAACGTGAGCTATCTCCTCGAAGTCGATGATAAGGATCCCCTTTTCGTCAAACCCGACGAGAATAGCGGGGTCCGCTGGTTCACCTTCGAAGGGGCGATCGCGGCCTCGACGGAGCCCTGGTTCCAAGAGCATATTTATAAAAAGCTGAACGCCAAGTTGGCCCTTTTCCTCAAAGGCGCGAAGAGATGAAGCACGAGGAAGAGCTCATCGCGATCCTTAAAAAGAACACGACCCTTTGGGCGATACTCGAGAAGGCACCTTCTTTCGGCCTCAAAAACTATTACATCGGGGCGGGCGTGATCTCCCAAACCGTTTGGAATGCTCAAAATGATTTCCCGCTTCTTCAGGGGATCTCCGATGTCGATTTCGTTTATTTCGATCCCGATCTCTCATACGAGAAAGAAGACTATTACATCCATTTGATCCAGAAGGAATTTGCCTTGATGCCTCTCGGGATCGACATCAAAAACGAAGCCCGGGTCCATCTTTGGTATAAGTCCCATTTCGGTTATGACATCAAACCCTACGAAAGCGTGGAAGAGGCGATTGCCTCTTGGCCGACGACGGCCACCGCGGTGGGAGTTCGTCTCGAAAAAGGGGAACCGATTATCTATGCGCCGTTTGGGCTCGACGATCTTTTCGACGAGATCATCCGGCCGAATAAAGTCGCGGTCAAAGAATCGGTCTATCGGGCCAAATGCGAAAAATGGAAGGCCAAGTGGCCCTCGCTCACGATTATTCCGTGGTAGTTATTTGACGAGGATGGCTTCGGGGGCGAGGCAATCCTTTTTGATTTGGTTGAAGCAACTCGCGAGGGGGAAGCCATCGACGAGGGTGTGGCTCACCGTGATGTTGAGGATCAAATGGTAACGGCCGTCCGCCTCTTTCCGGTATTTATCCCAGAGAATCCGAGGGACCGAAAGATTGTCGTGGTTGCCCGAGGGGGTCGGATGTTTCATTCCAACGATCTCGAGTTGCGGCAAACAGGTGGCATAAACAACATTCGGGAGATCGACGATGGCATCTTGGTTCAGCTCGCCATTGGGTTCGAGATTCTTGGCTTGTTGCGTCAACTTTTCCACGTCATGGTAAAACGAAGCGAAATCGTTTTTCATGGGGCAGCCAACGTTCACGTAGACGCCCGAAGCGCTCATGACGGTCCACGTCGGATGGAGGACATCATAAAGAAAGATATGGCCTTTTTCTTCTCTCATCCGCATCTCTTTGACGCTCATGACGCCTTTCATCACGAGGAAAAAGAAATAGGGGAAGAATGAGTCGCCCCGGCTTTTGGCCAATTTGACGACCGCATCGACATCGATATCCACATCGAAGCCATAGCTCGGATCCGGGAACGTCGAAAACCAGGCATATTGGTTCCGTTTCGGGTAGGTCAATAAGTCAATTTCCGTACGCTGGTCCATAAGCAAAATCCTTTTTATTTATTGAGAGCGCCGATCTTCTTCAACTCGGCGAGGAGCCAGGCCTTATCTTCGGCGTTGTAGATGATGTTCTTTTGATCCACGTCGATGTCGATGAGCGGGCTCTCTTTATAGGAATTGTGCACCCAATCATCGTAATCTTTCCATAAGAAACGATAGTAATCGACCAAGGACTGATCGAGTTCGAACGAGCGGCCTCTTTGCTTGATCCGCTTCAAAACGGTCTCGAAGGAGCCGTGGAGATAGACCATGACGTCCGGGGCTTTCTTTGGTAAGCCTTGAAGCTCATCCATCATCTCTTCGAGGAGCCCATCATAGAGTGCCATTTCGACATCGCTGATGCCGCCGGTGTCGTGGTTCTTTTTGGCAAAGTAGTGGTCCTCGTAAATGCTGCGATCCATGATCGCGTTATTCTCGAGGAGGGCTTGCTTGATCGCGTGATAACGGGCTTGAAGGAAGTTCAACTGAAGCAAGAAGGGGTAACGCCGTTTCTCTTGCTCCTCTTTCGTCGCGGTATAGAAAAGCGGCAAAACCTTATTGCCTTTGACCGATTCGTAATAGACGGGGATCCCAAGTTCCTCGTGCAGCATCTTGGCCGTCGTGGTCTTTCCGATGCCAATCATTCCACCGATGATAATCACCACAGTTTGCTCCTTTTACTTCACGATCGGATGGCTTTTTGCGGAGATTTCCCTTAGTTGAGCCAAGAGATTCTCTTTCATCGCCAGATTATCGAGGATTCCGCCTTTATCGTAATCGAGGACAATGACGGGGCTCTCGTGATAGCTGTTCTTGAGCCAATCGTCATAGCCGGCATGGAGGAACTCGAGATGCTTCAAAGAAGCCTCTCCAAGCTCGTAGGCGCGCCCGCGTTTCATTAAATGCGAATAGACCGTCTGCCAGCTGGCTTTGAGATAGATGAGGACATCCGGTTTCTTGCTCGGAGTGCCCGGGATCTCTTCCATCATCTCTTTGAATAAGGAGAGATAGATCTGGAGTTCGAGCTCGCTGATCCGGCCCTCTTCAAAAATCTTTTGAGCAAAATAGGGATCCTCATAAACCGAGCGGTCCATCACCGCGTTTTTCTGAGCGACGGCCGCCTTCAGATCCTTCATCCGCGTCCGCAAGAATTCCAACTGAAGTAAAAAAGGATAGCGGTTCTTTTCGGTTTCATCGGGAGTGGCCGTGTAGAAGAGCGGAAGGATTTTGTTATCCCTCACGCTTTCGTAATAGGCGGGAATGCCCATTTCTTTCGAAATTAAATCGGTTAAGGTGGTCTTCCCTAGGCCCACCATGCCTGCGATGACAATCATGAAATTTCCTTTGCTTTTCGACGAAAACAACGTCTTCTATTCTAGGCAACTCCCATAGGTAATTCATCAAAAATGAAAACGTTTTCTTTCGAATTGGAAAAAAGCCTAATGGTCATCGGAAGAAACGTTCTTATTCGGTCGGCGACCTATAAAAATTGGGTTCTTTAATCCGATAGAGATGCTAAAATACCCTACTGGAGAAAAAAGCAGAACCTTTTATTTGTTTCGTAGTGGAACGAATGAAAGTAACCTTTAGGGTTTCCATAGCTGAAGCGAATGTCTCGGCTGAAACACCAAAAAGCGACATCCTGTGATTGGATCCAAAATAATTCATACATGGGAGGAAATAATTGTATGAAGAAGTCGTTAGTCTTAGTCGCTTTAGCCTCCGCCGCGATGCTCGCCAGCTGCAATGGCACTGGTAGCACCTGCAACTGGTCTTCGGTCGCGCTCGACAATTTCGAGCTCACCGAAACCGATATCGGCACTTCGAAGACTGCCGATGCAACAAAGATGGCTGCTTACACCGAAGCCGCCCCGCTTAAGATCGGTCTTGTCACCGATAGCGGAACCTTGAACGATCACTCGTTCAACGAATCGGCTTGGAATGGTGTCAACGGATTTGCCACGACCAATGGCGGCGGAACCGTCAGTTCCACGAGCTACTGCGTTGAGACTGGAAAGATCCAAACCAAATACGTTCAGCCGGCGAAAGATGCTTATGATACCAACGGCCGTGTCGCCGCGATCAAGAGCGTTGTCACCTGGGGCGCCAAAGTCGTCATTCTTCCGGGCTTCCTCTTCGAATCCGCGATCAAGGTTTGCATCAATGACACTGCGTTGAAGGATGTCTGCTTCCTCGCTCTCGATTGCAACAAAGAAGATCCGGACAATGGCTATAAGGCATATGAATATACCGACAAGGTCACTTCCATCATCTACCGTGAAGAGCAAGCGGGCTTCGAAGCCGGCTATGCCGCGGTCAAGGAAGGCTATCGCAAACTTGGCTTCTGCGGTGGCATGGCTGTTCCGGCCGTTGTTCGTTATGGCTCGGGCTATTGCCAGGGCGCGGATGTCGCCGCTCAGGAATTGAAGCTCAATGATTGCGCGATCAACATTCAGTATTACTATGCTGGACAATTCGCGGCGACCGCTCAGGCGACCACTTATTGCACCAACTGGTACAAGAACGGCACCGAAGTCATCTTCGGCTGTGGCGGCGCTGTCTACAATTCGGTCACGACTGCTTCGCAAGCCAATAACAACAAGCCGTGGATTGGTGTCGATGTCAACCAGCACGCGGATACTTCGCTTGGCGCTTCGCAGGCTTCCTGCATCACCTCGGCGATGAAGAACTTGCTCTCGACCACCGAAATCATGCTTGCTTCTTGGGTCAATGAAGGCGGCGCTTGGAAGAGCGCTTATGCTAAGAACGTCATCACTGTCGGTGCCAAATCCGATAACTGTGTCCTTCCGACTCCGGATACCACTGGTGATAGCGGCTGCTGGGGCTTCAAGAACTTCAGCATCGCGGATTACACCACGCTTCTCGGCAAATTAAAGGCCGGGACGATCAAGGTCAATTCGAACTCCGACAATGACAAACTCGTTGCGGCGAACTTCAGCTGCAGCGCCAAAGTCAAAGTCAACTACATCAAGTAGTCTTTGAATCTCAAAGGTATGGGGCGCCACACGAGACGCTCCATACCTTCTTTTTGGAAGAAAACCCATGCAAGACACCAACGTCATTGAACTAAAACATATTTGTAAATCTTTCCCGGGAATCAAAGCCAACGATGATATTTCGCTCGACTTGAAGAAGGGGGAAATCCACGCTTTGCTTGGCGAAAACGGCGCTGGGAAATCTACCCTGATGTCGGTTCTCTTCGGAATGTATGAGCCTGATTCCGGTCAGATTTTCGTTAACGGAAAAGAAGAGAAAATCAAAAATCCGAATGATGCGACGCGTTTAGGAATCGGAATGGTACACCAGCATTTCATGTTGGTGGGGTGTTATACCGCCCTTCAAAACATCATTTTGGGTTATGAGCCGGCCACGAAGTTCTTTGGTTTTTTAAAACCGAAAGACGTTCGCCAATCGCTCCTTGACCTTTGCAAAAAATACAAGTTTGAGGTCAATCTCGACGAGAAAATCGATGATATGCCAGTCGGAGAGCAACAAAAGGTCGAAATCCTTAAAATGCTCTACCGGAAAAATGATATTTTGATTTTCGATGAACCGACCGCGGTTTTGACGCCACAGGAAATCGATGACCTCATGATTTCCATGAAGGAATTAGCCAAAGAAGGCAAATCCATTCTCTTCATTTCCCACAAACTCAACGAAATCATGGAAGTGGCCGATCGCGTCACCGTTCTTCGCAAAGGAAAATGCTTGGGTACCCTCGATGTCAAATCGACGGATCCCCAGCACCTTTCACGCCTCATGGTTGGACGGGATGTCCAATTGGTCGTGAGCAAGAAAGAAGCCAAACCCGGCGAAGACGTTCTTACCGTCGATAAACTTTGCGTCTATAGCGCCGAGAAGAAGCGGGAAGTCGTTCATGATGTTTCTTTTTCTGTGAGAAAAGGTGAAATCGTTTGCGTCGCTGGCATTGAAGGCAACGGCCAGAGCGAATTGGTTTATGCCTTGGCCGGACTTGAGAAGGTCCGCTCCGGCTCGATCATTCTCCATAATCTCGACACCTATCGTTACCGCCGACTTGATAAAAACGGCGTTGAAAAACCGGTCTCGGGTTTCAATCGGATTGCCTCCGATAACATCGATCATGTTCGTCGGGTATCCCGTGAAGCCATCAAGTGCTTTTTCATCAACTCCTACCGGCATTGCGTCTCTCTTTTCAATAAGAAAAAACCTTTTGTTCCTTATGTGAAAAAGCAATATTTCTCTCCCAAACCCGAAAGTGCGATTTATTGGAAAGAAACGGCGCAGCGCGACGCGATCCTTCGTCATAACGCCCGTGAAAAACTCAAAGCGAAACTTCACAAGGACTATCAGCCTAATTTCGTTGGGGCTGACTGGAAAGGCGATCAGTCGTTACGGTATGTGAATGCCCATCTTGAAGAGATGACGATCCGCGATCGCTCGATCGGCGGCATTTCCCATATTCCGGAAGACCGCCAGAAATATGGCTTGGCCTTGGATTTCTCTTTGAAGGATAACTTGGTTCTCCAGCGTTATTTTGAGCGGAAATTCCAGACGTTGGGCTTCACGAACGATCGGGCTAAATCCGAATATGCCAATGAATTGATCAAACGCTACGATATTCGCTCTTCTTTGGGTGGATCAACCACCGTGAGGAGCATGTCGGGTGGCAACCAGCAAAAGGCGATCATCGCCCGTGAGCTCGACCGGAACACTCCGCTTCTCATTGCGGTTCAGCCCACTCGTGGTTTGGATGTCGGCGCGATTGAATTCATTCACAAAGAGATTGTGAAACAGCGCGATGCCGGCAGTGGCATTTTGCTCGTTTCCCTCGAACTCGAGGAGGTCATGAACCTCTCCGACCGCATCTTGGTGATGTTCAAAGGCGAGATTGTTGCCGAACTTGACCCCAAGAAGACCACGGTTCAGGAAATCGGTCTTTATATGAGCGGAGCCAAACGGATGGATCTTAAGACGCACAAAGATATTCCGCTTTCGGAAGAAGGAGGCAAAGCCCATGCGTGATTTCTTCGGCAAAGTTGGCCATTTCTTCCTAACGGTCTTCCGCAAGATCGGCGATTTCTGCCATTGGCTGAATGGAAAACGGGGCTGGCGCAGTTTCCTCTCCGCCGCCATTTGCGTAGGGATCGGTCTCTTCTGTGGCTTTATCTTGATGCTTTGCATCGATCCGGCGAATTCGCTTAAAGGCCTGTGGATTCTCTTGAGCCAAGGTTTCAGCAATACGGATTCCTTTGGCCGGGTTATTTATCAGGCCACCCCGATGATGCTTTCGGGCGTCGCGATTGCCTTTGCCTTCAAGCTTGGCCTCTTTAATATCGGCCTGACAGGTCAGGTCACGATTGGAGCATTCGTGGGGGTTATGCTGGGGCTTTCGGGTTGCAATTGGGCTGTTTGCATGCTTGTCGCGATGCTCTCAGGAGCGGCGATTGGCTTGCTTACGGGCTATCTCAAAGCGCGTTTCAATGTCAACGAGGTCCTCTCCGGCATCATGCTGAACTGGATCATCTATTACATGATCGGCATTATCGGAACGCTTTGGATTCCGAGCAGCTACAAGGACAAGATCACGCCTTCACAGCTCTTCTCGCTCCAGGGGGATGCTCGTATGCCGTCTTTGGGCATTTCGAGCATGCCAGGCATCTCGGTAGGCCTCATCATTGCCATTTTGATCGTCGTTCTTATTCAGATTGTTTTGAATCGGACGACCTTTGGGTTTGAAATGAAGCTCAGCGGATCCAATAAATTCGCCGCTCAATATGCGGGTATCAATCAAACCAGCAAGATTGTTCTGGCTTTGACGATTTCCGGTGCCGTCGCTGGCATTTGCGGATTCATGCTCTACGCGAACCCCACGAACCCGATTGAGTTTAAGTGGGACAGCGGCAGCGATTCGCTTTTGGCGGATGGCTTTACGGGCATCTCGGTTTCCTTGATCGCCCAGAATTCGCCGTTGGGCTGCATTTTCTCGGCCATCCTTCTTACGGCCATCGACGCTTCGCAAACGGAGCTTAAGGCCTTGTCCAACTCCTACAACATCCATTACACCGAACTGATCAAATCCATCATCATTTACGTCGCTTCGTTCTCCTCGTTCTTCGGGATGCTGATTCAAAAGCAGCACGCCCGCCATGAGGACCTGAGGGCAAAAATGAGTCTATCGCCTCGTGACGAAGACGCCAAAAAAGCGGGAGAGGAGAAAGCCAGCGTATGACACTCACAGCTTCGGACTTTGGGACTTTTGTATTCTTCCTCATTATGTACGGAACCGGTTTTATCCTCGGTTCTTTCGGCGGAATGTTCTCGGAATGCTCAGGCATTATTAACATTGCCCTTGAAGGCTCGATGGTCTTTGGCGGATTCACGGGAATCCTTTTCCTCCAAATCATGAATACGGCCGCGGCTGGAACGTGGCTCTGCACGACTTTGGCTGGGGTGCAGATCATCTTCTTCTTGGCTTGCATCATCGCCATTGTTTTCTCGATTCTTTTCTCCTTCCTTTTGTCCTTCGTGTCAATCAAGTTGAAGGCTGACCAAACGATTGTCGGCACCGCGCTTAACACCGTGGCGGTCGCCCTTTGCACGATCATCAACACCTTCGTGACCAAGAAGGACAGCGAAGAAGTCTACAACAATATGTTCTCAACCATGCTGGCGGTGAAGACAGGCAACAATTTCATCGACAGCGCTTTCTCCAATCTCAATATCGGTGTCGTTTTGGGCATCATCGCCATCATCGTCCTGTGGCTTTTGATGGATAAAACCCGGTTCGGCCTCCGTTTACGGGCTTGCGGTGAAAATCCGGCCGCGGCGGATTCGGTTGGCATCAATGTCAATCGGACGCGCTACATCGGCACAGCCATCGGCTCGGCAAGCGCCGGATTCGGTGGCTTCATCATTTTCTCCTGCTTGCCAGTCGGCGTTTGGCAGATTTCAGCCTTGGGCTATGGCTTCTTGGTCTTGGCCGTTGAAATCATGGGCAACTGGAAAGCGACTTGGATTGTTCTCGCCTCGCTCTTCTTTGCGGCCTTCTTCGCCTTCGCTCCATCCTTTACCGCAGCGCTCTTTGGCCAAGGCATCAGCGGGGACAATGTTTTCTTCACCCGTCCTTTCTATTACATGCTGCCGTATCTCCTTGCCTTCTTATCCTTGATTTTCTTCTCGAAGCATTCGCATGCTCCGAAGGCCGAAGGCATTCCTTACGACAAGAGCGGCCGCTAATTAACATCGCGTTCAAAACCCATTAAGATATCCAGGAGGAAAAATCATGGGAACTTTACTCACCGTCTATCCGATCAAATCCGTTTTGGCCTATGGCGATACGATTTCGAAGGAGAGTGCCAAGCTCTTGAATGATCTCACCGCGAAGACCGGCTATGAATTCAAACTCGTGGGGGTCGATGAGCTTTCCAAGGGGGATTTGCCGCTCATTTTGGTCCAATCCGGCGGTTCAGAAGGCTTCTTTAAGCGGGATATTTATCCGACCTATAAAGGCCCGTATTATCTTTTGACCTATGGCTCAAGCAACTCGCTCGCGGCTTCGCTTGAAATCCTTTCTTTCATCAAAGAAGAAAACAAGAAAGGCGAAGTGCTCCATGGCGATAACGACTACATCGCCAATCGCTTGAAAGCCTTGATCGCCGAGAAGAAAGCCAAGACGATGAAACCCGCTCGCTTAGGCGTGGTGGGGGTCCCGTCCGATTGGCTCATCTCTTCGAACGTGGATTATCAAAAAGCCAAAGACATCTTCAACGTGGAACTCGTCGATGTTCCGGAAGAGAAGATCCTTGAGCTCGTCAAAAAGCATAACGAAAAAGTCCCGGCTCACGAATTCAGCGCGGAATTCAATCCGTCGGAACTCGATAAAGCCTACGGCATCTATGAAGCCCTCAAAGATCTTTGCGCCGAGGAGAAGTTCGCTGGATTCACCCTCCGCTGTTTCGATATCATCAAAGCGGTCCATATGTCGGCCTGCTTGGGGCTTTCGCTCATGAACCGCGATGGCATCATTGCCTCGTGCGAAGGGGACGTCCCGGCCATGATCACGGCCTATTCGATCTTGAAGTGCCTCGGGGTTCATGCCTTTCAGGCCAACCCGAACTGGATCGACCCGGCGAAGAACCAACTGACCTTAGCCCATTGCACTTTGCCGCTTGATATGGCGGAAAGCTATCAGTTCGATACCCATTTCGAATCGGGGATCGGCGTTGGCATCCATGGCGTCATGAAAAAAGGCGATGTGACGATTGTCAAAGTCTCTTCGACCCTGAACGAATTCTATTGCGAGGAAGGCGAGATCTTGGAGAATCAGTATCGGAAAGACCGCTGCCGGACCCAGATTGTGATCCAGATGGCCGCCCCGGTGACTTACTTCCTCAAGTCGAGCTTAGGCAATCACCACCAGGTGATCTATGGCCATCATAAAGCCGAACTCAAAGCCTATTTTGAGTCGCTCGGTCTTCGTGAGATTGAAGGCTGATCCCTTTCTTAGGCGATCAAGGCGCGGATTTCCTGATCCGCGTCTTTTTTGTAGCGGCCGGTGAATTCCAAATAGGCGTTGCGGCCCGCGACTTCATAAAGTGTGAGGGCTTGGCCATGATAAACCAGTCGGGTTTTGATTTTCTTTTCGACCCGGTTGATCTCGAATCCCGAATTGAGGAAGTCGCTCAGGCAACTCTCTTCATCCTTCCAGACATCTTTGATTGAGGCTTCATCCAACAAGATATTGATCGGGCGGACGATCTTGTTGTCTTTGCGGGCTTTCGGGGCGCCTTTATGGACGAGCGAGGCTGGCTCATAAGGGGCGGTTCCGTCCACGCTCGTTTCCCGGAAGCGGAGGATGTTGTTGTATTCCTGATTCTCGCCCGGGGCGACGAAATAGAAGTCTTTCTCATAGGCCGTCGAAATCACCGTGCCACCCTTCTTAAGGAGAGCGATCGCATTCGGGTTATTGATTGGGAAGGTATCGCGGGTCACGAAGAGATCGCCAGCCCGGAGCTCCTGGAAAGAAATGTCGTTATTGAGGATGATGTCCGCGGATTTCCGAGCGGGAAGGATCGTTTCCTCATAGGCTTTGACGATGTACTTGAAATAAATCTTCACGGTGAAAGCACTCGGGGTGCCCGTGGCTTTCATATCGCGGATGATGCGGCGGAGGAAAAGACTCTTCGGATTGCCATCGATGAAGTCTTTGATGACTTTGAGGGGTTCGAGGTCCTTGACGAAAGAAGGATCGAGGGCGTAGATGCCTTCGACGAGGATCACGTCATAGTCTTTCCCATCGAGGATCGTCGCATTCGGGATTCGTTCGGAAATCAATTTCGAATAGCTTTTCTCGTGGATCTTGCCATTCTCGGAGAGAGTCTTGATATCTTCGGCCGCTTCGGGGAGGGCATAGACGCTCGGCTCATCGAAGTTGAGGAGAACCCATTCCCGTTTGAGACCCTGAGCGAAACGCTCCAAATCCGCGGGTGAAAGGAGGTCCTGAATCTTGCTTTTAATCAAGCTGATCGTCTCGTCATCGTATTTCTTTTCGAATGGAAGATCGATGATGATGTCTTTGATCCGCTTTTCGATTTCCGAAAGGTTTCCAAGGTGATTTTGGAAATCATTGAGCGCGACCTTGTTCGGGATGATGCCGCTTAAGCCGTAGTCATATTGGTCTAATGAAACGATTACCGCGTGATGCCCATTATGGTCTAGAAGATCTTTGAGGAGTTCCGCTGAGAAAGATTTGCCCGAGCTTGAAGCGCCCGAGATCAAAACGATCGCCTTTTTCTCGCTCTCGAGCATTTCTTCGCAGAGATCGAGATTGGCGAAACCGAATTTATCGAGGTGGTGGTATTCAAACGACATAGAGGCATCCTTCTTTGTTCTTCAAAGTCTAGCCCATTCCCCGAGGAGTGGCAAGGCGAACGTCCTTCCAAAAAAGCCGTTGTTCCTGGTCTTTTTTCCTTGAAGGGAAAGCGGGGCCAAATAACACTCAACATTTCCGCGCGGGAGGAGTATCCTACGTGAGGGAAAAACTTATGTATGATGTCTTAATCGTCGGTGCGGGGCCTGCGGGTATTTTCACCGCGCTCGAACTGCTTAAAAATGGCAGCAAGAAAAAGATTCTGATGATCGAAAAAGGCCATCCGATCGAGACGCGGCGCTGCCCCAAAGGCATCACCGGAAAATGCTTGAACTGCAATCCATGCGCCATCACGACCGGCTTTTCGGGCGCAGGCGCTTTCAGCGATGGCAAGCTTTCCCTTTCGGCCGAGGTCGGAGGCGAACTTCCGGATCTTCTCGGCTTCGACAAAGTCCAATCCCTCATCGAATACACCGATCAGATTTATCTCTCCTTCGGGGCCGACGAACACGTCGAAGGCCTCAATCAAAGCGAAGAGGTTAAGGCGATCCGGCGCCGCTCGATTGAAGCGGGTCTCAAATTGGTCGATTGCCCGATCCGCCATCTCGGAACCGAGAAGGCGCATGATCTGTATCTTTCGATTGAACAATATCTCAAAAAATCCGGCGTCGAGATGATGTTCGGCTATGAGTGCAACGACATCATCCTTGAAAAGGGCACCTGCACGGGTGCGATCATCCACAAAACCGGCGATGGGGATGAGCAGAAGATCATGGCCAAAGATATCGTGATCGCCTCGGGAAGACGGGGCGCTGATTGGCTTGAGAAAATCTGCGCGAAATACGATATCGCCCATAAGCCAGGGCCCGTCGATATGGGCGTGAGGGTCGAAGTCCGCAACGAAGTGATGGAAGAGCTCAACACGGTTCTTTATGAAGCAAAGCTGATTGGCTACCCCGCTCCGTTCAAAGACAAGGTCCGCACTTTCTGCCAAAACCCCGGGGGTTTCGTCGCCCAAGAGAACTACGACAACGATCTCGCGGTCGTGAATGGCCACTCTTATAAAGAGAAGAAGAGCCCGAACACCGATGTGGCGATTCTTTGCTCCCATAATTTCACCGAGCCGTTCCATGAGCCGATTCTTTACGCTCAAAAGATCGGCGAGCTCACGAATATGCTCGGCGCTGGGCACATTCTCGTTCAGCGCTTTGGCGATATCCTCGATGGCAAACGGACTTGGGACAAGGAATTGGCCCGCAGCAACGTCCGCCCGACCCTTCCGGATGCGGTGGCAGGCGACATCACCGCCGCGATGCCTTACCGGACGATGACCGATATCATTGCCTTCATCAAAGCCATGGATCACGTTGTCCCCGGTTTCGCCTCCAGCGAGACGCTTCTCTATTCGCCAGAGATCAAGTTCTATTCAAATAAGGTCAAAATGGATGAGCACCTTGTGACTAACGTTCCCCATCTCTATTGCTTAGGGGATTCGAGCGGTTGGACCCGGGGTCTCATGATGGCCTCCGTCATGGGCGTTGTCGCCGGAAGACAGCTTCTCTAAAAATAAAAAAATCCGCCACAAATCCGCGGCGGATTTTCTTTTTAGGCTTTCAAAGGCTCTTGGGTAGGATCGGGCTTTTCTTTCTTCTTCAGGTAGACGCCCAACACCCCGAATCCGATCGTGGCGGGAATCGCAAGATAGAAGGCAACCCGACCCACCCGATAACCGGTTGAACCGATCCAGTGGACCGTGACTTTGCTATCGCCTTGCTTCAGTTTAAACGCCAATAAGCCATCTTGGTCCGTAACGCTTTCTTTGCGGGTTGCGCCTTGGCCATCCGTGATGAGGGCCTCATAGCCGTTGTAATAGAATTGGGCGATTTGAACATAGGCTTCTTCCGAAGTCACCGTGACGGAGAAAGTGGTGGTCGGGGTGGCCAACTGCTCGAGCGTCAAACTTGCGGAACCATCGAGGACAGCCGGAGCGAGATAATCGGTTTTCTCGGGGAAACCATTCCAGCGCGAGAGGGTGAGGCGAATCGGATAATAAAGCGAATTCGAATAATCGCTGACATAGCTCCAGTCATAGAAAACCTCGGGGGCGTATTCGTTCTGCAAGCCGACGGAATCGACCGAAGCCAATAAAGAATCGTCGGTCTTCTCGTAAATCAAAACCCCATCATTGCTCACGGCGATTCGTTTATCGACCGGGCCTTGATTGATGGCCAAAAGGAGGGCGGCGCAGAAAGCCAGGATTTGGAGCTGGGTCGGATGGGCTTTGGCGGCATGGACGAGCGGGATGATGAGGAAATAGCCCATGAAGCCGAGGATCGCGTAGAAGCGGAAGGGGAATTGGGCTTTGTAAAAGAGGCTGGGAACAAATTGCCAAATCCAAGCCGAGGTCAGAAGGAGGGTGCAGGCCACGATGATTCCCGTGGCGACGTAGAGATCGGGATTCTTAAGGGTCTTCTTGGCTTCGAAGCGCTCCGGAAGTTCCACATCCCCATGTTTCTCGTTCTCATAAAGATAAAGGAAGCCGAGATAAAAAACGGTCAAAGCGAGGAAGATCTCGAGCCGCTGATAAGCGAAGGTTGCTAAAGGCAAGAGGAAGACGGTTACGAGGGCGATGAGGGGGCGGAAGAGGTTCAGTTTGGGCTTTTGACGCAGAACATAGTCCACCAAAACGGTGAAGAATCCCGACAAGAAGAACAAGCAAAGGGATAAGGTCCAGTTAAAAGCAGTATCGTTCGTCGCCTTCCAGCCCCAGCTCAAAACGTTGCCCAGCCAACTGAAATTGAGGATTCCAGACATCCGCCAAGAGCCATCGCGAGCCTTGATGAGGAAGGCTTGCGTCGTATTCATGATCTCATCTTGGGTGAGCCGATAAAGATTGCTTCGGCTGGCCGCGTACATCGGGAAGAAATAAACCGAAACAAAGCCGAAGATCAAGACGATGGAAATCGAAAGATAGAGCCAACTCACCTTTTTCTTAAGAACCTGGACGACTCTCAGGATGTTGGCAAGCAAATCGATGACCACGGCAACGGCGGTGATGAGCGCGGTGAAAGGATGGGAGAGAATCAAGAGGCTCATTCCCAAAACCACGGCGAGGTAGGCCGAGACCCGGGGCCGTTCGTCATGCAAGATCCGGTAAAGGCCATAGAAGACGATGGGGATGAAGCCGATGGCGATCCCTTCGCAATAGGCTGAGCGATAGAGGAAATCGATGATTCGATAGGGGAAGAAGCAGAAAGCCATCCCGAAAAGGGTAGCGATCTGTGTGGATTTCGCGATTTTCTTGGCCAAAAAGAAAACGAAGAGAGAAGAAATATAAACGCTCACGATTGTCAAAAACTTCATCGAGGAAATAATGGTGGCGCCCGCCCAGGCGAAAAGATAAGTGAGCCAGACGGTCAGGTAATGGGGGAATGGTCCGTAGAAGAGATAAATATCGACGGCGTAGTAGGACGAAATCGTGTTGGTTGGCGTCAAGGCAAAATTGCCGGCTTTGAAGGCATCATAAAGGTCGCCCATGTAGGTGAGATGCCAAATCATGTCGTCCCCGGAAGGGATGCCATTTTGAAAATAGATCGTGAAGGGGAAAATCGCGCAAACGAAAATCAGAAGATAAGGGATGCTTTTCGAGAGGGAACGGAGGACGTTTTCTTTCGTCAAGAAGGGAAACTTCTTTTTCGCTTGAGAAGGCTCTTCCATTTGTTTGCCCGAGGAAATCACCCTTCTATTATAAGGAAGAAAAGAAACAGAAGGTATCCGTTTCTTTGCCCTTTTTGCCGAAGCGCTTCGGAAGGAAAAAGGGCGATTCTCTCCCATGGGGAGAGGCGAGCGAAGGGGAACTGCTCTTGCTCTTCGGGAGCAATGGGGCCAAAATAACCTCATGATTTTGCTCGGTTATGCCGTCTTGATTTCCCTCTTGGTTTATGGGATTTTTGTCGGCGTTCGCACCGGGATTCGCCATCATAAGAAAAGCCCGCTCTTCGGTGAGCGGTGGTGGATTTCTGAGGCTTGGGATTTCGGAATCAATCTCCTTGGCACTTTCCTTTTCGATGTGATTGTCACCTTCGCCTTTGGCGGCTATTCTTTCGGCAACGCCCTTCTTTTCACCCTTTGCGTTTCTTTGGTTCTTCTCTTGATTCAACCGCACATATGGATCGAGAAAATCCAAAAACACTCGGCGGTCAGCGATCAAGAAAAGCGGCATTTCGTTCTCTCCTTCAGCGCTTTGTTTTTCCTTTTGCTTGAGCTTTTCGCTTTTAACGCGAACGCCTATCGGGATCATCTCACTTCCGAAGAAATCAGCTTGGACGATACCTCCTTGGTTTTTTCTTCCACGACCACGAAAAAAGAAGATGGTTCGGTCGTGCTCCCTGCCGATAGCTATTTCGTTTGGAGTCGAGGCGAGAAAACGCCTTCCCGTCTTCAATTCGATTTCACTTCGGGCCAGAGCGTTGAAACGGATATTACCGTTTTCGCTCAAAAAGGCAGTGGCGCGTTTTATCAAGTCTCCAAAATCAGCTGCACGCCGTCTCAGCTTTCAAGCTGTCTTCTCGATTTGCCTGACGCTTCCTCTTACGCCACTCTCAAATTCTCTTTTAGTTTCGATTGGGCGCGTCAGCCCTATGGGGACTATTCCGGAACCGGCCAAAGCGTTCAGCTTTCGGCTTTGACGTTCAATGCGCCAATCCGTTTCGATTTCTCTTTCTTGCGTTTTGCCCTTTGCTTCTCTTTGCTCGCCTCGATCGTCGGTTTCACTTCGCTTCATAATCGCTATGAAAGCCAGCGGAAAGAAATCCATCGAAAAACTGAGCTTGGGGTTTTGCTGGCGGGTGGGGTGATGCTTTTAGCCTTCGTCATTTATGCTTTGATCTCCCGCGAGACTTTCTTTTCCGCTTATCCGCTTTCGAAGCCGGTTCAGGATTACGATATCTACACTCAGATGTTCGATGCCTTTAAGAAAGGGCAGCTCAATATCGATGTTCCAGCCGGGACTTCTCAACTTTGGGACCACGCCTATTATGGGGGTAAGGCCTATTCGTATTACGGCGTGATTCCGGTCTTCTTAGTTTCGTTCCCGTTCTTTTTCCTGACGGGAATGGTGCCGAAGGTAGCCTTCCTCGAAGTGTTCGGCGCGATTTTGCAAGTCACCCTTCTTTTGATCCTCGTCATCGAGATTTGCCGGGTTTTCTTCAAGAGCATGCCTCATGGCGTTTTGCTTTTCGTTTTGATCCTGAGCGTTTTCTTGAGCCTCACTTTCGGGCTTGTGACCCTCAAAAGCTATTACATCAACAGCAATCCTTCCAACCCCTGCGTCGAAGGCATCTATCACATTCCGACGATCTATGGTCTTCTGAATCTTGATGGTTTTATCCTCTTCGCTCTCTATGGCTATCCCAAAACAAAGCTTCGTCCGCTTTATCTCGCCCTTTCGGGACTTTTCTTCGTCTTTATTATGGCCAGCCGTCCGAACCTCTTCCTTTCGCTGATCTTCGTGGGACCGCTTTTCCTGAAGATCACGATGGAAAAAGAGACAAAGTGGAAAGAAAAGCTCCTCGCTTTTGCCCCGATGTTCGCGATTCTTCTCGTCGGAGCGATCTTCATCGCCGAATACAATTACGACCGCTTTGGCAGCATCGTCGAATATGGCCAGCGTTATCAGAACACGATCTCCAATCAAAGTGACCTGAGCGTGAAGCCGAATCAGATCTTCCCGGCTTTGCTCCATTTCTTCCTGAATCCTTGGACTTTCAATTCCTCGACGGTCTTCCCTTTCATCGGAACGACCAATCCGCGCTTCACGAGCGATTCCACCGACTATTCCTTCTATCTCTCTTGGTATGCCGGCGTCTTCTCGATTCCGCTATTCCTCAGCCTTTTGTCCTTGCCATTCACCCGGATCAAGGGCGGCGATCGCTGGCTCGATGCTTTTGCGCTCCTTTTGCCCGTCACGATGATCGCGTTGGCGATCGTGACCTATTCTTTCGCCGGGCTTTGCCCACGCTACATGCTGGAGATGTATCACCTTGCGACGATTGGCAGCATCATCGCCACTTTCCGGATCTTCGACAAAAAACCGGAAGCTCAAAGCACCTTGCTTCCGATTGCGTTTGTGGTGGCTTTGGTCTCCGGCTTTATTTGCTGGAACTTATCCAATGATAATTTCTTCGGATCGGATATTGGCGATTGGAGCGGATTACTTCTTCGGGTCCGTGGCATCTTCATCCCGAACGGAACAAGCGGCTACCTTCTCGTCATAATCTTGCTTTGTGCGATTCAGTTCGAGTTCGTAACGCTGCAGGTCTTTTTTCCGCATCGTCTGGAGCAGAAGCCCAGCGAAGAAAGCCAGAAAAGCAGCCAAGTAGACAAAACAACACACGATTAAGGTCGGGAATTTCTGGACGGTCCCCGTTTGGAAATAATCGATGAAGATCGGGATGATGAAGCCGGTTGCCAAAGCAAAAAGGATCAAGGCAATCCAACCAAAATAACCCATCGGGCGATAGTCGCGGTAGAAGTGGCCGATCGTCAAAAGCACTTTTCCGCCATCGCGGAAGGTATGGAGTTTGGAATAGCTGCCTTTCGGGCGGTCCCGGTAGGTGATGGTCATCGTTTCGACGTTCAGATTTTTATCGAGGGCATGAATCGTCATCTCGGTTTCGATCTCAAAGCCTTTCGAGAGCACCGGGAATGTTTTGACGAAAAGGTAGGAAAAGGCGCGGTAGCCCGTCATGATGTCTTTGATTTTGCCATGGAAGATATGATTGACTCTCCGCCGAACCAAGGTGTTGCCGAAATTGTGGAAGGGGCGTTTGTTTTCGGTGTAATAGGCCCCCGAAAGCCGGTCGCCGATGACCATATCCGCGCTCTCTTCGAAGACTTTTTTCACCATTTCCGGAGCGCTGGCAAGATCGTAGGTATCATCGCCATCCACCATGAGATAGCACTGGGCGTCGATATCGCGGAACATCGAACGAACCACATTGCCTTTTCCTTGCTTCCGCTCTTTTCGAACGATTGCCCCATGAGTCAAAGCGATCGCTGCGGTTTTGTCCGTGCAGTTATTGTCGTAAACGTAAATGGTGGCTTCCGGCAAATACTTTTTGGCATCATCGATGACTTTGCCGATCGTCATTTCCTCGTTATAGCAAGGAATCAGAACCGCGATTTTATCCATAGGTTTATGGAATGATTATACCTTAAATGGATTTTAGAAGAATGAGGCAAAAACCCCAAGGAGTCCCTTGGCGCGTTCTTTGGGAGACGCTTGAACCAATCGAAAGGGCTTTTGCAGGGGCTTTTTCCCAAGAAGAGGGCGAGAAAAAGAATCTTGGAGTTTCGCCTGGCCTTGTCCTCTCCGCCCAAAGTGTGTTCTTTGAGATTTGCGGAAGGGGGGTTTCGCGGTATACTTGCTCCTAGTCTAAACCGAACGTCGCCTTATCGGACGAGTCTGGGTGTAAACCATGTTTGTTTTATATCTTGTCGTTCCTTGCTATAACGAAGAAGAGTGCCTTCCTTCCAGCGCCAAAGCGCTCAAAGAAAAGCTCCAATCCTTGATTGATGCTTCGAAGATATCGCCGGAGAGCCGGATCGTTTTCGTCAATGACGGCTCGAAGGATCAGACTTGGTCTTTGATCAGCGCCCTCCACGATCAAGACAAGGCTTTCGTCGGGGTCAAGTTGAGCCGCAACAAGGGTCATCAATACGCTTTGGAAGCAGGCCTTTCATATGCGGTGAATAAGTGCGACGCGACGATTACGATTGACGCTGATCTTCAGGATGATATCAACGCGATTGATGCGATGGTCGATGATTTCAGCAAAGGCATCCAAATCGTCTATGGGGTCCGAACCGGCCGGAAGAGCGATTCTTTCTTTAAACGGATCACGGCTCAAGGCTATTACCGCTTCATGCGAAAAATCGGAGTGGAGATGGTGGAAGAAGCCGCGGATTTCCGTCTGATGGGGAAGCCAGCGGTTCAAGCCCTTCTTTCTTATGGCGAGACCAATCTCTTTTTAAGAGGCGTCGTCCCTCAAATCGGCTATCCGAGCGCTCAGGTGGGCTATGAACGGAAACCTCGGACCGCGGGCGAAAGCAAATATCCGCTTAAGAAAATGCTGACCCTCGCTTGGAATGGCGTTACTTCCTTTTCGGTTAAACCTCTGGAATTCCTTTTCTCTTTTGGGACTTTCATGGCCATCGCCTCGATTGTGGTGATGGTTGTCTTCGCTTTTCTCTATGGATTGAACGTTCTTCCTTTTTGGGATTTCACCTATTTGATTGCCTGCCTTTTCCTGGCCTGTGGGTTCCTCTTGCAGGGGATGGGGATCTTGGGCGGCTATATTGGCAAAATCAACCTTGAGGTTAAGAAACGGCCGGCTTATTTCATCGAGACGATCTTGGATAAATAAAGGCGATTGAAGCCAAAAGAAAACCCTAGAGATTTCTCTAGGGCTTTTTTCGAAGTGGTGGGTACTACAGGGATCGAACCTATGACCTTCTGTACGTCAAACAGATGCTCTCCCAGCTGAGCTAAGTACCCACAGCTGTGCGACTGGCTTTGTCGCGTGGACTATTATACTGAACCGAGGGGGAGCGGACAAGAGGAAAATACTTTTTGAGGTAGAATGTGTCTTCCAATGAAGGGAATCCAACACATTTCTCCTGCTTTTTCAAGGCCCAAGATAGTAAGGCTGAAGGTGAAAAATGGCCTATTGTGGTCGTTTATAAAAAGAATAGAATATTCGTCATGGACAAAGTGGAGAAGAAACCGGATTCCAAACGTGCCGAGATCATCCGCTTTTTGGTGATCGGCGTCGTGGCCACGATTTTTGATTTCGGGACCAAGCTTTTGGTGTCCTCTTGGATGAAAGGCCTCAACGAATGGCTGATTCTCGGAATCTCGACTTTTGCGGGCTTTGTGATCGGCGTGATCGTCAATTATGTTTTCTCGGTTCTTTGGGTCTTCCAAAACGTTGCGGACAAAGGGGCGGCCAAGAAGCAAAGCAAGTTTTGGCTTTTCGTTCTTTTGGGCTTCATCGGCTTATTGATCTCCGAAGTCATTTTCTATGTCTTCCATTATCTGTTCATCAACGTGTCGGATATCAACATCGTGGATGGCTCGAATTCCCCCAAAGGGATCCTCAAGGGTGACTGGAGTTTCCTGAGCGATAAAAACTTCTGGATTTATGCGGTGATTTTCTGCGTCAGTACCTTGATTGTCCTCGTTTGGAATTATAAGTCACGCAAGAAGTGGATTTTCATCGCTCCAAAGGCAGAAGAAACCCCGGCGGAGCCGCCATCCGAGTCCAAGTAAAAACATTCCTCGCTCTTTTTCGAGGCGGCTTGGGGAATCTTTCCCTAGAAATTTCGTTGTTCCTGCTTTAAACTTTTTGCAAAGAGTCCACCTGATCGTGGAGGAAGGAATAGCAATGGCAAAAGCAAAGAAACCGGCGAAAGCCGCCAAGGCTAAAGTCGAGGAGAAGCCGACGAGTAAGACTTATCATATTTCCAAACGTGCTTCCGATGGCAAGTGGCAGGTCAAACTCGCCAGCGGCGAGATTGCGATTAAGCTTTTCGACACTCAGGGCGCTGCGATCGACTATGCAAAGAACATGGCCGGAAATCAAAAAGGCAGTATCCGCGTTCACTCGATGAAGGGGAAGATGCGGAAAGCCTAAGACGCACTAGACAAGAACGGGCGGCCTCGTATAATTAGGAAGCCGTCTTTCGGCTGCATCTGTAGTTCAATGGTAGAACACCAGCTTCCCAAGCTGGTTACACGGGTTCGATTCCCGCCAGGTGCTCCAGCAAACCGTTGAGCCTTCCCTTGCGGAGGCTTTTTTATTTCCAGCAAAAGTCGTATCAATAAAAAAGTTACGTTTTTCGTCAATTCCATCCCTTTTTCGAAACCGATGGGCTTTTGCCAAGGATATTTTTCTTTTTGAGCAAAAAGCAGGTGCAAAAATTGGCCGTATTGCGAAAAAATATCCTTTCGGGTTCTTTCAAAGAAAGAAGACCTTTGCTATCATTAGGAAGCCCTTTTGTTTCCGGGGGCTCATTTTGAAGAGGAAGCGCGGACGGGGGTTCGCCGGCGATCCAAAGAGTAAATCCTTGGGAATCCAGTGTCTCTTGCCTTGCTTCCGTAATGATGCTGTCCTGGTTCTTGGAGGAATGCATATGACCACGATTTTCGATAGTCCGAACGCCAATGTCATCACCGATTTCATTCTTGCGATCATCGCGATGGCCGGCTTTGATTACTTCCTGTTTCGTTTCATTAAGCGGACTTTCGCGGTGGTCTTCACCATTTCCTGCCAAGTTCTCTTCATCATCGCCTACATCCTGAACCTCCATTTCTTCTATATCATTTTGGCGGTGGCTTTCGTCCTCGCCGAAGTCGCGTTCCTCTTCGCCAATTTGAGCGAATATCGTTCCTTGGTTGCCAACGGCTTCAAGGGCAAGGGCGGGATTGAGCTTTTCAGCAAACATTCCCATTCGCCCGCTCCCGAAGCGATCTTTGATCGGGAGGCCGTTTATGAGAAAGTCTATACGGCGGTGGTCGATATGTCCCGGGTTAAACGGGGCGCTTTGATCACCTTCGAAAAGAAAGACAATTTATTGGATGATGCTAAAGTTGGAACGATCATCAAACAGCGCGGCGTCGACGTCGATGCCCCGGTGAGCGCGGAACTCCTCGAAACCATCTTCTATGAAGGCACCCGCCTCCATGACGGCGCCGTCGTGATCAAAGACGACAAGATCGCCCGGGCTGCGGTGTTCTTCACTTCAACCGCTCGGCCTTTAACTGGCAAGTATGGCTCGCGCCACCAGGCCGCAATCGGCATCAGCGAGAACAGCGATTCGGTCACGGTCATCGTTTCCGAGGAGACTGGCCGCATCGCGATCGCCTTCCAAGGCGAGCTCACTCCGGTCACCCCGGATAACTTCCTCCGCATCTTCGAGGATGATATGGCTTTCGAAGCCGCCCCCGATACCAACAAAGGCGAAGCTTCAGGCGTTAATTCCACTGAAGGAAAATAAAAAGCATGGGAACCAAATATTTCGGAACCGACGGCGTTCGTGGAGTCGCCAATGAGACTTTGACCGCCGCAATGGCCTATCGCATTGGCCGTTATTTGGGCCAGTATCCCGCGGGCAAGAAGAACAAAGTGCTTCTTTGCCGGGATACGAGACTCTCGGGCGAAATGCTGAAATCCGCTCTTTTGGCGGGCCTTTTATCTTCCGGTGCCGAGGTCTATGACGAAGGCGTTTCAACGACGCCGTCTATCTCTTATCTCGTCGTCAAAAAGCATTTCGATTTCGGCGTGATGATCAGCGCCTCTCATAACCCGTTCTACGATAACGGCATCAAGGTCTTCAACCATTTGGGCGAAAAGCTCGAAAATGAGATCGAGAACAAAATCGAAGAATACATGGACCGTCCTCAAGACGATCTTCCCTGCCCGAGCAAAGAGAACGTCGGCCACCTTTATGATGGGGATTCGCTCAAACAGGACTACATCCATTGGCTGAGCAAAAAAGCCACTTCCGATTATTCCTCGCTTAAGGTTCTCGTCGATTGCGCGAATGGCTCGGCGTCTTATGTCGCCCCCTTCCTTTATCAGAAGATTGGCCTCAACGCGACCTTCATCAACGCCTCGCCGAACGGAATCAACATCAACGCCGGCTGCGGCTCGACTCATATGGAAGCTTTGAGCGCTGCCTTCCACAAGGGCCATTACGACCTCGCCTTCGCCTTCGATGGCGATAGCGATCGGTTCATGGCTCTGGCTCCGGATGGTCGCTTGATCGATGGCGATGCGATGATCTATCTCAATGCTTTGTCGCTTAAAAAGGCTGGCAAACTCCATTCCAATACGGTGGTGATCACGGTCATGAGCAACTTCGGGCTCCGGAAAGTCCTCGAAGATAAAGGCATTGGTTACGACACGGTCGCGGTAGGGGACAAAAACGTCCAAGCCCGCCTCAAAGAAAAAGATCTCTCGATCGGCGGGGAGCAGTCTGGCCACGTGATCTTCCTCGAAGATCTCAATACCGGTGATGGGCTTCTCAGCTCGATCAAACTCTTGAATCTCTTCGTCAAAGAAAAAGCGATCTTCAAAGAACTCGGGGATTTCGTGGTCTATCCGCAGGTACTTAAGAACGTGAACTTCGCGAGTCGCGACATTCTCGAGAAAACGGCTTCAAGCGCATCCTTGAAAGCCGAAATCGCCTCCGAAGAGAAAGCCTTGGGGAACCACGGCCGAATCTTGGTCAGGCCGAGCGGAACCGAGCCGTTACTTCGGGTCATGGCGGAAGCGGATACGCAAAAGCGCTGCCAGGATATTGTCGATCATCTGGTCCATTTCATTGAGGAGGGGCAATAAATGTGCGGAATCGTTGGGGGCGTTGGGAAGATTGACTTCCGGACCTATCTGATCAATGGTTTAAAATCGCTGGACTACCGAGGCTATGACTCGGCGGGATTGGCTTACGTTCTTGATGGCGAGATCCATCTTTTCAAGACGGTCGGTCGGGTTGAGAAACTCGATGAGATCACCCCGGAATTCTCGGGGGCGAGCGCGGCGATTGCCCATACGCGCTGGGCAACCCATGGCGTTCCTTCGGACGTCAACGCCCATCCGCAGTTTTCGATGCGGCAGAATATTTTCTTGGTCCACAATGGCGTGATCGAGAACTTCAAGACCCTCAAGAATCGGCTCCAAGTAAAGGGCTATGTCTTCGCCAGCGAGACCGATACTGAGGTCATCGCTGATTTGCTGGAGGACTATTATCTTTCGACCAACGATCCTTTGATCGCGATTCGCAAGACAATCGCCTCTTTGGAAGGCTCCTTCGCCTGCGCGATTCTGATCAAAGACCATGATGAGCTTTATTTCATGAAGCGTTCCTCCCCGATCCTCATCGGTGTGGGGGATGGCGCGAATTATTTGGCGAGCGATGCCGTTCCGATGGTGCATTACACTTCGAAGTTTGTTGATGTCGATGATGACGAATACGGCTATATGACCCCCGAAAAATACCATCTTTATAAGGACGGGAAGGAAGTCGAAGCCCATTTCGTCGAACGCAAAGTCGAGGAATGCAATTACGATCTCTGCGGCTATCCGCACTTCATGCTCAAGGAGACCGAAGAGGCCCCTTCCGTGATCCGCCGGATCGTCGACAACTATTTCGATGAGGATCATTTCACCTTCGATCCGAAGATGATCCAAGCCCTCAAAAAGAGCGATGATATCGTCTTCTTAGCTTGTGGAACGAGTCATTATGCCTCGCTCCTTGGCGTGGATTACATGCACTATCTCGGCAAGCGAAGCGAAAGCTACATCGCCAGCGAATGGGCGTATTATCCGAACGTCACGGCGAAGAATCCGGTTTATATCCTTCTCTCCCAGTCGGGCGAGACCGCGGATTTGATCGCTTGCCAGAAATACCTGAATGAAAACGGCTTGACCAACATCGCCCTCACAAATACCCGGGGTTCGACGATCGATCGGAAAGCCTCGTATTCTTTGCTCATCTTCGCCGGGCTTGAAGTCGCGGTGGCCGCGACCAAGAGCTACGACGCCCAAGTCACGATCTTAGCCTTATTGACGGCTGCCCTTGATGGGACGACCAATGCGGTCCGTCACATTCAGGATCTCATCTCCGCGATTGAGGACGTGATCTCCCGCCGCGAGGAAATTCACAAGATCGCCAAACGGATCTCGAAAGCCCGCGATGCCTTCTTCGTCGGACGCGGCTACGATAACGAAGCGGCCTTGGAATGCGCTCTGAAATTAAAGGAAATCGCCTACGTGCACGCCGAAGCCTATGCTGGCGGCGAGCTCAAGCACGGCCCAATTGCCCTCATCGAAAAAGAAACCCCGGTCATCGGCCTCATCAGCGACCCGATCTCCGCGTTGGCCCTCCGGAATAACCTCGAAGAGCTCAAGAGCCGTGGCGCGACCATCATCATCGTCGCGACCAAAGCCCTCAAAGCTCCGGGCGATGATTTCGTGATCAATGACGTGAAGCCTTATCTCGGCGGTATTGCCAAAGTCGTCTTCGGCCAATACCTTGCCTATTATGTGGCGTTAGAAAAAGGCTTACCGATCGATAAGCCCCGCAACCTCGCCAAGTCAGTTACCGTTCAATGAGGACGGAGCCGATTTCCCAGCCGTTTTGATTCAATTGGTCTTTGATTTGCAAAGATAACGCGATGTCTTCGTCATTGTTTTTGAGGGCTTGGCGAATTCTTTTTTTCGCGGTCTTGCCGCCCTTCACATACGCTTCGGGATCCTGAAGCTCGCCGACATAGACGACCTTGGTTTTCCCGCATTTGACGGTGTAGGTGGCGCTCCCCTCGAAATAGAAATCCCACGCTTCATAAAGGATCGGTAAAAAGAAATAAAGACCTGGACCTACGTTTTTGAGATAGTGACCTTTTTTCTCAAGGATCAGACGCTTCCCCTTTTTCACATAGTAAACGCCCGTCAAAAAGAAGGCGGAGACAAAGAAAGCGAACATCGCGATCATAATGATGAGAAATCGGGTGGAGGGGTTCATGGTCATATTATGGTATTTCTTTTCGAAGATGCGAATTCTTTCTTTCGGTTTCTCGCGCGCGTGTTATCCTTTAAACAATGGAAAACGCCAAAGTTCGGAAAACCTCAACCGGTCAGGACTTCGTTTCCTTGACCCCCTCCAGCGGTGGTCACCGTCTGATGGCGGGCATGTTCGATTTATCCGTTTTGATTCTCGGTTCCGTCATCATCATGGTGCCGTCCTTATTGGTCTTCATCGCGGCGATGCGTCACCCGTCAACCAGCCGGACGATCGCGGTTTACGTGATCATGTTCCTCACGGGTGCTTTGGTGGCGATGTACGACTTGGCCTATCGGGTTGCCGTCCCGTATTTCTACCACGGGCAATCTTTAGGACAACGCTTCTATCGGATGCGGCTTTATCAAGATGATGGGGGCGAAGTTCGCTTCCGGAGCCTCTTGATCAAAGCTCTCACCATTTTCTTCTTGGTGATTTTCTCTTTAGGTTTATACTATTTCGTCGAGGCAATCGCCCTCTTCGTCTCGCCGAGCCACCGCGGATTCGCCGATGTGGTCTCGTCGACGATTGTGAGCGATACCGACGAGGATGAATAAAAAGGAGGCTATTATGCCAACACCGCACATTGGAGCGCAAAACGGAGATTTCGCCAAAGTCGTATTGATGCCAGGAGACCCGAAACGGGCTGAATGGATTGCCAAGACGTTCTTGAAGGACGCCAAACTCGTCACGGAAGTCCGTGGCATCGTCGGTTATACCGGCAAAGCCCCTGATGGCTCGCTTGTTTCGGTCATGGCCTCGGGCATGGGCATGCCATCGATCGGCATCTATTGCCATGAGCTCTATACTTCGTATGGAGTCGAAGCGATCATCCGTATCGGCACTTGCGGCGCTTATCAAAAAGGGATCAAGCTCAAGGATCTCATCATCGCCGAAGGGGCCTGCACCAACAGCAATTGGATGGGCGAGCATAACCTCTACGACGGCACCTTCAGCGCCATCGCGGATTTCGATTTATTGAGCTCTGCTGTCGAAGCCGCCAAAGCGGGCAAATTCCCGTATCATGTCGGCAACATCATCTCGAGCGATACGTTCTATGATTATCGCCCCGATGCTTGGAAGAAATGGGCCAATCTCGGCGTCCTTGGCGTTGAGATGGAGACCTTTGCCCTTTATGAGCAAGCCGCCGAGCTCGGCAAGAAAGCCCTTGCGGTCTGCAGCGTGAGCGATTCCTTTACCTTCGATGGAATCTTGACTGCCCAAGAGCGGCAAGAGGGATTGACCTCGATGGTGATGGTTGCTCTCGTCGCCGCCGAGAAGTTCAACGCATGCCTCAAGAAGTAAAACTGACCTTATTCATTGTTTTGGCCATTCTCGTTGGCCTGGCGTTTGCCTTTTGGTTTTTCTATGCCCCGGTCAAGAAGATTCTGTGGCGGAGCGCCCACGATCGCTTCTTCTATCATCGGGCTCTCAAAGTGTCCCGGGATGGGGATTTCTACCTCGTCAACAACCTGCACCTCAAGACGGGGAACGAATCCTTCGTCAAGATTGATCACATCATCGGCGGGGATAAGTTCATCTTCGTCATCACCGACCGTTATTACGATGGCGCCCTCAACGCGAAAGCGAATGAGGCCAGTTGGTTCTACTATCAAAAAGGCGGGAAGAAGATCGATATCCCGAACCCCCTTTTGGAGAATCGGTTGGCCATGGAACGCCTCTCGATCGCGAGCGGGATCAACATCTCGTTCATGGTTGGAATCGTGATGGTCAATGACGATTGCTTCCTCACCGCCCTTCAAAGCGATGAGAACGAATCGCTGCTCGTTCCGGTGTCCCGGCTCGAGAAAGTGATTTTCCTTTATGAGAAAAAGGAGGGCGTGAAGCCCTTCGTCCGCAAAGAACTTTGGCAAACCATCCAGGATTTGCATGAATTAGGAGAGAAAAACCATGAAGGATAATCCCTCCGTTGCGCATTCCGCTTGGCTTTTGTACCGTCAGGAGATCGGCAAGATCTGGCCGACTGCCCTCAACGTTTTTTGGGTGACTTTGGGCGTTTTGGCCGTCGCCTATTTTTGGCCCTCGATGCTCGTCTTCACCATTCCGCTTGTTCTCTTCAGTTTCTTTTTTGCCTATCAGCTTTCGGTGAGCTATCTCCGAAAAGGGAATGCCCTCACCAACAAGCAGTTCTTTTCCTTTTTCGGCGCTTATTTCCGAATGCCCTTTTATGGGTCCTACCGGATTTTCCGGAACGCCTTATTCGCGATTCTTTATGCGATCGTCGGCGGGATTTTGACCGGCTTCGTCTATTACGGGATTGCTTCGGCGGTCTCCAGCGCCTTTCAAAGCGATTGGGCTTCCCTTATTTCCTACGCGATGAACAATCAGGTCGATGAGACCAATAGCCTTTTGCAGAATAGCGCCGCCCTCCTCTTATTCGAGAACACGGTGGCCTTTGCCGAGGCGACGATTTTCTTCTTTGCCTTCTTCCTCGAAGTCGGCTTTTATGGCCTTAGTCCCTATCTTCGCTCGGTGGTTCTCGGAGCTTCGCCCCGGGTATCGAACGCGATTTTCGTCGGCGGGATCCGGGAGGCCAAAGGCTTCTGGGGCGATTATTTCAAGACGATGTGGCCCCTCGGGCTTGCTCTCCTTTTGGGCTATGGCGGTGGCAGTGGGATCACCCTTCTCTACAGCCACGATCCCTATTACCTTGCCTATGGTGGCGTGAGCGGGGCCTTGATCCTTCTCTCGCCCTTGCTTCCCTATTACTTCGAGGCGGCTGGACTCTTGATGGAAAAATACCGGAAGGCCTTCAGCGACTACTCGATCAGTTTGGCTCAGCGGACCCTTAAGCAGCTTGAGGATGCGAAGCAGATGAGCGAGGAGGAAGCCCAAGCGATCAAGAAGTCGATCGATGATGCCAAGAAGCTCGAGGAAGAGAACCCGCCGCTTCCGCCGCTCGACGATGGAGCGACCCCACCCGATGATGACGGGGATGATCATGGCGATGATGGCCAGTGATTGGGTGCGTTAGTAAAATCAAAAACCGAGAGGCTTATTCCCCTCGGTTTTTATTCTTTTCATTTGGCTTAAAAAATAAAAATCCCGATGTTATCGGGACTTCTTTGCAAGTGGAGCAAGTGACGGGAATCGGACCCGCGTATTTACCTTGGCAAGGTAATGTTCTACCATTGAACTACACCTGCATGGCGCTTTTGGCGCTTTGTTATTATAGAGGGGTCATTTCTTAAGCGCAAGTGGAAATAAGCGAACGCTTAGCCTATAATTCCATCGAAGTCAAAGGAGAGGCTTTTTATGGCGACTTTAAACGATTTGGCCGACTTGTTATTCCCCGATGTGACGAAGACGATTGCCGATCTTGAAAAAGAATATCCCGCCCGTCAGCTTCCGGAAGGCGCTGAAGTGACGCGTTTTGCCCCGTCGCCGACCGGCTTCCTTCATACCGGAAGCTTGTTCACGGCCCTCATTGGCTGGACGATCGCCAAGCAAAGCCATGGCGTTTTCTATTTCCGGCTCGAAGACACCGATACCAAACGCACGATTGAAGGCAGCGGCGATGAACTCACCGCTCAGCTCAAAGAATTCGGGATCGTGGCCGACGAAGGCTATTTCCCGGATGGCGATAAAGGCGTCTATGGCCCTTATCAGCAATCGAAGCGCAAAGAGATTTACCGCACCGTTATCAAAGAGTTGATCCGTCGGGGCAGAGCCTATCCGGATTTCTGCACCACCGAAGATCTTGATAAGATTCGCAAATTTCAGGAAGACAATAAGGTTTTGCCTGGCTATTATGGCGTCTACGCCCGCGATCGGAATCTTTCCGTCGACGAGGAAATTGTCAAGATCAAATCCGGCACGCCTTGGGTCATCCGCTATCGCTCAAACGGCGATCACGATAAGAAGACCTCTTTCGTCGACGCAATCCGTGGCAAGATCGAGCTTCAGGATAACGATGTCGATGTCGTCATTTTGAAGAGCGACGGTTTACCGACGTATCACTTCGCCCACGTTTGCGATGACCACTTCATGCACACGACCCTCGTGACTCGTGGCGAGGAGTGGATCCCCTCGACTCCGATCCATTTGGATATGTTCAAGGCTTTGGGCTGGGAAGCGCCGAAATACGCGCACCTTCCGGTCATCATGAAACTCGACCATGGCAATAAGCGTAAGCTCTCGAAGCGCAAAGACCCGGAGGCCGCTGTCAGCTATTTCTTGGAAGGTGGCTATCCGCCAGAAGCTCTTTTGATCTATCTCATGTCGATTGCCAATTCCAACTTTGAGGAGTGGTCGATCGCCGCGAAGGATCTGGATATCTCGCATTTCAAGTTTGCCCTCGACAAGATGTCGCTCGACGGCGCGCTCTTCGATATCGACAAACTCAATTATTTCTCGAAGGAATACATTGCGAAGGAACCTGCTAAGGTTTTGGCTCCGAAGGTCCTTGCTTGGGCGGAGAAGTACAATGAGAACTTCCGGATCAAGATTCTTTCGGATGAGCCGTATTTCGAGAGGATTCTCAACATCGAGAAGGAACGCCCGAATCCGCGGAAGGACTATGCGAAGTACAGCGATATCGAACCGCTGACCCGTTTCTTCTACGAAGACGATTACAAGGAGATCACGGCCGACCCGCTTCCGTTCAATCCGCGCTATGACGAGGACACAATCGGCGCTTTGCTCCAGGATTTCGCCCTCAAGATGCCGTATGGCGTCGATGAGACCACCTGGTGGGAAGGCGTGAAGGTCATCGCTGGAATCCATGGCTTCGCCCCCTCGAACAAAGAGTACAAAGCCAATCCGAAGACCTATATCGGCAACGCCTCGGATGCCGCGGAGATCCTCCGGATCGCCCTCACCGGCAGCAAGGATTCGCCGAATCTTCACGAAGTCATTGAGATTCTCGGGAAGGATGTCGTCACCCGCCGGCTTTGCTCGATCTGCGCGCAAGCCGACAGCCGTTAACGCTCTTTCTTGCATTAGGCTGGGGACAATGGTTTAATATTCCTCGGCCTCAAATGGCCCTGTCGTCAAGCGGTCAAGACACAGCCCTCTCAAGGCTGGTTCCCCAGTTCGAATCTGGGCAGGGTCACCAAAGGAAAGCAAACGATGCTCCAAAAGGGCACCGTTTTTTGTTAGAATTGAGCCATGAATCCTGCTTTAATCGCTTTTCGGAAAGAACTTTACGGGCCGGATAAAGACCCGGCTTCCTTTTCGACGGCCAAGATGGTGGGGACCTCGCTTCCCTGGGCGAAGATTCCGACCCCGCGGATGAAAGCGGTGGTGAAGGCTCACGCGAAGGATAGCGACTTGCCCCTTGAGGAATTTCCCCTCGACGAAAGCGTGGAACTCACCCTTTGCTATTTCCTCTTTTCCCTCAAGAAAGAGGGCACTTTTGAGAAACAAATGGCGTTTTTGCAAAGGAAATTGGGCAATGCGAACTCCTGGATGATCACCGATGCCTTGCCTCAAGTCATCCAAAAAGCCGGGATGGAGGAGTATCAACCGTATTATGGAAAATGGGTGAATGACAAGCGGGAGTACGCCCGCCGTTTCGCCTATGTTTATGCCCTGCGTTATTACCGGGAAAAAGACATTTCCTTTTTCTTGGATCATTTGGTCTATGACGAACGCTATTACGTGATGATGGCCCAAGCCTGGATGCTCGCGACTTTCGCGATCACCCATTTCGAGGATGTGGTCCATTTTCTGAAGGATCCTTCCTGCCCGGAGTCGCTCTTCCGGGAAACCATCTCCAAGATGCGGGATTCCTATCGGATCAGGGAAGACGAAAAAGAATTCGTGAAGCAAATCCGCGACAATCGCTAGATTTCTAAAGAGTGTCCAATAATATTTCTTGAGTTCTCCTTTTTCCCTGCCTTAGAATTTAGTACGTTGATTTTTGAAATGGAAACGAGGAGATTTTTGCTATGGCAACCAAGTATGTCTTCGTTACGGGCGGTGTGGTTTCGAGTTTGGGAAAAGGGATCTTTTCCTCGACTCTAGGCCTCCTTTTGAAAAGTCGCGGACTCAAGATCTTCATGATGAAATTCGACCCGTATCTCAACGTGGATCCGGGCACGATGTCCCCTTATCAACATGGCGAGGTTTATGTGACTGATGACGGGGCCGAAACCGACCTCGATTTAGGCCACTATGAGCGTTGGACCGACCTCCATCTCACCAAGGAATCTTCCATCACTTCGGGCAAGATTTATTCCTCGGTCATCGAGAAAGAGCGGCGGGGCGATTACCTCGGCGCCTGCATTCAGGTCATCCCTCACGTCACCAACGAAATCAAAAATAAGCTCTTTGAGGCCGCCAAGGTCTCGGGGGCGGATGTGGTCATTTGCGAAATCGGCGGAACCGTCGGCGATATTGAGTCGCTGCCGTTCCTTGAAGCGATTCGGGAGACCCGGCTTGAACTCGGCTACGAAAACACGATGTTCATCCATAACACCCTCGTTCCGTATCTCCGGAGCGCCGAAGAAAGCAAAACCAAGCCGACTCAGCACTCAGTTCACGAGCTTTTGAGCCTTGGCATCCAGCCGGATGCGATCGTCCTTCGGAGCGAAGTTCCCCTCATGGATGGGGCCAAAGAGAAAATCTCGCTTTTCTGCAACGTCCCGACCAAAGGCGTCTTCGAAGCCGATGATCTTCCGATCGTTTACGAACTGCCCTTCAAGCTTCATGATCAAGGCCTCGACGATTACGTTCTTAATCACTTCCAGCTCAAGGCTCCAGAAGCCCATCTCGAGAGTTGGGCGAAGTGGTGCGATTCCATCCGCAACGCCAAGGGCAGCGTCAAAATCGCCCTCGTGGGCAAATACGTCGAGCTTCACGATGCTTATCTTTCGGTCTGCTCAGCCCTCAAACACGCCGGCTATTACAATGGCTCCAATGTCGAAATCGGCTGGTTCAAGAGCATGGATATCACCTCGGATAACGTCAAAGAGAAGTTAGCGGGCTATGACGGCGTCCTCGTCCCCGGCGGCTTTGGCGAGCGGGGGAGCGAAGGCAAAAAAATCGCGATCCGTTACGCGCGCGAAAATAAGGTTCCTTTCCTCGGGATCTGCTTCGGGCTTCAGCTGGCTCTTGTCGAGTACGCCCAAGATGTCTTGGGACTCAAAGACGCGAACACGACCGAATTCGATCCGTCGACCAAATCCCCGGTCATCGATTTGCTCCGCGACCAATACGCGGGGATCAAGATGGGCGGAACGATGCGGCTTGGCCTCTATGATTGCCATATTCAAAAAGGCACTTTGGCTTATAAATGCTACGGCCAGACGGACATCAAGGAGCGGCATCGGCATCGTTACGAGTTCAATAACCAATTCAAGGAAGCCTTCGAGAAATCGGGCCTTGTCTTTAGCGGCATCAACCCTCAGGCGGGCCTCGCCGAAATCATCGAGCTTCCATCGCATCCGTTCTTCATCGCTTGCCAATTCCATCCGGAGTTCACTTCGAGACCTTCGAATCCGAATCCGCTTTTCCGCGAATTCGTCGCGGCTGCTATCGCCCACGAAAGCCATTAGGTTTTGTGTTATAGTTTTGGGGCATGAAGGCCTTACTTCTTTATTCGCATGTCTCCGGCCATAAAGATTTCAGCCGTCAGATTCAAAAAGTTCGGAAGGAGCTCGCTCCGGTCTTTTCGACGCTCGATGTCGTTTGCACCTTTTCCTCTTATGAGGCCTCACGGCTTGAACAAGAAGCGGGGGACAAGTATGACGCCCTTTTGATCGCTGGGGGCGATGGGACCTTTAATAACGCGGTCAACAATCTGATGAAAGCCCGCAAAACCCCTGTCCTTGGTTATCTGAATTTCGGGACGATCGGGGATGTCGGCAAGAATTTCGGAATCCATGGGAGCCTTGCGAACGCCCTCAAGATCATTAAGGCGGGTCATATCGAATCCTTCGACGTTGGGGAGGCGAGTGGTTCCTATTTCGCCTATACCTGCGCGATCGGGCGCTATAGCGACATTGCCTATGCCACCCCACGCCATGAAAAACGTCGGCATGGAAGGCTGGCTTATTATTGGTCGGCTGCCAATGAGGCCTTCTCCAAGAAGAAGGTTCATTATAAAGTCGAGGCCGATGGGAAAACTTACGAAGGAACCACCGGATTCTTGATGGTGCTCAATGGCAGGAACATGGGGGGTTTCGCCGTCAATAAATCTTCCTCGATCAAAGATGGGAAGATGGAGCTTTTCATCGCTGACGAAGGGCCGTTCAATGGTCTTACTCATTACCTCTTCCATCATAAAGTCCATGTCATTTCTTCCAGCGCTTTTTCGCTTGAGACTTCGGAAGAAGGGCCTTGGTGCCTTGATGGCGAAAAAGGCCCTGTCGGTCAATTAAAGGTCCTCTGCCACCCCCAAGCCTTGCGGATCTACTCCAAAAAAATAAATTAGTTTGCGCTTCTTTTTTCAAAAATCCTTGCAAAATCCCTTCGATTTTCCTTTTCATCGCGTAAAAAGCGGTTACAATTATTCCCAAAGAGGTTTGGAACAATGAAAAAGAAATTGCTTGTTCTCTCCATCATCTCGGCCGTGCTTGCGGTCGTTGGGCTCGTTTTGGCCTTCGTGGCCTTTAAAACGGGCGGTGCTGATTTTGGGACGCGAATCATTGGCACCTTCAAAGGATTATTTGCCTTTCAGACCATGATTGGCGCGAAGGATTGGCTGAGCTTAGGCATCAGCGCCGTGATTTTGATTTTGTCGATCCTCTTGATTGTTTTCTGGATCATTCATTTGATCAAACTCATCGTCAAGAAAGCCCCGCAATGGATCGCGGTTGACGTTCTTGGCTTAGTCGGCGGCCTCTTTGGTTGCTATGCGATGGCGGCCGAACTCGTCCATGGTGGTTTCGTCCAATACACCTTCCCGGATTTGGATACGACGGCCTATAACCTTCTTGACGCGATGTTCACGAAGTATACGGATGCTCGCGGAACTTTCTGGTATACGGTATTCATCAACCCTCAGGCGATTGATGCGGTCTTTGGCCTCTTGGCGGTGGCCTTTGGCTTAGCCGCTTGGATCATTGGTTTCAAGAGCATTGTTTCCTCGCTCCGTGTCATGGAAGGCAAAGTCAGCGAGAATGGTGAAAAGGCCGCTCAGAATGGCGAAGAATTGAGCGCTGCCTCCGAGAAGGATGGCGAAGGCGCTCCGACGAGCGAAGATGAACTTCGCGGCGCCGAGGATGCCGAGTTGGCTGATGATGGCGAAGGATCGAAGGTCGGTCCGTATGTCGTCCAGTATTTCAATTACGGTCCGGCGGGCCGTCCGGAAGAAGCCGCGCCGAAAGCCGCTACTGAAGAAGACGATGAAGAAATGCTCACGAGCGATGATCTCCGCAAGATCATTCGCGAAGAGATGCACCTTGATCCGAATGCTCCGGCCGAGAAGCCACTCACCGAGGATCAGATCCGTCAGATCGTGAAAGAAGAAATCGAAAAAGCGGTGGCCCCGCTTCATTCGGCGGTCGATCAGCAGCAGAACACCGCGATTCGTCAGCTCGAAGACAACCAGTTAACGACCGAGCAGGTCCGCACCGTGGTTTCGCAAGAGCTTGATAAGCGCCACTATGTTCCGGAAGAGAAGCCGGTTGAAAAGCCGGTCGAGAAGCCGGTTGAGCCGAAGAAAGAAGAAGAGAAACCCGCCCCGGCGAAAGAACCCGCTCCGGCCCCGGTTGTCGTTCAAGTGATCACCCAGGCCCCGGCTCCGACGCCCGCCCCGGTTGTCGCCCCGGTGGAAGTCGCTCCGGTTGCTCCGGCCCCGGTCGAAGAAAAGAAGAAGATTGTCCGCATTCCGTTCCCTCAGCGGCTGGATCAAGCCGACAAGGACGTCAAGGCGAACTACAACGAGATCAAAGCCGAAGCGTTGAGCTTTGGCCTGAAGAGCCGCCTTTCGAATTCGGGCGATACCTTCCGTCTCCATACCAAGACCTATTTGAAGATCACGGTTGCTGGCAAAGGACTCAAGATCTATTACGCCCTCGATCCGAAGGCCTATGAGAACAGCCCGATTCCGCTCAAGGATGTTTCGAATAAGAACATCTACAAAGAGATTCCGGGATGCTTCAAGGTCAAGAGCGCTCTCTCGGTGAAGCGTGCGAAGCAACTCATCGCCGATGCCTGCGAAAAGGATAGCCTCGAGCAGGGCAAGCCGGAAATCAAGAACTATGCCGCGGAGATGGCGGATTACAAACCCCAGATCGGCGACGAGGATGATGGCGGCGAAGACGAAGAAGACGATAAGTAACGCGATTTGAAAAAAAGAAGGCATTCCCGAAAGGGGATGCCTTTTTGATTTAGGGGGCGTTTATGGTACAATTCTCCTGTCGGTCTAAACCCGAGAAGGAGTTTTCACTGCTTTGGTTGATCCTCTAGGTTGGCTTTATTTAGCCCTCATTATTGTTTTAGTCCTTTTGGCCGGGTACTTCTCGATGGCCGAAACCGCGTTTGCTTGCTTCAATAAGTACCGTTTTGAAGTTCAAGCCGAAAATGGCTCGCGCACCGCGAAGCTTGTTTTGAATGTCGCCAATCGTTTTGATGCGACCTTGGTGACGATCCTCGTCGCCATCAACGCCTTAAGCGTCGCCCTTTCCTTTTTGGCCACGATGCTCCTCGTCAAACTCTTGCCGAATTGGGACGAAGCCTGGACTTCGCTACTGGCCTCCCTTATCCTGACTTTGATCCTTTATCTTTTCGGCGAGACGATCCCGAAGCAAATCGCCCGGAAGATCCCGAATTCCTGCGTCCGCTTTTGCGTCTACCCTTTAGCCTTCTTTTTGGTGGTTCTTTATCCGGTCTCGCTCCTTTTCCGGGGCGTGACCTTCTTGGCCAAGCGAACCTTCCGTTCCTCAAAATCCCCCGAACTCACCGAAGAGGATTTCACCTCGGTGATCGAGACTAACGAAAAACACGGCCTTCTCGAAGAAAACGAGAGCGATATCATCCAGGCTTCTTTTTCCTTCGCCGATACCTCAGTCAAGGAAGTGCTCACCAAGAAAGAAGACATCTATTCTCTCAACGTCAAAGGCGTCTCGGCCCATCAATTGGTCGAGGAAGTCTGCGCGAGCAAATACTCGCGGATTCCGCTTTATTATGGCGATGAGGATAACATCATCGGCATCTTGATCGTCAAAAACTTCTTGGCTGCTTACCTCACGAACCCGCATCTGGCAATCAAGGATTTCATCCAGAAGCCTTATTGCGTCTCGCCCAAGATTCGGATCGATGATCTCGTCGATGGCTTTCGGAGCAAGCACACGCAGATCGCTCTCGTCTATAACGGGAATAGCCTCGTAGGCATGGTGACGATGGAGGACGTCTTGGAGGAGCTGGTCGGCCCAATCGGCGAAAAAGCTGGCTTCCACGAAAAGACGGTGCGGCGATGAAAGCGCTGGATATCCTTTATATCATCGCGTTGGTGGTGCTTTTGGCGCTCAGCGCCCTCTTTAGCGCAGCCGACATGGCTTATAGCTCGGTCAACAAACTCCGGTTGGAGAAACGGGCTTTCATCGGCGATGAGCGCTCCGCCAAAGCCCTTCATTACGCGAACGATTACGATAAGACGATCGCGACCGTCCTCTTTGGGAATGATTTCGTGAATATCTTGGCCTCTTCTTTGGCCTCGCTTTTAGGCAAGGATCTCTTGGAGCCCCTTGTTGGGAGCGCCGCGGCTGCTCTCATCGCCTCGTTCGGGCTTTTGTTCTTGCTCTTGGTCTTTGGCGAAATCGGCCCGAAAGCCTTGGCGAAGCCTCATAGCTATGGCTTTGCGAGGGACCTCACGGGATTCGTCCATGTCTGCGGCATCCTTTTTTATCCTTTCGTCACCCCGGCCAACAAACTGGCGGAGTGGATCGCTTCGCCCTTTATCGAAAAGGCGCCCAAAGAGACTCAGCTCGCGAGCGATGAAGAGCTTGAGGCGATGGTTAACACGATTGAGGAAGAGGGCATCATCGATGAGGGGCAGAAGGAACTTTTGCACCGCTCGATCGACTTCAAAGAAACGTCCTGCTATGAGATCATGACCCCTCGGGTCAAGGTGTTCGCTTACGACATCGAAGAGCCTTTTGCGGAGTTTTTGAAAGAACCCGAGGCCTTTAAACATTCTCGGATTCTCGTCTATAAAGCCAACATGGACCATGTCTTGGGCTATATCAGCGTCAAGACGCTTCTTCGGGTTCTCACTTTGGGGAAGAAGCCCGATCTTTCGACGCTCATCCTCCCGATCGTCTCGGTTCCTCGCACTATGATGATCTCCTCGGCGATGGCTCTCATGAAGGAGACCCATCACCATATCGCGGTGGTTCGCGATGAATATGGCGGAACCGAAGGCATCATCACGCTCGAGGATATCCTTGAGGAACTCGTCGGCGAGATGTGGGACGAGACCGATAAGCCTGAACAAGACATCGTTGAGACGGAGAAGAAGAATGTCTTCCGGGTCAAAGGGAAAGCCAACATCGATGATGTTTTTGACCGCTTTAAGCTGAACCCGGACCGGCTGCCCGATGACTACAGCACCGTTTCGGGGTATATTAACGATCGGTTGGGTCGCTTCGCCAAAGTGGGGGACCATTTCAGCGAAAGCCATATCGATCTGAGCGTGACGAAAGTGAATGACTACACCGTTGAAGAATGCGTGATCGTTTATCATCCTCGGAGGGGAAAGAGATCATGATAAAGTCGGCGAAATGGTTGGATGCGCATATTCCGTATTTGGTTGGCAAGACGATTCTGATCACCGGGGGAACCTCAGGAATCGGCTTTCAAGCCGCCCTTGCTCTCCTTTATAAAGGCGCGCGGGTGATCATCGCCTGCCGCGATAGCGAGAAGGCCGCCAAAGCCAAGGCAGAGATCCTCCAAGAGATTCCCGCCCCAGACGTAAGCTTCCTTTTCTATGATCAATGCGTTCCCGATTCGATCACCGCTCTGGCGAAGAAGGTCGAATCGCTCACTCTCGATAGCATCGTTCTCAATGCCGGGGTTTATTATCCGAAGAAAGGGGCGGTGGGGCCCGATGGGACTTCGCTCACCTTCTATACCAACGTGGTGGGAACCTATCTCCTGTTCGAGGCTCTCCACGCGAAGCACCCGGAATCGCGTTTCGTTTTCGTGAACTCGATCCTCAACGTTTCGCCCAAAGGTGGGGATTATTCCTCTTATTTCAAGAGCAATCGTTATTCAAGAGGCCATCAATACGCGGTTTCCAAGCGGGCGGTCATGAATCTTTTCGCCTATGCCTCGGGCTTAAAGGATTGCGAAGCGACGATGACCCATCCGGGCGTCACGGGGACCGAGATCATCCGGAATTTCGCCCCTTGGATCAAGAAGATCGGGAACCGTTTCCTTTACCTCTTTACTCATAAGAGCTGGAAGGCTTGCCTTGGCATCGTCTATCTCGCGTCGGGGAAAGGCCAAGAAGGGGATTATCTCACCCCGGGTGGCCTCTTCCATATTTCAGGCTATCCGAAAGTCCGGCACCTCCCGGTCAGGACCTGCCGAAAATATTACCTGCAGCTTTTGGATTTACTTCGGAAGAACTACCGCGCCTAAGCGTCTCTTTTTGAGCGTGGCTTGATATTTTTGATAGACGTCATCGGCGATTTCCTCAAGCGTTTTATCATCGGTCACGATATGGAAATCGGTTGGGGCGATCATCTCGGGCGCGAAATCGATCCGATCATTCGCCAAGCGTTTTTGAATGTCTTCGGCTTTATCGCCCCGATGGTGCATTCTCTCTTCTCTCGTCTTTTCAGTCGCTTCGAGGTAAAAGGTGACGACGCTCGGATCCTTGAGGGCTAAGAAAGACTTGAGCCCGTGGGGATCGACGACGATGCATTTGTTTTCGGCGACTTCTTTTTTGGAGCAGCCATAGTAGTGGCCATTATAAAGCGTCTTCTCAACGAATTCGCCCCGCTCGAAGCCGGCGAGGAAGTCTTTTTCGCTCACGAAGAAATAATCGACCCCGTTTTTCTCCCCGACGCGGGGGGAACGGGTCGTGTGGGTGATTGCCTTCACGATGCCATAACGACTTCTCAGCATTCGGGCGACTTCAGTTTTTCCGCTGGCGGAGGCTCCGGTGAGCAAAATCATGTCACGATTATAACCTTTCTGACCCCTGTAGCGGGAGAATGATATTTTTTCTTTCGATGTCATCGTCACTTTTCGTCTTTTTGAAAAATGATGGGGCACAAGGGGCGTAATTGTTACTATATTTTATGTGAAGGAGGAAAATGTTCTTATGGATAACGAAGGACTTCCCATTGCCTTTATTCCCGAGAGCCGGGACTCGTCTTTGGAAATTCTCCGCGCCGCTTACCGCCAAGCTCTTATCGAGGTCGGACATTCGCCCGATTACCACTTATACGACCTCGCTAGGGACTTTCTCGTGCGGAAACAAGACTATGCCGCCGGCCGCTTCTTGCTCAGCCTCTACGATTTCTACCATAGGCAACTCGACGAGTTGGAGCAAATGGTCTTCATCTGCGATTTCCTGGAGCGGGGTCGTCATTACCGGTTCTGGTGGTTCCCGTACTTCGAAGCGCGGGATCTCTTGGAAAGCAAAAACGTCGTGAGCGATCGTCTTCACACCATTTTGAACTTTTAGCGTCATGAAAAAACAACTCTACGGACTCTTGCCGCTTCTTTTAGCTTTGCCTTTATGCGCCAACGGACTCGATGATCCGCGCCTTTCTTTCTTCAGCATCACCGGCTATGTGGTCCATCCGATCAATGAGAGCCGAACCAATCTGACCCGAAGTTTGCCGATCCAGGTCAACGCGACTTGCTACCTCCGGGTCACGATGATGCTCATGAACGCGAACCTCCGGGGGAATCTCATTAATCCGACGGGCGATTCCGCGGTCAAATACCTCGAAGGCTATGTCCTCGTCGGGACGAGCCAATACGAGGGGAGCTATAACCCCGGGATGACTCTTTCGGTCCAATGGACGTATCCCAAGGACTGGCTTCTGGATAAGAACACGGTCAGCCTCACGATCGAAAGCCGCTATAGCCAAGAGGATGCCTCGCCTCACAACTACGTGATCGGCTTCCCAGCCGTCATCGACCACCCCACGCCCTTCACCTTCTCCGCCGAGGGCGTCCTTTCGAAGAATGCCTTTTCGGGGATGACGCTCCGCTACCCTTCCATCAGTGGCAGGCACGTTTGGGAAACAAACTATCAGGGTTTCGCTCCGGAATTCCAAAATCCCTATCAAAACGCCCTTCCTTTGGACCAAGCGATGCTTCAGAGTCTCAATTATGACGGATTGCCTGAGCGTTTCGCTTACCGAAAAGCTTACCTTCGCCTTCATCATGACGACGGATCCTTCCAAATCGGGGAAGAAGGCGGGGATGCGGTTGAGAAGTGGCGGGACTTCCCTCTCCGACTGGGCCAGCCTTCTTCTTCCCTGGGCGCCTATAGCGCCTTCGCCCTTTCCGAAATCTATGCCGTTTCACCCGATGGCCGTTACATGAAGAATTTATCGGATAAAGCCGAGCGCGATCTTTTGACCCATCGCCTCTATCTCCCGCCGGTTCGGAACAACGAAAGCAAGACCTTCTCCTTTTCCCTTTATATCGAGGGGGCGGGGGAACTGGGCCAGGACAGTTTTGAATGGAACTTCAAAGTCTACAAGGACAAGAACTATTTCGGTTCCTATCCCAATAGCGATTACGCGGTGGAGGTGAGCTGAGCATGATGAACTTCTTTCTTTGGGGTCTGCTCTTCACCCTCACGACGGCGATCTTCAATTTCACCCTGAAGCTCTCTTCGGCCGCCCGGACTTTCGAAGGGCTCGACGTGAGTTTGGCCCAATCGGCGGTGGTGGCGATCCCGGCGAAGGGCGTGAGCGGGCTCGATCCCTATTTCGATTCGACCCTTCTTGAAAGCCGGATCCGTTCCTACTTCACCGAGGGGCTTGGGAATAACTTCGCCGAACGGGATTGGAGTCTGACTTACGCCTATTCGGATTATCGGAAGATCACCGCGGAGGCCTCATCCTTCCCCGCTCAGGCGGAGATCCGTTTCGCCTGTGATATCGCGGGGCTATCCACCTATCACGGGAAACGCACCTTTTCGATCGTGCAAGGGGCGGCCTATGCTGGTTGACCCGATTTCTTACCTCGAAGACTCCTTTCTCGGGAGTCTCTTGCAAAAAGAGGGTTTGACCGATCTTTCGTTCAACGGGAGCGAGCTCTATTTCGCCACCAATGGCCGGGGGAGAGAGAAAGCGGAGAAGCAACCGAGCGTCTCGGAGGTAGGGGACTTCCTCCGCCAGATCGCAAATCTCACGGAGAAGCAGTTCTCTTACGCCTCGCCCATCCTCGACGTGAGCTTCGGCCGTTACCGGCTGAACGCGGTTTACCAATCCTTGGCTAGGGTCCATAACGAGAAGACCTATTCCTTCTCCCTCCGTCTTGCTTCCCCGACCTGCCGGATCAAGGAGGATTCCTCCTTCTTCGAGGGAAAGAGCAAGGCGATTCTTCTGGGGCTATTGAACGCGGGAGAAAGCATCATGATCGGCGGCAAGACCTCCAGTGGCAAAACCGAGCTCGAGAAATATCTTCTCGGGGAGATGGCTCCTTCCTCCCGCGTTATCGTCATCGATAACGTCGAAGAACTCGACATGGTCGAAAATCCCTCCATCGATCTGACGATGTGGCTTGTGAACGAATCGATCAAGGAAGCGACGTTCTCGGGCCTCATCAAAAACGCGCTTCGGAACAATCCGGACTACATCGTGGTGGCTGAGGCCAGAGGCGGAGAAATGCTAGATGCCATCGTCAGTTCCATGAGCGGCCATCCGATTATCTCGACCATCCATGCCCAGGATTTGGAGGCGATGCCAGAGCGGATCGCCCGTCTCGCGATGCTGGGGAACGAACGGCTTTATAAGGACGAACTCCTCGATGATATCGCCCACCATCTTCGCTATTACGTCTATCTCGAGAAGAAAGAGAATCCCGATGGCTCCTTGTCCCGTTATCTTGAAAGCATCGGTTATTTCGATGAAAAGAGCAAAACCATGCAAAAGCTCTATGAGAGGAACGCTTGATGAAATATGACATCCTGGCGATTTTGATTGCTTTCCTTTATGGCCTCTTGGCGTATTTCGTGAGCACCTCGCTTTATATCGGCTTAGGGGTCGGAGCGATCTTCGCCTTGATCCTTCTCTTTTTGGTCGTTCCGCTTCACGTCCGCCACGACGAAAAAGAAAGGAAGCGGCACGAATGCTATCGTTTCCTTAACTCGTTTATCATCTCGCTTTCGGTCACCCAATCGGGGGAGCGGTCGCTTGAAGCGGCCTCCCTCGATATGAAGGGCGAAGAGAAAGCGATCTATGAGGCGATCGAAACCCTTTCGCTCGATGAGAGAATCGGTTATTTCGCCAACTATTTCACCTCGCCTTCTTACGCGATGTTCCTTTCGATCTATCGGCTTTATCAGACCCAGGGTGGGGATGTCCTCGTCTTGGCGGAGCCGCTTCTTAAGGAAATCACCCTCGAAGAAGCCTCGGGCGATGCCCTCGAGAAGATCCGTTGGCGCAATCTCTTCAATTTCGCCTCGCTCTGGGCGATGTCCTACTTGGTTTTGGGCTTCACCCGCTGGGGATTGAGCAATTTCTATTCGCTATTGGCCTCCTCAACCTCCTATTTGGCGACCGAAATGGTTTATTTCGCCCTCGTTCTGGTGGGGTTCGTTCTCTTTGCTAAGCGCCTCACCGGCGAGAAGATCAGCTTCCAAAGGAGGAAAAAAGATGAAACGCTCACCTGCAAAAAAGTTTGAGGAAGGCTGGAGCGAACTTCGGGGGAAACTCGACAAGAGGACCTGGCTTCTCCTTGCCGGGCTGAATCTTCTTCTCATCGCGACTTCGCTTTATTTAATCCTGGGCTTAAAACAGCCATTCCCCGCCCTCGGAACGGCTCTCGTTATGGCGGCCTTCGACGGCATGATCATCCGCTCTTTCCGTTCCGCCTCGGGAAAAGAGGAGGAAGCGCTCCAAAAGGAATTCGTCCAGATCTTCGCCTATTTCGCGATCTATATCCGCGATGGGCTGCCGGTCTATCACGCGCTCGAAGAATGTCTTCATTATGCCTCGGAGCCGATGGAAAAACGCTTGCGGGGGCTTCTCGACGGGATCGACCATGACAAGACGGTAGCCCCGTTTGTCGCCTTCGGAGATTCCTTCCATTCGATGGAGATTCGCCAGCTCCTCATCAGCATCTACCGGATGGTCGATGAAGGAGGGAACGAAAGCTATATCCGTCAATTCAGCGTTCTTTTTGACAGCCTCCAATCCACCAAGAAAAAGGAGGAGCTCGAGCGGACCGATTCCCGACTCGGGAGCCTCGGGATGCTCGCGATGGGGGACAGCGCCCTCATCATGCTCTTAGTGACGATCGGGATCGTTCAAATCATCGGAGGCTACGTTAATGGCATCTAAACTCGGTTTCATCCTCTCGCTTTTCTTCGTCGTCCAGATGATGGCTTACGCCGGGGATCTCTCCTCGATTCAGGCCATTCATTCGCTCGTCGATGCGGTGTCGATCAGCGCGGGTAAGGAGATAGCGATCCAGGGGAGCATCACCCCGAAGATCGTGACGATGGTGAAAAACGACTGCGGGGGCGAGATCTACGCCATAAGCGAGGCAGCCCCTCAAGTCGGGGAGGTGTACGAGTTCGCGATCCAACGCGCTTTCTCGCCTCTTATCATCTCGTCCTCTCCCATGGCGGTCACGGTGAAACGTTCCGTCGTGATCGGCTATCTCGATTAAAGGAAAGGAGGTGATAATTCATGTCAGAATTCAAAGGGCAGCTCCTCAGCATGATCTTGGTTTTAGCCATCTTCTCAGCGATCAGCGGCATTCTCTTTGCGTCCTTCAAAAGCGCGGCGGCGAAAGTCGGCCAAGAAGTCGGATACAATGAGAATGGCATTGTGATGGAGACCTCATCCGAAGACCCGTTCGCGCCGACCAACGGCTAGGGTTCCTTTCCTTTCTTTTTTCTCAAAGAGGAGCTTCGGTTTTCCGAGGCTCCTCTTCGGTTAGCGAAGCCCGATTGCACGAACGGCTTCTCTCCTTTATAATATTCCCCGAGGTATAGACACTATGGCCACGGAACAAATGGACGAAATTCGCAAAGGTTTTGCAGAACGCTTGAAACTCGATAAAATCGATGAAAGCAAATCCCTCAAGGACCTTGGTTTGGATAGTTTGGACGTCGTTGAGATGTGCCTTGACTTGGAAGATAAGTACCAGATTCAATTCACCACGGAAGAGCTCTCGAGCTTCAAAACCATCGGCGATCTCCTTTCTTCTATAGAGAAGAAACTCGGCGAAAAGAAGTAGTCGCGTTATTTGTTGCAAACCGCAATCCGAATCAGTAGAATAGTCCTTGCGCTTTTAAGGCGCAAGATGTGCTGCTCGCTTAGCTCAGCTGGTTAGAGCGCCCGGCCGTTAACCGGAAGGTCGAAGGTTCAAATCCTTTAGCGAGCGCCATTTTTAATGGCCCGGTGGAGAAGCGGTTAACTCATATCCCTTTCAAGGATACATTCATGGGTTCGAACCCCGTCCGGGTCACCATTCGTTGATAATCCGAACCTATTCCTCGTTGAGGAAGGGTTCGGTTTTTCTTTCGATTTAAAGCAACCAAAACTTTTGCCATGGCGTACAAAGGAGCCAATCATCATTGGAAAAGGCCAGCCGTGGCGTCCTGCGGATGCAGTTTTGAAAGTTTATCCGTCCAAAAATCTCAAGATGGGGAAAAACAAGAAATAGAAGAAGGTTTCGCCAAGGATATTGTCTTTTTCGCTCACCGAAATCGAAGTTTTGGCTCGTTGGATCTTTCACATTCTTTTTGCATTTGTCAGCGTGAATGATTTTTTAATTTTTAAGTGTTTTATTAGGCGGTGTGTGGGTTTCCCACCATCAAAGCAGAACTAGGCTGGCGCAGTTAACGCCTAGTTCCTTATCCTGTTTCACTATTTCGTCATCAAACAATCAGGTAACTTGGACTTTTGTTTTAAGGTAAAATAGAAAAAATGGAATACAAACTTAAAGACCCCAATACCTGCGAAGCTCTAATCCGAGACCTATTTCTTAAACTCAGAAAGTCTGTTAATTTTTGGGCTTCGATTACTGATCAAACTCCCCAAGCAAGAATGGGCTATATAGGGCAACACCTTGTGTCGGCAGTTACCGGTTATCACGGCGATAAAACTGGTGCCAGGGGATATGACCTGCTTATCAAAACCGATGCTAACGGAGATGTGGTGGAGTATGGCGAAATCAAAACTTGCACCAAGGTTGATCAGCTGGGGACTTGTGCGAACTGTGGAGCCCACGTTTCAAGCACAGAAACCGAATGCTCAAAATGCCATAGCAAGAATTTGATCCGCAAAGACGATTCAAAATGGCTCATTCCTGTTCGAAACGAAAAAGACCTTTTAAAGGTTCTTGCCCCGAAGTTCTACTTCTTTGTTCTTTTTGAGTTTGCCGATATTTCGAAGGCCGATTCCGACATCGTCATCACGATCGAAAGAGTTAACCCAAAAACCTTGGGCTTTGCTCTTTGCATGATTGATTACTATTACAACATTAAGTCAAAATCCCAGGGTGCTCCATTTAATATGTGGCCTCATGCCTTGAAATACGAACTTACTAGTCCTGTTAAAATTTACCAAGCAAGAATCTCTGCTAACGATGAAATCACGACTGATTTATTTGACCCGGATGCTCAAGAACCGGAACCCCTTGATGATTTGACCACGTTTGGACGCTCGACCAACTTGTCTTACGATGATTTGAAAGACGTTATTGCTGCCCTTTCACCAGAAAAAGCGCACGAAATTTATGACAAAGAAGCGCAATTGGCTTTGCTCCAAATTATGAAAGAAAGACACACGATTTCGGACTCTGACTTAAAAGTCGCGATTGCTAAAGCGATATATCAAAAACGCATCGATGCTGATTACGATAAATTATCGGATGAAATCAAAGAATTCGTTAATCAGATAGATTCAAAATAGTTTTTCTTGGACTGAAAAATCGTTAATACGTTCCATCGACTTTTTGTAATAGTCTTTGTCGATTTCAAATCCAATAAAATGCCTTTGGTTCTCTTTAGCAGCGATAGCAGTGCTTCCGCTCCCCATAAATGGATCGAGAACTAAATCGCCGGGATCCGAACTCGCAAGGATGAGCCTAGAAATGAGTTTGACTGGCTTTTGGGTGGAATGGATTCGTTTCTCCTTATAAAAGTCAATGTCGGTCCAAACATCGTGTAAACCCATAATTGGATGAAATATCATGGCAAAGCTTTTGTAGGGGACGTCCAACTTTAAAATGCGGCAAAGGTCTTTCCAAGCATCTTCGGTCGGGAGTTGTTTATCCATATTATCGCCAGTATAGATGCTCCACATCCCTCCGCCGTTGGTTTTTACTCCAAGTTTCTCGTTAATTTCCTTGGATTTTAGGCCAAGTTCTTTTTGCCGTGAAAGAAGAAGTTGTTTAACGTAAGGCTTACTATCTTTGGCCAAGAACAAAACGCTCTCGGTGGTGTTAGGAAACATCTTGTATTTCTTTGTTGCGCGTCCGGACACGGCTTTGATTCCTTTGTCGATGATGATTTGCTGCCTGAGTTCGAAACCGGTCTTCTCGAGTTCAGGAACCAAGTATGCCAAAATACGAAAATAACCGAAAAGATAGAAACTGCCGCCTTTTCTCAAAACGCGGAAAATCTCTTTGAAATAGGATGTTGACCACTCGATGTATTTATCAAGAGTTGAGAATTTATAATCCCAAGTTTCGTGAGCAACTTTGAAATAGGGCGGATCGGCAATTACGAGATCCACGCTCTCATCTTTTACTTTTTTGAAACCATCGAGGCAATCGACGTTCAATATTGTGTCTAATAATTGATCCATTTTTTTGAATAGAAAGATTATATCAAAACGAATCAGAGAATTCTTTTACTAATGCATGTTGTTGAGATAAAGCCGAAGTCTTTTTTTGACAAAACAGTTTTTGCCCTTGGCAAGAAAAATGTGCGCGATGCACAATTACTCTCTTTTTGGGCCGAAAAACGTGAAATTTTTTTGTAAATAATTTTTGGCCTAATTGTTCTCGAGTAATCGCCTAAAACGTCGATGGTGGCTAGGCTTTTTAAATTTGGTTTGAAACACTTTGAAACGCTCTGAAACGCTATGAAACACCGATTTTCTCGATGGTTGCTGTGGCGGGGCTTTTTTCGATGCTTTACAATCTATTAGAAACACCGATAAACGCTATTTTGCGATTTGAAGGTTGAAAAATATTGGCCTATACTATGCCCGAACATCCGATTTGGCGGCGCTTTTGAGAGCAACCAACGTGGCAAGGAGGCATGATTGGCTCTGCTTTTCGTAGTGCAGTCGGCGGCATAGGGGCCATAGGGTCTCTCGTCAGGTCATGGTGGATCAGCGTTTTCACGAAAAGGACACAGCTCACGGAGTTTCATCCGTAAGCCGTCCTTCGTATCCGTTGTCGTTTCCTTCAAACCCAAGCGGAAGAGAAGGAAATCATCGAGAGAAGGCAATGGGCCCAACCATAGGAAGCGTGATTGCTTCGTGGACGTTATCAACCAACCGTCAAAGTAGGGCGCTCAAGAAAAAGCAAGGAAGGGATTTTGACCGAATGCGAAATGAGAAAACAAGGGCTCGAGAAGGCGCAGTACGATGCGTTGACGGGACCGATCTACGAGACGATTGTCGAAGCGCTTAAAGACCCCGAGCTCCGCAAGGAACACGAGGCACGGAAGAAACTCTGGCTCGAGGCAAAGCGGGCCGGAGGGAAGAGACTGTCGCTCCATCGAGTGACGGAATAGGGGTCGGCCCTCGAAAGAGGGTTTGGCTCCAAAAAAGTGAAACAGGATAAGGATGTGGTGCACACTGCGTCACATCCCCTTCCCGTTGACGGGACAGTGGGATACCCACCTGACGGTAAAAGAGGGCGGCGGATCCCAAACACAGGAAGAAAAAATGAGGAATCTCTTGCAATGGGACTTCCTCTTCGTATATTGGGAAATTAGAGGACCATTAATTATGGAAAGTCAAAAAGACGGCGCGCTCGCGCCTACGATAGAAGAGAACACTACGCAATGCAAAGCGGTCCTTTACGCCCGTTTTTCGAGCGACAACCAACGCGAGGAATCGATTGAGGGGCAGCGGCGCGAATGCCAGGAATTCGCCAAGAGAAGCGGCCTCACCATCGTTGGCGAATACATCGACCGCGCCTTATCGGCCACCAGCGACAACCGACCGGAGTTCCAGCGGATGATCCGCGACTCCTACAAGCATATCTTCGACGTGGTGTTGGTTTGGAAGCTCGACCGCTTCTCGAGAAACGTTTATGACTCGGCTAAATACGAGTACACGCTGGAGAAGAACGGCGTCCGCATCGTTTCCGCGACCGAGCCTATCAGCGACCAGCCCGAGGGCATCTTGGTCAAGCAAATGCTCATCGGCATGAACGCCTATTACTCGAAGGAACTCGCCCAGAAGGTCCGGCGCGGGATGACCGACAACGCCCTGGAATGCAAATTCAACGGGGGCGTGGTCACCTATGGCTACTTGGTCAATAGCGACCAACGCTTAGTCATTAATCCGGAACAAGCGGCGGTGGTCAGAGAAGTCTTTCATCTCTATGCGGACGAAGGATTCGACATCAACCAAGTGGCTGCTTATATGCGCGACAAATCGGTGTTGGGTTTCCACGGCAACCCGATTTCCTTCTCTACCGTGGCCCGGATGCTCAAAAATCGGCGCTATCTTGGCGAATACCGCTTCGACAAAACCGTGGTCAAGGACGGCATTCCTAGGATTATCGACGATGGCCTCTTTGAAAGAGCCAGGATTAAACTCGATCAAAACCAAGAAAGGCCGGCCCATTACAAAGCCCCGGCGAACTATCTTCTTTCCGGAAAGCTTTTTTGCGGCAAATGCGGTGGACTGATGGTCGGGGAATCGTGCCTCAAGAAAAAGAACGGGAAGTATTATCGCTACTACAAGTGCACGAACACGAAGAAGAACCACACTTGCGATATGCCTTCGGTGGACAAAGACACGATTGAGAATATGGCGGTTCATTATGCCGACGAGCTTTTGCGCAACGATCAGGTCATCAAGGATTTCACCGAGAAGATTCTCGAGTACCAAAAGCGGGCGAACCCCGTTCTCAAAGCCCTCGAGAAGAGTCAGGAAGACACCGAGAAACGCATTGCCAACCTCGTTAGGGCGGTGGAGGAGGGAATTATCAGCGGCTCCACCAAATCGCGCCTAGCGGAGCTGGAAGAGCAAAAGAAGGGGCTTGAAGCCGCCATCGGGAACGAACTGATCCAGAATCCGGTCTTGGATGAGGATGACATCCTGATGTTTTTCGACGAGTGCCGCGCCCTCGACCTCAAGAAAGAGGCCAACAAACAACTTTTGATTGATGTTTTTGTGCGGGGAATCATCCTCTATCCGGATGGCACAGGTCACATCATCATGAATTATAAGAAAATCCTGCGGAATTTTTCTTTTTCCAAGGGTGGTTCGAATTTAGAAACGAATGCTTCACCATTACAAACGCAATCCGAACTGCAGTAAGGTTCGGATTTTTTAGTGCCTTGTTTCAAAAATATTGCATATAAAACGCTAAAAAATATGCAGTAATTGATGCATATCTTTAATTATGCCTTTTTTGAAAATAATCGAGCTTCCCCTTATTATCTTTCTTTGTCGAATCTGATTTTGACCACGAAAGGGAAAGAAAGCGTCGCCCGGAAGGAATATCCTCCATTTACGAAAGTCTTCAGCAAATGGCCATCACTCAAAACGGAAGAGAGGTGGAAAGGCGGCGGAAAAAAACTTCCTTTTCAAGCCTCTAGATGAGCGGTGGCTGAGCCATTGCAACAAAACGTTGCCATTTTGCAAACAAGAAATATCCACTTTTGCCTAAATGAGGATGTTAAACTATGTTCATGTTTTCAGACAATCTCAAAAAAGCTCGGAAAAAATCGGGGATCTCCCAAGAGGAGTTGGCTGCCTCCGTCAATGTGACGAGGCAAGCGGTGACCAAATGGGAAAACGGCGAGAATGAGCCCTCGCTCCAAACGATCTCCTTGATCACGAAAGTTCTTCAGGTGGAGGCCGCCTATTTGATCGATGGCGAAGAAAGCGCGGAGCGGGTGACGGCGCCTCAAAAGAAAGCCGTTCATTCTTTCACTTGGGGGAGTTTTCTTAAGACCTCGGCCTTGTTCTTTGCTTTCGCCGCCTTTCTTCTTTTGCTTCTTCCGGGTGTTTCTGGCCTCGCCAACGTGATGGCTTATTGTTTGATTTTCGGCTTGGAAGGATCCCTGCCCAACCCCATCGCTTTGGCGGGCTGGATTATCCTTTTGACGGGCTTTTTGTCCTTTTGTGCCTTTTTCTTCGTTTCGCCGAATAAACTGCTCAAAAAAGTTTTATTTTGGTTGAGCGTAGGCTTGTTCCTAGCCGCCGGGATTCTTTTCCTTTCTTGCCAGGCGCCCAATCCGCGTTCTTTAGCGGGTAGCTCCGAAGGACTCTGGGACGAAGGACTCGAAGGAGTTGGTCCCAGTTTCAAAGCGGAAGACCTCAATAAGATGACCCTTATCGTCTTAGGTAAGAACGGCTTTGGGAATGTGACTCCCTACACCTCGGAGTATTATCTCCTTCAAAATGAGTTTCTTCTTTCGCGTTACACGTTGATTGGCGATACGTACTATTACACCAATTCCTCGGCTTATTATTTGGCTCGTTACACCCGCGAGACGACGTTAGGCCCAGGTTTTATTTCCGCCGGAGTTCTTTGCTTAGCCTCAGCTATCGTCGCGGGGCTTGGCTATTTCGTCAAAGATCGGAAGATCGAAATTACTTCGACGATCACCCCGGATAAAATGGCAAAATCGAAATCGGCTATGGTTTTTTGGCTTCGGCTTTTCCTTTGGGTAGATGAGAACGCCTCCGAGAGGAGCTCTGCCCTGAAAAGGAAGCTTCATCGAGCCTTTGAAAGATATATCGTTAAGAAAAACTTTACGTGTTATAATTCCGGGCAATGAGACAAGAAGATCTCGATCTGACCCTGGATGAGCCATTTATCCCCTTTACGCCGATCAAGGCTTTCCCGAAGAATGAGCATGGCGATGTCTATCCGACCAAGAAATGTCGGAGCTTTGACTATGAGAAAGAAGCCAAAGCAATTTATCGCCCCAAGACCTTCTTTTTCAAACTTCGGCGGTTCTTTACTCGTTTGACCGGAATCGTGGTGGGCCATTTCGTCGTCTATTTTCGTTATCACCTCAAAGTTGAAGGCCGAAGAATTTTGAAAACCCACAAACGCGAGCTTAAGAACGGTTTTCTGACCGTGGCCAATCACGTTTTCCCAATCGACTGCGTCGCCGTGACCACCATTCGTCACTTCCGGGTTCCGGAGTTCCCGGTTTGGCAGGATGGCTTCGAATCGAATCAAGGGGCGATGTTCCAGGCTTTTGGCGGCTTCCCGGTCGTCAAGACGCCCTGTGGTCTCGAAAAAGCCTATCAGTGCATGAAGGACGTCCTCAAAGAGAAGAAGTGGCTTCATGTCTATCCCGAAGCGGCCTGCTGGTATTATTACGTCCCGATCCGGGAGTTCCTCAACGGGACCTTCCGGCTGGCTTACGAAATGGATACTCCGGTCTTCCCCCTCGTGTTTTCTTTTCGAAAGCGGACGGGTTTTGCGAAGATTTTCTTCCCCAAAGAGCCGCTTATCACCTTGCGGATTGGCGAACCGCACTACCCGGATAAGAGCCTGGAGAAATCCTTGGCCATCGTCAAACTGCGCGATGAGGTTCATCTTTCGATGGTTCATCTCGAAGGGATCCCGAACGAAGCCAGGAACGCCGAACTCAAGAAGCGTTACTCCTATCGTTAAGAAGCGGTAAAAAAAGGCATCCGTATTCCTTTTCTTAACGGGTTTGCGTAGAATGATGGCGGAGGAAAACACCATGCCGAATTTTGCCGATCCTTTCAATGCCAATGTTCAGCGGAAAATGAACAAAGAAGAACTAATCCAAGCTCTTCGTCTCGATATCGCAGGCGAACTCGAGGCCATCTATCTCTATGATGCCCATTATCAGGCGACCGACGATCCGAAAGCCAAGGCCGTCTTAGCGGACATCCGGGATGAGGAAAAGATCCACATGGGCGAACTGATCACCTTGATGCGGGCACTCGATCCCAAAGAGGCCGAGCAATTCCTCAAAGGCGAAAAAGAAGTCCATGAGCTCTTCGAAGAGCTCGAAGCCAAGAAAAAGTAACTAACGTTAGGGAAGACTCACATTCTTCCCTTTTTTGATCTCAATAAAGGGGATATTTTTTATGAAAGCGGCCAAAATTTCGATTTATTCGCTTGCGGGCGCGGTCTTTGTGACGGCCTTGGTTCTTTTCTTCACGTACACGATTCACGCTCCGATGAACGTCGGGGAAGGCGGGGAGGCCTTGGGCTGGATCACCGCGGGTTCGATGGTGTTTTTGCTTCTCCTTTTCGTTTTTCGCTGCATCTTCCTTTCAAAAAAGACGACTCCGGCGACCAAAATGAAGTTGGCACCGTACTACAAAATTCTCAATCAACTCCATGGGCCAGTCGGCTGCCTTGCCTTAGCACTTCTTTCGGTTCACTTTTCGCTGGTGTTCGATCTGACGAATCCGGCCTGGCGCCATTTTGTGACGGGCTATATCCTTGTGGGATTGCTTCTAGCGCTTTCCGGGGTTGGGCTTGCTGGTATCTTAAACAAAACCCCGAGCCGCAAGACCTTGATTCTCGTTCACCAGATTCTGGTCGCTTTGATTCTGGTGACGTTTGTGATTCACCTGATTTTCAAATAAAGCTTTCTATCTTGTAGAAAAGACTTTAAAATTCGGCCAAGCGGGATTTTTTAATCGGTCCCATCGTTCTTTTTGGCGCAAAGAGGGTCTTCCTCGTCGAGGGTTTTGAAATCCTGGGCGAGTTTCGCTAAAGGGGAGGGGCTCTCAAAGGCTTTGGCCTCCGCCTCTTTTTCGGAATTCTTTTTCTTTTTCATCGCCTTCCATTATAGAGGATGAATTCCGCGGTTAACCTTCGAAAGGAAAAATGCGATAATCTTTTTCATCAGGGAAGGGACAGCGTTCCTTCGTGAAAGGATATCCATGAGCGATAAATGGGATTTGCGGTTTATCTATCCGAGTGAAGCGGCTTTCGACGCGGACTTAGCCAAGTTCAAAAACGAGATTGCCCCGAAGATGGCATCGTATAAAGGAAAATTAGGAGAAGAGCGCTCCTTCGTCGAGTTCTTGCTCCTCGAGCGGGAGAGCCAGAAGATACTGACCAAACTCTTCCTTTATTCCGGCTGCGCAAGCGACCTCAATAAGAAAGACGTGGCGGGCAATGAGCGCGAGAGCCGGGTTCAGCTCGCGGTTCAGGATTTCGAAGAGAAACTTTCCTTCTCCGATCCGGAATTCCTTTCAATCGGCGAAAAGACGATCAAGGGCTTCATCGCCAAACACCCGGAACTGCAGGAATTCGATTATTCCTTTGAGAAGCTTTTTCTCGATCAGTCCCATATTCTGAGCGCCGATAAAGAGAAGCTGGTCTCCGCTTTCTCGCCTTTGACGGAAGAAGGCTCCCAACTCTATTCGATGCTCTCGGTCGGCGACTACACCCCGAAGAAGGCCCATCTCCACGATGGGAGCGAAGTCGAAGTGAGTCAAAGCAACTGGACGAGCCTTATTGCGGCGACGAAAGATGCGGGGGACCGCCAAGCGATCTTCGAAGCGCTCTACGCCTATTATGACGAGCACAAGAACGTTTACGCTGAAATCTATAATAACGCGGTCCAAGCCGAACTCGCCGAGATGAAGGCCCGGGGCTATTCCTCGATTCTCGAAGAGCACCTTTTCCATAACAAAATCCCGACTTCGGTCTTTCTCAATCTCGTCGAAGTGGCTTCGCAAAATGCCCAGCCGCTCCATGATTACTACGCTTTGCGGACGAAGTATTTAGGTTTGACGAAGCATCGTTCTTATGACCGATTCCTCCAACTTGCCCATTCGAACAAAAAATACACTTACGAAGAGGCAAAGGATCTCTTCTTCGCTTCAATCAAGGATTTCCCAGCGGACTTCCAAAAGAAGGCCCATACCGTCCTTGAAGAGGGCTATGTCGATGTCTATCCGGCTTTGGGGAAGCGGAGCGGCGCCTATTCCAATGGCGGCTATGCCGATGGCAAAGAAAAGCTCCATCCGGTCATTCTCTTCAACTTTCAAGGGGAACTTGATGATTGCTTCACCGTCGCTCATGAATCGGGTCATTCGATCCACACCCTTTATTCGATGGAATCGCAGCCTCTTATGAAGCAGGAGTACACGATTTTCACCGCCGAGATCGCCTCGACCTTCAATGAGCATAACCTCTTGGATTATCTCCTCCGGAGCGGGACGCTCGATAAGGAGACGAAGATCGCCCTCCTTCAGAAAGCGATCGATGAGATCGTCGGCACTTTCTACCGCCAGACCCTCTTCGCCCAATACGAATATGAGATCGCGAAGAAAGCCGAAGCGGGAGAACCCTTATCCTATCAAGTCCTTTGCGACGAGATGACGAAGCTCTATAAGACCTACTACGGCATCGATATCACCGAAGAAAAGCTGAAGCCCTTTGTCTGGGCCTATATCCCGCATCTTTTCTACACTCCGTTCTATGTCTATCAATACGCGACGAGCTTCACCGCCTCGATGCTCCTTTACGAAAACGTCAAAGAAAAGAAGCCCCAGGCCTTCGAACGCTACGTCGGCTTATTGAAGAGCGGGGGTTCGACCTTCCCGATCGACGAAGTCAAAGCGGCTGGGGTCGATCTCACAGGCAAAGCGCCGTTCTTGAGCGTCGTCCATCGGATGGAAGAGCTCGTCGAAGAATTGCGCAAGACTTTGGAAAGCGATGTAAAATAGCCCGCGGAGGAAATTTATGAAAACCATCGGAAAGATTCTTTTGTTCATCGGCGGTTTGCTCTTCTTCGCCTCTTCGATCTATAGCATCGCCACGTTGATTTCGACCTGTGTCAAAACGCCTGAGGTCTTCTTCAAACAAGAGCCGTTCTATGTCGGAATCGTCGCTTTGGCGATCGTTATTCTTTGGATCATCATTGATCTCTGCGGCGGCATTTCCGGCATGATCTATTCCCTCAATGGCCATCATCGGGGCTGGGTCCAAGTGCTGACGATCCTGATTCTTTTTCTCTTCGTGCTGAACTTGATCGGGGCGATCACCACGGCCATTTCTGAGAAGCGGTTCGTTTGGGGCGATTGGTCGAGCTTGGTCTATGGTGGCGTTCCGGGCATTCTCTATGTGCTCGGCTACTTCCTTGATCGCAAACACGCGAAATAGTCCGCAAAAGCCGCCTCGTTTTTGATTTTGAACCCTGAGCCGCGCCTAAAAGCGCGGCTTCTTCGAGCCTTCACTCTGAAAGGAGAATTCACCATGAAATCGGTTGGTCGCATCTCGCTTTTCATCGGAGCTCTCCTCCTTTTCACTTTCGCGATTCTTTCGGGGATTGCCGTCGGGTTGATCCTCGTGAGCGCGCCCTCGGTGTTTTTCTCTTCGATTGACGGCGGGCTTTCTTTCGCGGCGGATATCGCCTGGTTCTTCCTTTATCTCATCGCCGGGGCGTTTGGGATGAAATACGCCAGCAAGGGGGAGCACCCGAACGAAGTTTTCATCCTCGCTTTGGTGTTGACGCTCCTCGTTCTCATCAATTTGACCGGTCTTGTTTTGGCCATCATCAAGAGCGGAACCTCGAGTTGGACCGATTGGGAGAACATCGTTTATGGTTGGATCGGATCACTCTTTTATGGTTTTGGCTACTATTTCGATCGGGCCAAGGATTCCTTTCCTGGATAGCCAAGAGAGTCCTTCTGCAAGAATGACGATAGTTTCATCTCGGAAAAGAGTGTGCTAAAGTTACACATAGAAAGAAGTGTCACCTTCATGTTCAATCGTTCAAAGAATCCACGGGTCTGGCGGTCCCTCGATAAGACCGCAACGGCTCTCTTCGCCCTTCTTCGCGAAAAGAATTATTCCGATATCACGATCAGCGAGGTTTGCGCCCAAGCGGGTTTGACCCGCAAGACTTTTTACAGGGATTTCGACTCGCTTGATGACGTCATCGATTTCGCCGTTTATGCCCGGATGAACGAATACATCCAAAACACCAATCCGACCTCGTTTGGGGATTACGTGCTTCAGTTCTTCAAATTCTGCGCCAGTCGCAAAGATATCCTCTCTCTTTTCGAAAAGCAGGGGATCTACCATCTTTTGACTCGCAGTTTCTGCGCTTATCTTCCCCAATCCGCTTTCTTGAAGAATCTGGCGATTGCCGCCGGATTCAATAGCGAGAACCGCGATTACTATTGGAAGAGCTTGGTTTCCGAGGAATGCGGCTTCGTCGAAGTCTGGATTTCCCGGGGCTTCCAAGAGACGCCTGAGCAACTCGTCAAGCTCAATCTGCAGCTTCTCTCGGCTTTCAAAGGCATCGAAGGATGAACGCGCCGATCGATGTTTCTTCACTCTATATAGAAACGTCGCGGCTTCTTTTGCGGCCTTTCATCGAAGCGGACCTTCCGGATTTTTACGCCTACGCCAAAGTCCCCGATGTCGGGGAGTGGGCGGGCTGGGCTCATCATGGCTCGATCGAAGAGAGCTCCCGGGTGCTCCAGCTTTTTATTTCGGAGAAAAAGACCCTGGCCCTCGTCGAGAAAAAGACCTCCCGGGTGGTCGGGAGCCTCGGGATTGAAGAGTATCATTGCCCTCTTCCTAAAGAATATGACGCCCTTCAAGGCCGGGAGTTGGGCTACGTCCTAGCCAAAGACAAGTGGGGGCAGGGTTATATGAGCGAAGCGGTCAGGGCGGTGATCGATTATTGCTTTTCCACGCTCAATCTCGATTTCCTCGTCTGCGCCCATTTTGCGCGGAACGAGCGCTCAAAACGAGTGATTCAGAAAGCCGGATTCCGTCTGATGGGCCACGATGTTTATGTGACCCGTTATGGGACGAAAGAAGACGATTGCTATTACGTTTTGGACAACCCCAAACGGGCTTTGTGAGCAAAAGCGATATTTGGGAGACCCCATAAGGGGTCTTTTCGTTTATAATGTTCGGCATGGACGAGAATCTCGCTTTGGCTAAAGCGGCAATCCAAAAAGCACGCCGCATCGTCTTCCTCGGTGGCGCCGGAGTCTCAACCGACAGCGGCATCCCCGATTTCCGTTCGCCTCAGGGCATCTACAATGTTCGTTCGAAGTATGGCGTTCCCTATGAGGTGATGCTTTCCCATAGTTATTTCTTAGAGCATACCGATACCTTCTACGATTTCTATTGGTCGACGATGGTGGCCCCAAAGGCCAAACCGAACGCCGCCCATCTTGCTTTGGCCAACTATGAAAAAGCCGGCCATACGATCGTGATCCTGACCCAGAATATCGATGGCCTTCACCAAGACGCTGGGAGCAAACGGGTCTATGAGCTTCATGGCTCGACCCGCCGCTATTTCTGCACGGGCTGCCAAAAATTCTACGATCTCAAGGATTTGACCCCCAAAGGGGTGCCGCACTGCAAGGAATGCGGGGCGATCCTCAAGCCGGACGTGGTCCTTTATGAAGAACCGCTCGACGAAGACATGCTCATGCAAGCGGTGGACGAGCTTCGCTATGCCGATGTTCTCATCGTCGGCGGAACCTCGCTCAATGTCTATCCGGCCGCTGGTCTCATCAACTATTTCGGAGGCACGACCCGGATCATGATCAACAAAGAACCGACCTCTTTCGATCCGAGTTTTGATTACCTTTTCCGCGAGGATATCGGCAAGGTTTTAACGGAGTTACTCTCATGAGTCATCCTTTTAAGCATTTCGTCACGATCACGAAGCACCGGCATCAGGTGATTCGAAATGCCGCTCACATGGGCATTTTCTTCCATGCCCTTCGCCACGATCTCTCAAAGTTATCCCCGATTGAGTTCTGGACGTCGGCAAAGTATTATGCGGGATCCTATTCGCCCGTCTACAAAGAGCGTATCAATAACGGTTATTTTTCCAAGATCTGCCAACATCACACGAGGCGGAATCCGCATCATTGGGAATATTGGACCGATTTCTTCATGGGCCGGGTCTTGATCAAGACCATGCCTTATGTGTGGGCCACCGAATACGTTTGCGATATGCTTTCGGCATCGAAGACCTATGATCCGAAACATTTCAATCCGGCCAAGACTTTGGAGTATTTCAAAACCCGCTCGCCTCATTACTATATGACAGAAGCCACCCGCGAATATATCGCCTGGTGCCTCGAGACCTATGCGACGGTCGGCTGGAAGGGTCTTAAGAAGAAGATGACAAAGGCGAAATACGCGGAAATCACCGCACGTTTACCCCAAGTGGAAGTGGTCGAGACCCTCAAGCTGGATGGCACATTGCCCCCTTTGGCGGGCCAAGGTATAATCTCGGAAGGTAACAATCATGGCCATAAAGAATAAAATCGTTGTCATTGGCTGCGGCCGCTTCGGCTCCTCAGTGGCCAACCTCGCTTCGGAACGCGGCGAAAACGTCATCGTGGTCGATCCGCTCGCTTCCTCTTTTGAACGGCTCGACGACAATTTCAGCGGCTATAAGGTCACAGGGGATGCGACCGACGTCTCCCTTCTTGAAGAAGATGCTTATATCGAGACCGCCCGCGAAGTCGCCATTTGCACTGGAGACGATAACCTCAATCTTTTCTTAGCCCACCTTTGCGCAACCATCTATCAGGTCCCCGAGATTTACGTCCGTTTCGACGATCCAGACAAATCGCCCCTCATTTCCGGAATGCCCACAATCAAAGCCATTTATCCTTTCGAGCTTTCGATCGATAAGTTCGCGGCGATGGAAGGAGACGGCAAATGAAGATCGTGATTGCGAACGGCTCCAAACAAGCCATGTTCATCATCGGGATGTTCAAGAGCAAGGACAATCAGTTGATTGTCATTAACTCCTCGAGATCTTTAGCGAACGAAATCGCCCATAAGGAGCATATCTCCGTCTTAGTCGGTTACCCGTGGCGTAACTTCATCCTTGAAGAAGCGGGCGTTCACGATGCCGATGTTTTTATCTCCCTCAGCGAAAAAGATACCGATAACTATGCCTCCTGCATCTTGGCGAAGAAAATTTTCAACGTGAAGAAATGCATTTGCGTCGTCAATAACCCCGCCAACGTCGAACTTTATAAGAAACTCGGCATCGATTCCGTCATCTCTTCGACGTATCTTTTGGCGCAATCGATCCGTAGTGAATCATCGATGGAATCCTTGATCAAGACTTTGACCCTCGAGAACGATAAGATTGTCGTTTCGGAAATCCCAGTTCTTTCGAAATACCGTCTTGCCAATAAACGCATTATGGATATCGACTTCCCGAAATACGCTTCAATCGCCGCGATTTACCGCAATTTCACGGTCTTAATCCCGAATGGTCAAGTCGAGATTAAACCGAAGGATTCGCTCCTTATCGTCTGCGCCCCGGAAGATCAAAAGCGCATTTTTGCCTTCATTCAGCAAGAGGAACGCGCGAAGAAGCAATAAAGGATGAATATGAAGCACAAAGAAGCCACGGGATTTCGACTGGTTTTTGGGTATTTAGGCATCTTTTTGATGTTCGAAGGTCTGATTACCCTTTTGCCGCTTTTCGTGGCGATCTTTTATCCGGGCGAATGGGTAGTGGCGCTCGATTTCGCCATTCCAGCCGGAATTGGCGTCGTCCTAGGAGCTGCCCTCTTCTTCGGCCTCATCGCTGGAAGGGAGAAAGGCCATTTCGCTCGCAACGACGATGCGCTTCTTTTGGTTTTGCTTTGGTTCACGGCGGTGGTGCTGGGTTCGCTTCCCTTTTATTTCACCGAGATTCCTTTATTCAATCCCTGGAAGAGCGATGTCTCTTTGGGAATGACGTATTCCGAATGCTTTTTCGAGGCGATGTCGGGCTATTCCGCCACCGGCCTTACCGTTTTGCCGACTAGCGTTTATCTTGATGCAACAACGCCTTATGTCGCCCAGCATGTCTTCTTGCTTCACCGGGCCCTTATGCAGTTCGTTGGCGGGGTCGGCCTCGTTCTCATCGTGGCTGGGGCCATCAGCGACCGCTACAACCTCAAGCTCTATTTCGCAGAGGGTCATAACGACAAATTAATGCCGAACCTTGGCAAAAGCGCGAAGTTGATCTTCTCAATTTATGCCGGCTATATCATTGTGGGCACGCTCTCTTTGTGGCTGGCGGGTATGCCGGCATTTGACGCTTTCTGCCATTCGACCGCGGCCTTGGCTACCGGCGGGTTCGGGACTCGGAGCACCAGCTATTTCTATTTCCAAGGGGTCGACGGCCAGTATCTTGATGGAAATTTCTTTCCGGTCAATTCGATTGCGCTCGATATCATCACCATTGTTTTGATGCTATTGGGTGCGACGAACTTCGTGCTCCACACTTTCCTTTTGACGGCCCATTGGAAAGAGTTCTTCAAGGATATCGAAATTCGCTTCGCGATCATCATGGTCTTGGTGTTTACCTTGGGCTGCACCGTCTCGAGTCTTTACCTCTATCGGAATGCGGCGGGTACCGCCGCGACCGGCGTTGATTTCTGGACGTCGCTTCGTTACAACGTTTTCAATGTCGTCTCCTCTTTGACCACGACCGGTTTCACGAACTTCCCCTCTTTAACCCGTTTGGGCGAAGTCGCGGTCTATAGCGGAATCCTTCTGATGGGCATCGGCGGTGGAGTCGGCTCGACTTCGGGTGCGATCAAACAATATCGTTTCGCCATCTTGCTTAAGGATTTCCGTTATTCGATTCGCTACCATTTCGCCTCCGATCGGCAGGTTAACCCGAATCCGATCTATCGTTTGGGTGAGCTTAAGGAAGAAGACAGCGCTGCCTCGACGGAAGCTCATAACTACACCTTGCTTTATCTCGTTTTCTTCTTGGGCGGGGCGATGATCCTCATGTTCATGCCGGGCATTGGCGTGACCGAGGCCAACTACGAGTTTATGAGCGCCCTTTCGGGCACGGGCATCGATATCATTGGCTATTCGGCTTACAAAGCGGCCAATCCCGCTTGCTATCCGTGGCTTCTCTGGGTGCTTTCCTTCGCCATGTTCGTCGGCCGTCTTGAGATTTTGCCGCTATACTATGCTATGAGGCGTATGACGCATAGAATCCGTCACCCGCATCGTAAAAAACAACCTGAGGAGGTCATTGCTTATGCTGATCGATCAAATCAAGAAAGCGAACATTGAGGCCATGAAGGCCCACGATTCGGATGCGCGGGCCGCGCTTTCGATCGTAATCTCGAAATACACCGAACTCAAAACGAATGGCTCGGGGAAAGAGGTCACCGATGCCGATGTGGTGGCCATCGTGAAAAAGGTCGACAAGGAGCTTGATGAGGAAAAAGCGTCCTTCGCTCAAGCGGGCCGCACCGATACGGTCGCCCAACTTGAGAAGCAAAAAGCCGCTCTTTTGCCTTTTATCCCGAAACAGATGGCCGAAGCGGACGTTCGCGCGATCTACGCTGGCTTGACGGATAAGAGCATGCCGGCCGTTATGAAGTTCTTCAAAGAAAAATATGCAGGTCAAGTCGATATGTCTCTTGTCAGCAAGATTGCCCGAGGACTATAATGAACCTCGCGCCTAGGGGCGTGGTTCAGTGGTAGAACAGAGGTCTCCAAAACCTTTGATGAGGGTTCGATTCCTTCCGCCCCTGCCAAATTAGTTACCTGCGAACTCTTTACTTCCATAAGCAAGGATTCGTCGCAACAATCAATCTCGATGACTTCCAAAAGTTCTTCGAGAAGCAAAGATTAGCCGGCTCAAAATGAGCCGGTTTTCTTTTGGCCGTCGTTAGAATCCATCGCGTTAATCCTCATTTTGTAACGTGTTCGTTTCCGCTTTCAACCCTCCGCTACGATTTTAAGTGGCAATTAATTAACTATAAAAGATAGTAAAAGTGGCAATTAACTAATTAAAAAAATACGTAAAAGTGGCAATTAACTATGGCTTAAGTGTTCTAAAAGACTATAATAAAAGCGAGGAGAAAGACGCATGGAACGTGATAAACTTTCCGATTTGGAAGCCTGGTTAAAGGACCCTTTGAGAAAACCCTTGATGATTTTTGGGCCTCGTCAATGCGGAAAGTCCTACTTAGCCGAGGACCTTTTTGCTAAGCGCTTTTTCCCTGGGGAATACATCTATCTTGATTTGAAAAAAGATAGTGCCGCCAATTCCTTTCTTTCTTCTACGGTCGACCCCGAGAAAATTCTGACCTATCTTTCGGCCCGGTTTAATAAAGATATTTCGAAAGATACCCTGTTAATTTTTGACGAGGTTCAAGAATGCCTTCCGATCGTGACCGCTCTCAAATACTTTATGCAAGACCATCCCGAGATCCCCGTTATCGAAACCGGCAGCATGGTTCGAATCAAAATCAAGCGCAAGAAACGGGGGCCAGGCGAAAAAAACTTTTTCTATCCAGTTGGTTCTGTCCATGAAATGATGTTGTCTCCGCTTGGCTTTGGCGAATTCCTTTCCGCGAAAAACCCCAAGATGAAGGAAGCAATCAAAGAGGCTTATCAAAAGAAAACACCTTTGTCGAGCGGGCTTCACGAGGAGGCGATGGACCTTCTTTATGAATTTCTTTTAATTGGGGGCATGCCCGCCGTTCTTCAAGCCTATTTTTCTTCCTCTTCTTTAATCAAGGCTCGGGAAGAGCAAAACGACATCTATAACGATTATTTGGCGGACATGGACCTCTATCAGGTTTCATCCGAATCCCTTCTTCGAACTCGCGAAATGTTTTCTTCGGCGTATCGGCAGCTTAACAAGGATAACGAGAACTTTTCGTTTAAAGAGATGAAAACAGGGAATCGTTCTCGCGATTTTTCGATGCCTTTAGATTGGTTGCGGCTAGCCGGGGTTTGCTTGCCTTGCTTTACTTTGAAAGAAAAGATCAGTCTTCCCTTTCGAGAGGAAGACGCTTCGACTTACCGAATCTATTTGCTTGATAATGGCTTACTCGCAAAACAAAGTCAGATTAACATGGGCAATTTCATTGATCCTAATTCTCGCAACGATTTCGAAGGAGTGTTTTTTGAGAATTACATCGCGACGGAATTCACGAAAGTGGGAGTGCCGCTTTTTGCTTGGAAAGGGAAAGAAAACCATGAGTTTGAGTTCGTTGTGAACAAAGGTGGTTTGGCTGTGCCAATCGATGTCAAGAAAGGGAAAGGTTCTCTTAATTCTCTTGAGGCTTTTCGCAACCACAATAAGCGAGGTCTGGCGGTGAAGATCTCGAAGAATAACTACGGCTACGATGAAAAAAGCATGCTCCTAACTTTGCCGCTCTACATGGTCCCGTGCTTTGCCGAAGAACTCGCTTCCCTTTCATGAGAAGGCATTCCCGGTGTGTCTATGAATTCATGAAAATTCACCCAAACACGTAAATTATGGCCTTGTTATACTTACGGTCGCCTGGTTTCGAGAACGTTCGATATTATCTTGACTTTTTGTCTTGCCTTCACAAAAGCATCATAAATAAAGAAAGTATCGAATAAAAAGGCTGATTATCGGTATTTTTCTGCAAAAAAAAGCGACCGTAAGTATAACACCCTCTAAATTATCACCGAAACGGTTGATAAGATCGGCTTTTGCTAGAAAAAAGGTTTCTCAAATATTCCGAATTCGATCAAAGCTGGTTTGCACAAGATGACAGACGCAAATTGCAAATCATTCTTCTGAATGTCTTTTTGCTGAAAAGGTGTTCGTCCAGCAACTGACACGTCCTGCCAATCCTAGGTTCAAAATCGAGCGTTTCGGCGCTCTTTTTTTCTACGAGAGATGAAAAGAAAGCTCACGCTCAGAATGAGTCCTCCAAAAACTGAAGGCTTTCTTTGTGCTTTGCAGTCTTGTTTATAGAGTAAGCGAAAATGGTGATTGGCGAAGCCTCTCATTCGTAAACGTAAAATCAAGGCCTCTGTGAAAAAAACAGAAAAGGCTCGCTAAGTGAAAAAGAGGGCTCCTGATTCGCAATCGTCTTTCTTCATAATTAGGAATATCGAGCTATCCCATAACAGGAGGACATTTTTGATGAATCAGAAACTGTTAGAAAGAGCGAGGGAAGCCAGTTCCGTCAAAGAGCTGAAGGCGCTGGCAAATAAAGAAGGACTCAAGCTTGATGATGCCAAAGCCGAGAAATACTACAAAACTTTGCACGCCGAAGAAGGGGAACTCAGCGACGAAGAACTCAATAACGTCAGCGGGGGAAGCTGCTCTAGCGCGGAGACCTTGGCAAAAGAATACCCTCCGGTCGGCCAATATGGGCATTGTGATCATTATGAACATTTCGGCAGTTTTCATCGGGTTACCTTTGCCGGAAAGATTTGCAGCAATTGTGACAACAGCGTCAAGGCCAAAGACAAAGAGCTTTATTTCTGCACTTATGGTAAGTGAGCCCTAGACGTTTTGAGGAAACAATGAAAAAGGAAACCCCGAAACGAGTTTGTTCTCCGCGTCCGGAAGAGGAAGCGCGATTCGCCTGAAAAACGAATCAGGCCGAATGTGTTTCTACTGCAGGCTAAGGCCAGGAACTGGTTTCTGGGTTTGGCGCAAGGGAGATGCCTCAAGACAGACGCCCCTAGGATCGAGCAGAGAGATTTGATCGCCACGCCCACGCGGCGTGGCTTTTTTGCATTTCGTTCCCCCTTCTTGTCGAAAGACATTAAAATAATGGGCGAGGTAAAAACACATGAAACGGATTCTGATCGCTTATTTCTCCAAAGAAGGGGCTAATTTTGTCAATGGCCATAAGAAAGAACTCGATGAAGGGAACACCGCCAAAATCGCGGGTTGGATTAAAGAAAAAGTCGGTGGGGATGTTTTCAAGATCGAACCGCTCGTGGCTTATCCGGAATCCTATGACGAGATCGTGAAGCTTTCGAAAGAAGAAAAAGAGCAGAACGCCCGTCCGGCCGTTAAAGGAAAAGTCGAGGCTATGTCGGATTATGACGTGATCTTCTTGGGCTATCCGAACTGGTGGGGCACCTGCCCGATGTTGGTTCTTTCCTTCCTTGAGCAATACGATCTCGCGGGCAAAGAGATCATTACTTTCTGCACGCACGAAGGCTCGCGGAGCCTCTATAGCCTTTCCGATATCCAAGCTTCGGCGCCGAAAGCGGTCGTCAAAGAGGGGACCGCTCTCAATGGAACTTATCTCGCCGCCGCCAAGCCCACGATTGACGAGTGGCTGGATTCGCTTAAAGCCGACCTCGATTAATAATTCTTAAAAAGTCTCCGCTATTTCTAGGACATCGCGCCTATAATGGATGCGGAGATTTTTTATGGAATCAAATCCTGACGTTCTGAAAAAAGGTTATTTCTTCCCGGGCAATAACGGTTTTCTCGTCATTTGCGTGCACGGCTTCGGCGGTTCGCCGGCCGAGCACTATTTCACGGCCAAGGCCCTCAATGAGGCCGGCTATTCCGTTTCGGTGCCGCTATTGAAAGGACATGGCACCCAAATCGAGGATCTCGATAAATGTCATTACGAAGAATGGATTCGGAGCGTCGAGGAGGATTACGAGAAGCGGAAGGGCGATTACCAAGGCGTTTATTTCCTTGGCCTTTCAATGGGCGGGCTCCTCTCGCTTTATATGGCGGAGCATCATCCGGAGATCAAAGCGATTTCGCTTTTGGCCCCGGCTCTAATTTATAAAGAGAAATCAACGTATTTCGCGTGGATTATGCTACCGTTCAAAAAGCATCTTCCTTTCACGAACTCCTTCCCGATGATGCCTGAGGAGAATCGGCCTTATCTCGCGGCAGGCTATGGCGCTTCAAGCGTTCCGGCCGCGCTTCAAATGACCAAACTTCAGAAAGTTGTGAAGAAGAATCTCAAGGTGATTCATCAGCCGGCGATTCTCTTCCAATCCAAAGCGGATACCATGGTCGATCCGAAGACCGAAGACTATATCCTGAAGCATATCAGCTCCGCGGAAAAGAAAGGGAAGATGTTCGAAAGTAGCTCGCACGTCATCACCCTCGACGTCGATAAAGACACGGCCTTCCAAGAGACGATCGCCTTCTTCGCGGAGCATCGTTAATGGAAGAAGAGAGCTTAGACGACATCCGCCGGATCCGGAGAGGTTTCACCTTGGTCGGCCATTCCTCAAAAGGTGTGATTTTGGTCCATGGGATTGGCGGAAACGCCGCCGGAGTCTATCGCTTGGCCGATTATCTCAACAAGAAGAACGACGTGACGGCGGTGGGGCTTTGCCTCAAAGGCCATGCCGCGGAACCGAAGGATTTGAAGAAGGCCACGCTCAAGGATTGGCTGGCTCAGGGTGAAGAAGCATATCAGGCACTCAAGAAGACGACTTCGGATATCACCTTGATCGGGAACTCCCTGGGCTCTTTGGTGATGCTGGCTTTAGCCGAGAAACATCCGGACGTCAAACTCGTTCTCATTTCCTGCCCCCTTTATTACGCCCATCCGATTTTCTACGTCGCCCGTTTTCTTTCCCTTTTTGGCATCTACCATGTTTGGCATGGCCTCATGGGGATGTCGAAAGAGCGGGCCGAACTCGTCTGCTATTCGAAAATCCCCTATAAATCCGTGGCGGAATTGAATTCTTTGCAGGGCTATTGCCGGAAAAACATCGCTGCTTTGACTTGCCCCGTGACCGCCTATTTTGGCGGGAAGGACCCTCTTGTCGGCGTTAAAAAGAGCGAGGCGTTCTTAAAAGCACATTCGCCCAAGGCGGATATTCACGAATTCACGGACGATGGACATGGGCTTCTTTTCGCCCCCGATGCCGAGAAACTCTTCCTTTCGATCAGCGCCCTTTTTGCCTGAGATGATTCTTCGCTTCCCACCCCTCAGGAATTAGCCCATAATAGATTCGGGAAACTTCTCCCGATTTTTTATGGAACTTCTTCGCATCAATCATCTCTATAAACATTACCCGTCTTTTGATCTTCAAGACGTTTCGTTTGCCCTCGAAAGCGGCAAGATCATGGGATTCATCGGGCGGAATGGCGCGGGCAAGACCACGACGCTGAAATGCATTTATAACTTGGTCGCTCCAACCTCGGGCGAAGTGCTTTATCGGGGCGAGGAAATCCGCAAGATCGAAGAGAAAGCCAAAAGCGAGATCGGGCTTCTTTTTGGCGAAGTCGAGTATTATCCGAATAAGAAAGTGGGGCAGATGAGCAAGATTACCGCCTCCTTCTATCCGGATTGGAATCAGAGCCTTTATAAGGAATATCTCGCCGACTTCGGCATCCGGGAAGATAAGCGGATCAAAGATCTCTCGAGTGGCATGAAAGTCAAATATGGGCTGGCTCTCGCCTTGAGCCATGGGGCCAAAGTGCTGATCCTCGATGAACCGACCTCCGGGCTTGATCCGGTCTCGCGCGATGAGCTTCTGGATATCTTCCTCAAGATCGTCTCCGATGGCGAGCACGCGATTCTTTTCTCGACCCACGTTATCTCGGACCTCGAGAAATGCGCCGATGACATTACTTACATCCAAAAGGGAAAAATCCTCGTGAGTGAATCGGTCGATCAGTTTGAGAAATCCTATACCTTCTATTCCGGCGAGGACAAAGACCTCCCGATCGACCATTCCTTTTTCCTCCACGTCCGGAGCCACGCGGGCAAATTTGAGGCGGTCGCGCCTTCAAGCACCCTGATTTCGCTTCCGAACGTTCAAACCCGCCCCGCGAGTTTGGAGGAAATCATGATCGCGCTCGAAAGGGGGAACGCCGAATGAAGAACCTGATCAAAAAGGAACTGACCCTCTGCACGAACCCGCAGGTGTTGATTTTTTGTTTAATGTCCGCTTTGGTGATCATTCCGCAATGGCCGAGCATGATTGCGATGGTTTACGTCTTGAGTGGCCTGATGACGATTTTCCCACGCGCTTTGGCGGATCAAGACATCCAATACACCGCAATGCTCCCGATTCGGAAGGGCGATGTGGTGAAAGGCAAAACCTATCTTTTGAGCATCCTCGAACTCGGATCGCTCGTTTTCTCGATTCCGTTTACCCTATTGAAACTTCTTGTTTTCGACCCGCCTCTTTTAGCGAGCTACAAGACGAGCGACCCAGGCCAGTATTCTTATACCTTGGGCGTTCAGCCTTCCTTGGGCGGGTACGGTTACACTTTACTCGCGATGGGCTTCTTCAATGCCATTCTTCTTCCTTGGTATTACAAGAACCCGCAGAAGGTCAACTGGCCCCCGCTCGTTACCTTCTTCGCCTCCATGCTGCTTTTGGGCCTAGGAATCGGTGCCGAGACGATGACGGTCATTCTCTTGAACTACGACAAGAGCGCGCCTCTTTATTGGATTGTCGAGGGAAGTGTCCTGCTTGGGGGAATCCTCCTTTATATCGGCCTCACGATTTTCGGTGAAAAGAAGGGTGAAAAATCCTTCGAAAAAGTCGACCTGTAATCGGACAAAATTGAATTACCGATAAAAATTTACTGAAAGTATTGCTTTCGGTTTTCTTTTTTGCTATATTAGTGTCGGTAAGAGATTACCGAATGGAGGTTTCATGAAGAGCTTCTCGAAAAACCAATTGCAACGCTATCCGATTTATCTCAAATACTTCAAGCAGCTCGCGGAGCAAGGAGTGGAAGATGTCTCCTCACCGAAGATCGCCAAAGAACTTGGCTATAGCGAAGAGCAGATCCGCAAAGACCTCCAAGCCGTGAGCGATGAGGCGGGCCGTCCGAAGAAGGGGCGGAACCTCCAACAGCTCATCGATACGCTCGAAAGCTTCCTTGGCTACCGCGATTCGACGACCGCCGTGGTCATCGGAACCGGCCACTTGGGTGGCGCTCTCCTCAATTATCCGAATTTCCAGGAGATGGGTCTATCGATCCTCGCGGGATTCGACGTCGACCCGAACAAAATCGGGACGACGATCGGAGGCAAAGAGATCTTCGCCCTCGACAAACTACCGAATCTCCTCCCCCGGCTCAACGCCCACATCGTGATCGTCACCGTTCCGGCTCAAGTGGCTCAGAACGTGGTGGACATCGCGGTCGAAAGCGGGGCCCTTGCGGTCTGGAACTTCGCCCCGACCCACATCAATGTGCCGGATAACGTGGTGATTGAGAACGTTAATCTTGCATCCTCATTAGCCGTCTTGTCGCATCGCCTTAATTCTGAGTTATTGACCAAGGAGCAATAAAATAAATGGAAAACTCAAAAACGGGAGCTTCTTTTCAAGCGACCCAAAAATCCGAGAAGAAAGTCGATTCTGCAGAGATTTCGCCCGCCCAAGCTGAAGTGAACGGCTTGGTCGAAAAGGGCTTGAAGGCCCTATCCGAATTCGCTTCTTTTGATCAAGAGAAAATCGATTACATCGTCGCCAAGATGTCGGTGGCTGGACTGGATCACCACGGCGATTTGGCGAGAAAAGCAATCGACGAGACCCATCGGGGTGTCTTTGAGGACAAAGCCACGAAGAACCTCTTCGCTTGCGAGTATGTCGTGAACAATATGCGTCACACGAAGACTGTGGGCATCATCAAGGAAGACCCGGTCGAAGGGATCACCGAGATCGCCGAGCCGGTCGGCGTCGTTTGCGGAATCACTCCGGTCACCAATCCGACCTCGACCGTCCTTTTTAAATCTTTGATCTGCATCAAGACGCGGAATCCGATCATCTTCTCATTCCATCCGAAGGCTCAGGAATCCTCCAAAGCAGCGGCGATCATCATGCGAGATGCCGCGGTGGCCGCCGGAGCGCCGGAGAATTGCATTCAATGGATTGAAAATCCTTCGATTGAAGCAACTAATGCCCTTATGAATCATCCGGGTATTTCGACGATTTTAGCCACTGGCGGAAACGCGATGGTCAAGGCGGCCTATAGCTGTGGGAAACCCGCGTTAGGTGTCGGAGCCGGCAACGTGCCGTGCTACATCAACGCCTCTTGCGATCAAGATGAGACGGTGAATGACGTCGTCTTAAGCAAGGCCTTCGATAATGGCATGATCTGTGCGAGCGAATCCGCCGTGTTCATTGATGAGCCGATCTACGAGGAGATGAAAACGAAATTCGCGCATTTCCGCGTCTATTTCGCCTCCCCGAAAGAAAAACACCTCTTGGAGAAGTTCCTCTTTGGCGTCGAAAGCGGCAAACCTGGCGTCGAGAATGGCAAACTGAATCCGGACGTGGCAGGCATGTCAGCGAGTTGGATCGCCGAAAAGAGCGGCTTCAGTGTTCCGGAAGGCACCTCGATCATTGGCGTCGAACTCTCGAAGGTCGGCCCCGAAGAACCTCTTTCGCGCGAGAAACTCTCACCCGTATTGGGTTTCTACAAAGTCAAAGATTCGAAGGAAGGCTTCGCCCTCGCTGAGGCAATGCTCGAATTCGGCGGGCTTGGTCATAGCGCCGCGATTCATTGCAAAGAGCAGGCGATGGCGGATGAATTCGGCCATGACGTCAAAGCTTTGCGCGTCATCTGGAATTCGCCCTCGACTTTCGGCGGCATCGGCAACGTCTATAACTCCTTCTTGCCCTCATTGACCCTTGGTTGCGGCTCTTATGGCCACAACTCGGTCGGCGGCAACGTGAGCGCGATCAATTTGCTCAACATCAAGAAAGTCGGCAAGAGGAGAAACACCATGCAATGGTTCAAGGTTCCGCAGAAGATCTATTTCGAACGTAACTCGATCCAATATCTTCGTTCGTGCAAGGACGTCGGCAAGGTCTTCATCGTCACCGACCACTCGATGGTGGAGCTCGGCTTCCTCAACAAGATCATCGATGAACTCAACCTCCGAAGGAATCCGGTGACCTATCAGCTCTTTGCTGAAGTCGAGCCGGACCCCGATATCACGACCGTCCAAAAGGGCGTCGCGATCATGAATCAGTTCAAACCCGATACGATCATCGCTCTCGGCGGCGGCTCCTCGATGGACGCGGCTAAGGCAATGTGGATCTTCTACGAGCATCCGGAAGTGAACTTCGACGATTTGAAGCAGAAGTTCATGGATATCCGCAAACGGGCTTTCAAATACCCGGAACTCGGGCGCAAGAGCAAACTGATTTGCATTCCGACCACTTCGGGAACCGGCAGCGAGGTTTCGCCCTTCGCCGTCATCAGCGACAAAGCCAATGGGAAGAAATATCCTTTGACCGATTACTCGCTCACGCCATCGATCGCGATCGTCGATCCGGAATTCACAACGAATCTTCCGGCAAAATCGACCGCTGAGACTGGCATGGACGTTCTCACTCACGCGATCGAGGCTTATACCTCGGTCATGGCGAGCGACTACACCGATGGATTGGCGCTCGAGGCCATCAAGCTTGTCTTCGCTTATCTCCCGAGGGCCGTCAAGAATGGGAAAAACGATCTCTTCGCCCGTGAGAAGATGCATAACGCCGCGACGATTGCCGGCATGGCCTTCGCGAACGCCTTCTTGGGCCTGGTTCACTCCTTGGCTCACAAGATCGGGGCCGAATACCACTTGGTCCACGGGAGGACCTGCGCGATCCTTCTCCCGCATGTGATCCGTTACAATGGCTCAGTCCCGACCAAACTCGCAGTCTGGCCGAAATATGAGGAATACCAGTGCGATAAGAAGTATCTCGACATCTGCAAGATGCTTGGCCTCAAGGCCGAGACGCCCGAAGAAGCGACCAACGTTTTGGCGGACGCCGTCATGGCGCTTGGGAAAGACGTCGGCATCGATATGAACTTCCAGTCGTTGGTCCCTGACGAGAAGCTTTGGGAGAGCAATCTCGAGAAGATCGCCTACCTCGCTTACGAAGACCAATGCACGCCGGCGAACCCCCGTGAACCATTAGTGCGTGAAATGGAACAGATTATGCGCGATGCTTATAAGGGGAATTAATTATGGTAGAAATCGCGATCTGCGTCGGCTCGAGCTGCCACCTCAAAGGATCCCACGAAGTCATTGAGGCTTTCACCGAAGAAGTGAAGAAACGGCACCTCGAGCAAAAGGTCGAGCTGAAAGCCGCGTTTTGCCTTGGCAAATGCGGCTACGACGGGGTCTCCGTCAAAGTGGACGAGGACGTGATCACCGGACTTACTCCGAGCAGCGTTCCGTCTTTCTTTGACAAAGAGATCATGCCGCGCGTGAAGTAATCGATCTAAATTTTTGAGGAGGCTGATCATGAGCACGGCTTTAACAAGCAAACAAAACGACTGCCGGAGTTGCTATAAATGCATTCGGAGTTGCCCGACGAAATCCATTTCGTTTCTCAACGGACAAGCCTCGATCATTCCCGAGGAATGCGTCCTGTGCGGCAAGTGCTTTTTGGTCTGCCCCCAATCCTGCAAAATCATTCGTGACGATCTCGCTGCCGCGAAGGAACTTTTATCGAAAAACAAGGAAGTCATCGCTTCGCTGGCCCCTTCGTTCTTAGCCGCCTTCCCTGGCACCTCATTCTCCTCGATGAAGGAAGCTTTGCTCCAGCTTGGCTTTGCGGATGTCGAAGAGACGGCGGTGGGGGCTACGATCGTGAAGAAGGAATACGATGCTCTTTGCGACAGCGGGAAATATGACGTTCTCATTTCGACTTGCTGCCATTCCATCAATCTTTTGATCGAAAAGCATTATCCGGACGCGGCGAAATACCTTGCTCCGGTCCTTTCGCCGATGCTCGCCCACGCCAAAGACATTAAGGAACGCCATCCGAACGCCAAGGTGATCTTCTTGGGGCCTTGCATCAGCAAGAAGAACGAAATCGAGATGTATCCGGGTCTCACCGATTGCGTTTTGACTTTCCTTGAGCTTGAGCGTTTCTTCAAAGAGAAGGGCATCTCTCCGAAACAAGTTGCGAAGCCTGAGCGTCTCACGAAGTCAAAAGCCCGTCTTTTCCCGGTCGAAGGGGGCATTCTCGAAACGATGGAAAAAGACAATCCATCAATGAATTACCTTGAGATATCTGGCTTGGGCGAAAGCATCCAGGCGATCAAAGACATCCTCGCTGGCAAGGTCCACCATGCCTTCATCGAAATGTCCTCCTGTTCCGGGAGCTGCGTGAATGGCCCCGCCATCCCCGAAGCGTCACGGTCGCTTTTGGCCGCCGATTTGGCGATCAATATGAGCGCGGGCGAAGAAGACTATGAAGTTCGGCCTTACACGAATGACGAATTGAAGAAATCAATGCCGGGTTTCGCCCATCAAAAGAAAGAACATACCGAGGAAGAGATCCTTGGCGTCCTTCGCTCAATCGGCAAAACAAGCCCCAAAGACGAGCTCAATTGCTCGAGCTGCGGCTACCCCACCTGCCGGGATAAGGCGATCGCCGTCCTCGATGGGAAGGCGAATCTGGAGATGTGCCTGCCCTTCCTCATGGAAAAAGCCAAGAGCTTCTCGAACAACATCGTCGAAGCCTCGATCAACCCGATCCTGGTTCTCAACGAGGATTTCTCGATTCAGCTTGCAAACCCCGCGATGGCCGAACTTGTGGGTGTATCAACTCCGAAAGACCTTTTGGGGAAGCCCGTCAATTCGATCTTGGATCCTTCGCCCTTCTCGCTTGCCCTAGGAGGCACTCCGATCAAAGAAAAGAAAATGTATCTCCCCGATTATGGGAAGTATCTTTCCGCCACGATCGCCTACGATTCCCGCTTTCACATTTTGATTGGCGTCTATCGGGACGTGACCTTGGAAGAGAAGAAGCGCCAGAATGACGCCCTCCGGGCCAAAGAGACCGCGGCGATCACGAGCGATGTAATCGAGAAGAACATGCGGGCGGTTCAGGAAATTGCCTCCTTGTTAGGCGAATCGACCGCCGAGACGAAACTGGCTCTCACCAAACTTCAGGCCACCCTCTCGAAAGAGGACAAAGATGATTGAGGGCAATAGCGAATACGACGTGGGCTACCTCTCCCTCAATAAGCAAGGGGAGGAGCTTTGCGGCGACCACGTGGAACTCGTGAAGAAAGACGATGGGTCTTTGACCCTCGTTTTGGCGGATGGGCTTGGAAGTGGCGTCAAAGCCAACATTTTATCGACCCTGACCGCGACGATGCTCTCAGGGATGATCGATGGTGGGCTTTCGCTTCAAGAAGCCGTCTCTTCTTTGGTCCGGACGCTTCCGGTCGCCAAAGACCGGGGCAACGTGGCCTATAGCACCTTCACCGTCGTTCATGCGAATCCCGACTTCACCCTTTCAATCTATAACTACGACAATCCTGAGCCGATCCTCCTCCATGAAGGGAAGGAAGTACCGCTTTCCTATGAACGCGTTTCAATCGAGGGCAAGTCAATCGCAAGCGCGGTCGTCCCCTTGGAAGACTTCGACACCCTGGTTTTTTTGAGCGATGGAGTGGTTTATGCCGGAGTGGGCGAATCGTTGAACTTCGGCTGGACAAGAAAAGAGATCGTTACCTATTTGGAAGGCATCTACGCCAAGAGCATCTCCTCCAAGAGCCTATCAACCTTGCTTCTCGAACGGGCTAATACCCTGTATAATCACCGTCCGGGCGATGACGCGACCGTCCTCACCTTGCGACGAAGAAGCCGGGCGAATGTGAATTTCCTCATCGGCCCCGCGACCCGGAAGGAAGATGACCCGAAAGTCATGTCGCTTTTCTTCTCGAAAGCGGGCAAACACCTGGTTTCGGGCGGCACAAGCGCCCATGTGGTCAGTAATTTCCTCCACCAGAAAATAGAGACGAGCCTCGATTACGAAGACCCCGAGATTCCGCCGATTTCGACAATCAAAGGAGTCGATCTCGTGACCGAAGGGGTCATTACCCTTAATAAGGTAGTGAAGCTGGCCGAGGATTATCTTGACGGCAATCAGGCTTATTTTGACTGGAGCTATAAGCAAGATGGGGCTTCCCTCTTGGCCCAAGAGCTCTTCGAAGAAGCGACCGATATCTCCTTCTACGTCGGCTGCGCGGTCAATCCGGCCCATCAGGATCCGCGGCTGAATATCACGATCTCCACGAAAATGGAACTCGTCGCTTCGCTCACAAAATCCCTGCAGAAGATGGGCAAACACATCAAAGTCGCCTATTTCTAATAAAGGAGCACCCCATGATCAAATTCGACACCCAAGTCCAAGAACTCAAATACCGCGTCCTCAAAGAGGTCGCGAAAAGCTATCTGAAAGGCACTCTCAAAGAGGATCTTCTTTCGATTCCGAAAATCATCTCGCCGGGTCCGAAACCCACGATGCGGTGCTGCATTTACAAGGAACGGGCGATCGCGGCTGAGCGAGTAAAGCTCGCTTTAGGTGGCGACAAAGACAATCCGAACATCCTCGAAGTGATCGAGCCGGCTTGCGATCAATGCCCGATCGGCGGGATGGAAGTCACCGATGCCTGCCGCGGGTGCTTGGCCCATCGTTGTTTGGGCGCTTGCCATATGAAGGCGATTTCGTTTGACGAGCACCTTCATGCCCACATCGATAAATCAAAATGCGTCAATTGCGGGCTTTGCGCGAAAGCCTGCCCCTTCGGCGCGATCATCAATCACCAGCGCCCGTGCGAGAGCGCTTGCAAGATCAAAGCGATCCATAAACGCGAAGATGGGATTTCCTCAATCGATGAAAGCAAGTGCACCCGTTGTGGCGCCTGTTCCTATGCCTGCCCCTTCGGCGCGATCATGGACAAGAGCTATATCCTCAAATGCATCGATATCGCCGAACGCTCGAAGAAAGGGCAAGAACACGCCTATATGGTGGTGGCCCCTTCGATCTCGAGCCAATTCCATTACGCCAAACTTCCGCAGGTCATCTCGGGCATCAAGAAGCTCGGCTTCCATGACGTCGTCGAAGCGGCTTTGGGTGCCGATATGGTGGCCTATGAAGAAGCGCGTGAGCTTTCCGAGAAAGGCCAATTGACTTCCTCGTGCTGCCCCGCCTTCAAGAAATACATCGAAACCTCTTTCCCGGAGCTCAAAGACAAGATCTCGAGCAATCTTTCGCCGATGGCGACGATCGCCCGTTATCTCAAGGAGCTCGAGCCCGATTGCGAAGTCGTCTTCGTCGGACCCTGCATTGCCAAGAAGATGGAGATGTTCCGCGAGGAGAGCAAGCCCTATGTCGACTGCGTGATCACTTTCGAGGAACTCCAAGCCCTCTTCGATGCCGAAGACATCGATCTGGCTTCCTTAGAGGAGTCGCCACTCGATAACGCTTCGTTCTATGGCCGGATTTTCGCCCGGAGCGGCGGCCTCACCGAAGCGGTCAAAGAAGCGCTTAAAGAGCAGGGCTCTTCCTTCGTCGCGCTCCCGAAGACGGTTTCGGGGCTCGACCAATGCAAGATCGCCCTCAATGGCTTTAAATCGCCAGACGCGCCCTATAACTTCATCGAAGGCATGGCGTGCACGGGCGGCTGCATCGGCGGGCCGGCTTGCCTCACCCACGAACTTCGTGACGCGGCCGACGTCGATAAATACGGCCACGAGTCCAAAGAGACCACGATCAGTGGTGCCTTAAGCGGCGTCATGGCCCTCTCGGAGAAGAAATAAAGGCTTTTTGCAGGGGATAATCAGTCGAGAAACGCGAAAATCGCAATCGAAACCGCATTGTCGAGATTGAGCGAGTCGATCGTCGATGATTGCGGGATGATGAGCGGTTCTCCCACAGTTAAGAAGCTTTGATCGAGTCCGGTAGCCTCGTTCCCGAAGATCAGGGAATAAGGCTTTTCTTTTTTCGCTTCTCGCACGCTCTTTTTGGCTTGGAGCATAAAAGGATAGAGGTGGCGGTTGCCCGCGACTTTACGATAGTCTTCGAAGGTCGGGAAAGTCGAAAACGGAAGCGAGAAGACGGCGCCCATCGAGGAACGGATCGTCTTGGGGTCAAAGGGATCGGCCGCCGGGGTGATGATCGCGAGCCCGCCCATCTGGAAGGCGGCGGAGCTTCGCATGATCGTCCCGAGGTTTCCCATATTGGAGGGGTGGACGAGAACCACGTGATTCTTCATTGGATCAAGCGGGGTCTCGAACTTTTCGAATTCGGCGATCACCATGACATTGTCTTTATCCTGGCTTTGGAAGATCTTCTCGTTGTTCTCAATGAGCGGGATCTTGTTGAGCGCGGCCAACGCTTTGAGTTTGTTATAGGTTTCGTCCCGATTTTGCTTCGGGGAAATATAGAGGCGGCGCACCTTTTCGGGGACCCGTAAGAGGGCCTCGAAGCTGAGGGTAGTGCCTAAGGCAAACGAGTTTTCGTCTTTTTTGTCGTAATGAATCATGAGACAAGAATACAACTTATGGGGCACACTAGCCAAAAGAATGTCTATGGATATGTGGAGGAACTTTATCCATGGATCAAGAACCGGTCAAGCTCGGCAGGATCAATCGAGCGGTCGAAAAAGCGCTGAAGGAAGACTTCGGAGAGGAGGTGTGGATCTATCTCCTCGCGGAAGATCTTGATAAGATGGCCTCAAAATGGCCGACGATTTATCTCTCGAGGATCAGCGAGGCGTCGAAGATCATCAAAACGCCGGATTACGCGGCCTACCTCGAGAAAGAGAACACCCTTTACTTCATCAAGGAATATCTGAAGGATGGCCATTTCCAAAAGGTCGCTCTTTCGGTGAAGAAAGAAGGGCAGTGGCACCTCAAGGAACTCTTCACCCTCAAAGACGATGAGAGCGTCCGTCTCGCTCAAGAGGGCATCTTAGCCCGCGTTAACGCGTGACTTTTCTTCGCCTTCCGTTATAATCCGCCTTATGAAACTCAATGCGGAAGCTCTTTTCACCGATCGCCTCCTGCTCCGTCCTTATCAAGCGGGGGACGAAGAAGGGATGTTTTCCTCCTATTGCCACGATGAGGAAGTGACGCGTTATCTCACCTGGAATCCTCATCCTTCTTTGGAAGACACGCGGGCCTTTTTGGCCTCGAAGATCAAAGAGCAAACGGAGCCCCATCATTATGACTGGCTCATCACGCTCGGGGGCAGGATCATCGGCGCGATCGACGTCGTGAACCTTTATGAGGAAGGCGGCTTTGAAGTGGGCTATTGCCTCGAAAGGGCGTCATGGGGCAACGGCTATATGAAAGAGGCCTTCCACGCGGTCCTCCGTTATCTTTTTGATGAAGCCGGCTTTGCTTACGCGATCATGAAAGCCGATATCCATAACACGCGGAGCCGGCGGGTGATTGAGCGCGAGGGCTTCCTTTTTGACCATGATGAGGAAGAGGACCTGCCGCTCAAAAAGAAAACGGCCACCGTGGCCGTTTATCATTTGGATAAGAAGGACTTCGTTAGATGACGTCGGAGGGAGTCCTTTTTCGATAGGCCCCGGCGAAGACGTTATTGAGGAAGACTAAAAGATAGGCGAGAGCGAAATAGCAAAGATAGGCCAATAAAGAAGAGAGGACGACCCCGTTCCAACCGCCGTTGCCCGTCAAAGCATCGGCTCCGGTTTGGAAGGTCGAGGGCGTGAAGAAACTGACGGCGGAAAAGCCTTGTTGCCATACCGCTTTGACAAGAAGTGAGAAGGCAAAATAGAAGAGGGGATAGAGGCTCCAGAAAATCGGATGCTTCCATTTGACGGTGCCCTTTTCGCCAAAGAGGAGATAATCCCCTAATAGAAGTGCTGGGAAAATGATTTTGCTGAGCAGCATGACTTTGATGTCCGTCGCCGCAAAGAATCCGCTATTGGTTGACGAAGAAAGAATCGCGTAACCGGCTAGATCGAACAAGGTGAAGGAAAGGCTGGCGATGAATAAGGGGCTCCAGACGCCCGGAACAATGCCATTCGTCTTCTTATTGAGGCCAATCGCATTGGCAACCACTTCGGCGAAGACGATCGCGGTAGCAAAGAGCAAGGTTTGGCAATCGTAATAGTAAAAACCGCGCCACCATTCCGGCGAGAGCGAGCGGAAAGAAAACAAAAGATAGGTGGCATACCCACCAATCCCAAGCAGGATGAGGCGATAGAAGAAGGCAAGAAAACGATTTCGGATGGCCATACCGCGATATTGTCTCCCTTTTCAAGCGGATTTCAAGGGTAGATAATAGAACGCTATGAAAATAATCCTTAACTTGCAGGATGAGGAATACCCTCACCAAGAGATTAAAGAAGTTCGTGAGATTGCGCGCGGGCTTGTGAGCGACGGGCACGGCCACTTTGCCGTTCACCATATCGTTCGGAAAGATCTTTTCGGAAGTTATGATTATTATGAGACCCCGGGCGGCGGAGTGGATCAAGGGGAAACGCCGGAGATTGCGGTGGTCCGCGAATGCCGAGAAGAACTCGGTTATTCGGTAAAAGTTTTGGATGAGCTCGGATTCGTTGACGACTATTACAACCTGATCGGCCGCGAGAACCATAACCATTACTTCATCTGCCTGAGGGAAGGCGATTATCTGTGCCGCCATTTCGTGAGCGATGGGGACCAAATGATCAAAGAGACCCTTTGGCTTCCGCTTGAGCAAGTGATTGCCCTTTATGAAAACGTCCCGAATGGCAAACTCCCGAATTTGGTGAAGGCACGGGAGCTTCCGTTTTGGATCGAGGCATCTAAGAGGAGCCAGTCGGCTTTGAAAGCACTTGCGGATTCGCGCGGAGTTGAGTAGACTATAACCCGCTGGCGGATATGGTGAAGAGGTTTAACACAACCGGCTGTGAACCGGCCATGCATGGGTTCGATTCCCATTATCCGCCCCAGACAAAATAAAGTACCGATTTGATCGGTACTTTTTCTTACTTTTTATTTTCGTTGCACAATTATTGCACAATTAAATAAGTTTTTGATGGCGTTTTTTGAGAAATCACGCTTTGTTTTTTGAGGTGAAAATCTCCCTAGCCAAACTGTCGTTGTTATGCGATGAGTAAATCTCCAAATCGGTGTTCACCGAATGGCCCATGCTCTTGGAAACGGCCTGCACTTCCGCGATCGTTTTGCATTTTCCAACAAGCTCGGTCGAAAGGGTGTGCCTAGCACCGTGGGGGCAGTTGTACCTTATCCCCGACAGGCGGATGTACTTCTTAAGCTTCTCGACGAAGGCATTGCGTGACTCCGGCTTCGTCTCCTTATGCGCCCCGAATAGATACCAATCGTCGTGGATTCCGAAATCGGAGATATAGGTCTTCATCAATTTGCAAAGATCATCGGACATCGGTATGGTTCTCCGGGATCCTTTTGTCTTTAGGGTATCAACGAGCCTCAAACCATTCTTTCCCTCTTTCCGGAATTGCCGCCTGATGATCACTTCCTTCTTGTCGAAATCCAAATCCATCGGCCTTATTGCCTGAAACTCACCGATTCTCATTCCCGTCGAAAGGAAGAACGTGAACATGATCCAATCGACGCTTCCCTTCTTCATCGACGCGAAGAACTTCTCGATCTCTTCCTCCGTCCAAGCAACCTTCTCTTTCTTCGGCTGGTCGTTCTCGATCCGGAACTTGACCACTTTGACATCGGCCAATTGGAATACCTTTGGGTCGATATAGCAATTGTCATAGGCGAACTTGATTATCTTCTTGTAGAGGACAACGGCGCAGTTCTTCCTCGCTTTTGATTCATCGAGATTGGTGAGCCAGGAATACCAAGAGATAACCTTGCCGACTTCAAGGGATTCGACGATGCTGCTTCCTAAGAAATGTTCTTTGAGGTATTTGGGGTAGACGTAATCGTAATTGCTGGTGATGGTGGAAGATGAAACGATCTGAAACGAATAGGATCGGAATTCCTCCCAAACATCATCGAAGCTCTTCTTGGATTTGGCTGATTCCGATTCCTCGATGATCTCCGCTTTCTTCTGAACCATCGCCGCCCTGCATTCGTTCTTGGTCGGATACCATTGGCCGTAGACGCGGTGGACTAAGCCATCATTGCCGATGATATTGGTAGAGAAATACCAACCCTTGCCTTTAATCTCGTGCATTCCTTCGTTCTTCATTTTTCTATATCCTCCATTCCATCCCTTATTCCGCTAAGGAACAAAATATCCTTTTGGTTATTTCCTCGTCTCGGTTCTCAGTGGCATTCTTCACAAGTTTCTGCAAAGCGAGATACTCGTGCCAAGTCAGTTTTATTTGATAGAAGTATCCGCCTTGGTGGATCTTTGTTCCTTTCATTTTGATTCCTCCTTTCCCAGCAACTCGAAAGCGTGATGCAACAATGCGATTTCCGCTTCCGTGACATAGTTATCGCCATTGTAATAATACTTTATCGCCTTCTCGATTTCGTCCTCGACCATTCCGACAGCCGATTTCTCCGAGCCACCGAAGTGATTTTGAACCGAGCGTTTCGCTTTCTCTATCGTCATTTCCTTTTCTCCTTCAAGGTCAAGCCTTTTGCGTCCCACACTCCGTATCTTCGCCCAGCATCGCTACCGAGAACCAAATACCTATCGTTGCATACTTGGTTCACCAGAAGCGTTAGGGTATCGTGGACAATCTCTCCATTCTCGTCTACGCGACCCAACGGGTCTAAATAGGTCACAATATCGCCAATCTCGACAACCTCTCCGCTAGAGTATCGCATCTTTCTCGCTCCTTTCCACTTCGTATCCGTGCTTCTTGTAGAACTTCTCATAATAGTCCAAGTTGCTTTCTTTCTCCGAAGAGATTGAAGCGATGATGGTATCGCCTTTCTTAGCCACAAGTTGATAGAGTTTCACAAAACTTCCTCCTTCACGTTTCTCGCATCGAATCCATTGAATACGATTAGGCTTAACACTGTCTTTCGCATCTTATTGTTCTTTGGGCGGTAGTCATACCAATGCCTTACCATAAAATTGTAGATTTTCAACGCTGTCTTCTTGTTTGTGAAGACTTGGTTGCAAAAATTGCCAGCGGATAAGATAACATAGAAATTCATCGGGCTAATGCTTTTCATTTCTTTCCCTCCCAATCAAGATGCTGACCGCAGTGCGGGCAATAATCAGGCTTTTCAAAGCAAGAGCAATCATTCCAAACCTCTTTACCGCATAATGGACATTTGGCTATCTCAATGCTTCCGTCTTCGGTACCATCGCTTTCATAGCGGGAATCAATCTTCATCGGCTTCTCCTTATCAACGAGTTCCTGCAAGGACAAAAGAGATTCCCTGTATTTCGAGAAGTCACCCACAAAGCCATTTCCTGTCGGAACATTGGTCAATGTATCAAGCATTTTTTGATAGTCCTTCATTCTTTTTCCTCCAAGAGTTCGGGGTTCTCATAGACATTACCGATAACCTCCAACCTTCCGTAATTGAGATAGTAGGCAATCGCGTTCTTGAACGTGTGAGTTTCCTTTGATAGAGTGCTGGCGATTCCCAAGACGGAAGCGGTATGCAAGTCGAATGATGGGCAACCATATCCTTCGGCTAGATAGGAAACCATATCTTGATGCCATTCGCTCGTGGCTGACTTGCCATCGCCATAACAGCATCGGACAATATCACCCTCGTAGATTTCCTTGCCATCAGAGTCCTTCAACCCAATGTATTGCATAAGAAGGCAATCGGGAATGGAAACCAAAATGCTTTGTCCATCTTTCTTGTAAATGATATTCTCCGAATCCAAGCCATCGACAACAACCATCTTCTTCTTATCGTAAATCCACGCTCGGAATTTAATGTCTCTCATTTGTCTTCCTCCTTGATAACGTCTCCGTTTGTAATCATATCGTAAAAGAAATCAACAAGATTCCCTCCTCCTCCCGTCCAATCGCTAACGTGGTATCCATCGAAGAAAGCGATATTACCGCAATCAAATATAATGACTCGCCAACTTTTCAGTTTTCCATTTCTATCGCTTTCATAGGAATGTTCTAAGCACGCTGGTTTGAATCCGTATTTCTTTGCGAACTCCTCCACGCTTATTTTCTTCGTGTTCACTTTGAGCATTTTGATTCCTCCAATAGTTCAGGATTCTCATAGATGTTTCCTAAAACAACTCCGTCTTGGAAATCGGTATATTGGAAATTGTCAAGAGGTCTCAAAGAAAAAGATGTGAATCTTTGATTGAAGTAGACGACCGCTTTTTGTTTGCCGATGTCGTGGAAATCAAATTCCATAACATCACCCTCATATATTTGTTTCCCATTCTCGTCTTTGATTCCAATCGATTGCATAAGCGGGAAAACGCCAATCATAAATCTTCCTGTTTTTGGGGACTTGACCATCACTCGCGTTTCGCCATATTGCTGCGAAAAGAACATTTGCCAAACTGGAACCATCTTCTTATCGTCTTTGAGCCACGCCCTGAATTTAATAATCATTTTTTAATCTCCTTTTCGCATTGATAGACTTCGAGATAGGCCATAATGCAGTTTGGCACTATCTTGTTGTTCTCATAGACATCTTCCGGTATTCGCTTGAAATTATGCTTGATACCGCCCTTGGTTCGGTATTTGACCGAGTGGAATATCTTGTCTCCGTCCCTTCGCGTGGTGATGGTATAGAGAGGGTAATCTGATTTCTCTCTTCCAAGCGACACGTTCATCTGCTTATAGCAATAGGAATAGAACCCGATTTTGGACGCTGCGTTTTCGAAGCGTTTCGCATAAGATTTGTAAGCCTCGTCCATCGAATAGAACTTCCGAACGTTGGACTTGATCCACGCTCTCTCGTCGCTCGTGTAGCGGTGCTCCCTCTTTCCGATCCTTATCTTCAAGTTCCGATAAGCTTTGGAGCAAAACCCCTCAAATGTGACAACCTCTCCGTATTTGGCGCAGAAAGAGAGATACATTTCCTTGGCTGATGAAAAGCGTCCGGAGTTTTCAACCATCCATCGGAGCATTTCCAACGTGTATTTCTTGGAATGGTCTCCCTTTTGCGCCATAGGATTATTCCGCCTCTTCTTTCTTGGTTTGCTCGGTCAGGCGGATGATGGTGATTTTGCCATTGAGGGCGACATTGATGGCTTTGTTATTTCCGATTCTCGCCTTAACGAACTCCAGATCGGTCGGGGACAGTTTGCTCTTGTCTTTCAATAAGTTGCGAATCGCCTCGCTGTCTTCGATAACGCCATCGAATTTCTCCATGATCGTCTTCTTCGTCTGATCGTATTGGTTTTCCATAATTATTGATTTCCTTTGTGGTTTGAATATAGGCGGATAATCCTCTATAATTAGAAAGCTCTGAAAAACGTAGAACCCGCTATTCTTGTTTGAGAGCAATGGCTTAGAGAGTTGGCGCTCTCTAGGCCGCTTTTTCTTTTTATTGGTATTTTTATTTCAATATCTCCTTAATAAATAGCTTAACTTTAGCAAGATCTCCTTCGCCAAGGTTGTTAACCATTCTGATTACCTCATCTTTAAGGTCGTCCGTCGTCGGTGTGATCACTTCCATTGGGACATCGTAGCCAATTAACCAAATCTCATTGACTCCGAGCGCTTTAGCTATTTTTGTCGTGTTTGCTTGCCCAGGTTCAGCGTACCCGTGAAGATAGTTTGAGATAAGAGGTCTGGAGATTCCGGTCATATTGGAAAGCTCATACGCGCGAATCCTCTTATCCTTAATGGCTTTGTTCAGTCTCTCTTTGAAATTGGAGTTCTTTTCCATGACTTGATTCTAAGTTATGGTTTTATTTTTTGCAATTAAAAGTTTGAAAAAAATTAACTTTATCCTTGCTTTTAGATAATGTCGCCCCTAAGATATTGCTAGAGTTAAATGTTGGTTAACTCATCAATACCAGGAGGCAATATGGTAGGAAAACACATCTACGATTACAGCGTTCTCCGTGGAAGAATCGTTGAAAAATGCGGTTCAATCGGAAACTTCGCTCAGAAGATGGGCATTTCGAAAACTTCTATCTCCGCAAAGCTTAACAATGGCTCGGGCTGGAGTCAGGAAGACATTTCAAAAGCAGTTAAAATTCTTCAAATCGAAGACGGTTCTTTGGCATGGAACTGCTTTTACAAAGAGGCCGTTTGATATGGAAAAAGATAGCGGGTCTAAGCAAGAACTGCTCGCCAAAGCAGTTTGGAATTGCAGGGATGTGATGGCTTGGGACGGATGCGGTAAGGACAAAGCCTATCGCATTCTCATGAGAGCGCAAGACGAATTCAACGGGCGAGTCCCGTATGGAAGCGGCTACGCGAAAGTCGATTCGGTTTTGGCCATCTATGGCACGAGCGTTTTGCAGGAGAGGAAGAACTATGGCTTGCTCTGAGAAATTGTTTACGAGCAAAAGGCAGTGGCTCGACCATAGGGGAATAGGCGGAAGCGACTTGGCGATTTTGATGGGAGACAACCGGTGGGGTTCGCTTCACGAACTCTATCAAAGGCTAGCGCTCGGCATCGAAGAGGAGAAGAAGAGCAGTCAGCTGATGGACGATGGAACGAAAGCCGAACCGAACATCCGGAACCTCTTCGCCCTGGACAACCCGATGTACGAGGTCACCAACCCTCCGAAGAAAGGCTACTGGCTATTCACCGACAAAGACAAGCCCTATATGACCGTGACGCCCGATGGGATCGTCAAAGACAAGGAAAGGGGCATAAGCGGTGGATTGGAGATCAAATACGTCTCGGTCTATCGGGAGAAGGAAGCGAACATCTGGGAGAACAACGGAGTCCCGATGAATTACTTCTGGCAGGTCATTCAATACATGGTGGTCATGCCTAATCTCCAGTTCGTTATCCTCAACGCCCACCTCAAATACTTCCGCCCGGGGTTGAAGGGCGGCGTCGATTATGCGGTCGATAGGATCTATCTCTTCACGAGAGAGGACTACAAAAGCGACATCGATGATGCGATCCGAACCGAGACGAGTTTCTACGAGAATTGCGTGCTTAAAAAGTCCGAGCCTAAGTCGATATCCGATTTCACATTTGGAAAGGAGCCACATTAATTATGGCTAATGATATTGAAAATACGAACCACACCATGACCGCCTATCTCGCTTCCAATAGTGTCAAGCAACTTGGGGAAACTCTCCATCTCTCGAACGAGCAAGTGATGAAAGCAAACTCAGCAGCCCTTCAATTGGAGCAAAGCCAAGTTCTTCGAAACTGCGACAAACTCTCGCTAATTCGCTATTGCTACGAAGTGGCGAAATATAACTTCTCGCGCGACGACTGCGCCTATCCGATTCCCTATGGGAATGCTATCCAGTGCCAAATCGGATACCAAGGATACAAAGAAATAGCGATGGAGTCCAACCGATACAAGAATATTGGCGCGAGCATCGTCACCGATAAAGACAAAGTTATCCGGAACCGCGTTACCGCAGAGGTTCAAGTGGAGTTCGACGAAAAATTCGATCCGAAAGCGGAAGCCATCGGCTATTACGCTTACGCGCTAGACACAAAAGGAAATCTTTTTTCTTCGTACTACATGAGCAAAGACCAAGTATTCGCCCATGGGAAGAGGTGGTCGAAGACCTTTAATGGACCAGCTTGGCAGAACTCCTTCGACCGGATGGCGTTGAAGACGGTCATTCGCTACCTTTGCAAAGCGATTCCTTCTAACAAGCTTCTTACTGACCTTATCAATCTCGATATGGCGGTTATCACCAAGGATGGAAAATCCTATATCGACAATCCATTTAACGATGTGAATCCGATGGGAAGACCCGTCGCTAAGAAAGCCGTGGATATTACCCCCGAAGGAGAGGTTTTAGAAGATAAATCTTCTAAAGAACTCGATTCTATTGCCCAAGACACCATCAAAAACACGCCTAGCGCAAGCGTAGAAGAAGAAACGCACGAAAAACGTGTAAATACTCAAACGAAGAAAGAAAACGCTCCTAAAGGCCCGGAAGACATTTCGCCCGCCGACTTCTTGGGCGAGCAAGCCAAGGAGAGCAATTAGTTTATGGATAGCGGGTTCATTTCTCCAAAGCCTCTGACTCCACGCCAATGGAATCTCTATAGGCACATCAAATTCTGCACCGAGACGGGACGATTCAATTCTCAAACAAACTCATACGACCATTTCGCCAATCAGGAATCCATCTGCAAATCATGGGGTACTAACATCCATGAAGATGGATTCGTCTACCTAGCCGATTCGAAGCACGGAGACCATTGCCGGACTATCTGGAACGACATCCAAGCCATCAATGCGTCTCCCGAGGTCGAGAAGATCATCGTGGTCGATAACTACACCTATCGATTGGGAACCGATGAGGAATGCCAGCGCTACTTCCTTTGGCTCAAGCACAAAGCGGTGGTTCTTTTGAAACGCGCCTACATCGTCTACGGGAAGATGTCCAAAGACGGTCAGGGGAAGCTCATATCCTGCCAAGACAATTGGATCGGCGAAGATTCGGCTGCCCGTTCATTCGTGGATGCCTTCGCCGGAGGAGGTCATAAAGATGGGCAATAAGAAAAGCCATAAGCCAGCCATCCAATCCAGCAATTACGTCTATGGGAATTCCCAGTTCTCTATTTCCTGCCCTTGCCAAGAGTGCCCGAACAGGAAAGTCGGATGCCACGATAACTGCGCCGCCTACAAAGCGTTCCAAAAGGACGTGGCAAAGGCGAACAAGACCATCAGGAAGAACAGCTTGATCGTCAAGGATAAGTTCTATTACACGAACCTCATGAACGGGGGGGGGAACAAGAAATGAATTCTACAAATTCGTTCGCGGTCGATGGCACGGTATCGAAGCTGAAAGACAAATTCCTTTGGCACGGAGAACCAGTTATCGTCCTTACCATCAAAACGATCGACCTTACCCCAATCGACGTGACTTTTGCCGGGGATATTGCGAAAAAGGCCATGACTCAGGTCGGAATGGGAAGCGTCCTAGCCATCTATGGTTTTTTCTCGAATTGGAATCTGGACAAGGGGAAGCAGATCGGGTTCCAGATGGTCAAGGACTTCGATGTCGTCCAAACCGACATGGAATTCGTCCCGATCGACTATGGCGGTCTCTATCCGGTCAGCGAGCGCCAATTGTCGAGGATGCTGTCCGCTTACAATCCGGCCACTTGGAGGAAAAGATGATGGAAGAGAAGAAATACACCAAAGACGAAATCCTTGAAACGATGTACGCCGCTTTGTACTCGCTCGAAGGAGACAATCCTGAAATGGCCCTTATGCAAGGGATGATGTATCCCTCGTTCGTCATTCTCGTTTCCCTTTTGGACTACGAGGGGAAGAACGGAGATCTTAACGGGATCTCAAAAATGACCAATGAAGAAAAGGCGGCTTTCGAGAAGCAGTTCGACAAAGGCTATGAAGAATACCGCAAGTTTCAAAGAGACGGAGGCAAGGCATGATGTCAAACTCCCTCGATTGGTTCAAATACTACACCAGCACGCTTTCCGGAATCGCCTTCAAGCGGATGAAGAAGTCCAAGATCGAAGGCTTCACCGACTTGCGGGACAAGCTCGAAGCGACTTGGACGGAATTCCTCACCATGGCGGCGATCGTCAACGATGAGGGCTACCTCTCCCCGAACTTGAAGATTCCCTATTGCGACGAAGATCTCGCCGATTATCTCGAGAGGGATGTCAAGGAGATCACCATCTGCCTAGCTTGGTTCAAGAAGCAGGGAATGATGGATAAGAACGAATACGGCTGGTACATCGTCAACTGGGAGAAATACCAGAAGAGACTTACCGATGAAGAAAAGGCCGAATCCCATAGAATAGCCCAGCAAAAATACCGCGAAAGGCTAAAGGGTTCTATGGCGGATGGTGATAGTGGTGATAATCACGGTGATAACGTGACAGTCACCTCTCAAAGAGTAGATAAAGACGTAGATGTAGACGTAGACGTAGATAAGAATACGAACAATGAGAATCAGTTAGAGGAATCAAAGGGGGATGGATCCCCGGCTGACATATCTGATAAAGACATCGAAGAAGCTACGGAAATAGCCAAAAGAGAATGGGGGAAATAACCAATGCCATTGTTTCATAAGAAGATGCGTTTGATCGACCTCATCGAGAAGATGGGTCAGGACGCGAGATTCGTATTGATCGATTCCAAAGGCCACGAGATCGGGGTTGTCTCCGTCAGCAATCGGGGCACTTGGTGGGCTTGGTACGATTCGAAAGTCCAGGAGTGGTACTTCGACGATAAATGCAGGTTGTGCGTGAAGGTCGATAGCAACAAGAAGTTCGTGGAGGATGGGAAATGAAGGATTATCAAAAGGCGCTCGATTCATTATCGCTTGGAGATTATGAGGAAGATACCGATTCCAACGAAGCCAAGACGAAATTACTTCAGGAGCTCGTGGACAAGGAGAAGCCGATGAAGCCCATCGTGGAAAAGACAAGCCCTGAAGTTGATTCGACCTACTACGGATATGGGTACAAAGACGACATTTGCCCGAATTGCCACACGTTGCTAAACAGATGGTGCTTGGAATGGAATCGGGACAAATACGATTATTGCCCGCACTGCGGTCAGCATCTTGATTGGGAGGGAAAGAAATGAAAAAGAAATTGATGTCTCTAAACGAGGGGGATCGTGAAGCTATCAGGCAGTTCGGTTCTCCGGAAGACAAGAGGAACCTTGACGATTTCCAAAAGCATTGCAATGAGGTTTGCCGATTGATGTACGTCGAAGTGGAGGTGCCGAGGAAATGACCCCGAGAACCATTACCAAGCATTACACCGATTCCGAAGGTAATTGGCATACCGAAGTGTTGGATTACGAGACCGGAGAAGTCATTAGCGATTCCGAGGATTCGAATGGGCCAGATCCCGATGAAGTTTGGGACAAGGAGCATGGATTATGAAAGTGATCGTCGTTCTCCAAGACTACGAGATCGAATTCGTCAAAAGCCTATTGGTCGATTACTCCATCAATCCCAAGCACACGAAGGAAGGGATAAGCACATCGACCATCGTCTACTCGAAGCTCAATAGCGGAAAGAAGGTCGAATGATGCCATCTTGGGCTTGGTTCATCGTCGGGTTCATGTGCGGACTATCCGTGATAATCATCATCAAAATCCCAAGCGCCATTAAAGACGTCAGGGATTCCAAGAAGAACGAGCTGGAAAGCAAAAAGGAGAACAAGAAATGAGATATTCCCACAATCAGGTGATGGTCGATAACTATCTCTTCGACAGCGAGCAGGAAGCCGATTATTACCGCTTGCTCAAACTGAAAGTCGCCAACAAAGAGATCTTCAACCTCAAAGTCCATCCCGAATATGTCTTGATCGAGCCGTTCATTTACGAGGGAAGGCAGATCAAGGCGACCGTCTATACCCCGGACTTCTCATATAGCGATCTTACGCAATACAACACCCAAGAGGATGTAGCGGTTGAGGTAAAGGGATTTCCGACGCCGGATTTCGAATTGAGGGCGAAGCTCTTCAAATCGAAGTATCCAAATGTCCGGCTGGTCATCATGCAGTTTTCCAAGGCTACAGGATGGCTTGAAAGAACCGAATACCTCAAAGCGAGGAAGAAAGTCAACGCAGCCCTCGCGGTTGACCGATACGAGAAGAAGAAGAATGTCTACGAGTTGAAACGAAAGAAACTATCGGATAGATATCAAAATCTTAAATCTCTTTCAAGTTCGGCTGTAATTTCTAGAAAAAAAGCACTCGATTATCAGCGTCGTATGGGAAATATCGAAGTGGCGATTAGACATCTTGACGAAAAGTGGTCTATGGAGAAAGCAAAATGAGCAAGAAATACCATCAAGACCGATGCTACAAGCTCGGTTTGGATCACCACGAGGGGGCGGGGCATAACTCGATGATGTCCGATCCCTATGTGTTCCTCAAAACATTAGATGGGCTTACCGTTCAGGACAAAATCGACAAGGTTATCACCAAATGGGGGGCTTACATCGGGTTCACGTTGGGCAGGAAGCTTGATAAGCAAGACAAGAAGTTCTTAGCCGAATACGAGTTGATCGTTCAGAAGCTTGAAGCGGAACAGGAGGCAAAATGATGGAAGTAACGAAAGTTCTCTTATACTGCACAAAGGCGAAGCCGTATCTCACCAAAGTAGTTGAATGGCAACGAAAGACCACCCCAACATCTCCAAGGCAAAAGGAAGAGACGAAGAAAGCCTAAAGGAAGAAAAACTATGGAAAAGAAATTTGAGTTGACCGGCGAGACGAAGGTCGTTAGTGGCGTGGCGCTCCACCGCATTCGCGCTTTGAAGGATTTCGCTGATGTCAAGAAAGGCGATCTCGGCGGATGGGTAGAAAAAGAAGAGAATCTGTCACAAGAAGGCAATTGCTGGGTGTTTAACAACGCTCAGGTGTTTGACGACGCTCAGGTGTTTAACAACGCTCTGGTTTCTGGCGACGCTTGGGTGTATGGCAACGCTCAGGTGTTTGACGACGCTCAGGTGTTTAACAACGCTCATGTGTTTAACAACGCTCTGGTTTCTGGCGACGCTTGGGTGCATGGCAACGCTCTGGTGTTTGGCGACGCTCAGGTGTATGGCTACGCGAAGGTGTTTGACTACGCTCGGGTGTATGGCGACGCGAAGGTCAGAGGCCGCGCCGCCATCTACTTCTGCTTCAACTTGAAGACCGGTTCCTTTGGCGGTCCAAATGACAAGAACGACCTCTTCATGAGATGCCCGCAAAAGGGCTCGTTCACCGCTTTTAAGCAAGTCATGGGGAAAGACGGGCTTCTTATCCTTGAAATCGAGGTTCCCGCTGATGCCAAACGCTCATCCGCCGCTGGCAATAAGTGCCGTTGCTCCAAAGCCAAGGCCGTCGCGCTCTACAACTTAGACGGCACACCGTCGAGTGAGACGACGGCGCGCTCGCAGAATGACAATGGCTTCGTCTATGAGATCGGCAAGGTTGCAGTCCCTGACTCCTTCGATGAGAATCGCTGGGAGGAGTGCTCGAACGGCATCCATTTCTTCATGTCGTTCGAAGAGGCGAGGGATTACTGAAAAAGGAGGGTTGGGAAAACATTATATGAAATATCCATATCAACTAACGGTTCTGTTCACCGAGAAAGAGATGAAAGCCATCGACAAGGCGGCAAAGGAACATCATGTTTCAAAAACCGAAGTCGTGCGCTTGGCTGTCGATTCTGGTCTATCCGTCAAAGGGAGGGGACATCAATGACATCAGACTCTATTCCATCAAATACCTCACGAGAGCGCCGCAGAATATGTGCTGGGCGTTGGTTCACAGAAAAGAAAGATGGGAGCGTGGGGAAATGAAGGAAAACGCTCTTATTTTAGACCCATGCTGCGGGGGAAGGATGTTCTATTTTGACAAATACACAAAAAAAGTTTTGTTCGGAGATCTTAGAGAGGAAAGTTTTGATTTTTTCTCAAGCGGTAAACACCGGCACATAAACATAAGACCAGATATGAGGATGGATGTTACGAAAATGCCATTCAAAGACGGCCAATTTAAGATGGTCGTCTTCGACCCTCCTCACATAGATAAACTGTCTAATGATTCATACATGAAAAAGGCGTATTCGATTCTCCCTCCTGACTGGAAAGCTTTCATGAGAAACGCCTTTTTAGAGTGCTGGAGGGTCTTGGACAACGATTTCGGAATCCTTATCTTCAAATGGAGCGACCGCTCTGTCTCCATGTCCGATTTCAAAGACTGCTTTCCAACCAAACCTCTTTTTGGAACAAGGCTCCCTAAAAAAGAAAAAACCTATTGGGTCGTTTTTGTGAAAGGTGGTTGAACTATGAAAATCAAGGAGATGGAAAAATGAACTTTTTAATGGTTGTTATCTTGTCTTTATGCGGTCACGCAATCGGTGACTTCGTTTTGCAAACTGATTTCATAGCGAAGGCTAAGTCCCCTAATTTTTGGAACGACAAAACAAGTTGGATTGTTGTTCTGATCGCTCATTGCCTTGTTTGGGGGTTATGCGTTTTCCTTCCTATGTTTGCTTATGTTAATTGGAACCCTCAGTGGTGGCTTTGTCTGATGTTCTTTGCCAATATCGTTATTCATTTCTTCGCCGATTGGATGAAATGCAAAAGTAAAACCAATCTTCTCCAAGACCAAATTATCCATTATTTCCAAATCGCGGTCTCGCTTATGATTTTGTGCTTCGCAAGATAGGGGGGAAACAAATGCCTAGGAAAACAGTGATCAACAAATCCCTAGCGAACGATTGCTGCCATTATGTCGGGTTCTGCAAGGATGGCGTTATCAAAGACAAGTCCGTCTATGGTTTCAGCCATTCCATCACCATCGAGCTCGATCCCGTCCCCGGATACCGCTATGGAGTTTGCGCCCCGCTTACCGTCTATATTCCCCATGGCCATAAGGAAATGTGGAAGGGTAGGAACCTAGCCGGATGCACGATCTCCATCCTTGCCTACACCAAGCCAGTAAATACTCCGTCTGGAAGGAAATACCCCTTGCCTGTCGCGGTGTCGATCGATGCGATTTACGTTCCGAAGGACATCAGTGTGTCCGCGTGCGCCAATATGAGCCAAGAAGACGACGATGATGAAGAGGAGGATGAAGGATGAATTACAAGACCGCCTATTTTCGGATTAAAAGCAAATACGATTCCCTCAAATCCAAGGAGAAGAAGGTTTCGAACCCAGCCGTTCTCATCCGCGAGGAGCTTCTTAACTTCGAGCTTGAAATGGCACGGGCTTCCGCGATCAAGGAAAGGAGCGAGGCAACCCTTGATTGGTTCAACGGGCTTCCCGATGCCGACAAGAAATACAAGGCTAACAAGAAGAAGGCGGTCATAGCCGAATTGGACTACGCCCAATACAAGACCTATCTGAATTCGATAACCAAGAGCTACCTTGACCTCAAAAAAGAGGTCGATGGGATTCTTGGTAAGTACGAGCCGAAGTACAAAGAGATCTTCGAGATGGCTTTCATCCAAAGGGGAAACACCGAAGCCGACATCTGCGAGAAGACCGATTATGACATCCGAACCGTGAGAAGGATACTCAAAACCCTAAGCGACGAATTGGCGAACATAAAAAAGGAGCAAAGGTATGGAAGATAAAAAATTATACAAAGTGGTAAAACCTCCTTATAAAACGTGCGAGGAGTGCAAGAAGAGCGGAATCACTTACGTTTGCTGGGAATCGACCCATATATGCGAAAATTACCTCTATAAGGTCAAGGAACCAAGAAAATGACAAAAGAGAGCATCAAAGAGCGCATCGAATGGCTGAAAGTGGACGCCCAAGTGTTCAAGAATACGAAGAGATCGGAAAAAGCCAAAAGGCAAATAGCCAAGTACCGATATTTATTGAGCAAGGAGAAAGAGAATGACAAGCAAAAAGCTAGATGATTTCCTAGACCAATGCAAAGAACTTGATAGGTACTTATATGCACGAAAATCCAAATTTAATGTGATTTCTTTAGATTGCGTTATTCGAACGCTGGAAAAGATAAAGGGAGAGATCGGAAACGATGATTATGTCTATTGCGTCCATTATCGAACTGAAATGGAAAAAAGGAGATAAAGTTAGCTAAACAAAAGCTAATGGAAGACCTTCACATCGTCGACAGGACATACGATGGATTTAAGCCATTTAAATACGAGTGGTGGGATAAGGAAGGAGAAAAGAAATGATTCGATGGGGAATGGGCGTGCGGAAACGCAGAAATACCCATAGCGTTGCGGCAAAGGGAAATGGTAAATCCCTCGGACGTCATGAGCCAAATCAAAGATCCACGTTCGACTCGTGGGTTCCCCGCTTAAAATAAAAAAGACCCAGAAGCCAACCACGGTAAACTGGGTCTTTTATTTGCCAATCCAGTAGCAAGCCCCACCAAGAGAATGTAACTGGATCAGCGGAAGGTTTACAAGCCCTATCTCTAGGGGAACGAGCGAATTAATTCGCTTGGTTCTTTTTTAGATCTTCTCGAATGAGATTCAGAACGTATTCCTTCTTGTCGGGAATAGATTTTAATTTATCGATGATGTCTGAATCTTTGTCGTTCGAAAGATAAAAAGAGTAGTTATAGGAATTATTCTTTGCCCAAGCCGCGTGAATAGCTTTTCGGTTGTTGTGCCGTTGAGCGTCAGTGAGTGTTCTTTTTCTTCCACGTTTATGGGGTCTTGCCATTGGTTTAATTCCTGTGTCAAATTGATTATACATCACGTTTGGAAAACGTCCACCCCATTCGCCTTGGCCGCCTCAATGATCTTTCGCATGACGATAGAACCAACGTAGTTAATATCATTCTTCTTGCTCGGCTTTTTCTGGATGGCTTTATCGGTTTCGATCGAAACGTTCTTCAAGGCTTCGCTCACGATATACCGCTTCGTCTTATCGTCATAGTCTTTATCCTGCAAAGCCGTGATGATTCCGGACACGATATTCTCGATTTCGCTTTCGCTATTCATTTGTTTCCTCCAAAGGTTCTAATCAGCGGAATTACGAAGTTTCTTAGAACCCGCTCGAAATTGCTTCGTCCTTTGATTGGGGAGAATCTCTCGCCGTTGAGATAAAGAGTGAAAATGTTGCTCTCGTAATAGTAGGCGCATTCCATTCCCGTCAGTTTTTTAATTTCTCCGCATTCATCATCAAGAATTGACAGTGTTACCATAATTAGGCCATCCTTTCATAGATTGTGTGCATAACGTCTCCTTTTCCCAGAACGTCAAAATAACGGAATATCTTGTGTTGCTTCAAGTCGATCAAAGAAATTCTCCCGTCCATAAAGTCGAAGGAACTTGCATAAAAAGAAAAATAACCTTTTTCCTTGGCTATTCCTTCTATGCAATCATCGATCGACCCTTTGAACCAGTTGAAAGTGATGAAAAGATATTTAGCCGTCTCGACGATATTGGCCTCCGAATAGTTTCCGAGATCCATCAGTCTTCCCTCTTTTGGTACGCGGTGAGATAATCATTCCTCGCTTTCTCGAATATGTCGTGGATTCTCCCTGGATTATGGACATCATCTGGCGAGAGTTCTAAAGCATCAAGAGTTTCGGAAATGTCCATCGTGTATCCGTACTCGTGATTCCCGAGCTCGTAATAGATCTCCTGATAAAGAAACTTATCGTCTTTCCGCAAGGAACAAAGACCATTGTAATATTCGTCAGCGATCGTAATGAACTCGTGGCCGTATTCCTTCGGGTAGAACATACCAGCGATTCCGCCCCGATAAATCTTGTCGGTGTCGGTCGGCTTTAGGCCTAGTTTCTTCATTCCCTCTCCGAACTGTTTGTCGTTGAAGGCGAAAAAAGCCTTGTTGTTGATGAAATCGTTGAGTCTCTTCTCGTTATCGGATTTCTTGCTTTGGTAATAACTGCAATCCATTTTGGTTGCTCCTTTCAATATTGGCATTGGCAATTAGGAATCTTGATGTCGATGTCTCCCCAAGTGTCTTCTCCAAGCCTTCCTTCGCTCATATGCGACCAAGCACATCCGATCTGGTAATAGTATTCGGACAGGATTCCGAACATCCTTTTCTCGTATTCGTCTCCTTCGGTTTGGTAGCGGACGCATCCGAAGAAGTCGATGATCGTTTTGATAATCATTTCCTTTCCAAGAGTTCCGTGGCAAAAGGCGTTTCTTCCTTGCAAAAGACCGCTGGTAACTGCTGCCAAATCGATCGATTGCAGCTTTTGAGGGTCGCACTCTTTTAATTCGGGATATTTCATCTTCTCCTGCCCATCGTGGTATTGATCTCCAACCGCGTTGAAGTTATTCGCGTAGAGGACGAGCATATCTTTGATGATCTCCGCGTCTTCCTTGTAAGTGAGATAGATGAAATTGTCATTGTGGGTCTTGTAATGGTCTTTACAGGCCAGAAGAACACCAGCCGCTTTGAGATACTGCTCTTTGTCGATTAAATAACTGGACATTATTTTGTCCTCCCTTCATTCCTATTCGTCTAGACATTCGCACCCGGGGTCTGGGTAAAGATCTCTTGATTCGTAATTGATGTCTTTTGATTTTTCTTTATCGTAAGTCGCGCTTTCCTCAAATCCGATACCAGGCTCATACGAGCGCAGGGTCAATCGGACTATCTCGCATTCCTTGATGGCCTTTTCGAGGTTCATAAGTTCGACATCATCCGAATCGTTTTGGTAGCCCTCAACCATACAGGAATTTGCGCTCCAAGCGCAGTCGCAGTTGACTCGGAGAAGGCTCATTCCCTTTTCGTTGTTTTCCACGTCGCAGTCATTGAGGAACGTTCTTGCGAAATATCTCTTTCTTCCTTTGTTGTCTTCCGGATTGTGGGATAAAAAGAAGCTCCTCAAAAGAGCGACCTTCTTTGTTGGCAAAACAAAAGCGACATCGGTTTCTGCCCAATTTGGCATATTTTTAATTCCTTCCTTTCAGTTCTTTGCTGAAAAATTGTTCCAGTTGCTTTTGCGTATGGATCTTATTGGCCGCAAGGTCGCCAACAAGCCACCAAAGATATGAGTAGCATTCCATAGCTTTGCTGGTGAGATTTCCGTCTTTGTCGAAAGGGTTTTCCGGAAAACCGATAAAGCGATGGAGAAGGGTCGCCTTGCAAAAAGAAGACGGAACTGACATTGTTCCGTCTTTGTTGTGTTGATACTGTTCCATCATTGTTTGACCTCGTATTGGACTTTTCCCTGCGTTGTTAGCCACCAAAGACGCGAGCCTTTTTGAAGCGGTGGAATGTTGGTCGAATCAAAGCAAAGAGATCCTTGAAGCCAAGGATTGAGTTTTAACTTCTCAAGTTGTTCGACGCAAGCGAGTTGAATAGCTTTCCCAGTTCGCTTCTTCGTGTCAAAAGAAGCGATAGTGTTGTTGTTGTCGATGTTGATTAAATTAATTTTCATGTTTTCCCTTTCTATTGGATAGTGATGATTCTTGGCGCGGTCATATGTTCAGACGGTTCGATGTTCTGCAAGCACCAAATAACTTCATCGGAAGTTAATGGTTCAGGTTCTTTTCGACACATCAGGTCTTTCGAAAGATAAAGATAATGCTGGCCATCAAATATCTTCCATCCATCTTTCAAATCGATTCTTATCGCGTATTTCATAATTCTCCTTTCTTGTACCACTCATATTTGGTGGTTGAAACGTAGTCGATTGCCTGCTGCTTAGACTTCCAAAACCAGATTCCTCCTTTCTTTCCGTTTGCAGGTTTCGCAATCTTCCCAACGATATAAGAAAAGGATCTCTGCCAAACGCTTCTAGCCTTGGGGAGATCAGTAGGGTATCCATCGCTTCCGTAGATTCTCATCACGAGAGCTTCTTTGGCGATGTTCTCGCCATCGTTGAGAGGAACCTTTAGTTTCTTGTTGCAGATAAGAAGTTGGAGAATGACTTGGTTTCCGTCGTCGCAAACGACCTTTTTCCATCCGACCATATCAAGCCCCCATCACCATAGAGGAGCATCCGATCGGATTCTTGATAACCGGAATGGAAGGGAACAAACTTTGCTTCTTGTAAACGGTGGCTTTGTATTGCTCAAGATAGCCATCAAACGCTTCCTGAGTTTCCTTATCGGGATTGATGTCGTGATTGCCGTAGAACTGATTGAGTTTGACGAACTTTCCGCGACTCTTAAGCAATTCGGCTGTAGCCCATCTCTTCCCGTCTTTCTTGATGAAGATAAGAACCTCTTGACCTTCGGAGTATTTCTTATCGTAATCGCACTTGACCAAGCATTGATTGAGTTCGTTCGCCTGTTCGACGAAATCCATCTCGTCTTTCGGGACGGAGAATTCATAATGACCGATTTGCATATCGGCTATGGAATATTTCTCGCTTTGCTTCTTGATTCCTTTGTTCAGGCTGTTCTTCGCTTTGACCTGAACCGCGTTGAAAGCCTCATCGTGCGCTTTCTTCAAGTGGTTGGGGAAGAGAACCTTCTCGTCATTCATATCGTAATGGAGTTTCTTTGCCGACTCGATGTAATCGTTGTAAGTCCAGTCGCTTTCTTTTTGCTTAGCAAGATAACGGCCCATCTTTCTCTTTTCTGGGGTATTCCATCCCTGGCGGACATCCAATAGAGTAAAATCTGGATGCTTCATTAGGAAAAGAACCTCTTGAAGGGAATAACTCTCGTGATAATCGCCATCTTTCGCTGCCTTATAGGGGTTGTTTTTAAGCCAGATCATCATATTCCGAAGCGTCTTCTCCGAAAGTTTCGGGAATCGGGCATCGTTGGAAATGTTTGAATAACCGAGCTTGCGGAGAATCTCGATTTTCGGGCATTTTCTATAAAGGCCGATTACCCTCGTGATGTCTTGGGTGTCTTCGTAAGTCAAAGGAAGGTATTTGAGCGTTGGATCCATCTTATAGACGTCCTCGATTGTCCAAGCGCGGTAAGCCCATAACTTCACTCTTCTGCTCTCCTCGGTGAACTCGCTGAAGAAAGCCTCATAACCTTCGCTATCGCAGAAACTGTCGGAGTAATAGAAATAGGAATTGATGGCTTTCTCCCCTGGCCAGTAGCAGTTCCAACCGCCCATCATCGCGTGGCCGATTTGCCTTGCGTGACAGTGTTTGAGATCTTTTTCGTCTCGGTTCTCGACCTCGATGATTTGGAGGTCTTTCCCATCGCTTCTCCAAGCGTATATTCTCTCGGTCATTACTCCGTTCTCTTTCGTGAGGAACGACATAAACTCGGCTGATTTGAGTTGCCGAGTGACGAATGGGGAATGAAGGAGATAATCGCGGACGTATTGCGGAACCTCTGGGAGAGGGACGATTTTCCTCTCCGCGTTTTTGCTGATTGCCATTGTTGTTCTCCTTCCTTCAGATCATGTCGAAGATCGACATCTGGCGGTCGTCTTTCTTCTTCTCTTCTTTCGGCGGCTCTTTCGTTACCGTCTTTTCCTGCTTTGGCTTTTCCTGTTTATTCTTGGTTGGCTTTGAGGCAGTGGTGGCAGGAACGATTGTCTTCTTCGGCTCTTCCTTCGGCTTAGGGGCTAGTTTGCAGGCTTCACGAGCCGTCTTCCAAACCCATTCGCTTTCAGCGATGGTCACTCCGTTAACCTCGTTCTTTCTGGCCTCGTCCTTAACGTGGTCGTAGATTCCTTGGAGGCTTTGGCTGTTGTCGAGGTAGGCTTTCGCCAATTCCTCGTCCTTGGCGAAGTCCTGAACCAAGCGAGATCCGATGAGAACCATATAGGTGTCGTCAAGGTGGTCGCTGATTTCTTCTTTGAGCTTCTTGATGGCATCGGAAGCGGTGGAAGGCTTCTTCGGCTCTTCCTTATTGGCTTCCGGCTTATCCTCATCTTTCGTTTCTTCCTCGTCTTCGTTTTCTTCCTTGCTTTCGTCCTCGGCCTTGTCGCCCTTCAATTCATCTTCCAAACCCATAATCTATTTTCCTTCCTGCCTTATTAGGCATTTGCTCCAGATTCAGCGACATCATCGAAATTTAAAGAGATAGCGTTTCCCAAAGGGGCTTTGACGCGAGGGAGGAACCACTTGTAGATTCCGAGATCTTTCAAGTTGCTTCCTTTTCCTTCCCTGATTTCGCTCGGAGTGTGGCAATTCTTCATCGAGACGGTCTTTTGGCTGATTACGTCGTAATCCGCTGCCAAAAGGCACGCTTTCTTGACAAGGGCGAGTTTCGTTTGATATTCCTTTAGTTGGTCGCTTTGCGATGGGTCTTTGGCCGCGTTGAACGCTTTCGCGGTCTCCAAGAGCCAATACTTGAAGTATTCGTCGAGTTGCTTCGACCCGCCCTTCTTGAAGATCTTCTGACAGTGGCAGGCGATGCCTGCAAAGGCGTCTCGGTTCTTGGCGAGTTTCCCCTCGTCTTTGGTGTGGATGAATTCGGTGTAAAGAGAGTCATAGTCTCCCGACTTGATGGCTCCTAAGATGACGAGCATAGTTTTCTTTTGGTTGTCAGTTGCTTTTAATGCCATAAAAATGGCTCCTTTCAATGAAAAAACGCTCTTCCAAGGAGAGCGATAGAGGACGCTATTTTTGAACCCGCTATTGTTGTTTACTTATTTAGTTTTGTTGATACCCCCTTACCGCTTCTTCGGCATAGTAATTTATCGAAGACCTTGCGGCCTCGATCTCGCTGCCGTAGATGCAGTGTTTTGTTGAGAGGAAATGGAGTTCCCCATCCAAATCGGTGAACACCGCTTCAAGTTTGGTGGTGAGTTCTCCGGTGATATCGCTGACTACGTTCTCGGCTACGATGTCGATCTTCCCAAAAACCTTCTTGTTCTTGGTGACGTAAACTACGATTGATTTCATAATCACTCCATTTCCAGCGTTATCTTGCTGTTGCTTACCGTGAGTTTCCCGATGGAAAATCCATCGAAATAGCCCAATCCTTCCTCGTGCTTCTTCTCGTATTCTTCCTTGGCTTTCTCCGCCTCTTCTTTCGTCTCGAATTGAGTTGCCTGACCCAAGCAGGGTACGGTATCGTTGTTCTTGACGTCCACGCACCCTTGATAAAGGTTCGGCAAAAGCGAGTCTTCCCCTTGGAAGACTATGACGTAGCAAACGCTTTCCTTGTTGCCCATTTCATTCTCCCCCTTCAACCAGTGAGTTCTTCCAAGCGAGTCTTTCACAAGCGTTTTCAAAACGATAGTTGATCGGGCAATAGTCCCGTCCTTCGATATTCATCAGCAAAAGACAATCTTCCGCGTACTTTGCCAACGCTCTCTTGGCCAGTTCTATTACGCCTTTCTTGGCGTAATCAACCGCGTTCTTGGCGTGCTGGTTCTTCCAGAACGTGATGAGGCTGACGATTTCTTCTTGGTCTAGTTTCATTTTCCTGTCCTCTTGCAGAGCTTCTTCAAAGCTTTTTCTTCGTTGTCGAGCATCGCGCTGATGTTCTCTTCGAGTTCTTCCGCCTCTTCTTCGAAGCCATTCAAAAAGAGAAACTTCTCTTGGTCGAGAGCGTCGTTGAAACGCTGGTTTTCTTCTTCGTCCATATGCTTCCTTCTTTCTTGCAGTTCAGTCCTGCACGGTGTAAGACGATTTCTCGTCTTCGCAATCGATGGCGACGTTGACGGGCTCTTTCTTGCCGTTGCTTCCAAAGGCTTCGTAGCCTTTGTACTCGTTGCCCTTGACGAAGATCTCTTGCCCTTCGAGCAAGCGGGTCATGGTGAACCCCACAGTCTTAAGCATCTTCAGATCTCTCGACTTTAAAAACAGTGTTTGCATAGGTAAACACTCCTTTCTTGTTGCCTCTCTTGAAGGGAAGCATCAAGAAAAGGGATACTTTCGTATCTCTTCGCTTTAAGACTCCGCGCCCTGTTGCGCTCCCGTGGCTTTTTATTGTTGCCGCTTCTTTCCGAATCATTCCCCTTGGGGAATCTGGCCATTCGTTGTTAGCTTGCTTTTGGGCGCACTAACTCCTTGTGATCAGATCCTTGCGAGTTGTTCCGGCATACTGCTTAAAGCGGTATTTTCGTTTCCTGAACGAAACAAGGTTTGTCCTCTAGTTAGGATTCTTCCCTCTTGGGGGCTTGCGCTTTCGCGCCCTTGCCTAAAGGGTTCCTAAATGCGTTCCTTATACTGTCTTTTGGCTAGGGAATCGCCCTAGTTTCTCTTCCTATTGCCCGTTGGTTGCAGTCTCAAAGAACTAGTTTAGGGTACGTGGGGGCGATGAAGTCCCCTTTTCCGTGCTAGTTGCTCTTTGTGCCCCAAACGCCATAGGGCGAAACCAAAGACAATAGAGGTAAGGATTACGCTACCATCGAAGTCAAGATAGAGGCGGTTGCACTAAGTGGGTGCGCCTTGGGGCTTCAATCGGTAATTATGTTTCCTATAACCCTGACTCATTTAGAAGAGGGCTATCGGTTCAATCGGCTTGCGGTGGGGCTTGCTTTTTTGAACACCCATACTTTACGCCCCGAAAAATAAAGTGTCAAATGGAATTAAAATAATGAAAACCTTTAAGGAAAGAAGAAAAGGAAAATAAATTGTAAAGAAAACAATTTTTAAATTCGATTGAAACTAACTTTTTAAAACTTGTTTGAAAATTGTTTAAAATCGGTTTTAAATCGCCCATAAACTAGGCCAAAAACTAGGGGAAATAACCGCCCGAAAACCACGCGAAACGGCTTAGGGGCTATGGGTCAATCAAAATGCGTGATACCAGTATTCATTACGAAGTGAATACAGGTATCAAATTCCGGTTTCCCCGTTTGGCTTCCTTTTGGGTTTGCGCCAATGGGATATTGCCGTGCCCTATGCGCCTCCCCCAAACGCTTGCGCGTCTGCCCAGGCTTCCCGCGTCTCCCCACGCGATCCCGAGCCTGCCCAAGCGTTAGCGTCTACCCAAGCAAGCCGTGTTTCGCTTGTCTCGATTTCCCTCGCCTACATTCAACGTAGTTACTTCAAGTATTATTAAAGTTCTTACGGATTGTTAAGGGTACTTCTATGATAGACAATCTATCAATTTATCGTTTGACGATAAGAAAAAAGCGAGGATAAAAACACAAAACATTAAATTATTTGAATGTTCCACGATGTTCCACGCGCTAGATTTTGGCTAATTGAATTGTGATAGTTAACTAGTTAAAACCTATCAAAAACTCTAAAAATTGTGCAACGATATTAAAAACATTCGATGATAGGCTTAAAAGTTCGATTGAGTTAAATTGCTCCATAGTCAAACGCGCCTAAACCTAGGCAATAGGCCAACACACACGCGCGAGAGCCAGGCCCCACCCCCCTCCCCGGGCAAATGCGGGGGTGCGCTTTATATAAACAATGTTTCTCTTATAAATTTTTCCCATTTTTCGGGATTCCATGTTTAACATTTTTCGCTTTTCGTTTAGTTGCAGCCTTAGTTGCAAAAATATTTTTTCCCATTTTTCGGAATCGTTGTCACTCGTTAAATAGAGTGCTAAATATGATCTAAAGACCTGTTTTATATAGAATTTTCCAGCGTTTTTTCGTGCCCTATTTTAAGGGTAATCACAACCATATCCTAAAAAATGGATATGAAGAGCAAGAAAGCGGTAACCAAAGTTGATGATTCATACCTGCTTTCCCCATCGCAGGCAAGGTTCTTGAATGGGCTTCCCAAGTCGGAGGGGGACAAGAGCGTTGAGAAGCGCGTTTTCTCCCAAGCTCTCTCGGACGTGCTTTCTGGCGAGGTAGTCGCTAAGACCGAGAATGGCAAGGTCGCCAAGATGGACGTGGCGCATCTATTGGCCATCCAGAAGATCTCCTATGACTTGGAGAATCCGGATAACATAGATCTTCTCCAATACAGCAAAGCATTGGGCGAGCAGCAGAACTCGTCCCTTGACGTGAACATCACGATCAAGCCGTCTCAGGCGTTCGAAGGCACCGAGGCGAAGGTGGTAAGGCATGACGTTGTGGCGGAGGAAGACTCCAAATGACGGACGCCACAAAGATAACCATAGCGAATACGCTCTTAGCGCCTTATGACGTCGTTTTGACGGTGAAGATGGTGTTCGAGGACGGGAAGGTTCACAAGCTTTCGGTCTGGAAGCTCATCGAGAAGTTCCTGATGATCCGAACCGATGATGGATTGATTCCGTTCTATCTCAACGAAGACCAATGCAAGCTTTATATCGAGATCTGCAAGGACATCCTTGCGGGGAAGCCGATCCGCGAGGACATCCTGAAAGCCCGCCAGCTCGGTTTCTCGACGCTAATCGCGGGAATCATATTCGTCCTCACGGCGTTCCAGACCGACAAGAACGCTTTCGTGGTCGCGGATAAATCCGACAACACGAACGCCATCTTCAACATCTATCAGACCTATTACGACGCTCTTCCGGATTACATCAAGCAGATGATCCCGAAGAAGAACAAGAACGCCTACGAATTGTCGTTCGACTATGGCAAAGGCCACACGAGCTCGATCAAGGTCGTTACCCAAGGCGACGATGCCGGGCGTGCCTCCCACGTTCAGTACATCCATCTTTCGGAATGCAGCCGCTATGACGACCTCAAATCGACTTTGACCTCAATCCTGCAGGCGGTTTCCTCGACCTCGCTCAATTCGATGGTCTTCTTGGAGACTACCGCGCACGGATACAACTACTACAAAGAGATCTGGGACAAGCACATGGCGGGGAAGGGCGGATTCAAAGCCCTTTTCTATGCGTGGTTCACGAAGAAGGAATACTCGGCCAAATACGACGGGCACGAATTGCTTCCGTTCGAATCCGAACTCATGAAGAAGATTCCGAGCCTTACTTTAGATCAGATCCAGTGGTATCGGAACAAATACGAAGAGCTCAACGAGGACTTGGACGAGCTTAGGCAGGAGCACCCGTCGACTCCTATGGAAGCCTTCATTTCGTCGGGTTCCAGCGTCTTCAACAAACAGCTTATCTCGCAAAGGGAAGAGGAATTGTTCGGGAAGAGCCCGCTCCATAGAGGCTTTTTCTCGTTCACGAAGAAGGTATCCGAGGATGGCGGTCACATCGAGTTGTCCAACATCAAGTTCATCGAGACTCCCTTTGGCGACGTCTCGATTTACGAAGAGCCCATTGCGGGGCATCCCTATCTCATCAACAACGATCCCGCTATGGGCGGTAGCGATTATTGGGCGACCCAAGTATTCGACAACCACAACCTCCACCAATGCGCGGTGTTCCACAAGTCCGGATGCGACGCGGATGAGGCGGCGTTCCAGACGGTATGCCTCGCTTCGTATTACGCAGACCCGAAGGGCAAGACGGTCTCCCTTTCCAAATCCGTCCTGCTCTCGGGCGAGACGAACACGACTTCCTACCTTTTGGAGACCGCTTCGAAGTGTGGGATCAAGAACATCTACCAAGACCAAGACGTCGAAGACCTTTCGGGGAGATACATCAATCGTTTTGGCTATAAGACCAAGCAGAACAACCGCCAATACATGATCGACCTTGCGATCATCGCCTTCCGAGAGAACCCGAAGATCATCAACGACCTCGAAACGCTGAGCGAGATGGAGACATTCCAATACATCGAAAGCGGAGTCAAGGGATACGAGAAGCCCCAAGCGGAAGCGGGTAAGCACGATGACTTGGTTATGGCCATGTGCGGGTTTTTCCTTTGCCGAACCTCTTTGACCTCCGTTATCTCCGAGATAAAGAACTCGGATAAAAAAGAGCTTCCGTTCAATCCGCTTAAGTCGGAAGAGAAAAATAAAGAAAGCAGGTATCTATGGTAATCATCGGAAAAAAGGCGCTCGCTCGCTATCTTGGTCAATTCGGGGTAAAGCCAGAAGACCTTCCGAAGTTTTTGGACATGAAATCAGCGAATTCTTCCTATGAAGCCGTTTTCCCCGAATTAAAAGAGTGCATCAAGAATCTGAACGATCAGGTAAACGCTCTCAAAGAGAAGAACGAAGACCTCGCGAAAGAGCTTAAAGATCGCCCGAGCCGTGATCCGACCGAGCAAGAGATAAACAAGGCAGCCGAAAAGATCGTGAAGAGCAACGCCACCGAGATATTGAAGAATCTCGGAGATTTCAAGCCGAAGAGCAATTTCAACCCGGCGGCTGATTTGGAAGGGGACAGCAAATGAACGGCCCAGAAGTCAGCCAAATAGAATCCGAGAATCCGATTAACGCGAAGCTTCACGATACTTTTTGGCTCAGTTACGTCCAAAAGAGCCAACTCTACGCGATGATCGACGAATGCCAGGCTTTTTTCAACGGAGACCAATGGCCTGAGCACGGAGACGATAATTTCCCGAGACCAGTCCTCAACGTCCTTTCCTATTCGGCCACCCTCAAATCATCGAAGATTTGCGGGACGCCTATTTATTTCGCAATTTCGGCTTCAAACGAGGGAACCGATTGCTCGGCCCTTCGGAGATTCGACGAATACATCCTCCGGAAGCTCCATTCGAAGGATTTCAATTTCCAATCCTGCCTTAACGGATACGTCAACGGGACGGAAATCATCTATTACCGCTGGGATCTCGATAACGAATCGATGAGGGGGATATACAAAGGCGGATTGGCAGAAGAGCACATCGATCCGCATTGCTTTGCCGTCGCCAATCCCCACCTTCAAAGCATCCAAAAGCAGAAGTGGGTGATGTTTTGGACGGACGTTGAGGTTTCCGCTGCCAAATCGATGGTTGAAAAAGAGGGATTCAAAGCGGAAGAGAAGAAAGACAAGAAATTACTCATCGAACGCGAGACGAACATCCATTACGACGAGACCAACAAAGACAAAGACATCATCAATCATTCATTCGTCCGCGTTTATACCCGTTTCTTCCGAATCAAAGGCGAGGTTTTCTACCAGTGCTCAACCGATAAGGTGAACCTTTTCAAATACCCACACGCTCTATCGCCTCTCGTCAACGCTGAAATCGCCAAGAAAGCGGTCGATAAATACAACGAGATTGTCAATAAGGGTACGGATGAGGACGGCTCGATCATCGCCGATTTAGACATCGACTCGGAGGACGTCGCCATCGGCGATTCTCCTTCCGAACTTCAAACGACCGAAGGCCATCAGAAAGTCCGCGAGAAATTCAATCTTTATCCTTTCGAGATATTCAGCCCGAAATCGATCAACAACTCCGTTTTCGGTCGGAGCGACGTCTGGGGAAACATCGCGATGCAGAAGTCCATCAACTTCAACTTGGCGATGGTCATGCAATGCGCCCAGAACAACGCCTTCAACAAGATGTTCGCCAAAGAAGAGGCTTTGCAAGGCCAGAAGATAACGAACGAGCCAGGTCAATTGCTCATCGACCATTCCAAATTCACGAACGGATGGGGAATCAAATTCGCCGAAAGCCAGCCGATGCCTAATGACCTCATCACATTCACGGGAACTCTTCTCTCGTTCATGAGCAAATACGGCGGATTCGACAATATTTCGGCTGACAAGATGACCAATAACGGGGTTTCGGGCTACGCGATCCAGCAAATGATCAAGGAAAACAACACCCCGATCGAGCAGGAGCAGCAGAAGTTCTGGGATTTCCAAGAGCGGTGCTTCGAGATCCGCCTTCTTTTCTACAAGTTCTACATCGACCAAGCGTTCTACAGCTACGACCTCACCGACGGGGAGGTTCAAGAGCAGGAACTCGCGCGGACGAAGCTTCTCGCCGGAGCGGGCCAAAACCTCCCGAACATGATCACGGGTCAGCCGTTCACTCCGCAAGAGAAGCAGTTGCTGATGGTTCCGACGAGAAAGACGCAAATAAGGTCGATTTCAAAAAACAACATCTTCGGAGTAGATTTCGATATTTCGGTCGACGTCGAGCAAGGGCTTGCCGATTCGAAGCTAACCGAAGAGCAGTTCTGGGACAGTCTGATCCTCAACGGGGGAATCAACAACCTCACGCCAGATATGCTCGACCTCTACATCCAAGGAAGCCCGATCGTTCCTCCGCAGACGAAAGCGGAACTCCGAAGGCTTATCTCGAATCTAAAGCAAAGCGAGGCGAGCCAGCTCAAATCCCAATTGCAGCAGGCCGAGCAAGTCATCGAGCAACTTACCCAATATTCGAAATCGCTCGAAGCGCGCCTCGGGATGCAGTCGGTCTATATCGACAATCTCACAAAGGAGTTCTCGGAAAAGATCAACTCCGCCAACAAGGTTCTTTCTTACCAGACGCAAGCGATGGCTCAGGCGCAAAGAGGAGCCGTCAGCCCGGGAGAGGCGAAGAGCAACAACGCCCGAGGGGTAGACGGTTCGAAGATGCAACAGGAGACCCCTGTTCAGCAAATGGCTCAATAACCCGAAAGGGTATTGATAAATCGCTAGGAGATAGCGTGTAAATCCCCGTGATTCCTACGTCAATGGACAATCGCCATACCGAGAGGCGTGCCAACTAAAGGAGGCAGGAAAATGAGCGAAGAAGACACGAAGACGAATACGGAAGACCAAGTGAAGACGGATGAAGTGGACGACCAATCGAAGCCCGCTTCGGGAACTGACACCGCGAAGAAGGATCCAGCCCAAGAGGGCGCTAAAGGTGCTTCTAAACCTGATGAACCAGACAAACCGAAGCAAACCCGAGAGGAAGACGCTGCCCAAGCCGCCGCACGGAAGAAACGGGAAGCCGATGAAGAGAAGGCCGCGATCGAAAAGGCGAAGATCGACGGAAAGCTCTCCATCATCAAGGAGAATCCCTACACGAAGACTCCGATCACCGATGAGCATGACTTGAAGGTCTATGAGCAGATGGCCGCCCTTGATAAGCAGGGGAAAGACCCGATCAAAGATCTCCCGATGTTCTTGGCTGAGGAAGAAAGGCAGTCTTCGCTTAAGAGCCAGAAATACGACGAAGAAGCCAAACAGTTCGTCGCCAACAACCCCAACGTCGATGTCAAAGCTCTCGTAAACGATCCGGATTTCGAAGCTTTGACGAAGGAGAAAGATGGCAAGTGGACTCTCCAAGAAATGTATGACTTCTACCTTGCTAAAAAGAACGCGAAAGAAGCCGATGAAAAGGCCAAAAAAGAGGCTGATGAAATCGTTCAGAAAAAACTGAAAGACGAAGAAGCCAAAAAAGCCTTGGAAAACGGCTCCACTCCCAGCGCAATTCCCGGAGGGACGAGAGTTCAGAAACCGGTCAGCGAAATGACCGATGAGGAATTCTTGGAATACCGAAAGGAGAACTACGGAAATTAGCCTTGAAAGGAAAAAACAATTATGGCAGTCGAACAATTAAGACACAGTGATTTCTCGGTTGAGCAAATCACCGACATCGACAAAAACATCCGAGTCGTCAACAACACGGAGAAATTCTGGGGCCAATTCGTCCAGAACGACAGATCTCCCAACGCCGATTTGATGAAGTATCGGCATCAGGTTCTCAAAGACCCGACCTCCATCGCTACGCTTGTCGAGGCCGGAACTCCGCGCAAAGAGGACATCGAATACGTTCAGTTCGATTACTCTCTTTCGAGCGTTGGCTCCTACATCCCTTACACCCGTGAGGCGTTGAAGAAGAACCTCGATTCCTTGATGGATGCTTGCTTGAACCAGCTTTCCCATAGCCGTTTATACGACTTGGAAACCCTTAAGTTCAACGCTTTCAAAGGAACCACGACCACCTTCACCTTCGACACTTCTTGGAAGAAGACGCTTAAGCTCGTCCGAGAAATGCTCGTCAAGAACCACTCCAAGAAAAAAGCGAATGGCCACTTTTACTTAATCGCCCCGGTCGAAATCACCGATGCGATCGCCGATGAAGCTGGCGATGAGCTCAAAGGAACCACGGAAGGGGCCAAAGTCCTCATCGAAGGGTTTATCGGTTCCTGGAAGGGATTCGACATCTACGAACGTTCGACCGATGAGATGTACGTCGCTGCCGACAAAGCGACTCCGGCAACAGCCGATACCTGCTATATCTTTGCGTTCGGCCTCAACGAATTCAGAGAATTCCCGGTCAAAGCGCGTTCCATCGTTGGAGACGCACCTCTCGTCATCACGCATTCGATCGGCGATGGCGGCCACGATGATCCTCTCGACCAATACGGTTCGGTCGGTTCTCGGATCGATGGAGTTGGCGCCGCAATCACCAACGATGAGTGCGTTGCCAAGTGCAACTACGTTATCGGAACTGGTCGTGTTGCCAGCGCCTACGCTCCGGAAAGCGGTGAAGGAACCCCTGTGGTTAATAAATCCGCTTTGAACTAATCCAGCCATATAGCCATCAACTGATGGCTTAGGTTCTATCGCTCTTATCCCTAAAGAGCGAATAAAAGGAGGCAATTATGCCAGGTAAAGATAAGCCGGAAGAAAAGAAAGAGGAGACCAGATCGCTGATGATTTCCGTCACGGGAAACCACACGGGTGAGAAAGCTCGCTTCCAGCAGAACAACAAAGTTTGTTTCGTTCCGTTCAACAAGAGCGTTGAAGTCCCGCTTTGGGTCTATCAGCTCTATCTCGATTCCCATTGGAATCCGGATAACAACATCCCCGATACGATCAAAGAAGACATTCAGAAGGATAGCTGAGAAGTTATTCCCTCAAAGGAGCGAATCCCATGTTGCTGTCAAAACTCGTGTACCAATCAATAATCGCTTCCGATTTGCTCGGAGACGGCGCTTTGTCATACGACGATTTATTGAAAGGGATCGGTTCGCACAACAACGATTACGCGAGAGCCATCAACTTGGCTTTCGTTCCCTTGAACGAATATTTCCAAAGGCTTTCGAATCTAGACCAAATCCGCTATGCGGTGGAAGACGTCGGTTTGATTTCATCGGATAGCCTTTATATCCCGTTGGCTAACTTGAAGAACGAATGCAAGAAGGTCGTCTCGGTTTTCCAATACCTCGAAGACGGAGACTATCGGACGATTTCCTATCGCCTTGAAGGAAACCAGATAAGAATCACCGGGTCTTGGCTCTTGGATAAGGATGTCCACGTCCAATACGCCATCAATATGCCGATGTTCTCCTATAGCGATATTCCGTCTATCACGATCAACTCCGATGAGAGCGAGACAACGGTTGGCGATGATGTCGATCTCTATTCAAAGTATGGAATTACCAACAACGCTTGCTCGCACGCGATTGAGTGGGTTCAGGGGAAGCTTATGGAGGATAGCGCGCCCGAATTGGCCAATCTCCATATCAACCACGTCGAGAGCTACCTTTCCGGGCTCGATCCCGTCAACATCGCCTTCAATCAGCAGAGAATCGAGGCCAAGTTCCATCAATGAGCCAGTTCTCTAGCTTCAAACCATTAACGCTCACCCAAGCGACGAGGAAGACATTGCTCGTCCGCTCTTTCGTCGGAGTCGATAAATCGACCGACATGAACTTGGTCAATAGCCGCAGGGCCATCGACGCTTTGAACTATTACTACAGGGATGGGGTCGTCCAGAAGAGAAGCGGATACGATGAGCTTGCGAAGTTCGGGACGGACATCAATCTCCTCGAGGTAGATTTCCCCGACGTCAAGACGTCCAATCCGATCGAGATAAACACCCATATCAATTCGATCCACTCATTCGTCGGTGAGGATGGATTGGAGCATATCGTTGCGCATATCGGCTATTGCCTTTTCGAAGTGAAGGAATTCGCTTCTGGAAGACCTTATTTCTCGCCGATTCTCTATCAGAAGGAATCAACGAATCTGAATGGAAAGACCTATTACTACGCCTATAAATTCGATGATTGTCGATCGATGAAGTCCTTCGCGACGGGAAAGAAGATGCTTTGGTTCGCTTCTGGGGTAAAGTTCGTGGTCATTAGGGCTTTGCCGAACGGGTTGACCATCCAGCAAGTCGAGAACAACGACATCACGTTCGTACCGACCACTCTTACCGAGGTCACTTACAAGAACGCGCAATCCTCGGGAAGAAACGCTTTGGACGACCCCAATATGCTCAATATGTGGCGGGAGAACAAGCTTCTTTCCGGAGTCGGAAAGGATGAGGACTCCAATTCGGCTGTTCCTTTCTACCAGTACACGCTTTCGACATCGATCGTGGCCAAGGATTCCGATATGGAGAAGGATATGGCCAATATGAAGATTGTGGTCAAGGAGAGGGGGGTTAAGCAATGATTTCGGATGAGCAAGACTATTATTACCTCAATCAGGTATCGAAGCCCGTTATCGTCTATGGGAATCTTTTCCTTGATACCCCGTCTTTCGTCAGTGCTTTCCAAGTAAAGCATTACCAAAAGACAAGACTCGTTCCCGCTGATCCAGAAACGGGTGGATGGCTTCATAACTTACAGGAAGGATATTACTATCGCGACGTCATTATCTCGGATAACTTAAGCGGATACTCCCTTAGCAAAACCTATCTTTCGCAAGGGGAGACGTCTTTAACTTTCTATGCTTACAACAGCAGTTATTCCACGAAATCATTGACGACAACCAATTTCTCGATCAAAGGCCAAATCGATCATGCCGTTCTGACGCACTCCAAACAGGATTACGTCTATGGGGAAACTCCGACATTCGATAGCGGAGACACCTTGGTTACCTACGATTCCGATGGGACGGTTATTAATAGTTTTAGCGGATCGTCTATTGCCGACGTGGTTACGCTGGTGACTGACCATAACGGGGTTTGGGGCAATAGCAAAAACGAGGTAGACGGAGCGCAAACCGTTTCATTCAAGATGAATTCGGCTGCGAATATCCTGATGTCCATTGTTCTTTATTTCTCGTTTTCGGAAAGCAATCTTTCCAATCCCATTACAACCAACGTGAAGACTTCCTATATTTGGAAGAAGGACGTCCATTCAATCGATGCCTCGGGATTGCAGCTTGACGAGATCCATCACGCCAATGGCGCATCGGGAACGACGAAGACGACGATAACGCACGCCTTTGGCAGTGGAGATTATCCTCTTTCGCTTGTCGATGATGATAACTCCAAGATCTCCTATACAGACTCTATCTATTACGCGCTCAAATTCTCCTGCTCGAACGCCGGAGGACAAACGCTGTCCTATCAGTTCACGACCGATTCCCACGTTTGGCACGGAGAGCCTTTGGCTGTCGACTCGCTTTCCATCACTCCCACGGTTGATTATGTCGGGTATTGGGACAACGGATTGGACAAATTCCATCTTCCTACCGCAAGCGACGGAAGCAAGGCTTCTTTTGTGGCGACCTTCAATGACGGGACGACCGAGACCGTTTCAGCCGATAGCTCGAAGATCTCTTTTTACTCGGATTCCACTTTGGCTACCGCTCTTGAAGCCGGGACGACATCGGTTTCCATCAATTCGGGTATCTCGAATACCTTCTACGCCAAATACACCGACAACACGCTCACCTATAACGGGGTTTCGATCTCGGAGAGCGTTTCTTTCTCTGTCCTTGGGAAGCACGATTACATCGATTCGCTTACCATCGTATCGAAGCCTACCGTCGTCAAAGGGAATAAATTATCAAAATTCAAGGATTCATTTGACATCACCGCCAATTACAAGAGCGGTCTCAAAACCACTGCGAAATGGGCGAATTGGTATTTCAAGGAAACCGGGATCATAAGCCCCGACATCGACGTCTCAGCGAAGACAGTGACCATCGTGGACAACGATTCCGATTCTGGACACACCGATTCGACATCGGGGGAAACAGGGGAATTCGTCATTTCGGACGTGACTTTCTCCAACCCGGATATTTCATCGATTGACCTTACCGATTTCGATAAGGCATACAACAACCAAACCGACAAGATCAACCTTTCGACGGTCAAGGCGACGATCCATTATTCGGACGCCGAGTACACCAATACAACGAGTGCCTGGTCTTTCCCTTCCGACGGAGCGGTTTCATCCGACAAAGACACGCTGACAATCTATTGCTCTTCCCTCGCTTCCGCGTATCTCAACGGAACGAGCGCCCTCAACGTGACGATGGGGGAGACCACCCAAGTCGATGAGTCTGTGAAGTTCACCGCCGTCAACGCTTTCGACACTTCGAAGAATATGTCGAAGGACGAGACGATAACCGTCTACGACATCACCGACATCCAGGGAATCGCGTTCGCCGCGAATCCTTTCACCGATTACAAAGTGGGGGACACCTTCCTCAGCGAAAAAGACAACACGATGATCACCATCTATTATCTGAACGCCAGCAACATCAAGACCCCGAAGACGTTCCTTCTTAGAAACGCTTTGAGGATGATCAACATCTATCCGGTCAAAGGAACCAAATTCACCAACGCGGTCACGTCCCGCTCTATCAAGGTTTCCAGCGCCTTCAATTCCTCGGCAAACCTCACTTATGACATTTCGGTTTCGGACAACAGCGTGACGAGTGAGGATGAGCAGTCTTTCGAGTTCAGGCCAGTCAAGCTATCTTCGGCTGGGATCGACGACAATAACCATCGCTTCACTCTGACCGACAGCACGAGCCATTCCGGTTATGTCTATTACTATCAAATGACCGGATACTACAAATACGGAGACGATGATTACGACTTCATCTACAAGACCTGCACGCTGAAAATCCTCGGCAACACGAGCTCGACAGCAACGACGAACACCACGAGCGATTTCACGTTCAACAACGGAAAATCATTCAAAGTCGATTTGGCCAATGCCTACGTCCTCTTCGACATCGGGGCCACCGAGGTCGATTCCAACGGTCACCGCATCATCAAGAGCTCGATGGGTATCGCCAAGGGGATCTCCGATTCTAACAACGCCTTCATCTATGGTTGGCTTGATATGTCGAGCGCTGATAACTCCGTCCTCGTCCTTCTTTACGACTATATCGCCCCGAACAACGGCGAGAGCAACATTACAGTACGCTTCCCTCATTACGACAAAGAATCGGTCGAGTTCGTCGACAAGATGAGGTATGGATGCCTTTTCGGTCACAACAACGCGATGGATCGCCTTTGGCTCTTCGGAAACGAAGACCATCCGAATATGGACATCCATAGCGGAGAGCCGAACGAGACGAACTATAGCGGAGCGGAGGAATTGGCTTCCAGCCACGGCGATTTCTCCTATTTCATGGCTCGGAGCGAAGCAAAATACGGCGAGGGGAACAACAAGATCGTAGGTTACGATGTCATTTCCGACTCCAAGCTCATGGTCATCAAAGACCATTACGGGAAAGAGCCTTCTATCTATTTCCGCGTGCCTCAGATGGTTCAGTGGTACGACTGGACTGGGGTCAAGAAGACCGACGTCGATGGCAACGCATTATACGATGAGGAATACACGAACTCGGTTTCAAACTCGCCCGTCAGCGGGGTCATTCCCAATGGGGTCTGCAACTTCAATGGGGATTCGCTTTTCATCGACAATGACAACGAGCTTGCGGGATTGGACGTCGAGGGGATCATCGGGGACAGCCAAAGGCAGGCGAACACCCGGTCTTATTACATCGATGGACTTCTCCGCGATTCCGATATGTCGAAGGCAATCGTCTGGTCTTCTTCGCGGACGATGTTCCTTTCGGTTCCCGATGTCGGGATGTTCGTGAGCGACCGCGACAGCAAATCCAATAACGAATACGAGTGGTGGCCTTTGGACAGCGTGAACCCGTCTTGCTTCGCTGAGATAGGCGGCAAGGTCTACATGGCCAATGACGATGGCTATCTCTTCCTTTTCAACGACGGAACCTATCAGGACAAGAAGAGGATCTTCGCGGACAATGGCGAATTGATCTCCGTCCAAGCCTACACCGAGGATTACGATAGCGGATCCCATCACGACAACGCGACGATCATCGCCTCGGAGAACGTCATAAGTCAGCTCAACAGCACCGATGAGTTCTATTTCAAGCCTCTCTACGAGTCCAATGACGTCCTTTCGAAGATGTTCCGGAAAATAGCCTCGATTTCCAATGACAAAAAACAAAAGATCTATTGCGATTCGGCCAATGGCTATTTGGCGGTTATCGACTACGAAACATCGCGGTTGATTCGCGATGGGGCTTCCTACTACCTCAACAACAAGAACACCAACACCTACATCGTGTCGGACGATCCGACCTATGCTTGGGAATCAACCTATAAACTCGTTCTTTCCGAGGACACTCCCGACCTTGGGTATTCCTATTACGCGCTTTACAAGATTATCGATAAGAACGGTAACGAGATCTCGCTTAAAGACCATCCCATTCCGTCGGCTGACCTTTGCGAGCTTCTTGAAGGGGAGTACAGAATATCGCTCCATTCCGACTATGTATCAACCCAGTCTTTCTATCTTCTTGACGATAACGGTAGCGAGATGGACATCACCAAATACAAGAGCCAGGGATCCATCCTTCCTCTAAATGGGGAAATCACCCAATACACCACGGTCAAATCGAAGATGGTCACCGCCCCTTTGTTCAACGATTCGATGAACTACTTCAAGACCATCTGGAAGATCGACATATCCAATGGTTCGAATCTCCCGAGCGACATGGAGATTGGCTATGTCTCCAACAAGATACCCGATAGCGATTCTAAGAAGATAGCGGACGTATCAAAAGGGAGCATCGGGTTCAGCTTCGATTCCCTGTCCTTCGACAAGATGGACTTCGATAAGAAACTCGTCCCGAGATACTACACCATCAAGCGCACGATACCGCGATTGAAGACCATCTGCTTCGCGGTCATGAGCGATAACCCATCGCCAAGCGTGCTTCCGTCCATCGAGCTGACCTATACGGTTCCATTCCCGAGCAAAGGCTCGGATTGAGGAGGAATGAATATGAAGAAAAGAACAAAGTTCGCGCTGATCGTCGCCAGCATCGCCGCGGCATTCGCTTCGATTGGCTTCTTCGGGTCTGCCCCCAGTCCCGTTAAAGCGGAGGGGGAGAGTTCGAGTTTGCTGATTTCCTCGTCCTCTCCCTCTTCCGAAACTGCATCATCGGAAGAATCGTCCTCGTCTTCGTCGGCGTCGGAGTTCACGATCGAGGGGAAGACCATCGATCAATGGAAGAATGAGATCATGGAATACCAGATCTTTGGGGTTTCGGTGTCCACGCTTATTACCTTGCTCATTTATTGGATTCTTCACTACGCAAGCAAAGGGGACATCAAGAAAGCCCTAGGTGTCCTCAGCGATGCCAAAGCCATCACCCAGAACAGCCTTGACACGATGAATGAGATCAAGAGCAAGTACGACATCACCGACAAGAACTATGACACGGCCATCAGCGCGATGGAGCAGACGAACGTTCATCTTTCCAACGTCGAGGACAAGCTAACCGCCATGGCTCAGGAGAACAAGTCGCTCCATGACCAAAACGATTCCCTTAAGGAAATCCTCCTCACGATGTGCAAGAACTCGCCCGATCTCGTCAAGAGCGGTGCCTATAAGAAGATCATCGAAATCATGGGAGGAAACGCGGATGGTAAAAAGTAGGGACAAGATCCAGTACGAGACCCTTACCCAATATAAGAAATACAGGACGTGGAAATACTCGCTCAAAGCGGCCACCTACGCATCAACCTTGGTTCCCTTCGCTGCCGAATTGGGAGTCAACTGGAACGATTGGTTCGGGCCTAGATCATCGAGCGCTCCATCGATCGGGATGGGATTCGCCATGCTTATCGTGTCCACCGTGTGCTCCATCGTCGCAGTGATGAAGAAGGACGAGGACTTCATGAAGAAGTTCAGCCCCCTATTCTATGTCGCGGTTATCGCGATCATGTGGGCAGGGACGTTCATGTTCCTCTCCGCCATCATGCAGGAAATGGGAAAGATGCTTCTCTATGCCGCACTGGGCATCCTTGCCGGAGCGATATCGGACGAAACCGAGAAGCAGGCCATCGAGCCCAAATACGTTCTCTATAGACAATTGGCTGACGATGCAGGCCTTACAAAGAAAGGCGAGTTCGTCAAGCATGCAAAAGAAACAGCCGAGAAAGATAAAGTCGAAAAAGAAAACGCCAAGGAGCATCACGCAACCGATTAGCTATGGGAAACACCGAATTAAAATATAAATTCAATCATTTCGTTCGAAAGCATGGCAAGAAATTCCTAATTCTTACTTCGGTTTTTCTTCTGATCGGACTCGCATCTATTGTTCTTGGGTTCGGCCTTAGCGACGGATGGGACAAAGTTCTCGCTTGGTTTGGTAGTAAATACGCTTGGTATTGCTATATCGCCGCTCTCATTTGGGTATTCGTTGTCGTTGTCGGAGTCCATTTGTACAAGATGGACAAATCATCAGGAGGTAAATGATGGATAAGTTAAAGAAAATAAGTCCGAAGAAGATGATGCTGGTCTTCAACATCGTCTTCATGGTTTGCCTCGTCTCGCTGATGACAATGGCGAACCTTATTATCGACCCCAACCATTTCAGCTTTTGGTCTTGGCTTACGTCGACGTTAATCTTGGTAGGCATCCAAATCCCTTCGATTGTCTTGGGGGAAATTGGCGGTAAAGATCGTCAAATGGAACTGGATGGCGGGATGTATCAGATGGCTTTGGACGCTTATTTAAGGGCTTTGGATTCAATCAAGGAATTCAAGATATTCTTCTCGCAATTCTTCTGGTGGTTTAGAAAACAGGAGACTTTCAATAACCGCCTTTTAGCGATGGCGAAGGTCGAGATTGATGGTCAGGAATCGGAGCTTATAATCCGCTATCTTGATAAGAATGAGGTATCCATCATTTATGAGAGAGCCTATGAGAAGACTCTTGATAATGGGAAGGTAATTAAATTCAAAAAAATATCTTGTGACGATCCTGGATTGAAGGAAGAGAGAATCGAACGCATCAAAGACATACTAAGCGGTAAATTCGATGTTAAAGACGATTCTTATTCTTATTACCTCTTCGCCGACGCCGACAAAGATACGCCGATGAGCATCCTTCAACGAGGGGCATACCTTGAAGATATGCGTCACAAGAACCTCGTGTTCAACCGCGTATTGAAACCAGCGACGATGGTAATTTTCTCGCTCGTATGGTCTTGCATCGCTATCGATACGTCGCAAGGGGTTGGCACAACGCAGATGTGGCTCAACCTCGTCTCGCGTTTCACTTCCATGATCGCTGGATTCACGAGCGGTTGGTTCACCTCGGTTCAGAACGTGAAGAACATGGCGAGTGAGTTAGATACGAAATCTGATGTCTTGACGACATTCAAGGATGATTACAACAACAAATTGTTCGTTCCTAAGTTATACGATCAGGAAGTCGACGATCAATTGGAAGAGCAGAAGAAACAAGAGGAAGAGTCAAAGAAGAACGTAGTCGTTCCGGAATCGGTTTCAGAAGGGGTCAAGAACGCCCCTCTTCAAATACCACAGGGAGGTAATTGATTATGGATGAGAAATACGTTACAAAATTGACTTCCGCTGACCTGACATTTCTTAGAGATATCGGCGCTTATTCCTTGCCAGATAATCCGAGTGATAAGAACCTATCGGCTGCCCAAATAAAACAAAAACTTTATGCTCCAGAAGCTAAATTATTTTATTGGACCAAAAACTTAGCAGAAGAAACTTATTCCGCTTTGTCAGAAATCTACGGCGGTTGCAAAAGCCTTTCGCAATCGATTTCGGAAGAGATCTCTCGCGCTACCGAATCAGAAAATAAAATTTCATTAGTCGCCAATTCTAATACTGAAAGCATAAAAAATCTTCAGACAATCGATGACCAATCTCATCATTTCGTTACCGATGATGAAGGATACGTTTGCCAGGTTCTTCCTAAATACGCTTTCGATACATCTTCAATTAGAATGATTAACCACGAAGACGGTGTTGGCATTAATTCCGAATTAACTTTAATCAACACCTCATTGCTTGCCTTAATTGGTATCAGAAGCGACGAGCGAGAGCTTATAGCCAAAATCCTTTCCGGCGAGTTAAAAGTAGGCAGCACTTCGATTTCCAACAAAGCGGAGCGCGACAGCCAAGGCAATTTCATCAACGTTTTGGACTACGCCAAGACAACCACGATGGATTATGACCCGGCCACCGGCGTTATCACTTTGAAGCTTTATAACCAAAACGGAGCGATTATCGACATGAAGACCATCAACCTTCCTAGTGAACTCGTTTTCACTGACCAAGGTTACGATGCCGCCACTCATTCGCTTTGGTTCAAGCCCGCTAGCGGTGGCGCTAACATCACCATTCCGTTAACCGACTTGATTGATACCTACACGAAAAGCGACACCGACACTTGCGCGGTTACGATTGATAACCACGTTATTTCGGTTTCCGTCAAAGACGGTTCCATCACGCTTGCCAAAATGTCTTCCGCTCTTCAAACAACCATTAACGGTTGGGCGGATGCCGAAGCGGCGCGTGTTTTAGCCGAACAAGCCCGAGCACAAGCGGAAGCGCAACGGGTAGCAAATGAGGCCGTTCGTCAATCTAGGCCGTTTCTCTATCAAGATTCCGATGGCTATATCTGTATAGATTATGGAACCGGAATAGACATAACAAAATAAAACCACAAGGAGGTAAAAAATTATGTCAAATACTAATCAGCTGATTAACCACGAAGACGGGAAAGCTATTATCGAAGAGCTTGCTGGCATCAAAACTGCCATTCTTGGCACCGCCGGAAACGGTGAATCAACCATGAGCATGGCTAACATCTTGGCCAACATCAGGAATGGTGGTGGTCCGACCAACTTACCCGTTGGAACCGAACTCACCTTCTCCGAAAGCCCTTCGCTAAGTACGATTATCGCCGGAAACACGGTTGAGAACGTCACCACGGGCATTACGTCCGAAAGCGTTGATCTCGCAACCTTTATTTCCAAAATCGGAACCTCGGCTGGCGTTACCACGCAATTCATCTATTACGGCGGCGCTTGGCACAAAGACTCGATTACGGGTGATGTCGTTACCTTATCGGCCTATGGCGTAACTTTCACCGGGACTCCAAAGGCTAACGATTTCATCACTGTTGCCTTGGCTACGTCCGATTTCGTTATGCAGGTAGCCGCCTACGATCACTACACGCTTAAAAACTCGGCCATCGTCCATCACGCTGTTCTCGTTGCCAAGAATTGCGTTAGAGGGTCTCAGCAATTCGACAACAACCCGGAACTTTCATTTGCCAACACCAAAAAGATCATCCCGGCTGGAAAGTACAAGTTCGAGTGCTACAAAGCCGAGTACGACCAAAATAATGTCTACGATGGTGAATACGTTTTCACCACCACGCAAGCCATCCCTCTCAATGGCGGTTTCTTTCACACCAAAATCGGCAACAACATTTCTTGGGGCGATGGCACTAGCACCGATCCGACTTCCGGAACCATCACCACTTACGCCGCCGACCATTCGACTGTCATTGAAAGTGGCATTGCCGTTACGGCTTACAACTCTTCTACCGACGCGGATGCCGTTGACCTTGGAACCATGTCTAGCGAGTATTTCACTGGCAAGACCTATTCCAACGAATATGGTTTCATGAACTTCACGCGGCGCAAAGTTTACGGGACTAACGATTGGGCTTCTTCTATTTATCGTCAATGGCTCAACGCCACAACCGCCAAAGGCACTTGGTGGAAGCAACTTGGCATCTTCAAGATGAAACCGGCTAACGCTTGGGTTGACCAAGTTAACGGCTACGGCTATCAGATGGACACCGATTTGATGGGAGCCATTCAGAAGACCAAAGTCAACTACTATATGTGCGATTCCGACTACAGCCTCATGACCGCGCTTAGCTTGAGCGTTCCGCTCTGCTACCTCAACGTTCCTGGCGTGACTATCAATGGCCGCATCATCACGGTTGAGGACTATTTCTTCCCGCTTTCCATCAAAGAGGCGGGTCTCGGCGACAACTACAACGACAATCTCGCTAACAACACCGTGCTTGACCTCTATTCAAAATACACCAACGCGGACCGCATTAAGTATTACAGCGGTTCAGCCAAATACGTTTGGCTCCGTTCGCCTGGCCCTTGGAATTGCTCTTTCGTGGCTCGCGTCACGCCTACGGGCGCACTGAGCTACGGCACTGCGGACAGCGCTAACGGGGTCGTCCCGGCTTGCTGCATTGGCTAACAATCCATCAATCCAAACCCCTTCACGTTTAGTGGAGGGGCAAGGATGAAGGAACAAAATGTCAGTAGTTAAGGGAGAGCGAGGCGAGACGAAGAGGGTATATGTTAAAAAAGAAATGAGAAGCCTACAAAAAATTCTTCAAGGAGGAAATTCAAAATGAAGGATGCCAAAATCGTCAGCGAAGATCAACGCAAGATCGAGGCGGAATTAGCCGCAGTCAAAGCCGAGCAAGAAAAGCAGAAAGAGAAGAACGCTTACAACGATGCCGTTAACGCGGAGGTCCGCAAGTGCTTTTCGTCTTCCGAAGAAGCGGCCATTATTCGCCACGCTATGCAAAAGCTGGTGGAGAAAGGCGTTTTAAACGATCCGGAGTTCGTCAATTACAACGCTATCGTTGAGCAATGCAAACTGAACGCGAAAAAGAAAGGAGTGTAATTATGGCTTGCAAAAAGACTAAAAAAACCAAGAAAACTCGTAAGAATGGTTGCTAATAACCCCTTAAGGGGTTATCCTTCGGGTAGACTTCTGGTTAAAGCCTGCTTATTTTGGGAGAAAAACAATGGCCAAAAAAGATGAAAACTACTTATCGGCTTTAAGCAAGGTGACTCCATCGGATTCCGGATCGAGCGGAAGCGCTCAGGCTTCAAGCCCGGTGATACACACGGGAAGCGATGTGAACGTCTCATCGGAATCCAGCGATTCCTATGACCTTTTGAGGAAGCAGAATTTCAAGGCACTCTACGATAAGCAAATCCAACTTACCAGCGCGAAGCAAAACGCGATGAAGCAAACGAAATCCCAGATGGCTGCCTCGGGATTCGCTGGGACTGGTTTGGGCGCTCTTGGCGGATCAGCGGTCAATAGCCAGTATCTGACCGCCTTGACGAGCGCAGGGAATTCCTATCAAGACCAAAACACGACCATCGCCACCCAAGAGGCGGCTGACGCCTCAACGAAATCCAGTAGCGATTTCTCCGCTTTGACCACGCTCATGAGTAACGCGACCGATACCGATTCGCTCAATAATCTCCTCACCAGTTCCTATAAATACGGGTCGGTTGACTCGAATGGTAATTTCGTCTGGGACGATTCCGCTTTGAAGAACGCGGGTTATTCCGATTCGGACATCAACCAATTAAAGGCGACATATTCGCTTCTCAACAATGGTTTATCGAATAACGAATTCGTTTCGAACAACACCTACGGAACCGCTTATAGCGATTATGGCACTGCGGTCAACTCGATAAAAACTGGCGCTGGAACGTCGGCTAGCGACGACAAATGGGGCGTTAAGAACGAGCTTAAGACCCTATTCGCTGATCAGTCTCTCTCCAAAGAGGGAACCATTGTCAAATTGCAGAACAACTCCAATGGTTCCAATACGCAAAACGATAATGTCTATATGGTTTTCCACAATGGGAAATGGTATCAGACTACCGCGAGTTACTACGCTTCAAAAGGCGGGAAGATCAAGATTCAAGACACGACTATTTCCGGTCAATAAAATATGGCCACTGATGATCGCGCAAACTATCTCAACGCCTTGTTAAGAAACAAGAGAACGAGCAATTCCCTTGGCAACGTTTTAGTCAACCCATCATTGACCAACGATTTAGCCGCGCAAGCCGCTCTCAGAACTAATCCGAGCGGAATGGTCAAGACAACGAACCAGCCCGTATCCTCGAATAGCAACGAGGAGAATTGGGGCGCTTTCGATTGGATTAGACAGGGAGAGGGGTTCGTCAACAACATCGAGAACTCTTTCAGAAAGGGATTCTTGGGCTTCTTCGAGGGGATTGCCGACTTCGGTGCAAATATCGTTTCGTCCATCGCTGATGCGGCTGGCAATCACGATATGGCGAATGGCATCAACGATTGGATCAAATTGGATCTCTCGGGACAAGCCACAGATTTCTATGACAAATATATGAACTTCTCCGATCCTGTTACGATCGGAAACTCCATTTATAACTGGGCTAACGCGGCGCAAGGAAAGCAAGCTCAGGTTCTTTCGAGCGGTTACAAGACCGAGGCCGGAAACTTCGTTGGAGGTGTTTCGGAATCGATTGGCAATATGCTCCCGTCAATTCTGATCGGAAACGCGGTGGGAGGAGCGACTGGTAAACTCGTCGATGCGGGGAAGATGGGAGCCAAGACCGCAGGGGCTTTGACCAAAGCGGCTGATTTAGGAACGTTCGGTTTGAGCGCGGCTGGTTCGGAAGGGTCGCAAGCGGCGCTCCAAGACGGGGCCACGAGCGGACAGGCTTTAGGCTACGGGGCGGCGATGGGTGGAATCGAGGTAGGAACCGAACTGGCTTCCGGCGCTTTCTGGGAGAAAATACCTGGCGTTGGGAAATTGTTCACCGGAGATATTCACGGAATCGCTAAGCAAGGAGAGAAAGTTACCGTCCAGAAGTTCCTCGCCAATATGTTCGAGGAAGGATTCGAAGAGGCCGAGGGAGACTTATTGCAGCCTTTGGCTAAATCGATTTACAAAGGAACCGAAGCTTTCGGTGAATACGGAACAGGCGATTATTGGAAGAACATGGCCGAGGATTTCGCCGCCGGATCAGTTTCCGCTGGGATTATGGGGACTGCTCAATCAGTATCCCAAAACGGAGGCTTGTCCAAGATAAAGGATGCTTTCTCCCGCAAGTTCGGCTCCGAGAAAGCCGGAAACACGGCTTTGCAAGTCGTCACGCTGACAGAAGCGACGAAAGCCTATGCCCAAGAATACGATGACGCTCAAAGCAAAGGCGATGCCGCCAAGATGTCAGAGAGTGAGTCAAAGCTCGCGGAGGTCGGGAATAAACTAACCTCAGTTTTAAATGACCAGCAATTGACCGAGCAAGAGCGCAACAGTATCGTTTCGGCCCTTGAACAGCCTAAGCAACTCGCGTTGGACATCAAAAACGATGTCGGGAATATCACCTCGGCTGATTCATCCTATGTCGAAGAAAGCAACCCGAAGCAGCAAGAGACCATTTCGAAAGAGGAATACGACAAACTTCCTCCATCGAAACAGCCAGGCTATCATGTTGCGACCAATGGACAAGGCTATGTTAGCAACGGGATAACTCCGACTCAGAAAGAGAGCGATTCGTCGGCCAAGGTCATCAAAGGTTTCTCCGATGCCTACAAAGCGAAGCAATACACAAAAGAAGAGGTCGAGACTGCGGTTAATAGCATCAAGAGCCTTTTCGACACCTCATCGATGTCCTACACGCAAAACGGTGGCGATGTTACCGTTGTTTTTGGTAAGAACAAGGAAGATACGACGAACAAGATCTTCGCGGCTCTTTCCATCTATGATGAGCAATCGGCTTTGAAGACGTTCGATAACGCGATGGAAGAATCGACTTTCCAACTCAATGGAAAGGACGATGAAGGCAAGCAATACTCATATAACGTCAAAGCCAAAGACGTTCTTCCGAAGTCTCAATACGATGCCTTGATTAAGCAAGGGCACGATCTGATTCACGATGTCACGGTCAATGGCGGTAAAGAAAGCAAGATCGTCTCCTTGGTCAATGAATGGAAATCGAAGATAAGCGATACCGTTCAGTCCGCGAGAGACGCCATTTTCAAAGACGATATTTCGAATAAGATCGTCAATAAGGCCAAAGATCTTCGTACTCAGATTAGCGATGCCAAGAAAGCGCAGGTTTACGGAGACATAAAGACCGATGAGATCGGAGTGCTCAAATCGTTGATCGATGTGATTCCGAATAAACTGAAATCTCATTCGCTAAATCTCGAAACCGTAAGCGTCAAGGCTTCCGAACTCCTTAAGCAATACACTCCCGAGAATTTAGCGGATGCTCCGGCTGGTGCGGAATACAACGAAGACATCAAAGACATCTTAGACAATCTCGCCAATTCGACCGATGAGGCAGGAAAGCTCGACTCGCTTTATGAATACGAGAAAACGATCGAAGGAATGGAGAAGCTTATCCACGATAAGGCTTTCGCGGAGGTCGAGGAGAAAGCGGAGCCTATACTCAACAAGCTCGATTATCTCGTCAAGGCTTCTTCCAAGAGCCAGACATTATTGAATTCCCTCGCCTTTAAAGCTAGCGATAAAGTCGCTGACTTCGAGAATCTAGGAGACTTTTTCGATATCGTTTCCTTTGGCAAGAACAACGATCTCTACAAACTTACCTATGGCGCGATCGTCGATGGCGGAGACGCGATGTACAAAGACAGGCAATCACTTATCCAAAGCAAAGAGAAAGCCATCCAGTCCCTCAACGGGATGAAATGGGCCAAGGATAAGATTACTTGGCAGGGATACACGATAACTAAAGGCGAGGCCATCGATATTCTTTCGGCCATCAAAGATGAGCATATCAAAACGTCAATGCAATTGGGCGGAATCAGCCAATTGGATTCTCAAAGCAATAAGAAGATCGTTTACAGCGACCAGGCGATTTCCGATCTCTCTTCATTGCTATCATCAGACGAATTGAAGGCGGTCGATGTCGTCCGTTCCCTTTATCACACAAAGGAAGCCATTGAAATCGTCCAAGGCGCGATTAAAGCGAACAAGGGATACGCCGGAAGCCTTTATGAGGATTATTACCCAGATACCTCTTCAAAAGGGAAAAGAGCGATTAACGTCAATGGGGGAGACCCGATTCTTTCTCAGCTATCAAGCGGGACGTCAGTCAATGCTTTAGGCCGTGTCAAAGTCAACCCGAATGGTTTCGAGTTCATGGATTGGGAGTCTCGCTTCGACAGTTGGAGCAATTCGCTGACCAAGAACAAGGACATGGGCCCGGCTTTGCGCGGATTCTATCGATTGATCAACAAGAGAATCATCGTCGATGGCAATAAAACATCGATAATGGAGTTGCTACGAAACAAATACGGGACTACCGCAGACAAATACATCAAGACCGTTTTTGAGCGTGCCAATGAGATTCCGGTAAAGCAGGGAACGTTTACCAAAGCGGTTTCTACCGCTGCCGTCGGTGTTCTCGGAATCAACCTGTCTTCCGCTATGGTTCAGCCCGCCTCTTATTTCACCGCATCGAACGTTTATGGATTGGACACGACCATCGGTAATCTCTTCCATCTCTCCACCTATGCCAATCTGAAAGGCGATGATAAATTCCTTTTGGAGAATAGTGGATACTATGCCAATCACGTCACCGACGCGGAGTTTGCCAAGGCCGCTACCCTGAAACAGAAAGTCGGGAAATTAACGAGATCTCTTCTTTGGCTTTCTGGAATAACCGATCGCTTCACTAACCTCATGACTTTCGAGGCGGCTCAGCGCTATGTCGTCAAGAACAACCCATCGATGTCGATGCATACCGAGGAAACGATGAAGGCCGCTTTGCCGATTTATCACGAAGCTTTCCTTACCACGCAGTCAAACGCCGTCCCTTGGGCGACCAGCCGTGTTCGCTATGGGGACAACGGAGAGATTGAAATGGGGTTATGGGGGACGTTCGCCGCCGACCCTCAGGCCAAGCTTTCCAATATGACCGGAACGCTTAAGAAACTTAGTCTTGCCTATCAAATCAAGGAATTCTCCAAGAATGACACAAGCGAAATGGGTAAGGCTTGGTATAAGGAATCCGATGATTTCATCCGGAAAGAAGCCCCTAAGAAGATAACGACGAACGCGACAGCCTTGGTTTTGTCGGGTTTGTTCGCATCCGGAGTCTACGATTTCTTCAAGAGGCTCTTCGGAAAGAAGGACTGGGACGATTGGGATCTTCTTAAGATGACCAAGGAAGCGTCGATTCAGTCTTTCGTCGATTGGGTTCCCGTCATTGGCCAGATTTACAACGCCTTCGACAACAACGGCGACTTGGAGCCGTTCTCTTTGAGCGCGGTAAATGATTTGCTCAAATCGGTTCGCACGCTTTGGAGCGCGTATCAAAGCGGAGACAACGATCGGGTCAAACGCGCTTGGCTCAACGGTTTGCTCAACGCGGAAATCACCGGGCTTCCTTTCAAGAACCTCTACAACATCGCCTATTCGATTCTCAGTTTGACCGACCAAGACAAGGCTTATAAGTTGAAATCGGCTTTCTATAGCGTTTCCAGCACGGCCTCATCGTCTTTGCAGAAGGCCATTGAGAGCGGGGACGACGCTAAGGCATCCATTTATATGAATTCGATTGTCGGCAATCGCGTGGGGGCCATTTCCGCATCCGAGCAAAAGGAGATCCTGGCTTTGATGAAGGATGGCCAATCGGTTCTCCCGAGCGACGTTCCAACGACTTACACGAACGATAAGGGAGAGGAAGTCACTATCTCTTGGACTGACAAGCAATCCATCAAGGCTTATTACGCGAAAGCCAATGCTTTAGTTACCAAGATGATCTCATCGTCTTCCTATCAGTCGCTTTCCAACGAGAGCAAAGCAAGCGCGATCCGATATGTCTATAGCTCTTATAGGGAAGCGGGATTGGCTAAGGTGGCTAGTAATTACACCATCACCAAGAAAGCGTCCTATCTCGCAAAGGCGGGTCTTGATATGTCTTCCATCACGAGCGCTTTATACGCAATCAAATCGTTGGAGGCGACCAAGACCCAGACCAAGAAAGAGCTTTCGCTTGCCTATATTAACAAACTGTCCATGAGCAAAGCGGAGAAGCTTATCGTTCTCTTATTGGCTGGCTATTCGATCGATAACACTTCCATCGTCAAGAACTATCTGGCTTCGAAAGGAATGAGTTCCAAAGAGATCTCGTCCTTCCTCGGAGAGAACAAAGCGTGAGCGACGAATGGGACGTTTTCAAATGGACGAAGTGGACTTGCTTTTGTTTGGCGATCCTTTTCACGATGGGCTCAATCATATCGGCCTATCTCCATTCAAGCGAGTGGTTCCTTGGCTTGTTCTTAGGCGGGGTTATACCTTGCGATGCTGGCTATGCTATAATCGACCTAAAGAAGCTGGACAGATGAAGCCTAACGATTCACATATCTCACCTTGGTATCTGATCGCCATCGGATTGATTGGTGTCGGAATGATGTGCTGGGGTTTCGCCGCATATAACTATTGGCTTGCCGGAATTGGCATTGCGCTAATGCTATTAGCGTGCATCGCGGATGTCGCGAGAATCGAAAGCGGCAAGAACAAAGATAGTAACCACTAGCATATTCGTTGCACAATTTTGGCCAAAAAAACCGGAAAATAACCGAAAGTTTGAGAAAGATAGTAAACAAAGGAAACCGAAAAGTTTAGTTCCGATCTATCAAAAGGAATAATTGAGAAACATTGAGAATCTTTTGTTCAAACCCCATTATCCGCCCCAGACAAAATAAAGCCCTCACAAAGAGGGCTTTTTTCGTCGTCTGGGGTGGATAATGGTCATCGTTTGGCGGCCCATTTTTCATTTTATGGGGCAAGAGTGGCTCTTTTTTGTCTATGGATATATGAGAGGAGACGATAAACCATGCAAAATCCCGGCCTTGAAAATGAGAAAGCGATCATCGCTGCCCTTGACGGGAGGGAGGTAGGCTCTTTGAACAAATCCCTTAAAAGTTTGATTCTTTGTTTATTTCCCGATTCGGAAGGCATCCTATCGTGCCAAAAAGGCTATCCCCACGAAAAGCCTGACCTTGTGATTCGCCTAGGTGATAAGACAAAGTATGTTTCTCTCAAAAGTGGCCGTTCGATTTCCGTTCATGAAGAATCCTTAAGCACTTTGATTCCTTTCTTCCGTTCCCTGGGGATTCCCGAACACATCTTGAAAACGATTGTCTATTTCCACTATGGGGATGGGACACTCGATGGGAGCGGCCCCACCCGCTTTACTTCCAATGATTTACGGCGGGTCTGCAATTCCTATTTCAAAGAAGCCGCCTCGTATTTGGCCGCTCGGCGTTTTGTCGTTCCCTTTTTTGAGCGTTTCGTTTTCCGAGGGATTGATCCGAATGGCCATGAAGTCGACGCGATCTATTATGGGGATGAGCACAAAGGCTTTTTTGCTTCGAAAGAAGAGATTCTCAAAAGCGTATCTCGGAATCCCTATCGCCACACGGGAACGATTAACCTCGGACCCTTGAATTATCAGCCAGCGGTCCGGAATTTCTATGGTTATGGCGAAGAAGAGAAGCGGCGTAACGAAGCCGAGATCAAGTGGCGGGGCTTGGCTTATGACCTCGGGGATATCCGTCGAAGCGAGCATTTCAAAAAGAATCCTTCGGAACGCTTTTATTTCTATAACGGCCGTCGACGGGAAAGGAAATAATTATTAAAGTGCTTATTTCACGCCCGGATAGAAGGGGCACTTGGTTTTGAGACAAGTCGGATTGAGGGGCGAGAATTCGCATTTAAAGGGCGTGATCGGCATCACGATGCCATAGTGTTCTTTGACGAATTCCGCGGCGGTCGTAATCGAGAGATAGGCGTTTCGTTTGCAGCACCTCGGTCCCCCGAGTTCACCGATCTTGGCTAAGGCTGCCGAAGTGAGGCGCATATTATCCTTATAGGCTTCGTTATCGCTCAACGGTCCAGTCCCATGGAGAATCGAAAGTGCCGCCCCAACGGAGGCCGCGCTTCCGCAGACGCCCCAATAGCCACAGGTGGCGCCCGGCATCATCGCTCCCCGTTCTTCAAGTTTGGAGAGAGCCAAAGGAAGATCGACTTTGCCTCCGGCATTTTTATAAGCGGTCAAGAAAGCGGAACCATCGAGCATATGGTGCTCTGGCCCGTGCATGCTGATGCCCGGAAGGTGCATGAGATGCTTGGCGATCGCAATCGGATCGGTGGAGGTCTCTTTTAAGCACGCGGTTTTGATCAACTCGGCTTTGTCTTGGAATGTAGCCATGGGATTATGCTTCTTTTCCTAAGCACGTTAGCACGCTTTGAAGGAGAAGGCAAACGCTGGGGGATAAAGAAAAGCTGGGAGGCTTTTGCCTTCCAGCCCACTTTTGCCGGAGATTTCTTACTGAAGAAGGCCTTCGTAGCCATAACCGGATGCGGTGATGGCCGTCTTGATCTCCTCCTCCGTCAAAGGACGAGATGAGGTGATCACAGCGGTGCCTTCCGAGAGGGAGACAACGACTTTCTTCACATCCTTCACCGCGGTGAGGGAATCGGTGACGTGCTTGACGCACATCTGGCACATCATCCCCGAGACCTTGGCTTTGGCGGTATAAACTTCTTTCTTCTTTCCGAATAACATGAGCTTTGCCCTTCTTTCGCACTAAAAGGATAGCACCCCTTTTGGTTTTGAGAAGGAAGATGCTTTCTAATCCAGGTTCACGATTTTGTAGGTTCGTTCGCCCAAACCTAATTTTTCCGCGCTTTCGACGGTGTGGATCGCGCGGCGGGAATCCATCCGCTCAATCAGGGCTTTCTTGCCCGGATCTTTGGAATTGACGACGGCGTCATAGCAGGCTTGGTCGATTGACACGGGGTCAAGTGAGGCAAAGATGCCGATATCCGCCATCTCAGGTTCCGCGGGATTCGAGTCACAATCGCAATCGACGGACAAACGGTTGGCGACATTGATATAGGCCAGGTTCTTACTTCCCAGATAGTGGACCACCGATTGATCGGCATCCGCCATCGACTCGAGGAAGCCATCATGATCGGCCGTCCAAATCTTGGAGAAATCCGGATCGCCCACGCAATGGATCAAGGCTTTGCCACGAGCGGAGGCTACGCCAATGGACATATTTTTGAGCGCGCCGCCCATTCCGCCCATTGCATGGCCTTTGAAGTGTGAGAGCATGAGCATCGAGTCATAATGGGCGAGATGCGATCCGACGATATTCTCTTTGAGGTGGAATCCCCGATCAACCGGCAAGGCTAATTCGCCTTCTTCGTCCATAAGATCGCAGGGGGCAATTGCGGTGAAACCATGGTCTTTGAAGGTTTGCCAACTATCTTTATTGAGATGGCGTTTGCCTTCATAGGCCGTATTGCATTCAACGATCGTTCCTTTTAAGGAAGTGACGAGGTCTTTGATAAAATCGGGTTTCAGGTAGTTGTGGCCTCCGGGTTCGCCGGTGGAGATTTTGACGGCGACTTTGCCTTGGAGAGTAATTTCTAAAGCACGGTAAGCCTTCATAAGGCCTTTAGGAGAGATGTCTTTGGTGAAATAGACAATGGACATAAAAGAAATCCTTCTTTCGCTTTAACGTTACTCCTTGGAGTTTACTCGAAGTCAAGCGCAGAAAAAGACCTCAGGTTTCCCTGAGGCCTAGTAGATCAAGACAAAGACGAATTAGGCTTGCTTCTTTTTACGGAAGTAGAAGAAAGCACCAACTGCAATGGCGAAGATTGAGACGCCGGTGATGTAGTAAACAGAGGAATAATCGTTTTCGGAAGTGATTGAAATAGGATTGGCAGAACTAATAATCGTTCCTTCGTAAGGCGTAGCATCGCCAACTGCATTGCACCAATTAAGATATCTCGTCTTGGCGGCTACAACATCGGTCAAAGTGCTTGTTTGCAGTTTGGTGAGTGCGTTGGTGTCCATAGCCTTTACTTTAGTTTTGCCAGCTTGATAATTGCTTAAACAAGTTGTAGCGTTTGTCATTCCCTGAGAATCGCCTGAACCGATCGTTGCTATCCAAGAAACAAATTCAGTTACGGAATCTGAGTAGGAAACCAAAGTCAAGGAAACAGAGCCCTGATACGTGAGCTCAATCGTGGTTGTCCCTGACTTAACATATTTTTGCAAGTAGCCACGCATTGTTACGGTACCGCCAACAATAAAATCATTCGTGGCGAATTGGTCATAGGATCCAAAGAACGTAATGGGGGTTGTGCCATCGGTAACGACGTAGCTTCTGTTAGCCGTGGTTGCGGAACTAATTGTGCCAGAAATCTTGTAAATTTTGTCAGAATAAGTGTTATCCGCTAAAGCTGTAACGATTGTGTTTGCTTCGGTGGTGGTGATGGTGTTGTCAGTCACGGTAACAACGCAGGTTTTCGAAATGGTGGCTGAAGAAGAGGTTGTGCCTGCTGTGGTTCCAGTGATCGTCGCAGTACCAGGGGCGTAAGCGGTTATCAAACCGGTGTTGTCGACACCAACGACGCTTGTATCACTGCTTGAATAAACGATGCCTTGCTTGGCGGTTGAAGGCAAAACCGTAGAAGCAAGTTGGAGAGTATCGCCTGTTGTCATGTTTGAAGTGGCTGGAGTCATTCCAAAGGATTCGACCGGGTCATATGTTGGCATCGGGGCAAAAGTGACTGTGATAGAGTCAATATAAGTAGCACCACTAACAGCGATATTGAAAAACTTATATCCTGAATCCAGGCTAACATCCCAACTGAGAGTTGCACTAGCACTAGCGGTTGCAGTTTTGCCAGCTAAAGCGGTTCCATCTACGGTTGTAGATGAATTAACCATTGCTGCAGAAGTGGATACATAAGGAGTCACGGTCCTGGCGCTTGGCTGAGCTGCATCGGTCACAATGGTGATGTTGGTGATATAAGAAACAGCTGTAATGTTGTATAAATATGGATATTTGGAACTATTCAACTGAATAAAAGTTCTTGTGGCCTTTGTCGCGCCATCATAAGCTACAGTGCTCGCCTTTCCGGAATATGAGGCGCTGTTGCTTCCAGAGCTAGACCAATCGTAAGTTGCGTAAGACGTCGAAGTTTTCCCGCTCCAAGCAGCACTAAAAGAACTCGCATTAATGACAAGGGTGTTAGAAGTCGCCTTTGTTTGAACCGCTTTACTCGATAGCGTGCTTGCCACACCGATTCCTGCTAATCCTAATGCTGCACATCCGAGTATCGTCAAAATCTTATTTGTCTTTTTCATGCCTAATTGGCCCTCCCTTGAATAAAGACGAAAATCGAATCGACTTTTGTGCGTACTCCCGCCTTGTTTGGCGTGAGGCTTCTCCTCTCCTGAAGTAGAAAGAGTTGGTGTTATTTTTGCTTTCCGATCGTTTTCTTAGAGGCACATGGAAATTGGGCATTCTGACGATGGCTCAATACACGCACTAAAACGAAGGATCGGCTATTTGACAAAAAATATTATCCCGAAAAAAGAACTGTCTTTTAATAGTGGTCGCTTTTTCTATGGGTATACAAATGTGTCGGTCAAGCCTTGGTTTCCGGTATTCATTTTTCTAAGGAATAGGAAACTATCGATGTCATCAGCCAAAATATTAGGGCTTAGAAGGTACGAGTCTTTTGCCTTGCCCGAAGTTTCGAAATTGTAAATGTTTTTTAAACGAAAAATGGGGAACTCTTTTTGTCATCCTACCAACAAAACGGGTTCCTTCTTCCTTAATAAAGTAGAAAAGGTCAAGGAGGCTCGCTTATGACCGCATTCAAATCTTTCTATGATATTTTAGAAACGTGGTTGGCTTACCCTCTTTGCCTCGTTGTGGCATTGGCATCTGGTCTTCTTCTCGCTTTGGTTTATAAGAAAGTGAAGAAGGGCTATGCCTATGTCCGTTTTATGCCGTTGGCGATCTTGATCGTCCCGATCGCGATGGCGGCCCTGGTTGGCTTACTGAACATTCGAAATACCGAACTCGAGACTTCGGATACGATCCGGGTTGGCGTCGTTTTGACGGCCGGCGTGGCCTTGACCCGGTTCCGGAGCGATAAATTGGCGATCGAAGACATGGTCTATCTGGTTCTGGCCAGCGTCTTGGGCATCGTCTATGGCATTGGCTATGTCCTCTATGGTGCCCTCAGCTGCGTGGGTGTGGTGATCTTGCTTCTCGTCCTTCACCAATTCCGTTTCGGCGAAGATATGGGTGGCATCCTTTCGGTCCGGATCCGGGTGCCAGAGGATCTCAACCAGTCAGGCATCTTCGAAGGTGTCTTTGCCAAACATTGCCAAACCTATAAGCTCGAAGAAGTTCGGACCGTCGAATATGGCCAACTTTATGAAATCCGTTATGACGTCTCACTCAAGAAGGGCGAGAGCATCAAGGATTTGATGGATGAAGTTCGCCTTCATAATGGCAATCTCGAAGTGGTGGTCTCGGACGCCGAAAGGCAGTGATTCTTATGGGCGAGATCCTTTCCTTTTGCCGGGCCGAGAACAAATACCCGATCCACGAAGAGGCGATTCCGGAATTAGCCCGGAGTCTTTCCCTCAAATTGGATGTCGATCCCTACGCTCTTCATAATGGCCATTATCAGGTGAACACCATCTATTTCGACGATCCTCAAAACGGGGTGGTGGAGCGGAGCGTCGATCACCCGACCTACAAAGAAAAGTTGCGGCTTCGTTCCTATGGCGGCGAGCACCCGATCTACTTCATTGAGTTCAAAAACAAATACCAAAGCGACGTCTTCAAAAACCGGATCATTCTGAGCGAAAAGGAATATGAGGATTTCGTCTTTCATCAAATCGTCCCGAAACGGAATGGCAAATTCCAGCACGATCGATTTTTGACGACCCTCGAGGATTTCATCGCCCGCCACGGGGCGATCACGCCCAAGAGCGTGATTCAATATGACCGGATGGCCTTTGTCAATCGCCCGATGGATAATTTCTGCCGGGTCACGATCGACACGAACATCCTTTATCGGCGGGAAAACTTCCATCTGAATGAACCGGGAGGCGAACCGCTTCTTGAGCCGAAGATGGCAATCCTCGAAATCAAGATCGGCGAGAGCCTGCCCTTATGGCTGGCCCACGCGATCAATGACCTCGCGATCTATCGGATCCCCTTTTCCAAATACGGAACCTCTTTCTTGAATAGCCAAGCGAAAACGAAAACGGTTGCGGAGTAAGTCTTCTTCACGCCCCGTCGCGCCTTTTGCTATACTTAAGGACGTTGTGGTCGCCTCAAAGCCCTCCTGAAACGGAGGATCGGGGTGATCGGTTGGCTTTTTTGCGGGGGATTTCGGATGATCACTTTCGACAGCACGCTTTCGGACGGGTTAATGAAGGCTCTCACCTCCACGGCGCTTTACTCATCGGTCGTGATCTGCCTCGTCGTGATCTTCCTCGGTTATTTCCTCGCCCGGAGGAATTTACTTCCGAAATCCGCTTCGGACGTCCTCACCAAGATCGTCTTGGATATCGCTTTGCCTTGCCTCGCCTTCGTCTCCTTCATGACCGACTTCACCCAAAGCGGCGCGGTTGACACGATCGTGAATCTTTTTCTCGGGTTTGCCCTTTATGTTCTCTTTATTCTGATCGGGCATGGCGTTTTCGTTTTCGTCAAAGACAAGAACCGCCGCAAGATCTTAGCCCTTCTATTCGCCTTTGGCAGCGGGACTTTCTTCGCCCAGCCGATGCTGATCTCGCTTTATGGCTCCCAAGCTTTCAATGATTCAAATCTTCTTAACATCGCATTCCGGGTCTTTGTCTATTCCTATGTCTATCTTGAGATTGGCGGAAAGCAAATCGCCCCCGAGGAGACCTCGAAGAAGGCGATCGCCAAGAAGATCCTGCTCAATCCGATCCTGATCGGAACTTTCTTGGGCCTCCTTCTCTGGTCGCTTCAGGCAATCCCGGGTTCCACCGAGGCGAATTGGTGGACCTTACGGACCGATTGGCTCAGCCCGAATGATGCGATTACCCCAACCTATGTGCCTTTCTGGCGTTTTGACGTCTCGCTTCCTTGGATCAATACGACCCTCAAAGTGCTGGGTGCCTTGTCTTCACCCCTTATCTATCTCGCGATTGGGCTTACCCTCGGCGAGAAGAGTTTGGGCGAAGCGGCCAAAAATGGATTGGCCTGGTTCTTCGCCATTGCCAAGATCGTGATCGCTCCGGCTTTGGTCTTAGGGATCCTTTATCTTTTGGAGGCGATCGCCAAAGCCGCCAATTACCCGATGCTCATTTCCCTCGCCACGGTTCAGAGCACGGTCCTCATGTGGTCGGTTCCGCCGGTCACGGTCGGCGTCGCCTATTGTTTGGAGTTCAATAACGAAAAAGACCTCGCAAGCGAGGGCTCTTTGCTCGCGACCATTCTCTTCCTTCCGATGGTGATTCTTTGGGTCTTCATCCTGGCTCTTGTCGGCGCGAGCGGCTATTTCTACGTTCCTTAACCTAGAAGGATTAATAAGCCATTCAGCATTTTCTCGGCTTGGGGTTCGTCTAAGCCGATTTTCTTTTGACTTGCCCGATAGGCGTAATCCCCAAGTGTGTCTTCGAGAAGTAAGAGAGTGTTGGTGTTCGTTTCAAAAGGTTTGAGCGTTTTAAAGAGGGCGATGAGCGCTTGGGTTTCCGTCTCGAAAGACGTGAGGTCGTAGAGGGTGTGGTAGAGGTAGGCGTAGGCCGCTTCTTTGGGGTTTTCTTGGGCTCTTGCCGCAAGGAATAAAAGGGCATCGATGGCGTTTTTTCGGGGATTTTCCTCCGAAGAGGGAACAAGCGATGAGTAGAGGGTATGTAAGGAAGAACGATCCGCTTCGAAAAGGAGATTGGCTTTGCTCCCAAAGTGAATGAAGATCGTCGGTTCGCTGATCCGGAGTTGGGAGGCGATTCGGGAAGTCGAAATCCCTTCGATGCCTTTCGCCGCTCCTTCGGAGATCACCCATGAAAGGAGCCGTTCATCGAGTTTAAGGAGAGTTCGTCTGGCCATGTCCTCATTCTAGGAGGATCGAAGGGTTTTGGGAATGCTTTTTCAGGATGGGATTCGCTCTTGTTCTCGCCTTTAGAGCGATTAGAATAAGGAGTATGAATATCTTGTTTTTGCTTCTCCCCAAAAACCAGGTCGATTACCTGTTTGAGGATTTTACCGTGCGACAAGCTCTCGAAAAACTCGAAGGAAAGCGCTATTCGATGATCCCAGTGATCAATCGGAAGACTGGCAAGTATGAGCGGTCTCTCATGGAAGGCGATTTCCTTTATTACCTTACTAAGAACCGAGTTTCCTTCCCCGATCTCGAGAAGATGGCCCTCAAAGACATCCCCGCTTCGCGCGATATCCAAGCGGTCGGGGTCAATTGCCAGATTCAGGAACTCTATGACAAGATCGTCGACCAGAACTTCGTTCCGGTTACCGACGATGATGGCGTGTTCATCGGCATCGTGACCCGTAAATCCGTGATGAAGACGATTCTCCCGGATCTCGCAAAAAAGTAAACCACATAAAAAGGATAGGCTCTGCGGAAGTGATCTGCTTTTCACCTATCCTTTTTTTATTTTAAAACGAGGCTCGTCTTCGCTCAAGAGAATCAAAGTTTCTCGAGGAGGGCCACGCTCTTTTTGAGGGCATTGCCTTGATACGATTCGACTTTGCCTTCATCGACGAGTTTGGCTAAAGAGGGATCGATTGGCAGCTCATCGAGAAGCGGGATTTGGTAACGCTTCGCGACTTTTGAGAGATCGCCGGTCCCGAAGACATCGATCTTCTCACCGCACTTCGGGCAGGTGGCATACGCCATGTTCTCGACGAGGCCAAGGAGATTGACCTTCATCATCTTCGCCATGTTGACCGATTTCTCGACCACCATGCTGACGAGTTCCTGAGGCGAGGAGACAACGATGACTCCGTCAATCGGAATCTGCTGGAAGACCGTGAGGGGAACGTCGCCCGTTCCTGGCGGCATATCGATCAAAAGGAATTCCATCTCGCCATAGATGACATTCGAGTACATCTGCTGGACCAATGAGGAAATCATCGGGCCGCGCCAAACGATCGGGGTGGCGGGGGTGTCCACCAAAAGATTCGCGGACATGATCTCGACGCCTTGCTCGGTCTTGCCCGGGAAGATGCCGGATTCATCGCCGACGGCCTGATAGCCCGCTAAACCAAAGGCCTGGGGGATCGAAGGCCCGGTCACATCGGCATCGAGAATCGCCACTTTGTGGCCTTTTCTCGCTAAGGAAGCGCCCAAAAGGGACGTGACCATGCTCTTGCCGACGCCGCCCTTGCCCGAAATGACGGCGATCGTCTTCTTGAAAGACGACTCCTCATGGGGTTTGAGCTTCTCGATCTTGCCGCGGCTGGGGCAATGCTCCTCGTCGCAGCCATCGCATTCGTGATTGCAATTTTCTTCGCTCATAAATTACCTGCCTTGACGATTATACAAACTCGGGGAAGGAAAGTCATTGAAGACGATAAACTTGACAAGGAGAGTATGATAAAACCATGACTTGGGAATCGGTTGGAAATTTGGCGCTCGATACGCTCGTAGACTCGCTCAAGATCCTGGGCTTTGCCTTCGTGCTTTATGTGATCTTATCCTTCTTTGAGGACAAGATCGCTTCCTTATTGGAGAAGAAAAAGAAATACGGGCCTCTTTTTGGCGCCTTGAGCGGAGCGATCCCTCAATGCGGCATCTCGGTGGTCGGAGCTGACCTCTATACCAAGCGTCACTTAACGATGGGAACCTTGATCGCGATCTTCATTGCCTGTTCGGATGAGGCGCTCCCGATTTTCTTTGGCTCATTCAACCAGCCGACCTGGTACATGGTCTTCCCATTATTGGCAATCAAGATCGCCGGCGGGGCTCTTATTGGCTTCGCGGTCGATCTTTTCGCTCGGAAGGACGAAGAAGAAGTCGCCGAGCATCTTGATACTTGCGAAGGCGAGAATGCCGGGCATATCGGCTGCTGCGGACACGAGATCGAAGGGGAGGGCAAATGGCATGAGCATTTGATCCATCCTTTAGTCCACTCTCTCAAGATCTTCCTTTACGCCTATGTCGTCTCGTTCCTCTTTGGTCTCATGATCCTCGGGGTGGGCGAAGACAATTTCACGAATTTCCTCACGTCGAATTATTACCTCTCGCCCCTTTACGCAGTGCTGATCGGCTTGATTCCCAACTGCGCGTCTTCGGTTCTGATTTCCGATCTTTATCTTCAAGGCGGGCTCCCTTTTGGCGCCCTGGTCGCGGGATTGGCGGTCAACGCCGGACTCGGCCCCCTCTATCTTTTCAAGGGCAAAAAGAGCCTTAAAGAAGCCCTCCTCATCATGGGAATTCTGATCGTGAGCGCCCTTGCCTTGGGTTATGCCTTTATTTGGGTTCATTAAAAGAGTAAGATACGTTTCGTGAATTACCCCGAGAAGAAAAAACCAGCCCCGTCCAAGAGCGAGCGGACGGGCGAAGACATCGACATGCTCCACGAGAAGGAAAGCGATCCCGAATCCTCATCGGATTACGGGAATGAATCGTATAAAGATAACTATGACGCCGCTTAATCTCAAAGGCCTTTCCGTTTGGGCCGATTACAAAACTTTCGGCGACCCTCTTCAGGTCGCTTTGGACGCGTTCATCGGAGAAGCCGTGAAGAAGAATCACGAGATTTTCCGCCACGATTTCAAGGGGCTTAAGATCAAAGAATGCCAAGATTGCGGCGGCTGCTTCACTAAAGAAGTGCCCTGCGCTTATCTCGACGATTTCAATCTCATCGCTCCCGATCTTCTTCTGAGCCATGATTTGGTCATCTTTGCCGAAGGGGCTTTCTCCGATGCCCTCAAAGCGGCTTTGAGCAAGACCCGGGTCTTCGAAAGCTCGCCCAAAGAGCTCCATCTCCATAAAGCTTATTTGGTTTATCTTGGGAATGAAGAAGAACTTCAAAGCCAAATCCGGCCTTATTTTGAAGGGGTTTTCGCTTTATCACCCGATTCGACGAAAGTGATCCGCTATCCGGAGTTCGATGAGAAATCCCTCGCGGAATTAGTGAGTTTAGCCGATCATCTATAACGTTCTGAGATAGGCGAGGATCGCCTTGGCGGCCGCCTCGTCTTTTTCAATGCTCGAGGTCTCCAAAGACGGGAAATGGACGAAAAGAGCCGGGATCCCGCTCGAAAGATCAAGGTAATAGACTTCGTTGCAGATGTAGCGGCCCGGATCGCTTGAGAGTTCGGTCTCAATTCCTTCTTTGGCGAGATACTCTTTCAAATTCGGGACATTGAAGGGACTCGAGAGCTCCTTCGGGGCGCCTTTCACGATCGGATCGCCCATTTTGCGGACGCCCTCATTATCGAGATGGATCGCGTTCATTTCGTTATAGGCTTTCGTTTCAAGCGAGATGAAGTGGCGTGAACTGGCTAATCCAAAAGAGAGGATGGCATCGTATTGTTTGATATTTTTGATGGCTTTGAACGCAGCGATGGCACCCTCGTACGAGACGGGGAGGATGACGCTGTCATAGCCTTCTTTTTTAAGAGATAGAGCGACTTCTTGGGCGGGGTTGGCGTCGTGTTTGAGGAAGGCGCCGAAGCCGGTGATTAAGATATTTTTCATAAGGATTTTTCTCCCGGCCCCCATCTTAGGAACAAAATCCGAAATTTCAATCACTATTCTTGTAACGAAGCGATAAAGGAAACATCGGCGTTAATTTGGGTCTTTTGGATGATGAAAAAGGTGTATATTGAAGGCATGAATAACGAAGAAAAACATCAGTTTGCGAAAGATATCGTCGCGGCCGAAGTCAAAAATCGGCTTTATCTCTATTCCTATATCGCCCTCATCGTCTTGGCTTTGGCCGATGTTTTGTTTCCGGCGATTTCCTTGATCGTCGATTCGACCGCGAGTAGCCGCGATTCCTCGATGGCCCTCAGTTATGTGGCTCTTGGCTTCTCGGTTGTCGCCCTTATTATGTTGGCGATTCTGAGCGCTCTTTATTTCGTCCAGCCGGATGAAGTCTCCGAGAAACGGATTCATGCGGTGGGGATTCTTCGAATTCTCCTTCGCTTCGTGGGTTTATTCTGCGGCGTCGCCCTTTTGACGTCGAGCTATTTGGGTTTAGGCGGCGGAGCGTCCGGATGGACCTATTTCGTCCGGGGTTGGGGCATCGCCCTCTGCGTGATCGAAGGCGTGATGAGCCTCTTCGAGCTCTGGAAGAATGCCTGGATCAAAGAAAACCCGGAGAAATACCTTTCGCCCGCTCATCCCTTGAGCACCGTTGAAGCCAAGAATCCGGCCCCCACGAAGAAAGAAACGGCCCAGCCTCAAGCTGCGGCTAAACCAATCGCTCAAGAGGATAAAATCATCGAAGTCGAGGAAGCCCATCCGGAGCCGAAACAAATCGCCAGCAAGAAGAAACGCAAATAAAAAAGGCCCATCGAGTAGGCCTTTTTTTGATTGTCTTCAATTCTTTTTGAGGCTGATGCCGAAGAGCTTTTGAGCGTTTCGATACATCAAGTTGTGGTAGAGCCTTCCCGGCAGTTTCGCTTTGTTCCGGAGGTAGGCTTCGTAGATCGGATTCCCTAAGGTATCGACCCCATCGATCGGGTTGTCGCTCCCGAAGAGGATTCGATCCTCGCCGATCTCGGTCAGCACTTTCTTCGCGATCTTGATGTCAACCCAAGCGGTATCGCCATAGACGTTCGGATGGGTTTTGAGCACTTCGAGAGCGGCGTGGTGGTCGCTCACGAGCTGCATATGGGCGGCGATGAATTTCAAATCGGGGTTCTTTTCCGCAACGAGGCCAAGGAAAAGCACATCGCTATAGCGGTCTTGGGCGGTATGGACTTGGATCGGCAGGTTGAATTTGCGGGCCAATTCGAGATAAGGGACGAACTTCGGGCTCGTGATTCTTAAGTGGCTCTCGTAAGGATGGAACTTGAGGCCATAGATGTATTGGCGGTTTTCTTCGATGCATTTCTCGAGGGCAGGGGTCACGACTTCGTGGTTGGGATTCACCCAAACCATCGCGCCGAAACTGCTCGGATCCTTTTTGACGAAATTCAGGGTCGTTCTTAAGCCTTGGAGTTGGCTCACGTGGTGGATCCCGTATTTATCGACGGACGGGTATTCGGAGCAATCGCAATCGGAAAGAAGGGTGAAGCCAATCAGGTATTTCTTATTCGATTCCTGAATCTGCTCCTCCGCTTCCTTGAGGGTGGGCCAATGGGCGATGTGGGCGTGGGAATCGATGATCATAAAGACTATTCTAGTCTTCTTTCGCTCTTTAAGAAGAACGAATGCCCAATTCCTTGAGGAAGCGGATGAAAATACGGAAAGACTTGCGCTTAGCGAAAGGGTGAGTAGAATTATTCGTGCCTATTGGGGTGTAGCCAAGTGGTAAGGCATCGGACTCTGAATCCGAGATGCACTGGTCCGACCCCAGTCACCCCAGCCAATAGGATTAATAAAAGCGTTCCCCGGAAGAGGAACGCTTTTTTCGTCATCGTTTAGGCTTTGAGGATCGCGATCGTGAGGGCGATCATCTGTTTGAAATCTTTCTCGGACAGGTATTCGAAGCGGCCGTGGTGGTTGTAGCTTCCGGTTCCGAGGTTCGGGGTTGGGCAGCCCAAGAAGCTGAAGGTCGCTCCATCGGTTCCGCCGCGGATCGGCTCATGCCGGACTTTGACGCCCATCGTGGCATAGACCTTATCGGCATGCTCGACGGCGCGAGGATCTTTCTCGAAGACTTCGTGCATGTTGCGGTAGTCGTCTTTGATGACGAGGTTGATCTTGGCTTTCGGGTATTTCTTGCTCAAGACCTTCTGGGCATTGATGAATTCGTCCTTTTGATGTTCAAGTTTGATCCGGTCGTGGTTGCGGATGATGTAGTGGAACGAGCAGCTTTCGGCGGTGCCATTGAGGGCAAGGAGGTGATTGAAGCCTTCCCGTTTCTCGGTGAGCTCCGGCCGCTCTTGCGGGTTGAGCAAATCATCAAACTCGTTCGCCAAATGGAGGGCGTTCACGAGTTTGCCTTTGGCCTCGCCCGGATGGATTGAAACGCCTTCGATCGTGATGTCGGCGTGGGCGGCGTTGAAGTTCTCGTCTTCGATGATGTCGGGATCGGCTCCATCGAGGGTATAGGCATAAGCGGCGCCGAAGCGTTTCGCATCGAAATGCTCCGGTCCCCGGCCGATTTCCTCATCAGGGGTGAAGAGGATCGCGATCGGGTGGTGCTTTTCTTCGGGGTGGCGGATGTAATGCTCAACGGCGGCCATGATGATGGCCAAGCCGGCTTTATCATCGGCGCCGAGCAACGTATTGCCATCGGTCACGATAAGGCCCGTGCCGATATAGTTCTTCAAGCGCGGGAAATCGTCGGGCGACATCGAATAGGTGTCGTTCAATTGGATCGTACTGCCATCGTAATGCTCGATGTAACGCGGCTTCACGTTGGTACCGGTTACTTCAAGCGCGGTGTCGACGTGGCTATTGAGGCCAATCGTCTCGAGGGACGGATCGCCCGGGACTTTGGCGTAGACGCGGCCATATTGGTCCATCTCCGCTTTGATGCCCATCTCGTCGAGCTCTTTAATCAAAAGCTTGCTGAGGTCGAGCTCCTTCATCGCGCTCGGGGTTGAGGTGCTGGTGTCATTGCTTTGGGTATCGATTTTGCAATACCGGACGAATCGTTCAAGGTCTTTATCCATAATTTCTTCCTTCTTCTTACGGAAGTATTCTAAGCGCTTCAACCTCTTTTGACTATATTCGTGCCTTTAAGAAGCGCTCTTTTCGCTACTCAACAAAGGGCGGCTGTGGCATAATCGCTCCGATGAAAAAGCATTGGATCGTTCTTATCGCCTTAGCCAGCCTCACCGCCTGCTCCGAAAGGATCAATAGTTCGTCTTCGCCGACAAGTTCGTCGAGCGCGTCATTTTCTTCCAGCGCTTCCGAGAGTGCAGCGGGGGTATCTTCATCCGTTAGCGCCTCTTCGAGTGTTTCTTCGAGTACCTCATCAGTCGGGACTTCGAGTTCCCTACCTGCAGTCTCTTCTTCCGTTTCGAATGAAGTGGCGCTGCCCGATAGCGCGGAGTTCACGGCTTTTTGGGATTATTCCTCGTCCGTCAGCGTGTCACTTAAATTTTCAAACGCTTCGCTTCATGATCTTTCTTATTACGGGGCGAATGATAATCAAAAATGGGGCGATGTCTATTTTCCCTGCACCTTGACGGTGAAGGAAAACGGCCACGAAACCATCTTTTCCGAAGCCGGGGCTCGAATGAAGGGCAATACCTCGCGACGGGAGATCGCGGATGCTTCGGGCAACATCAGCCAATCCTGCCACTTTAAAATCTCGCTCAAGGCAACCTTTGACGATGCGATGTACGATTTCACGCAGTTCAAAGCTTATAAGCATGATTGGAGCACCGATGCTGCCGGACTTTCCGCTCGCAAGAAACGGAATCTGTATGGCATGGAAAAATTCGATCTCAAGTATCTGCCCCGGAACGAAGGACAGACCCTTTCCCAAGAGATTTATTGCTATGACGCCTTCCGTTCGGCGGGTTTCTTAGCGCCCCATGCCAAATGGGCTTCGCTCACGCTTTCGAGCGATGCCACCTCAAAGGATTTCACCTATGAAATCATCGAGGACGTCGATAAGGTTTTCCTCAAACGCCATTTTTCGAAAGCGGAGGCCCAGGGCGACCTTTATAAGTGCGTCTGGGGCACCGATGCGAACGGGAGCTGGTCGGGGGCCAATCTCGCCCGCGATGGGGCGGTCTCCAAAACCACGGATTCTTCCGGACTCACGGTGGGTTCCCGGATTTCGAAGGGCCGGATCGGGGTCGAGGATAATTACGCGGGCTATCACCCGAATTATCAATTGAAGACCAACGACGATGGCGAGGCGAGCGACTTCTCGAAGATGGCAAACTACATCAACGGGATTTGGAATGTCCGTTATCAAAAATCGTCGCAGAACACCCTTGAATCGCTTTTGGACGTGCAAGAGTTCCTCAAGTTTGAGGCTCTTTCCTATCTCTTTGGGAACTTCGATGACCAACGGAATAACGCGAACAATTACTTCCTTTATTTCCGGCCGTCCGATGGCAAAGCGATCTATCTTCCTTACGATTGGGACTGGGCAGTCGGAGCCAAGGATTCGAGCAAAAACCTCGATCTCTCGACCTTCACGCCGCTTCAAACGACAGGGCTGAATGGGGACATCACCACCAATATCTATTGGGTGACTTTTTTCCAGAATTCCTCTTTGGCATATAGCCAGTCTTCCTATCTCGCGACCTATAAAGAGGCGATTCGTTCTTATGTGGCTCAGGGTTATCTCACCCCAGAACGCTACTCGAGTCTTATTTCCTACGCGCCGATGAGCTTGGGCACTTCCGATCTGGCCGTGGCCCAAAGCTATATGAGCGCGAAGCTCAAAACGATTTCTTCGTCGCTTTAACCAACAAAAAGGGTTTTTTCCGGGTTACTTAAGTGGGCAGAGGATTCTGCCTCTTTTATGAAAAAACGGATTTTACCCCTCTTTTGTTTCAGCGTCTTTCTTCTTTCTGCCTGCTCAGCGAAAGCCACGGCAGAGGGTGGGACGACGACCTCTTCTGGCCTCACCTCTTTTGGTGGGGCGGGTACCTCATCGAGCGATGGAACCTCCCCAACGTATGAGGATTTTTGGGATGCGAGTAGCGCAACCACGATCTCTTTGAGTTTCACGAATGCGAGTCTTTATGCCCTGAGCGACTATGGCTATAACTACGATGAGAAATACGCGGACGCTTATTTCCCGGCGACCTTTAGCGCGACGGTGAAGGGCAAAACCTACACGTATGAGGATGTCGGGGTCCGGATGAAGGGCAATACCTCGCGGGCGATGATCGCCTCGAAGGATGGGACGATCAGCGATCTCTGCCATTTCAAGGTCTCCTTCAAGGCGACCTTCGATGATGATCTTTATTCCCTCAGCGGCTTGAGCGCCTTCAAGCATGTTTGGAGCGACTCCGCGGCCCGAAAAGAGCGGAAGAATCGCCTTTTCGCCGACATGGAGAAACTTGACCTCAAGTATCTGCCCCGCAACGATAACGGCTCGAAACCCGTGACTTATTCCCAAGAGCTCTATTGCTACCATGTCTTTAATGAGGAAGGAATCGCGGCCCCGAAAGCGAAATGGGCTTCCTTGACCTTCAAGGACGATAAATCCTCGAAGTCGTCGTCCTATGAGGCGGTGGAAGCGGTGGATGATGTCTTCATCCAGCACCATTTTTCGAGCGCGGATCAAGGCGGCGATCTCTATAAGTGCTCAACCTATAAATCCAATAACTCCTATATCAAGGCGGATCTCACTCTTTCCGGGGCCGTGACATCGACGACCTCCAATGGTCTTTATTCGGGCAGTCGGATCGCCAAGGGCAAAATCGGGGTTGAGGATTGCTATAACCTCTACCATCCGAACTATCAGCTCAAAACCAATGACGATGGCGAGAGTAGCGACTTCTCCAAAATGACGAATCTCATTCTGGCCGTCAACAATGTCAAAACCGGAAAATCCCCGCAAACCAGCCTCGAAAGCATGCTCGATGTCCAGGAGTTCCTCAAGTTCGAGGGGATTTCCTATACCCTCGGGAACTTCGATGACCAACGGAATAACTACAATAACTACTTTGTCTATTTCCGTCCCTCGGATGGGAAAGCGGTTTATCTTCCCTACGATTGGGATTGGAGCTTGGGCGCGAGCGTCATGAACTCGAATCAGGCTTCTTTGGCGCCCTATCACACGTCGACCACCCATGATTCCTCGAATACCAATCCGCTTTATTGGTGCACGATCCTCTCGAATTCCGCGTTGACGTATAGCCTTTCTTCCTATCGTTCCACCTACGCGAGCATGGTGAAGAAGGTTGTCGCCGATGGCTTCCTTTCATCCTCGACGTACTCTGCTTTCGCGAAGTCTTTAGCGGGCGCCACCCTTTCGGAGCTCTCCTCGGTTTCTTCCTACATGAGCAGCAAGAGCAGCGTGATTGCCTCCGCGCTTTAATTCCTTTTCTTTCGGGGCTTTTTCGGGGTGTTTTTGTTGTCTATTCGCGGGGAGTGGCTACAATAAAAAGGAATTTTAGTGACCCTACATAAAGGAGAAAAGTGAGTTTATGGCAAAAGTCAAAGGCGCGCTGGACGAAGCTCGGAGCGCGGCGATTCTTAAAGACTATGCATCCGATCCGAAGAATCCGGTGGTGCGGCATGCCCTTTCGAGGAACCCCCTCTCAAGCGTGATTTATGATTCCTCTTCGCTTGAGGGCGTTTCCAACGAGTTCTCGGTGGAACTCAAGACGCTTCCGGTCGCCAATCAGAAGGCATCGGGCCGCTGCTGGATCTTCGCGGGACTCAATGTCCTCCGCGAGATCGTGGCCAAAGAATGCGGCTTAAGCAAATTCGAATTATCCCAGAACTATATTTCCCTTTATGACAAGATCGAGAAGAGCAATTTCGCCCTGGAGACCATTTTGACGTTAGGGGGTCGCGATCACGATGACCGCGAGCTTGCCTATATCCTCCATGATCCGGTGAGCGATGGGGGTCAGTGGGACATGTTCGTCGCTTTGGTGAAGAAGTATGGCTTACTTCCCCAAGAGGCGTTCCCGGAGACCTATCAGAGCAATAACACGATGGAGGGCGATCGGCTTGTGAACGCGGCGATCCGCGGCTTTGCCGCCGAGGTCGCCCCATTACTTCAAAAAGGCGATTTGGCCAAGGCCCGGGCGATCAAAGAGGAGACGATGGAGAAGATCTACGATCTCTTCCTCAATGCCTTTGGCGTTCCGCCGAAGAGCTTCGACTTCGAATACACGAATGACAAGGGCTATCACATCGAAAAGGATCTGACCCCGTTATCGTTCTTCAAAAAGTACGTGGGCGATAAAATCGACGATTATCAGTCGATCATCAATTCGCCGACCGCCGATAAGCCGTTTAACCGCAACTACACGATCGACTATCTCGGCAACGTCGTTGAAGGCAAACGCATCAATCACTTGAACCTCCCGATGGAGCGCATCAAGGAATTGATCCTCGCCCAGCTCAAGGATGGCGAGCCGGTCTGGTTTGGAAGCGATGTGGGCTTCTATCGCGATCGGAATGGCTTTGCTTGGGATTCGCACGCCTTCGATTATGTCTCTTCCTTCGGGATCGATATCAAGTTCGACAAGGCAGCGATGCTCGATTATTGGCATTCGGCCATGAACCACGCGATGGTCATCACCGGCGCCGACGTGAAGGAAGGGGAGATCGTCAAATGGAAGATCGAGAATTCTTGGGGCGGCGATAACGGAACGGCGGGCTATTACGTGATGAGCAAAGATTGGTTCGACACCTTCGTTTATCAGGCGGTCATCCTCAAGAAGTATCTGACGAAAGAGGAGCTTGCCGCGACCGAAGCGGATCCGATTCACCTCCATCCCTGGGACCCGATGGGCACCTTGGCGGACTGAGTTTCCGACAATCCTTAACCCGAGCATAAATGCCCGGGTTTTTCTTTTGAACCAACAAAATGGGCCCCTTTCATCCTTTATTAGATGTAGAGGCAATCACCTATGAAACGCACTCCCTTAAAAATCAGCTTGCTCGCCTGCTCCCTTCTGCTCGGAGCTTGCGCATCCCCGACGGCTTCCGTCACTTCTTCGACCGCGACGAATGCCTCTTCCGAAGCGACCACGAGCGTCGTTTCTTCTTCTTCGGGAACGGCTTCAAGCACCGATGTCCGCTCGTCTTATGGGGCTTTCCAGATTGAAGCCACGACGAATGGAGCCACTCCGGTTTACGATAGCGCGACCTCGACGTATACCCTCGCGGTCTCCGCGAAGAAAGCGACCTATACCGCTTCAGGTTATCTCAAAGGCCGGATTGTGGTGGCGAACCCCGACAATCTCACCTCCTATAAAGGCTTGGTCTTGATCCTCAATGGCGTCTACCTTGAAAGCGATTCCCAAACCGATTACGTGATCGATGACACCAATAGCGATAAATACCTCGCGATCGAAACGGCCGCCGGCACGATCAATTACGTCTCGGCGGTAGTTGGGGCGATTCATAGCGAAAACAATCTCCGTTTCGGCGGGAGCGGCACCCTCAATGTCGTCTCGAAGACCGGACATGGCGCCAAAGCGGATGACATCCTCTTCTATGGCACCGGCGACGTGAATATCCAAGCTTCCGCGGATGGGCTCCATGGCAAGAATTTCTACACGAACGACAGCGAGACGACGCCGACTGAATTCTCTGGCACCCTCTTCATTAGCGGGGTCCAGGAACAGGCACTCGACTTCTCCGATGGCTCGGGGACGGTCGATGATCCCTGGGTTGGCGAGATCATCGTCGATCAAGGGGCGAAGATCGTGATCAACACCGCCCAGAATGTGGCGCGAGCCAATACGGCGATCACCGTGAATGGTTCGATTATCGCGACGGGGATCATCGATTCCTCGCCGATCATCACCAAGAATACGGGCGCGTTAGTCGTCAGTGTCGCTTCCGATGCGACCTTCACGGTCAACGGGACCGCGATTGTCAGCGAAACCTTATAAAAAGAAAGGGAGCCTTTTATGAAAATGAACAAGAAATTCGCGTGGATGATCCCCTTCGCCGCGGCGGCCTTGATCTTAGGCGGCTGCACCCTGGGCAAAACCACGACCACGAGCACGACGACTTCAACCACCGATTCCGGGGCTGGAGAGGGAAGCGCCGATACGACTTCAAACACCACAACGTCCTATACGACCGCTTCCTCGAGCGCTTCTCCGACGAGCTATACGCCTGAAGAAGGCGAAGTCGCCATCGTTTTAGCCGATGGTGCCTCGAGTTGCACTTCGAGTAACGTCACGATCGACAATGCCAATAACCAGATCGTGATCAAGGCGGTCGGTACCTATGTCCTGAGCGGCTCGTTGAGCGATGGCTCGATTCTCGTCGCGGCCGAAGAAACGACCGCCGAAGATACGGTCGAACTGGTGCTCAATGGCGTCTCAATCACCAACAAAGGTACCCATACTTATAGCGTGGCCTCCTCGACCGGTACGACCACGATCTATCCGGGCCCGATCTATTCGATCGCTTCGGCTCACCTCGATGTCAAAGCCCTCAAGGATTCCTCGAGCGTGATCATCGATTCGAGAAAATCCACTTTGGCGATGGGCGATGATTCCTCGGCGATCTTCTCAAATAAGAAACTTCAGATCAAGGGCGCGGGTTCGCTCAACGTGACCTCCACCTATAACAATGGCATAGCGAGCGATTCGAAAGTCGAAGCGGCGAAAGCCACCCTTTCCGTCACCGCTTATGGCCACGCGATCAAGGCCCACGATTCCGTCATCCTTGGCGGAGCGGAGGACCTCGGTTCCTTCACCTTGACCTCCACGGAGGCAGATGGCACCTGCGTCCGGGTCGACGAGGACAACGAAGTGACGACTCCGATCTATGGCAATAACAGTACCGACGATGATATCGCCGGCATCGAAATCAAAGATGCCGGCTATCAGATCTCTTCGAAAGGCAACGCCCTCTCTTCCGAAGCCTATGTCTATTTGGAAGGCGGCAACGGCACGATCGCTTCAAGCGCGGGCAAAGGCGTCAAAGCCGAGCTCAATCTCTTCGTCGATGGCGGTTCCTTCACCGTGAAGACTCCGACGGATGATTGCCTCCACACTTCCACGGGCTCCGTCACCACGACCGGTGGCACCTATACCTTGACGACGGGCACCTCCGATGGTTGCCAAGGCATCAAGGGTGAGGAGCAAGTGACGATCAAAGGCGGCAATTTCACCATTACTTCCTCTTATGAAGGCATCGCGGCCCATAAGATCGCGGTGAGCGGTGGCACAACCAGCGTGACCTCGAGCGATGATGGCTGGAGCGCCGGCGGCTCGAACGAGCAGACGTCGAGTGCATGCTCGATTGCAATCAGCGGCGGCAATAACTATGTCTATGCCGGCGGCGATGGCTTGGATTCGAATGGTTCCTTCACCATCAGCGGTGGTACCACGATCGTCGCGGCACCCTCGAGCGGCGGCAATGGCCCCTTGGATTCGGGCGATGGCTATTCGATCACCGTCACGGGCGGCAATGTGATTGCCTATGGCGTGACCGGCATGACCGAAGCGCTTGCCGGGACTCAGAATTCGGTCGTTCTCTCTTCGCATACCGCCTTTAGCCAAGGCAATTACTACGTGATCGTCCAAGGCTCGAATGAATGGGCGGTCAAAGCGATGCGAGCCACCAATTCGACGATGGTCTGCAGCTTATCGGATTTCACTAGCGGCGCCGTCGCGATCTATGAAGCGAGCGCGGTGACGACCTCGAGCACCCTCTTTGAAACGGGCTACTTCTATAAGATCAGCGCCTATACGTCGACGGCCACCCTCTATAGCGGCACTTTCTCAGCTGCCTCTTCGTCCCATCTTACCAGCGGTTCTTCGCAAGGCGGTGGCGGACAGACCCCGGGCGGCGGCGGTGGCCCCGGCGGACGATAAAAGCCTCCCAAAACGTTCCTTGAAAGGGGAACGTTTTCTTTCTTCTTTGCGATTCTTCCTTGCCCCAAGGGGATTTCGCTACTAAAGTAGACCCGTGAGCCAAATCATCGTCGATCACCTTTCCAAAATCTACAACCCGGGCGCCGAGAACGAAGTCCGGGCGCTCCATGATACCTCCTTCACCTTGAATGAAGGAGAGTTCGTGGTGATTTTGGGCGCTTCGGGCGCTGGAAAGAGCACCCTTCTCAATATCCTGGGTGGCATGGATAGCCCGAGCGGAGGAAGTTATCTCGTCGATGGGCAGGATGTGGCGAAGTTCTCCGCGAAAGAGCTTCAGAAGTTCCGCCGGAATGACGTGGGCTTCGTTTTTCAGTTTTATAACTTGATGCCGAATTTGACCGCCCTTGAGAACGTGCAACTGGCGGCCTCGGTCGTCGATAAGCCGTTTGATAGCAAGAAAACCCTTGAAGACGTTGGCCTATCGGGCCGCATCGCGAACTTCCCCTCCCAGCTTTCGGGGGGCGAGCAGCAGCGGGTCGCGATCGCTCGGGCCATGGTCAAGAATCCGGAACTCTTGCTTTGCGATGAGCCGACTGGCGCCCTCGATAGCAAAACCGGGGCTTCGATCATCGCCCTGCTTTATGAACTAGCCGAGCATTACGAGAAAACCGTCGTTTTGGTCACCCATAACTCGAAGATCGCCGGCTGCGCCAAACGCTTGATCCGGATCGCCGATGGGGCGATCGTGAGCGATGAGGTTCAGGCCCATCCGCTCAAACCCGAGGAAATCAATTGGTGAAAGCCGAGAGCAAAGAGGAAAAAGAAAAGTCCTCCTTTTCCCTCGTGAAGAAACTCAAAGGCCCCTTCGCCTTTTTGGCGAAGATGGGACGGCGGGAAATCCGGGGCAACTGGGCCCAATTTCTCGCGATCATCGGGATCGGTGGGGTCGCCGTTACCCTTTTCGTCGGCCTTTTGGCCAATGCCCAGTCGATCGAGAACCGGGTGAACGAAGCCTATGATGGCGGCAATATGGCGGACCTCTGGGTCACCTGCTCAAGTTACCATAAAGACGACCTGAATCAAATCCAGTCGATCGTCGGGGATAATGGCGAAGTCGACACCCGTTTCGAGGTGCCGGGCCGTTTCGCCCGCAATAGCATTTACACGGTGATTTCGCCTGAGATGCCTTCGGTTTCCAAGCCTTATGAGATCCTTGAGCAAAGCGAAGACAACTCTTCGACCCACTTCGTCTTGGTCGACGATTCCTTGGCTCACTCGACCGATGCCTCCTCGAGCGCCAAATTCCAGGTGGGCAAAACCTTCTCGATGTCCTACGACATCTCAAGCTACATCTCCTCGGATCAAGCGGCCTTATTGGATACGATCGATCCGACGGATCCGGCGAAGACAAGAAAGCTGTTCATCAAGGATGGCGGAAGCAATATCCTGAGCAAATCCGCGGTCGATTTGGACTACACGATCACCGGGATCATGCGTTACCCCGAGAACGTCACCAAAGCCTCTTATAACACCTCGGCCTTCTTGGTGGACGACACGACCTTCAAGACTTCGGTCTATAACCTTCTTTCCGCCAACTACAACGAGGCGGGCCTCAAGCTTCTTTATGATAACGCCTACAATTCTCTCTTTCATTTCGGCGATGGCACCGTGAATCCTTCCGGGACCTTGGCGCGGCCCAATCAGTATTTGGTGGCTCTCAAAGACAAGAGCAAGACCGCTGAGGTCAAAGAGGCCATCTCCTCTTACTTTTCCTCCAAAGACAATCTTTATTCGCTCAACGATCGGGACAATATGCCGTTTGTCATCGCGATGGCCAACGACGTGAAGCAAGCCCGGCAATTCACCTTCGTTTTCCCGTTCGTTTTCTTCTTCGTCGCCCTGCTCGTCATTCTCACGACGATCTCCCAGATCATTCTCAAGGAACGGACCCAAATCGGCACGATGAAAGCCTTGGGTTTATCGAATCGGGAGATCTACGCCCACTATATCGGGCTCACGTTGTCAGTGGTCTCGATCGGAATCCTGATCGGTGAGATCCTCGGCCCGATCCTCATGCCCTATTTCCTCGGTCAGAAATACGACATCCTCTATACCTTGCCTGCCCGAACCTATGTTTTCCCGGTCCTTTATGGCTTATTGACCGCGGCCTTCTTCTTGGCCGTGAGCGCATTGGTCGCTTTCCTCGTTTGCCATAAAGAAGTCAAGCTCAAGCCGGCCGAGAGCATGCGGCCCGCTTCGCCGAAGATGAAGGCTCATCTCGACAAGATCGACCTCAAGAAATACCAAGCGAAGGTCCTTTCTTTCAAGATGGCCTTCCGCAACATGGCGATCGACAAAGTGAAATCCTTCATGGTGGTGGCGGGCGTCATGGGCTGCACCGCCCTTTTGGTCTGCGGCTATGGGATTGAAGACACGATCGCCTATGGCAAAAAGAGCGACATGGCCAAGGGATCGATGGATAACGATGCGGTGGTGACCCTCACCTTCAGCGCCGGGCAAAGCGAAGCGACGATGAAAAAGGATCTATTGGACCGCTACCCCTTAGCGAGCGCGTTCGAGGGAATGACCCGAAGCGCCACGACGGCAAAAGTCAAAAAGGATAATGCCCCGGAAAGCAACACGAACGTGTATATCCTGGGCTGGGGCGAGGGGGAGCATTCCCATATGAAATGGGGCGATGACTTCTCCAATGACACGATCGCGATCTCTGAGAAGATCGCCGATGAAACCGGAGCCAAAGTGGGGGATACCCTCTCCTTTACCTACGGGGCCACGACCTACGAGGGCCAGCTTTCTTTGATCTATAAGACTTTCATCTTCAACGGGGTCCTTCTTCATGCCGATTCCCCGATCCTCTCGTCTTTGGGCGAGGTGACCTTCCAAGGCTGCTACCTCGATTCGAAGAGCATCGCGGATAAAAGCCAGCTGGAATCCTCGACGATCCTCAAAGGCCAATTGGTCGGCGATTATGAAAGTAGCGGCGATAGCTATCAGGCCGAAGGGCTCTCCTATTTGATCGAGGCGGATACGACCGCCGATTGGAACCGCCAGATCGATGACATCATGTCGGGCGTCCATATCATGACAAACGCGGTCAAAGGCTTCGCGATCATCTTGGCGATCATCGTTCTTTATAACCTCGCCCTCCTTAACTTCCGGGAACGGACGCGGGACATCGCGACCCTCAAGGTCTTGGGCTTCACCAAGCACGAGATCGCTTCGTCCTTACTTTGGGAGACGATGAGCTTGACCGCCGTCGGGGTGATCTTCGGAATGCTCTTAGGTTATCCCTTCCTACTCGCCGTCCTCAAACTCAACACCGTCCAGCTCGTCCAATACCTCTATCACATTTATCCTTTGACCTACGTTTATTCGTTCTTATTGACCTTTATCGTCGCCTTCCTGGTGAATGGGATTCTCTCCTATCGGACCGGCACCGTCAAAATGGTGGAATCGCTCAAGAGCGTTGAGTGAGCGAGTTATTTGAAAAGTCGGCCGACTCATGTATACTAAATGCTGTTAGGGAGGACATGAAAACATGCCTGAGAAAAAAGTTCAGAAATATCGTTGCACGATTTGCGGAGCGATCGTCATTCCGAATCCGGATGGCTCTTGCCCTGTCTGCGGAGCGCCGGGCGATATGCTGGTTCCGGTCGATGAGAACGGAAACGACATTCCGCAAAACTGAAGAAGTGCGATGAGGCTCCCCAACAAGGGAGCCTTTTTTAGCCGAAAAAAGAGGAGGAAATGGAGTATGGCATCACGAAAAGTCGCGATTATCGGGGATGGTTCGGTCGGGAGTTCGATCGCTTATACCTTAATGCTGGGCCACGCGGTCAACACGATCACGATCATCGATCTCAATAAAGACAAAGCGGAAGGGGACGCCCTCGACATGGCCGATGGGATGAGCTTCCTTTCGGTCCCGAAAGTGATCAATGCGGCGGGCTATGAAGGCGTGAAGGATGCCGAGATCGTGATCATCACGGCCGGAGCGGCTCAAAAGCCCGGCGAGACACGGCTCGATCTTTTAGGCCGGAACGCGGCGATTTTTAATGGCATCATCTCGGGGATCAAACCCTATCTTTCGAAGGACGTGATCGTCCTCGTCGTCAGTAACCCGGTCGATATCCTGACCTATTTCGCCTACAAGAAACTGGGCTTGCCCGCCTCCCACGTCCTCGGGAGCGGGACCGTCCTCGACACCTCGCGCCTCAAGACGGCGGTGGCGAAGGACACCGGGATCGACCCGCGGAGCGTCCACGCGATGATCGTCGGCGAGCATGGCGACAGCGAAGTGGCCGTTTGGAGCGCCACCTCGGTCGGCGGGCTTTCCCTCACGAGCTATTGCGCCAAATGCGGGAAGTGCGGCGCCCACAATATGGCCAAGCTCGAATCGCTTCACGAGCAAGTCAAGAATGCGGCCTACGAGATCATCCAGAAGAAAGGGGCGACCTTCTATGCCGTCGCCTTGGCCGTCAGCCGAATCGTCAGTGCGATCTTCAATGACGAAAACAGCGTCCTAACGGTCTCGACCTATCTCGAAAGCGAATTCGATGGCTTGCTCACGGATCTCTATCTCTCGCTCCCGACCGTCGTGAATGCCCACGGGGTCGAGAAGATCCTGCGGCCCGATTATTCGGAAGGCGAGAAAGGCGCGATCATCTCCTCGGGGCTCGCCCTCAAAGAGAAACTCAAGGATCTGCCTTTATAAGGCGCTCAACCGGAAGAAAAAAGCCGACTCTCGCGAGCCGGCTTTTCTTATTTCTTTCCGATGTAGTAGTCGAGGAAGCCCTTCATGAGGGGATCGTGGTAGACGGCTGCCTTATCGTGGTTCCAATAATAATCGCCCGAATCCTCCTCGTAGTCGGAAGAGGGGATGCTCTTGAGGGCGTCGACGCTCAGGAAATTCGTCGCCACGGTGCTCGCTAAGGAAGAGAAGAAGTCGTGGCTCCTCGTCCCATCCCAATAGGTTGAGGCGATCGAGCAGGTCGACTGATCGCTATTGAGGGCGAGACTGTCGTTCACATAGACGGCCATATCATCGACGCTATCGGCCCGCCGGAATTGGAAGGCGGGGACATAGCCCGTGTCGAATCCGAATTCCGGATCGGTGCTCTTGGCGAGGCCATAGAGCGCTTTGAAAGCCGTCCATTGGGCTTTGCTTTCCGTGGTTGAGGCGGTGGTGCCGTCTTTCGGGTCGTGGAGGCCTGGCACATCGCAATCGATCACGTAGCTTTCTTCGTGCTCGCTCAGATTGTAATCCTTGAGGAAATGATCCGAAAGATAACGGCAATCGGGGCAGCGATCCCGGAAAAAGCCGATGACGGCGTGGTTCGAACCGGTGAAGGAAGAAGGATCGACGACGAGTTTCTCGAGTTGGAGAACGTCAATATAAAGCATGGTAGGCACTTTGACCCGGGCGCTCATCCAGCTTTTGAAGGTATCGGCATTCGTGCTCCAGGTGTCCGCCTCGCCCGCCCGCTGGCGCTGATACTTGACGGCGCCGTTTTCGAAGATGGCGACGCTTTCGCTCCCTTCGGCGGTCGAGACCTTGAGCCCCAAGGTGTCTTTGTCTTTGAATTCCGAGGGGTTGATCGAATAGAAGAAGGCGTTCGAAGATTGAATGTAAGAAGTGATGCTCGAGCGGAATTTGGCAAAGCAATTGCAGTCGGTTGTGACATCGGCGATCAAAAGCACGAAATTGAGTTTCCGCCCGACTAAGCCCGAAGCGCTGTCGGCCAGATGGTCGTAATCGATGTCCTTGACGTTCCCGACTTTATAGGTCCTTGAGGTCGAATCGTAATCCCAAAGTGGCAGATCGGCGTCGTATTTCCGCCCGAATTCGATCTGAACCGGAGTGATGACTTCCTTCGTGCAGGCGGTCATTCCGCCGGCAAAGGCGAAGGCGCTGAAGGCCAAGAGGATGCTTTTCTTTTTGCTCATGGAAGTCATTATGCGCACGTAGACACGAGAAGGCAATCTCTCTTTTCTTTGCCCCGACGAAAAAGGATGCGCCACGAATTTCAAAAAATGCGCTCCAAAAATTTCAATGACAAATCAAGTCAACTTCAAAAATCCCTCGCAAAAAGCCCTTCGTTTTGTTTTTGAAAAGCCCGAAAGGGAAACGCGAAAAATTTTGTTAACGAATTTTGTTGCTTTTGCTTGCACTTTATAGCATATTTTTTCGCGTCAAGAATTCCGGCTCCTATCGAGCGGACTATTGGCATTCGTTTCCGCTAATTCTGGTCAGCCCTGGAGGTAGTAGCAATGGACGCTGATAATACGATTATTTCGTTGGTGGGGGTCAGCAAAGTTTTCGATAAGACCTTCACGGCCGTCGACAATTTCAATTTGTCGATCCGCAAAGGCGAGTTCGTCACCCTATTGGGCCCGTCGGGCTGCGGCAAGACCACGACCCTCCGCATGATCGCCGGATTCGATATCCCGACGAGCGGCAAGATCCTGCTCAATGGGCAAGACATCACGAACCTGCCGCCCTATGAAAGACCGGTCAACACCGTCTTCCAGCATTACGCCCTGTTCCCGAACCTCGATGTCTACGACAACATCGCCTTCGGGCTGAAGATCAAGAAGATCCCGGTTGAAACAACCGATAGGAAGGGCAACAAAGTCACCAAGATGGTCCATCTTTCGGATGAGGTCATCGATCAGAAAGTGGCTAGGGCCCTTGATATCGTCGATATGTCGGAGATGGAAGACCGCGATATCGCGAATCTCTCCGGCGGCCAGCAGCAGCGGGTCGCGATCGCCCGCGCGATCGTCAACGAGCCGCAGGTCCTCTTGCTCGATGAGCCGCTCAGCGCCCTCGACCATAAGATGCGGCAGGACATGCAGATCGAACTCAAGGAGATGCACAAGAAATTGGGCATCACCTTCATTTACGTCACCCACGACCAGGAAGAAGCCCTCTCAATGTCGGATACGATCGTCGTCATGAAAGACGGCGCGATCCAGCAAGTCGGCACCCCGGAGTCGATCTATAACGAGCCGACCAACGCCTATGTCGCGGACTTCATCGGCGAGTCCAACATCTACAACGGCACGATGAGCGGCGAGCAGCAGGTCCGCTTCCTGAACGCCGTCTGGAATTGCATCGATGACTTCCCGCTCAACGAGAAGGTCGATGTCGTCATCCGCCCCGAAGACGTCGAAATCGGCAACCCGGGCAAGGGCACCGTCGATGGCGTCATCGCCTCGCGGGTCTTCAAAGGCGAGGATTATTCCTATGTCATCAACGTCGGCAAGAACGAAGTCCTTTGCCGCGATACCCACGCTCGCGAAGTCGGGCAGGCGGTCTCGATCCACGTGGTCAAAGAAAACCTCCAGATCATGCACAAGGATCTGACCGAGAATGAGTGGGAAGACGCGAACATCAACAGCGATGGCCAAGTCGTGATCGGCGAAGATCCCTTCCCGTGCGACCTCACCCAGCTTGTCAAAGGCTCCTCCCTCGATGAGAATGGCTACGTCCTCGATCCGAAGAACAAGAAGAAATACGATTTCCATGACGCCAAAGTGGTGGCGGAGTGCGATTTGGACGCTCCGATCCTTTCCGATGACCTCTCGCAGGGCCATAGCCAAGGCACGATCGTCTCGAGCGTCTGGCTCGGCGACCACTATCAGTACATCGTCCGGACCGACGACGAAGAGGATTTCGTCGCCAACACGCCGTACCAATGGAATGAAGGCGATATCGTTTCCGTCGATATCCCGGTCAAATCCATCCGGCTCCGTTTAAAGAAGGACCTGGACCAATATGTCGCTGACTAGCGCCGAAGCCAAAAACCGAAGCACCCGCCTCGGACAGAATTTCGCCCTCAAACGGAAATATCTGGCGATTCCCTATGCCCTCTTCCTCGTGCTCTTCGTCATCATCCCGCTTCTTTTGATCGTCGGCTACGCTTTCACCGATACCTATTACAACGAAGCGGGCCAAAAGATCACCTATTTCTCTTTCAGCGCCATCGCCGGATTCTTCACGAATTCGGCCAAATGGTCGGTCCTCTTCGTCTCACTCTTCATCGGGATTCAGACGACCCTGATCTGCCTCGTCTTGGCCTATCCGGCCGCCTACTTCCTCGCCGAGAAGAAGTTCAACGTCAATAAGGTCTTGGTGATTCTCTTCATCATGCCGATGTGGATCAACTTCGTCATTCGGACCGGCGCCACCCGTGACTTGCTCACCTGGATGGGGCTCTCCGGCTCGACCCACCCCTGGGGCGCGACGATCATCGGCATGGTCTACAACTATCTGCCGTTCACGATTTTGCCACTTTATACCACGATGCTCAAACTCGACCACTCCCAGATGGAAGCCGCGGCGGATTTGGGCGCCAATCCGTGGCAGGTCTTCTGGAAGAACGTGATCCCCCAGAGCTTGCCGGGCATCATCTCCGCTTGCGAGATGGTCTTCATGCCGGTCATGTCCTCTTACGTCATCTCGGATACCCTTTCCGAAGGCAAGATCACCCTCTTCGGCAACTACATTTATCTCGCCTTCAGCAATTCGCTTTGGAATGAAGGCTCGGTCATGGCGCTCATCATGCTGCTCATCATTGGCATCACGATGTTTGCGACCCGCAACGTCGAGAAAGACCCGCAAGGGGCTCGGGGGGCTGGCTTATGGTGAACGACAACGTCGAAAATGCGAGTAAAACCCCTATGGATACTCAAACTCAAAGTGTCGTGACCCCGGAAGTGGTGGTCACCAAGAAGCCGACGCCGCAGCAACTCAAGAAAGCCTCGAAGCCGCGCAAGAGCCATCTTTTGGCCAAGCAGATCTTCGCCCAGTGCTATATCTGGATCCTCTTGATCCTCATGTACCTCCCGGTCTTGCTTCTCGTCATCTATTCCTTCACGAATAGCACGACCCTTGGCGCTTGGAATGGCTTCACGTTCGACCTCTATGTTTCGCTCTTCCAGGATCAGGAAGTCCAGATTGCGGTGGGCAACACCGTCATCATCGCCGTCTCGGCCGCTCTCTTGTCGACTTTGATCGGCACCTTGGGCGCCATCGGCGTCTTCGAGAGCAAGCCTTGGTTCAAAAAAACCTTGGAATTCTCGACACAGATCCCGGTCGTGAACCCGGAGATCGTCATCGCGCTTTCCTTGATCGTCATGTTCGTCTTCATCGGCAGCATGACCGGCTACTTCCGCCTTTCGTATTGGACCCTCTTGGCTGGCCATCTTGTCCTTTGCACGCCGTTCGTCTATCTTTCGGTCAAACCGAAGCTCATTCAGATGGATCCCGCCCTTTATGAGGCGGCCCTCGATCTCGGCTGCACGCCGCGTCAGGCCCTTCGCAAAGTGGTGGTCCCGGAGATTCTTCCGGGCATCCTCTCGGGCTTCCTCATCGCTGTTACCCTTTCACTCGATGACTTCATCGTCACGGCTTTCACCCGCGGCGCTGGCTTATTGAGCGGCAATAGCGACATCGAGACGATTTCGACCTATGTCGAAGGCATCATCAAGAAGCATCCGCTTCCGCCGGAACTCCGGGCGCTCGCGACCTTGATCTTCTTATTGGTCCTCGCCCTCGTCATCGGGATGATCATTTATCAGAACGTCAAAGCCAAACAAGGCAAGAAGCGGAAAGGAAGGGTTTATTGATTATGTTCCAACAAATTCTTTTGACTGCCCTTTCGTTCGTCGCCCTCACCGGCATGAACGCCGCCCCCTATATGGCGGAGCATCCGCTGACGACGATCGCGATCCGCGCCGAAAAGCGTTCCTCGCCGGTCAATCTCTACATCCATAACTCCGAAGACTACATCGCCGATGGCAGCGATGGCTCGATGGACATCCTCGACGAATTCAAGAAGTACGTTTTGGCGACCGATAACGTCACCATCAACGTTTCCTACAGCACCTTCTCGACGATGGAGGACGAGCTCTCGAAGCTCCAGACCGGCGGCACCGTCGCCGACCTCGTCTGCGTGAGCGACTACATCATCCAGCGGCTCATGGCCCTCAACATGGTCGTGCCGTTTAAGAGCGGGGCTGAGCGCACCGCGCTTTATGGCGGCGACGCGACCGGATGGGACGATAACTATTCGCTCTACGCTTCGCAATACCTCCAGAACGAGCTCAAAGGCATCAAAGCCACGATCAATGGCCAAGAGGGCAACCTCGGCGACTATGCCCGCGGCTATATGTGGGGCACCTTGGGCATCACCTACAACCCGGATTTCAGCGCCTATGCCTCTCGGGGCCTTTCCCGCGAGGACGTGATGGTCCAGATGAGCGATTGGAACGCCCTTTGGAGCGGCAACTACAACCAGACCTTCCAGGTCAAGGATTCGATGCGCGACACCTATTCGATCGGCCTCATGCACGTCTACGATGCCTATTTCAGCAAACTGCTTGAGTGGTATAAGGCGGGCAAAGACGATGGCGGCAGCGCTTATTCGGCTTCGCAATACACCTCGGATGTCAGCACGATCTTCAACAACATCAACCATTTGGACGATTTCAACGCGCTGGCCAAGAAACTCGACGCGGCGGCTCCGACCTACACCGTAAAGAGCATCGTCGACGCGGTCCAAGCCGCTTTGATCCAACTCAAATCCGATTCGTTCGGCCTCGAGGTCGATAGCGGCAAGACCGATATCATCTCGGGCGATAAGAGCGGCATCGACACCGCCTGGAGCGGCGACGCCGTCACGAGTCTGAACAATGCCGACGAACTCGGCAACACGCTTTACTATTCGATCCCGAAGACCGGCGGCAACATCTGGTTCGACGCCTGGGTCCTCATCAAGCGCGATGGCCTGGAACAGGAATACGCCCAGAAGTTCATCGATTTCATCTCGCGCCCCGACATCGCGGCCGCGAACATGGATTACATCGGCTATACCTCCTTCATCGCGGGCGACGATATCCTCGAACTCGTCCGGGGCTGGTACGATCCCCGCTACAGCGCGATGTATGTCTATGACAGCGCCAACGACGACTATCTTTATGACGACAATGGCGACAAAGTCTACAAGGATGGCACCGGCATTCACAAGAATCCCGATGGCACCGACGGGAATGACTATGGCGAGCACAACATGACCGGCTCCTCGCTTGCCGGAGCCGTGGTCGATCAAGACGCGTTGATCGGCTGGGACGAATACGCCGAGAAATACGCCCCCGACGACAACACCTGGCAGGCGGTGGATCTCTCCTATTTCTTCAAGGGTTCCTTGAGCGATGACACCGATGATTGCATCGTCTACTCGAACGAATTCGAAGAAGTGACGGGCAAAAACCTCAAGGGCGAACAGGAGACGGTCTTGGTCGGCCGCCAGTTCCTGACCCAATATCCGAGCGACATGGAAGACCAAAAGGGCACGGTGCTTTGCCAAATCCCGGGCCTGGCCGTCATGGAAGACTACAAGACGAACAACTCCTACATCCTCTTCATGTGGGAGAACGTCAAGAGCTCCGGGGCGATTCAGCCTTGGATCGTCGTGCTTCTCTCGCTCGAGGCCGCGGCGGCCTTAGGCTTCGGACTCTATTTCTTCTTCCGTTCCCGCGCGAGCAAAGTGCTCCGCAAGAAACGGCGGGAAGATCGGCAGAGCGCCGAACCCGCGAAAGTCCCGCAGACGCCGGCGAGCAAATAGTTTGATTAACGATGAGGACACCCTTCTTGGGTGTCCTTTTCCTTTCCGTTCGTGCTTTCTTGGTAAACACGATATAAAATAGGAATAACAAAGAAAACAAGAAAGGCAAAATGCCTTTCAGGAGGAATCCTTTTTTATGAAGAAGAAGTCTCTCGTTTATTTCCAGAGCGGCGGTCCTTCGCCCGTCATCAATTGCTCGCTTTATGGCGTGATCGCCGAAGCGCTCAAGCACGATGACAAGATCGATGGGATCTATGGCGCTCGTTATGGTGTCGAAGGCTTGATCGACGATAACCTCGTCGATTTGCGGAAAGAAGACCTCGAGGAACTTGAACTCCTCAAGCAGACCCCCGGCGCGGCCCTCGGCAGCACCCGCAAGAAACTCCCGGCGATCGGGGATCCCCTCTTTGATAAAGTCATCAAGACGATCGAGAAGCACAATATCGGCTATATTTTCGTCAATGGCGGCAACGATTCGATGGATACCTGCCTCCAGCTTTCCGAGTTCTTCAAAGCCAAGAAGATGGACGTTCAGGTCCTCGGGATCCCGAAGACCGTCGACAACGACCTTTATGTGACCGATCACGCGATCGGCTATCCTTCGGCCGCCCGCCACGTCATCAACATGATGAAGATGGCCGTGGTGGATGCCGCCGCCTATAAGAAAGGCAAGGTCGTCCTCGTCGAAGTCATGGGCCGGAACGCTGGCTGGCTCACCGGCTGCGTCGATGTGCTCCCGGAAGGGGAACGGCCGGACCTCATCTACGTCCCGGAAATGGAATGGAATGAGGAGAAGTTCCTCAAAGACCTCAAGAAGATCTACGACAAGAAAGGCTACGCCGTCTGCGCCCTCTCCGAAGGGATTCCGGTTCAGCATCATAACCACGGGGTCGTCGATAGCTTTGGCCACGAATCGCTCGAAGGGGTCTGTCTGACCCTCGCGGAATCGGTTCACGAGAAGTTGGGCTTAGGCACCCGAGTGATGGAGCTTTCGCTCCCGCAGCGCGCCGATCCGATTCTCGCGAGCGACGTTGATAAGCAAGAAGCGATTCAAACCTCGAAGTTCGGCGTTCTCAAAGCCCTCGAAGGCGAGACTGGGATGATGGTCTGCATCGTCCGAATCACCTCGAAGCCTTATGTCATCGATTATTTCCTCTCGCCGGTCAAGGATATCGCAAACGCCGAGAAGAAGATCCCCCAGGAGTGGCTCAAGGACAACACCCGCCTCAGCGATGAGTTCCGGGACTATGTCCGGCCGCTCGTTCAATCCGAGACGCACGTGAGCTATGTCGACGGGGTCTTCAAGACCGCGCACCTCAAACTCGAGAAAGTCGACTAACTGGTCTCCTTTCCTTCGAAAGAGCCTCTTCTTTAGAGGTGGGGCTCTTTCCGAAGGCGCGGGGGCTTCCCCTTTTCGTTGCTCCAAGAAAAGAGGAATGATATAATCCTATCCGCTGCATCCGTAGCCAAGCGGTAAGGCAGGTGACTGCAACTCACCAACCGACGGTTCGATTCCGCCCGGATGCTCCAAAAGAATTAGTTGCTCCGTTATTCGGAGTGGACTATAGTTGTGGGGCTGTTGAAAAACAGCCCTCATAAGTGCGCCAGTAGCTCAGCTGGATAGAGTAGCAGACTACGAATCTGCGGGTCACGGGTTCGAATCCTGTCTGGCGCGCCAAAAAGAAAGAAAAAAGGATGGCTCCAAAGGTCATCCTTTTCTTCTCATCGGGATGTAGTGCAGCTTGGTTTAACGCGTCTGCTTTGGGAGCAGAAGATCGCGGGTTCGAATCCCGCCATCCCGACCACTGACTAAAAATAACTCCGACAATATCGGAGTTTTTTATATAAACGTAACGATTCCGCACACCAATCCGCAACCCGTTTTTTCCGAATGTTAAAACGCATCCGTTGTTGGCGGACGCGTTTTTCCGACTCCTCTTTTTGGAGAGGCTGGTAGCGCCAAGCAAGAAAAAAGTGGGACTCGCGATCCCACTTCGTTTCGTTTTCTCTTTGGCCCGTCTGCCTTACGGCAACGAAAGCGGTTGTCCCGAGATATGGCTCGTGGTTTCTCCGGTGCCGCCGTCGGAAGAGGCGCTTACCGCAGTTGCCTGGGCCACGCAGGTATAATCAAATTCCATATAGTCTAAGACCCAAACGCGGCTGTCTTGGAAGTTGAGCTTCACGTATCTTGCCGACACATCTGTAACATTATAAACGACCCCGTATAGGTGAATGGGTTTTTCGTCATACGTATAAGTATTAGTGGTTTTCGCAAAATCCAAAGAAGTTGTGGTCTGGCTTGAGAAATCGGCGGCGGCCGAGAGGGTCAGGGTCGGCCGTGCGAAGTCGGTTTCTACGCCGTCTCCGTCTCGAGCGAAACCATAGATAATGACTTGAGTTAATCCCGTGATGGGGTCCGTGTTCTGCAATGAGGAACCCGCTTGTCCCATATATGAGGCATAATCAACAGCCGACGACCCATAGGCATAACTCAGGTTTGTGGAGGAGAAGCCAACTTTGTTTCCGAGTGGATTGGTTTTCGCCGTTATCGTTCCGTCCTTCGCTTTGTAAGATCCCTCGCTAATACTTAGTTTTATGTAGTAGTTGGTCGTTTCCGCTCTGACCCCGAGCCAAGTTTTGTCCGTCATCGCAAAAGCGCCGATGGCCAGGACTCCGACCGCGGTTAGGGCGAAGAGAAGTCGTTTGTGGGATTTGCTCATTGTCAATTTATTATCGGGGCGGGATTCCTCCATTTCAAGGGAAAGCGTGTTAGCAGAATCGAGTCACGGTGACTAAACTCTGCTTTTTGTATACATTTTCCGAAGATGAAGCCGCACGAAATCCGCGGACAAGGCCCGTTTTCCGATCTTTCATTAATTCGAGGCGGGATCCTTGATAACTGAATAAAGAACTCGTATCGCTTCCGCGACCAGTTTCTCTCGAATTTTAAAACGCATCCGTTGTTGGCGGACGCGTTTTTTCGACTCCGGTTTTCAGCTCTTGAGCGAACTAAGCGAGCCCAGGGAAGAAGTCTGCTGGGCGAAGGGCTTCGGTGGCAGGCTTTCCCTCCCTCGGTAATCGAGAAGCGAATGCCCGTCGAAGAAGCGGCCGATCGAGTTGGCCTCGTCCGGGAACATATGGGAGTAGTAGTCCAGGATCGTGCTTTCGGTGTCCCCGAGCCACTGGGCCACGATGCGAACGGGGAAGTTCGCCCGAATGAGGTTTGAGGCGCAGCTATGGCGGAACTCGTGGATCTTGATGGAGGGAAGCCCGGCTTTCTTGGCGTATTCCTTCGCCAACCTGCGGACGTGCCCTTCGTTGATGACGATGGCCCCGTATTTCCCCGGGAAGAGATAGTCCTCGGGGTCTTGATCCGGCTTGAGGAGGTCCGCGACGTCTTTGATGAGCGTGAGCGTGCGAACGGAGCGCTTCGTCTTGGGTGTCGTGAAGACCTGCTTTTTGTAGAGCGACTTCGTGAGGACGATCCGCCGCACCGAGATCGTCCCCTCTTCGAGGCTGATGTCCCCGCGCTTGAGGGCGATGCATTCCGTCATCCGCATCCCGTAGTAGCAGAAGATGGTGAAGAGGAGCTTGTCCCGTGGGTCGGTGATGACCGAGAGGAACTTCCTTTCCTGCTCCAGCGTGTAGAAATGATAGATATGATCGTCCGGCGTGGAGCTGAGGTACTCGAAGATCCGCTCGGGCAAGAGGCTCGGATTCCACTTGCGGAGGAACTTCACGTAAGTCCGGACCGTCGAAACGACGTTGCACATACTTCCGCGGGGCGCCTTGTTCAGCTTCTCGTTGAAGCGGTCCAGATCGTCGTTCGTCAGATCCTGCACGTAGTAGCCGCCGAAGTTCGGCTCGACGTAGTTCTTGTAGAACGAGGAGCGCGTGTAGATGGAGGACGGCTTGAGCTTCTTCTGAAGAGAGGCGAAGAAGAGATCCGCGAGGTCTTTGCACAGGATTTTGGGCTGCTGGGGCTTGCTTTCCATCTCGAAGCGCCCCCGGAGCTCGGCTTCCTTCTCCAAGGCCTGAGCCCTACTCTTGAATCTCTTCTTCGTCTTGGGGTCGCTATAAAGCCGGACCCGCTTGCCGCGATTGTAGACTTGGACGACCCACAGGGTCTCGCTCGTCCCGTGGTCTTTGATTTTAAAAACGCTCATTGATTGATACATCCTCCTTTAGAAATGTTACAACAAACGATACAAAATAGACATAAGAAATATCGGCTTGCTTTGCAAATCGTCATTTTGTCTTCAGAAGTCCCTCCAATTCCTTCGGGAAGGACGCTTCGCCTTCCTCGCCGAAGAGAGCCGCGACAAGAGCATCGACGGAATGGATGGGCTGTTTGCCCCTTTCCCGCCGGTAGCGGTTGATGCTCTGGAAGTCCGTCTTGTTGATCCGCTGGCAGCCTTTGATGCAAAGCGCCTTGGCGATGAGCTCCGGCCGGAAGTTGGTGGCCAAGGAGAGCCGGGCGATGGCTTTGGCCGCTTCCTTCACCAGCCATTTGGCGTTGGTCTCGATGGCGTAGACGGGCTCTTCGTGGGCGAAGGGCTCGTTCTTCCGGACGCCTCGGAGGAAGTCATCCCATTTGCCCCAGCTCTTTGCCTCGCTCCGGTGGTCCTGATCGCAGTTGTTCGGCTCTTTGAACTCGATGGCGGTGGCGAGGCAGCCGACGATATGCTCGGACTCGGTCCCATTCTCCAGCGCCGTGATGAGGAACGGGATCTCGGCTTCGGCGTTCTTGTGGTAGTAGCGAACCTCGAAGCGGATCCAGCTTTTGACGTCCACGACGAAGCCTCTAACTGTTCTTTCGGCGGCTTTGTCGTAGATACAGAGCTGCATCGAATCCCGTGAGCCGAACGTGGCGCTGTAGCCCTTGAGTTTGGAATCAAGGACGGAAGCATACCCCGGAAGCGATTCCGAGGCCCCGTTGAAGAGGTTCATGTCCGTTTCGTCCGTGACCTCGAGCCGGCGCATCTTCGTCGTGTATTCGCGGTTCTGGACCTTGGCCTTGATCAAGTCCGTCGTGATGGTCCCGGAGAGATCGTCCGTCGGGAGGTCAACGCGGGTGCATTGCCCTTCCATCCGCCGTGCTTCGACAAGGAGATCGAGCCACCCTTTCCGGATGATGGCGTCCCAGTCCTTCTGCTCCGCGTTCTCTTCCTGGAAGAAACGCCGCTCCTCGAAATCCCGGCAGGCCTCGCCCTTCATCTCCAAGACGGTGGTGGCGTGCCCGTAGCAGTCCTTGGTGATCGTTCCGCCATACCAGAGCGACAACCCCGGCCCGAGCTCCAGTTTCACCGTGTAGCCGTTGATCCCGGGGAGCTCTGCCGACTCGCTCAGATCGACGTTGAGGATCTTCAGCAACTCTTCGAAGAAACTGGCCTCTTCGGTGTAGGAGCGGCTGAAGCGGAACTTCAAGTAATCGATGCAGGTGTTGAAAGACAGTTGCCTATGGGGGGTGTTACTGCACCCCCCAGCCGAGGCCCCTTCGGGCGCCTCGTCATCTTGTCGGTCCGGGCGCTTGCCCTCGGGGCCGCCAAGATTTTCCTCGTCGCTTTCCGACGGGGCTTTCTCAGCTTGATTGGTTTTATTGCTCATAGTGTTTTTTGTACCGGGGTTCCGATTCCGGCCAAATGTTCTTCACCTTCATCGTTTTGAAGCCAGCGTATTTCTGGATCGCATCCCAGATTTGATGCAGCGCTTGCTCTTGGGCCTCGTCGATCGGCTCGGGGAAGTCCAGGCGGACCAGCACGAGGAAGTCCGGGAAATCCTTGTAGATCCTCGCGTAATCGACGCGCCCGTTGCGTTTCCGGTACATCCGTTTCACGTTGCGATAAAAGTTGTCATCGCCCAACGCTTTGAGATCCGTCGGGACTTCGAAGTAAATTTTATGGGTGGCCTCCGTTTTGATGGTTTGCTCATCCATTTGGTCAAAAAAGTGTGTCATAGTCGTTAATTCCTTTCAGCCTTTAAGGCTTGTTTTTTGTCTTCCCGTCCCGTCTCGGCATTGCTCTTTTTAATGCATAAAAAGCTCCTTTCCCGTTAAGGAAGGAGCTTGTTAATTCGCTATTGCTGGATCAAATGATGGAGATACCACTGCAAAGAGAGTGAGACGAAGTCACTTCCTCAACAGACGATATCTTCCTAAGCCAATGGCGCGTGCCCATCTCGCTTAGTCAGCGGTCTTATATTCGGCTCGGCTTGCCCTTTTATTTACTATCGTAGGGTTCCCGTCTAGCCGCCTCCGGATCGTTTCCTCTCGGATGTCAGGGCTAAATTAGAAGGTTCTTCGGCCGATGCCTCGCTACTGCATCCGACCGCCTTCGAGAGTATGTTACCATCCGTTTTTGGCCAAAAGAAGCCATTTTTGAGCGAAAACCCGACTGGTGTGCGTTTGAGTCGGAACGCGGTTTTTGATAAACTCCGATGCTCTCGGACCTAAAAAGCGCGATGGTGGAGCTGATGGAAAATCCACCATCTCAAAAGTTGGGCATTCAACCGATAAATGTATCGTTTGGCGTACTCAGAGGAGTATCATCAAGGCAATGAGTGGCAAATTAACCAACCTGATCAAGCTCCGGAAATCCAAGGGAATCACCCAGGAGGAGATGGGCAAGAAGCTCAACGTCTCCCGGGTCAGCTATTCCCGATGGGAGAGCGGCGAGTCGAAGCCGTCGCTCGACGATCTCGTTTTCCTTGCCGACTTCTTCGGCGTCTCGCTCGATTACCTTGTCGGGCGTCAATCCGCGGTCCTTTCGGATCCGGCGGATCGGAAAGCGGTGGAGGACGCGATCGAGACCCTGTCCAAATGCGTCGGAAAGGGCGCGAAGTAAAATGCCCTTGCCTTCGAAACCCGAGTCCGGCCATTTTTTCAGCGAAGAATTGTGGAAGACTTCCGGTGTTTCCCCTTTGGAGATCGAGCGGGCGAACATCGAGATCTTTCTTTCCGAGGCCAGAAAATACCTTGACGAGAAGGACGTCGAAAGCCTTTCGGGCCAGCTTTATAGCAACGCCAACCATTTGCATCCGGCCTCTTCCTGGGAGCGGAGGCTTTCGAAGATGGCTCTCAAATACGAGGCTCACCAAGCCCCGGTCCCGTCCGAGTTCAATGACGTTCCGCATCCGGCTTTGGACAAGGCGAACGTGTACGACGCGATCGTTTATCTCTCGAAGCGCCTGAAGAGCATCCCAGACGTTCCCCATTTGAGCAAGCAAGACTATCTCCATTATCTCGGCCCCGATTGCCGGGACGAGGTCTATATCTACGCGCTTTTGGCCATCCACGAATGGATGCTGCATTTCCGAGACCCCAAAAACGGGCTTTTTGAAATGGAGATGTTTTCTCCATCCGAAGCTAAGAACATCTTCGCTTATTATGAGGCGAAAGACATTGTCCGTTTGCTTGATAAGAAATGCCGAACGGAAAAAGAGAAGGTATTCGAGAACGAAAACACTTTTGTCGTTTCTTTTGTCGCTGCCGATCCGGAAAACGCGGACCAAGTTATCCGCCTTCCTGGCCTTCCCGCTTTCTCTGAGATCTTTTATGAAGACACGAAGCGGGAGATGGCCTTTTTCTCCTCGCTTAAAAACGGCCTTTAAACCTTGTCTAATTTGTTTGTCTCTATTCGCCTAAGGAACTTCGCGTTGTTTTTATGAGTATCAGAAAACGGTCCTCACATTTAATTTAATTCCTTATGAGAAAACTCGGGTGTAAACTAATAGCAACATCCGTTCGATAACTTTGGGGGTATCTCTATGAAACACATCAAGATCGCGCTGGCTTTGCTGGGGGCTTTCACCGCCCTCTCGCTCTCGTCCTGCGGCGAGAAATATTACAAGGTCCGCTTCCTCAACGATGACGGCACCGTCCTTTATAAGGATGCCCAGGTCTTGGGCGGCAGCGTCCCCGTCTACGAGGGTGGGACGCCGCTCAAAGCCAAAACGGATCAGTACACCTACACCTTCAAAGGCTGGGACAAGGAGCTATCCGCCATCAGTGCCGACACGGATTACACCGCCGTGTTTGATTCATCCGTGAACGAATACAGCGTGAACTTCCTCAATTACGACGCCGCCCTTCTTTCGACGGTGAAGGTGGCCTACGGGAGCGCGGCCGTCTTCGACAAAGAAACTCCCGTCAAACCTGAGACGAGCCAATACAGCTATACCTTTACGTCTTGGAGCGGCTCCCTCGAGAACGTCACCCACGATTTGACGGTGGTGGCCCAATACGAAGAGAAGGAAAAGAAATACAAAGTCGAATACAAGAACTATGATGGCACTCTTCTTGAGACGGATGAGGTCCTCTATGGCGAGAACGCCCATTATGACGGGACGGCCCCAACGAAGCCTGACAGCAATCCTTATGCCTATACGTTCAAAGGCTGGGACAATTCGGATATCAATGTGGTGAAGGACATGGTTCTCACCGCCCAATACGAGGAGATCCAAAAGGTCTTCACCGTCACCTTCCTGAACTGGGATGACAGCGTTTTAACCACCGATAAAGTCGCCTATGGCGGCACCGCCGACCCGGGCGAGGCCGCGAATCCGAGCAAGCCCTCCGACGATCAGTATCATTACACCTTCAAAGGTTGGTCTGACTCCTTGGAGAACATTACTTCTGACAGGACGGTTAAGGCCACTTATTCCTATGATTTGAATCAGCTCACCGTCACCTACAAGAACTGGGATGGCAGCGTCCTCGACACCCAGAGCGTCAAATACGGCCAGAACGCCTCTTACACGAAAGGCGCCCCGACCAAAGCGAAGGACGCGGAGTACGACTATGCCTTCAAAGGCTGGGACGGCAGCGAGACGAACATCACGAAAGACACCACCCTCAAAGCCCAGTTCGTCAGCACGAGAAACTCCTTCCTCGTGACCTTCGTGAACTGGGACGATTCGGTCCTCGATGCCCAAAGAGTCGCTTATGGCGAAGATGCGACCTTTGCCAAAGATACCCCGACGAAAGCGCAGGACGAACGCTATCTTTACACCTTCAAAGGCTGGTCGGATTCCCTCGCGCACATCACCGAAGACAAGACCCTGAAAGCCACCTTCGACTATGCCTTGCGCGAATACAACGTGACCTATCTCAATTACGATGGGACGAGCCTCGACGCCCACAAGGTCGCCTATGGCAAGAACTCCTCTTATCTTGGAGCGGCTCCGACGAAAGCGGACGACGAACTCCATACCTACGTTTTCACAGGCTGGGACAAGTCCGAGGACAACGTGACCTCTGATACGACCTTCACCGCCCAGTTCAAGGACGTCCTGAGGCAATACACGGCGACGTTCTACGATGGCGACAACCAATTGGTTTACACGGCGGCGGTGGACGCCGGCACCGACGCGGTCTACCAAGGAGCGACCCCGGCCAAAGCGTCCGACGAGAAATACGATTACGCCTTCTCGGGCTGGGACGTCTCCCTCAGCAACGTGCGGGCGGACACCAAGTTCACCGCCCAGTTCAGCCAGACCCTCAAGACTTTCTACGTCTCCTTCAAAAACGAAGATGGCACTCTCTTAAAAACAGAAACCGTGAAATACGGCGAGACCGTCTCCTACACCGGGGCGACCCCAACCAAAGAGAAGACCGCCCAGTACTCCTACGCTTTCTCCTCTTGGGACAAGCCACTCGAGAACATCACCAACGACTGCGACCGCTACGCCCAATACGTCAGCTCCATCAACCAATACACGGTCAAGTTCGTCAACTACGACGGGTCCGTCCTGCAGACGAATGCCGTCGATTACGGATCCTCCGTCGAGTATTCGGGCGCTAAGCCAACGAAGCCTGCCGACGATGACTATGGTTATGTCTTCACCGGATGGGACAATTCCACGTCCGCGATCACGGGCGATGTCACCGCGACGGCGCAGTTCAGCAAGGCGGATTACCTCGATTACGTCCTCAGCGCGGATGAGACTTATTACATCGTCTACAAGTCCGCGACCGCCACGTTGCCGGAGACGGTAGCGATCCCGGAGCAATACAAGAACAAGCCGGTGAAGGCCATCGGCGGGTCCGCTTTCAAAAACACGGAGATTAAGAGCGTCATCATCGGGGATTCTGTGGCGTCCATCGGCGATAGCGCCTTCTACGGGTGTTCTTCCCTCTCCTCGGTATCC
>LAHS01000959.1_pt1 | contig 175518 bp, 141 predicted proteins | sample 329651 | NCBI WGS metagenome assembly LAHS01 (sample SAMN03275699, study PRJNA271635) | activated sludge metagenome | isolation source: sample C-1 Sludge from hydrolytic chamber (first chamber) of Anaerobic...
TGCTCTTTCTGCTGAGCAATCTGCTGCTGCGCCATTTTGGCCTGAACTTCCTTTTGCTGTGCCTCTAGCCGGGCATCGTCAGCCTCGGCCTCGGCAATAGCCTTTGCGTTGGATGCTGAATCTCTGACTTGAACAGTACTTGAATCCAATTTGGCATTTCTTTGAGAGTCCAGCTGCATCTCCCTCTTTATTATCAATGCCTTCTTGGCGGCAATATCCTTTGACGTAGGCAAATCCAGCCTGCTTCTCACCCAATCACAACCCCCAAGAATAAGGGTTGCCGCAATACATACAAGAAGTATCTTATTATTCATAATCAGAACAGTAAAAGGTATTTAAATCATCAAACCGGATCAGTTTAAAAACACCCCGGCGACCGGTGCAAATGTATGAAATTATGTGCTAAAACACAAAAAAATGGCTTATATTTACACTCTAATTATTAACAGTTTACGCCAAATTATGAAGAACTTCTCAAACTGCTTCAAAATCATTTTACACCGCTTATTTTTTTCTACGGTAGTTCTGCTTGCAATATCATCTTATTCTGCCTCTGCGACAGTTTCTTCTCAGCCCTATAAATTGCCCGCATCCTCTGATACAATAAAAATCTCATTTACCGGAGATGTTATGCAGCACGGAGGTCAAATAGAAGCTGCGCTTGCAATGGGAGACGGTCTGGATTATGTTTATGATGATGCCTTTAAGTATATGACTGCCAAGTTTAAAGAGGCAGATCTGATGGTGGCTAATATGGAGATGACGGTAGGAACAAAACCATATAGCGGTTATCCAAACTTTTCTGCCCCGGTTGATATTGCAAAGGCGGCAAAGGAGAGCGGCATTGGGCTTTTCCTTATGGCAAACAATCACATTGCAGATAAAGGTGAGATAGGTTTAAAAAATACATTTGCCTACTATGAATCAATTAGTGAACCAACAACGGGAGTTTACAAAAGCAAGAAAGAGGAGATTGAGCAAGACCCTATAATCTTTACAATCAAGGGGGTAAAATTTGCATTCATCAATTTTACTTATGACACAAACGGCATGCCTGTTCCGGACCCGTACTACGTTAATTTATTGGATAGTACAGAGGTTAAAAAAATCATAGCAAGAGCAAAAGATAAAAATGCAGATATTATTATTGCATGCCCGCATTGGGGAGAAGAGTATCATCTGGAACCATCGGCTGAGCAAAAGCAATGGGCTAAAATGCTTTTCAGAGAGGGGGTTAGAGTAATTGTTGGAAGTCATCCGCACGTCCCGGAAGAGGGATATATTTATATGGAGCCAGACCCTGGTCCTGAGATTGCAGGCAACGTTTCTCAAAGCGGCAACGTAAACAAAATGGTTTTTTATTCAATGGGAAACTACATTTCTAATCAAAGCGATCCTGCTTATACTCAAGTTGGTACGCTGTTGCAGCTAACCTTCATAAAAGACAATTTTACCGGAAAAATATCTATCGCGATGCCAAAATGGGAATATACATGGTGCTTTAGAAGGGGAGAATTTTTGCAAGATTATACTGTTGTTCCAATAGAAGACTTTATGAACTCAGAAGATTATGCCAATGGAGCAGTATCGCCAAAGCAAAAAGTTGCATTTTCTAAAATGGCTCACACTTACCGGTTTATTAAAGAGAAGCATTTGATAAAAATTGAAGAGGAATAAAAGATTATAAGTTTACTCCCCTATTTTGAATAATTCTAATTTATATATATTAAATTTGACCCTGTAATATTTCATTTACAGAATAAGATTATGCTAAATTCAATAGTAAGTTTCTCCGTAAAAAAGAAAATTTTTGTAGGGCTGACGGTCCTATTTCTTTTAATAGGCGGCATTTACGCAATGCTGACTTTGCCTGTTGACGCAGTGCCGGATATAACAAACAATCAAGTGCAAGTTGTAACTGTTTCTCCTACTCTTGCTCCACAAGAGGTTGAACAGCTGATTACTATGCCAGTTGAGATTGCCATGAGGAACATCATGAACGTTCAGGAAATACGTTCCGTGAGCCGTTTTGGTCTATCTGTTGTTACAGTTGTGTTTAAGGAAAAGGTTCCCGTCCTGGATGCGCGGCAACTTGTAAATGAACAAATTCAAACTGTTGCTGGAGATATCCCGTCTGAGCTTGGACAGCCAGAACTGATGCCTATCACAACAGGTCTTGGAGAAATTTACCAGTATGTTTTAAAAGTGGACCCAAAATATCGCAGCCAGTATAATCCAATGGAACTTAGGGTAATACAAGACTGGATTGTTAAAAGGCAATTATCCGGAATACCCGGCATCGTAGAAATCAACAGCTTTGGAGGATACCTTAAACAGTATGAGGTTGCCGTTGACCCGGACGCTTTATTTGCAATGAATATTACAATCAGTGATGTGTTTGACGCCCTTAGCAAAAACAATCAGAATACCGGAGGCAGCTATATAGAAAAAACAAATCATGCCTACTACATCAGATCAGAAGGTATGATTACAGATATCAATGACATTGGTAAAATTGTAATAACCAACAGAAACGGGATTCCAATTCACATTAATGATGTTGCAAGCGTTCACCTTGGGGCTCCAAAGCGTTTTGGAGCAATGACCATGGACGGCAAAGGAGAATGCGTTGGCGGAATTGCAATGATGCTTAAAGGAGCCAATGCAAATGTAGTAACCGCAGAACTTTCCAAGCGCGTAGAAAAAGTGCAGAAACTCTTACCGGCAGGCGTGCATATAGAACCGTATCTTAATAGGTCTGAATTAGTTAAGAGAAATATCACGACAGTTATTCACAACCTTATTGAAGGCGCCATAATTGTTCTTTTAGTACTTATTATTTTCCTTGGAGATATAAGAGCCGGCGCAATTGTCGCCTCCGTAATTCCTCTGGCTTTGCTGTTTGCATTTATTCTGATGAGAATTTTTGGCGTGACCGCAAACCTTATGAGCCTTGGAGCAGTTGACTTTGGAATTGTGGTGGACGGATCCATCGTGATACTGGAGGGAATATTGGCGCACATATACGGGAAAGATTTTATTGGGAAAAAATTTACTCAGGACCAGATGGATACTGAAGTTGAAAAAGGAGCCTCTGCTGTTACACGTTCCGCAACATTTGCAGTGTTTATTATTCTTATTGTTTTCTTCCCAATTCTAACATTAAGCGGCATTGAGGGCAAGTACTTTACACCTATGGCAAAAACACTGATATTCTGTATAATAGGTGCACTGCTGCTCTCTCTGACTTATGTACCAATGATGGCATCTCTTGTTCTGAAAAAAGAGAAGAAAAACAAGAGGACCTTCTCAGACCGTTTCTTTGCATGGCTGAACGTAAAATATCAGGCAACGTTAAATACGTGCATGAGCAAAAAATGGAAATGGCCAACAGTCTTTATTGCTATTGGCGCACTGATAATTTCTCTTTTCATATTTGGAAAACTTGGAGCAGAATTTATCCCAACTTTGGATGAGGGTGACTTTGCAATGCAAATGACGCTCCCTGCAGGTAGCTCATTAACAGAGAGTATCAGACTCACCAATGAAGCAGAAGCCATACTAACAAAAAAATTTCCGGAGGTTAAACACGTAGTTGCAAAAATTGGAACCGCTGAGGTCCCGACAGATCCCATGGCCGTTGAGGATGCTGATATTATGATAATAATGAAGCCTTTCAAGCAATGGAAGAGTGCAAAGAGCCGTCCGGAAATGGTAGAAAAAATGAAGGAGGCTTTAAAACCAATGGAGAACAAAGCAGAAATAACTTTCTCCCAGCCAATACAGTTGCGCTTTAATGAATTAATGACTGGCTCCAAGGCCGATATTGCTGTAAAGATTTATGGAGAAGACACTAAAGAACTGGCAATCAAGGCTAAAGAGGCCGCTAAACTTATTGAGGAGAATGTAAAGGGAGCGGCAGATGTAAGCGTTGAACAGACAATGGGACTTCCTCAGCTTGTGGTAAAATATGACCGAGACAAGATTGCACAATATGGTGTTAACATAGAAGATTTGAATACTGTTATCCGTTCCGCTTATGCAGGAGAAGTTAGCGGTGTAATATTTGAAAATGAGAGAAGATTTGATTTGGTAGTCCGCCTGGACCAGAAAAAAATTGCAGACTTTGACCTTAACAGATTGTTTGTCCGCACATCTGACGGAAGTCAAATTCCAATCACAGAATTTGCTGATGTAGAACTTGTTAACGGACCTCTGCAAATCAACAGAGATGAGACAAAAAGAAGAATTGCAATTGGCGTTAATGTCCGCAATGCGGATGTACAACAGGTTGTAGCGGATATTCAAAAGGTAATGAATAAAAACATCAAACTTAAACCGGGATACTATTTTGAATACGGAGGTCAGTTTGAAAATTTGCAAAAGGCAATTCACACCCTTTTGATAGTAGTGCCTGTTGCATTGTTGCTTATAATGCTGCTTTTGTTCTTTGCATTTAAAAATATTACCTATACTCTTATGGTATTCTCCACGGTTCCTCTCTCTTTAATTGGCGGCATATTAGCCCTTTGGATAAGAGGTCTGCCATTCAGCATCTCCGCCGGAGTAGGATTTATCGCATTGTTTGGAGTTGCGGTATTAAATGGAATACTAATGATTAATCATTTTAATGAAATAAGAAACAGGTCTATGTACCATTTATCAACAAATAGAATTATCAAACAGGGAACTCCACACTTGCTGCGCCCTATTTGCCTGACCGGTTTGGTTGCTGCCTTAGGCTTTGTGCCAATGGCAATTGCAACCTCAGCAGGTGCAGAAGTGCAGCGTCCTTTGGCTACTGTCGTGATTGGAGGATTAATTATTTCCACAATACTTACACTTATTGTTTTACCATTGTTTTATAATATTGTGCATTCATTCTTTGCGTGGGCCAGACCTGGTAAAAAATATCATATTCCTTTCTTTGCAATTCTGCCTTTATTGCTTTTGATTCCGGCGGCAATGTCTGCACAAACCGGGAAAAATAGTGAAAAACAGTTTGTTACATTGGAACAAGCAATACAGATTGCGCATCAGAATAGTCCCCGTTTGAAAACCGCAACACTTGCAATTGAACAGGCAAAGGCATCACGCGGAGAAATTTTGGAGGCTGCGCCTACAACTTTTAGCTACCAGTGGGGACAGCTTAACGGCAGCGACAAAAAAGATAAACAAATAAATGTTGAACAAAGTCTTGGTTCATTGTTTACTCCTTTTTACAAAAACACACTTGTAAATAAACAGGTAAGCACAAACACCTACTACAAGCAAATGGTTGAAAAAGAAGTAACAGCAGAGGTCAAAAGAGCGTGGGCTTATTGTCAGTATACAAAAAACATTTGCTCCATGTATGAAGACCAGGAAAAAATGGCAAATGATTTACAGAATATTGCGGAGATAAGATACAAGCAAGGGGAGATTAATCTGCTGGAAAAAAACATGATGACTTCAGATGCGGCTGCGCTGCATAATCAGCTGTATCAGGCAAAAGAGGAGAGGAATGTTGCATTAAACCGCTTAAAGTGGGCATGCTACACAGACTACGATATTGAGCCGGCAGATTCTTCAGTCACAGTCTTTTACACAAACGTAGATACTCTATCTATGTCTGATGCTCATGTAAATTATTTTAATAGCCAGGCGGCGGAAAAACAAGCAATGGTAAATGTTGAGAGAAGTCACTTCTTTCCTGAACTGAGCGTAGGATATACAAATCAGGATATTAGACCGCTTAAAAATTTAAATGCGTGGATGGTTGGCGTTTCATTCCCGCTCTATTTTCTTCCACAAAAAAGCAAAATAAGACAGGCTAAGCTTGCCGCAATTTCTGCTCAGACAGAGGCGGAAGCAAATATAAAAGAGCTTAAAAATAAAGTGAATGAACTCTCTGCAGAAATAAGAAAAGGCAATGAGAGCCTAAAGTATTACAATGGCTCTGCACTTAAAACCGCAGATGAACTTGCTAAAAGCGCCAAACTTCAATTGCAGCAAAGTGATATCAGCGTTGCTGATTTTATCCAGTCAATCACTGCTGCCCGCAACATTAAGAGGGGATATATAGAGACTGTATATCAATATAATATAGCAGCTCTTGAATATGAATTATATAAATAAATTAATATGAAAAAGATACTTTTTACATTCTGCCTGTTTGCACTTGTTGCATGCGGCGGTAAAAAACAGCAAAACTCATCCGCAGACCAGAATGCAGGCACCCAGGATTCTGCAGCTGTGGCAACTGATGACACATCAGCAACTTATGACACATCGGCAACTGCATCAAACGGAGAAGATGTAAACATTGACGGCGTAACATCGGCCACGTCAAAACCTAATGAAATTATTTTCAACGGCTCAATAACAGCTTCTCCGCAAAAACACGCAACCGTCTCCATGACAATGGGAGGGCAAATAAAGAGTACTTCTCTCCTGCCCGGTCAGGCAATAGCCCGTGGCGCTGTAGTTGCAACCGTCGCAAACCCGGAATTTATATCTTTACAGCAGAGCTATTTAGACAGCCACGCACAAACCGAATTCCTAAAGACGGAATTTGAACGTCAAACTACCCTTGCGGCAAATGAGGCTGCCTCCAAGAAAAAATTACAGCAGAGCAAAGCGGAATATCTCTCTATGGAGAGCAAGATGCAGTCAGACGCGGCGCAGCTTAGGCTTCTGGGCATATCTCCTGAGTATTTGCTTAAGAAAGGCATTCAGCAACTCTTAATTGTAAGAGCCCCTATAAGCGGCTATGTAGGAAATGTTTACATGAATGTAGGCAAATACATGCAACCTGGAGAATCACTATGTGAGATACTAGATAAGAGCGCCCCAATGCTTTGCCTTACTTCCTATGAAAAGGACGTAACGTCCTTAAAAGCCGGAGAAGACATTGCATTCCGCGTAAACGGATTTGGGAAGAAAGTGTTTTATGCACGGATAATCTCTGTTGGACAGGACATTGACAAGGTGAACCACTCAACGCAGGTTTATGCAAAAATTCTTAGCGTTAATCCGCAGTTCCGTCCTGGAATGTATGTATCCGCAAGATTAGAAAAATAACTACATTTGTAAGCGCAGTAAATAGTTATTACGCGCATTTAACTGGCATATATGGCAGAAAAAAAAATTGAGCTTAAGGAGATTGACCCTATTGATATCTTTGGCGTCAACGACAGAATCATCAACAGACTTGGCAAATATTTTCCGCAGCTAAAAATCACGCCGCGCGGGAATTGCATTATGTTAAAGGGCAGCTATAAAGACATTACAAATTTTGAGCACTCCGTTAATGTCTTGATAGACACCAGAAAGCACAAACGGAATTTGAATCTGGATGATGTAGACCAAATTTTTGAGAGTCCGCAGTCACCGCTTGGCATGCCGGATGATTTTCCAATGGGCATATCCGGAGAGGATGATGGGGAGATTGACAATATTGATCCCCGCAGCAGACGCGGAGACTTGGGAGATGAGGGGGACATAATTGTCTTTGGCAATGAGGGAAAAATTATAAGAGCCCGTACAAAGAATCAAAAAAAGCTTGTGAGCGATTATTATACTCACGATTTGGTTTTTGCAATTGGTCCCGCAGGAACAGGCAAAACATATACAGCTATAGCTCTGGCAGTTAGAGCACTAAAAAACCGCGAGGTTAAAAAATTGATTCTTACAAGACCGGCAGTTGAGGCGGGAGAGAGGCTAGGATTTTTGCCGGGTGATTTAAAAGATAAATTGGACCCATATCTTCAGCCATTATATGATGCGCTGCTGGATATGATTCCTCCGCAAAAATTAAAAATTTTGATGGAGGAAGGAACAATACAAATTGCACCTCTTGCATACATGAGAGGAAGGACTCTTGAGGGTGCGTTTGTGATTTTGGATGAGGCGCAAAACACCTCTCTCGGACAACTGAAAATGTTCCTTACAAGGATGGGCAATAATGCAAAATTTATTGTAACCGGAGATATGACACAAATAGATTTGCCGCGCAAAGAAGACTCCGGACTTGCAAAGGGAATTAAGCTGCTTCAAAAGATCAAAGGAATAGCAATTATTGACTTTACAAAAGATGATATTGTGCGCCATCCTCTTGTTACAAAGATAGTTGGAGCATTTGAAAAAGATGAAAAAGAGAAAAAATCTGACAATTAGCACTTACTTTTAATATACAGATGAAACTTATGAAACCATTTGCATGCGCTGTTATGTCCATAACGTGCATGCTTTTATTTTCACTCTCCGCATGCGGCGGAGGAGGAAGCAAAACAGTTGACCCTACACCTTCAAAACCTGATACGACAACTACCGCAAAAACTCATACTTTAAAAATTGTCGGTTACCTCCCGATGGATTCCACCAGCACCAACAATACTCAGCTCTCTCAAATGAGATGGAAATGTTTAACACACATTATTCTTAGTTCCGGCAGAGTCTCCAGCACCGGACATCTGAATACCAAGAGACTAGACAGGAATATTGACAAGACTATTTCAGCAGCTCATTCCAATAATGTAAAAGTTCTTATGCAACTTTATTCATTATCACTTAAAGGTCTGTACTTTACAGAAGTTTTGGATGATGCGGGGAAAAGAGCTGTTCTGGTTCAGGACATTGTCTCTTTTTGCAAGGCAAAAGGACTTGACGGCGTAGATATTAACTATGAAGAGCGTAGCGGATGGGGCACAACAGAGGCGGAAAATCTTTATAATCTTGCTAAAGAAATCAGAGCTGCCACCCCTTCTGGTTTTCTAATAACGGCCGCTGTAACGGAATATGACCCTTATGTATCTGGATTCTTTGATGTACTTGATTTTGCAAGCCTTATGAGTTATGACCATAATGTCTGGTCAACGGCCAATTCCCAGCACGCGTCATATAGCTCATTCCAAAGCAACTTTGAAACCATTATGAAAAAGTTTCCAAACATAGATAAAAAGAAACTGCTTGGCGGTGTTCCATTTTATGGATACACATGGGATACTACAAGTTATCCTTCAGCCGCACACAACACTCCCTATGGTGTAACATTTGCGTCTATATTAACGCATTACGGTACAGAGTATGCAGATACCGACGAGGTTGCCGGAAAGGAATCTGGCACAAAAACCCTATACAACGGCCGTTTGACAATCTCAAAAAAATGCGCATACATTAACACCAACGGTTACGGTGGAATAATGATATGGCAACTACTGCAAGATGCCAGCAGCGACAGTTATAGCCTGCTTAAAGTAATTGATAAAAATTTGAACTAATCTTAAGTATGACAACATAAAAGAGCGGCGCCGAAAACGGCACCGCTCTTTTTATATACTGCTTGTAGTCTTTATAATATTACACCGGCAAGCTTACAGCCTGTATATTTTCCGCCGGAAATTTCATGAGCGCCATTGACAAACACATGGTCTATTCCGCGCGGGAACTGGTGTGGCTTTGCATATGTGGCTATATCCGCGATAGTTACAGGATTAAATACCACAACATCAGCTGCATATCCAACCTTTAGCAAACCTCTCTCTTTAAGCCTCAGCTGATGAGCCGGAAGTCCTGTACATTTGTAAATTGCAGTCTGCAAATCACAGAATTTTTCATCTCTTACATACTTGCCAAGATAATTTGGGAATGTCCCGTAAGAACGAGGATGCGGCATCTCTGTTCCAAGCCTTCCGTTTGGAGAATAGACACTTCCGTCAGATGCAACCATTGCAAGAGGGTGATTTAATATTGCACGCAAGTTGCTCTCTTTCATTGCAAAACCTGCAATCTGAACACCCAAGTTTTCTGAAATCAAAAGATATTGAATCATTGGCCACACGTCCATTCCGGAAATAGCGCAACATTCATCAATGAATTTGCCAGAATATTTTTCATTGCCCGGAGCAAAACAAGCGGCAACCAAAACGCAATGAGGGCCGCCAAGTCTCTTAATTCTACTAAGGGCATATTCACCTATAGCCTTGGACTTTACAGGGTCTTTTAATCTCGCAATTACATCTTCATTGCTTCCTTGTCTGTCATTAAGGGGAACAAAAGTTTCCATGTCAGTGGAGAAAGCGGTGTAAGGATATCTGTCAAAACAAATATCCATTCCGCTAGCAACGGCGTCATCAATCAACTTAAGCATGTTTGGAACCTTTCCCCAGTTGGCCTCATTCTGCGCCTTAAGGTGAGAAATTTCCAGTCTTGCACCTGATGCGCGAGCCAAATCAATAGCCTCTGTAATAGCCTGTTCTACACGGTCATCCTCATTCCTCATATGAATTGCATATAAAGCATTATGCTTTGCAACAACCTTAAGAAGTTCAACAAATTCTTCTCTGCTGCCGTAAGAACCTGGAGTATATTCCAAACCAAATGACAGACCTATGCTACCCATTTCTATCTGCTGATCAAGCAAATAACACATTTTCTTAAGCTGGTCCGGAGTGCAGGGAACGTTATTATCACCAACAACTACGTGTCTAAGAGTCCCTTGCCCAGTATAACTCTTAAAGTTAATTCCAATCGTATTCTTTCTTAAAGCATCATAAAATCCGTCAATGTTCTTCCAGAAAGGATATCCAAAACGCTTTGTCCCTTTTGCAGCCTCATACTCTGCATCTGAATAAGGGAAAGGCGAACCGCCGCAGTTACCAGCAATGTCTGAAGTTACCCCCTGGAATAATCTGCTATCTCCAAGAGGCGCTTCTAGCAAATTTGTATCTGTGTGAGTATGAATGTCAATAAAGCCTGGACTCACAGCCTGACCTTTTGCATCAATAAACTCTCTGCAACTTTTACCAAGTTTCCCTATTGCAGAAATCTTACCGTTTTTTAAACCCAAATCTGCTTTAAGCGGAGCTTTACCGTCTCCGCAGTAGATTAAGCCATTGGCAATTATTGTGTCAAATTGTTCTTTGGTTTTAAAGCCGGAACCGGTAAAACCAGATGCGGCTGATGTGACAAAACTCTCACCTCCAAAGATGGCGATAGTTGAAAGCCCTCCAAGGGCTATTGATGTTTTCAGAAAGTTTCTTCTGGAAATGTTTTTAGAATCATCAATTATTTTATTTTTCATTTTATATGGTACATATCTGCTTACACAGATAATATTAGTTCTCTACTTTGGTCATTTTTTTCATACCCTCGGAAATATACTGATGCATACTCTTTTGGTCTCCGTAGATTAAAAGCGCCTCTATCTCCGGGGTACTTGCAATGATTTCTTTTGCCCTCTCCAATCCTACAACCATAAAGTATGTTGCATAAGCATCTGCAGTTGTGGCATTTGGAGCTACCACAGTTGCGCTCAGCAAATTATGCTGGACAGGATAACCTGTCTTAGGATTAATTGTATGAGCGTACTTTTTTCCATTCTCTATGTAATACTTTCTGTAATCCCCGCTGGTAACCAATCCTTTGCCGGAAAGACTTATAACATCTTGTATCATATCTCCGGGAGAATTGTTCCCGTCCACCGGTTTATCAACTCCTATCTTCCAAGCTTTCCCTTCCGGATTAACACCTTGGGCAAAAACCTCTCCGCCAACTTCTATCATAAAATTTTTCATCCCCATGCCTCTAAATCTTGAGGCAAAGTAATCTGCGGTATAGCCTTGTGCTATTGCATTGAAATTCAATTCACAGCGCGGATCATCCTTGGTTATCACATTACCAATCAGCTTAAAGTGTTCCATGCCTGTAAACTGCATTATACTGTCTATTTTTTCCTTAGATACCGCCGATTTATTTTTAAATCCAAACCCCCACAAATCAAAAAGCGGAGCGCTGGAAGCATCAAAAGCCCCGCTGCTCTGCTCATACATTGCTGCTGAAAGAATAAAATTATCTATGAAAATTTTATCCAGCTTAACAGGCTTATTGCTATTAAACCTATGCAAGATAGATGTTGTGTCATAGCCGGAAACAGAATGATCAATCTGTTTAAAATAGAGTTCAACGCTGTCCCTGACATTACATTCAGAACTGTCGAGAGGCTCGTAAACTATATGGTAAGTTGTACCTTGGGCAACGCCTGTCAAGGCAACATAATCTTTGCTTTTACTGCATCCTGCAGCAATTAAGATTGCGGGAATCATCACAAAGGCGATAAGACGCCAATCTATTTTCCTTAGCATATATTAGGTCTTTAGAGTATCCGGCGCACCAAAGTAGTGGCACGATTTTGGCTCACACCAATACACAAATTTAGAAATAATTCATTTTAAGTGCAAAAAAACGTACTTTTGCATCAAACACATTAAGCAAGAATGAAATTCAGTTCTACTAAAAAATTTTGGACACTCCTGTTGGTTGCAGCCCTGTGCGTTGCAGCATGCCATAAGTCTGATGATACAGAGGAATACATGGAAGGGAATATGACTTATACGCTTCCGCTGTACTCGCTGGCCGGGAAGAGTTATACATTAACCGCCGGAGGAATTACAACTCCTTCATCCGGAGTAACTTACAAGTGGTATTCCACAATGACCGATGATACCATAAAGGGCAACGCCGGAGTGCAATGCACAGTTGTAGTCCCGGATTCGCTGGCTCTATATACTGTTACGGAAGCAGCTTCAGCAACCGGTTATTACGGTACAACCTCTACAATGTATTGCAATTCAATAGTTCCATACATAGGACATTCGCTTACCGGCGTTTCCGCACCTACAGATTCCATACAAGATCCCAGAGATAAACAATATTATTACATAACAACTGCCGGCAATTTGGATTGGTTTGCAGAAAACCTTAATTATCAAGGCAGCGGCAGCGGTTATGCAAATGCCGATGATGCCGGATATGTTTTTGGAAGGTTATATAATTGGAATGACGCCACCGGAAAAACTTCAGGCGGCGGACTTGGCGGAGGACCTCAGGGAGCTTGCCCTCCGGGGTGGACTGTACCTACAAATGAGGATTGGGAAGACCTAGGCAAGGCATTGAAAGGAAGCTCTATAAGTTTCTTGGATAACTGGACCGGACTTGGCCAGATGCTTATGGTAAATGCCAAATTCAACGGAACTAAATTTTGGCCTTTCTCAGCTCTTGTAACCATGCAAAACAAATTTGGATGGAATGCACTTGCAACAGGCACATGTTCAAACAATTATCATTATTTTACCGGACTCAACACATACGCATATTTTTGGAGTTCTACTCAAATGGATTCCAATAACGCTTATTACAGATACATTTATTACAACCTTCCAAACTTCCCTTTCAATTATGCAACAAAGGATGACATGGGAGCCTCTGTAAGATGCGTACGCAAACACTAAAACTGTAACTAAAACAAATACTTACAATTATGAAAAAAGGATGTTCAGGACTTATAGCAGTACTCGTCATTTTGGCGATATTTGTTATTTGGGGTATAAAAGCCTACAATTCAATGGTTAAGCAGCGTGAAGCTGTTAACACTGCATGGAGCAACGTAGAAAACACTTATCAGAGAAGAGCAGATTTGATTCCTAATCTGGTCTCAACGGTTAAAGGTTATGCAAAGCATGAACAATCTACATTAGAGGGAGTTGTAGAGGCTCGCGCTAAAGCCACTCAAATAAAAGTTGATCCTGCAAATTTGGACGAGGCTTCTCTTAAGAAATTTAATGACGCTCAGGGAGAACTTGGCAGCGCACTTGGCAAATTGCTTATGATTCAGGAGAATTATCCAGATCTTAAAGCAAATGAAAACTTCCTGGAGTTGCAAAGTCAGCTAGAGGGAACTGAGAACAGAATTAACGTTGCCCGCAACAACTTTAATGACACTGCAAAGAACTACAACACGTATCTGCAGAAATTCCCTAACAACGTAATTTCCGGCCTATTCGGCTTTAAGACCAAGCCTTACTTTGAGGCAGCCGCAGGCGCAGAAACAGCTCCAAAAGTTGAATTTTAATCTTTAATAATTTACTGTCGGGAATAAGAAAATTATCTTACTCCCGACAGTTTTATTTATATCATGTGGTTTGTTAAACGTCTGATTCCCAAAGAGGATGAGAATATGATAGTTGCCGCTATCAAAAAAGCGGAGCTGAATACATCCGGAGAAATTCGCGTGCATATAGAGAGTGAATGCAAAGAGGGTAATCCTTTAGCAAGGGCAATTTATGTCTTCAATATGCTTGGCATGTACAAGACTGCTGCGCGCAACGGTGTGCTGATTTATGTGGCAAAAAAAAGCCACAAGTTTGCAATCATTGGGGATGATGGAATTAACAGAGTCATCCCGGATAATTATTGGAATAACATACGCTCAGCAATGTCTGAAGATTTCTCTAAAGGGCAGTATGCCAGTGGAATATGCAATGCAATTCTAAGCACGGGAGAATTGCTTAAAAAAGAATTTCCGCACACGGCGGATGATGTAAATGAACAGAGCGATGAGGTATCTTTTGGGAAATAAATGCGCTGCTGTTCTTGCGGCGTTATGCTTTATTGCAACTGCGGCAATACCTGCCAGAGCGCAAAAGACTGCTGCACAACCGGCCTCAAAATCAGCTGCAGTCCAAAGTGTTGCAAAGCAACCTGCTGCTGCACAAAATGTTGCCGCACAACCTGCTGCTGCAAATCAAAATATCAGATTGCTTGCCGCAGACTCAATAAAAAAAGCAAGCACAAATGCGGCAGAAAAATCTCTACAAGCCGCCGTTAAAAAAGATAAAGACGGCAACATAATAGGAACATCTTTTGGTTCAACGCTTGCAACAGACCCTTACGTACCAGTTGGAGATGAGCAGATTAAAGCGGCGGAGGCCGCGCTGGATGCCGCAGAGCAAAAAGAATCTTCTGCAAAATTTAACTCAGCTGCGGATGCAATTCCGGCAGCTCCAAATCCACCAAGATTGGTCAATGACTACACGGGAATTTTAACTCCGGAACAAGTTGCCGCAATGGAAACCCGCTGTGAAGATTTCTCCAGAAAAACTTCTAACCAAATTGCAGTTGTAATTGTTCCAACTCTGTACGGATTTGATAAAGAAGAATATGCGCGCACAATAGGAAAGACTTGGGATGTAGGACAGAAAAAATATCTTAACGGAATTGTTCTGCTTGTAAAACCAAAAGTTGGAAATGAGAGTGGTGAAGTTTTCATCTCTACAGGTTCCGGATTGGAGGGTGTTCTTACAGATGCAATGTGCGAGAGAATTATACAACTGCGTCTTATTCCGGCATTTAGAGAGAATGATTACTATGACGGAATTAATGATGCGCTTAGCTTGATTTTCCCTCTTGCAGCCGGTGAGATTTCTTCAGATGAGTTCAGCGGAGATGATGGAGAAAGTCCGCATGACATATTTATCTTAGTATTCCTTCTTCTGTTTTTCGGCGGTATAATTGCAGCTAAAATTTACGAACATAAACACGGCAGACATATCGGCCGCGGCGGCGGATTCAACACCGGAGGCGGATTTGACAGGCCATTCTTTGGAGGTTTTGGCGGCGGTTCCGGCGGAGGCGGCTTTGGAGGATTTGGCGGTTTTGGCGGCGGAGGCGGCGGCTTCTGCGGCGGTGGTGCCGGAGGCAGCTGGTAAAAACAAACAACATGAGTACAACCAAAAGATTACCCCTGTTTCTGCTTTTTATACTTGTTTCTTTCACCTCTTTTGCACAAACTTTTCCCATAGATTTTTGCACGGGAACATGGAGATATATTAATAATGTTGAAAGTAAAGAATTTTTTGTGGCTTTCAAGCAAGATATTTTTCACATTCCAGAAGGATTTGGTGGAGGGACAGAAAAATGTCTCGTGGGAGCTTACATATTTAAGGAGAGCGGAACAACCAAATTAGATTGTATGAATATGTTAAGCAACAACTATTCTGATATACACAAATACCCTATCTACTGTCTATTTATGGACACAAACACCCTTTCTTTTTGCATTATCGATTATGGCAAAAAAAACGGATTTGGAAAACCAAAGAGCTTTGCCGCAGGGCAACTTACTATAATCTCACAAAATCCGCCTAAAATAAAAGTTAACATAGAGGAATCAGAGGGTATATATGTCATTAATGATAATAAAGAAATTTTTCCGGAGGGTATAACATTTCCTTCTGAAATGATTCTTACAAAAATAGCAGAGTAATAATTACTTATATTGCATCAATACATAAATAGAAATTTTGATAGTAAATAATTATGATGAATAAACTGAGTGTAAAAATATTATTTATTGCATTGCTGCTTGCTGGCTTAAATGCCACCTCTTTTGCACAAACTTTTCCCATAGATTTTTGCACGGGAACATGGAGATATACAAACCAAACTGCTGGTGAAGTTTTTACAATGAAACTCAAAAAGTGTACACTTAACATACCAGACGATTGGGGTGGAGGGACAGAAGAATGTGTTACTGGAGCGTATATCTTCTCAAAAAATGGAAGAACTATCATTGATTGCATGAACATGTACTCAATGTCTTACAAAGATGTGTTTGACTACCCAATTATCATTTTGAATATAAATAGTACAACTGCAACCTTCAGCATTAAAGATTATTTCAAAAAAAATGGATGGGGAAAACCAAAGAGATTTACCGATGGGCAACTTACTATAATATCACAAAATCCGCCAAAAATAAAAATTGAAATCAAAGCGGGAGAAGGGCTCGTCATGAATAGTAAAGATGTTTTTCCAGAAGGCATAACATTTCCTTCTGAAATGATTCTTACAAAAATAGCAGAGTAAAAATACAGCAGCCGGCTTTTAAAATTTATACACAAAATTTCCGCTCACCGGAACTTGCAACACACCTCTCGATGCCAGTAAATCTGTAGTTTGCGTATAAATGAAATGATACCACCAAATGCAAAACTCATTGAAGGTTATTTCATTGGAGTAACCAGATTTAACATAAATGTTCTCCATATAGGCTCTGTTTTTCTCCAAAACTTTAAGCAACTTGGGCAGAAACTTTTTAGCCATTGTCTCAAGTATTTCATTATCTGAAGCAGAGACAACATTCTCTGTTTCAGATAAATTGCAGTGCTTACGGTTATTCCCGTAAACACTGATTTTTCCTACCAGATTGCCGTAAATGCCAAACGCTTCCCTCCCTGAATTCACCTCAGAAATGCGGCAATAATAATTTTTTCCGTGTCTAAGCGGACGCTCAGGCGCCTTCAAAAAATCGCTTTCCACATTGCTAATCTGCCAGTTATCTAACAGCACATCACTCAAAATGAAAAAAGACCAATGTTCAAAATTACCAATCGCGGCCATTCCCGTCTTTGAAAAATCTCTTTTTATTCCCGACAGATTTTTCTCAATCACATTGGCTATCTGCTCAGATATCGGATGAGCATAGGAAAATAATTTCTCCCCATCCTCAGTCAAACAGACAAAAATTGTGGGTTTATATTTTCCGTTAATTTGGTGAACCAAATTTTTGCCCTCCAACAAAGACAAAATAGAATCTGTTTTTGACATGGAGAAATTTGTTTTTGATGCAAAATCCTCAATATCAATATTTTTGTAAAGCGCGGCAAACAAAAAATAAACGCTGTCTCTCTCAATACATCTGTCGGGAAAATTATCACCTCTAGAAATCATGCTGCATTCCAATTTCTTGCTGAATACAGTATCAACTGCATGGTTCCTTGCTAACGTCTTAGCATTTTGCGCATTGACATTATTGCACAAAATTCCTGCAAATAACAAAATGCAGAAAGGTAATATTGAACAATTTATCTTTTTCATATCCGACTAACGGCCCCTGAATTTACTGAAGAAATCATTGCCTTTGTCATCTACCAAAATGAACGCAGGGAAGTTAACAACCTCTATCTGCCAGATGGCTTCCATGCCAAGCTCAGGATATTCTATGCATTTGACACTCTTGATGTTATCCTGTGCAAGTATTGCGGCAGGACCGCCTATGCTGCCAAGATAAAATCCGCCATGCTTTTTGCATGCATCTGTAACAGCCTGGCTTCTATTGCCTTTAGCAATCATAATCATGCTGCCCCCGTTATCCTGGAACAAATCTACATAAGGGTCCATGCGCGCGGCAGTAGTTGGGCCAAATGAACCGCTCGGCATTCCCTTTGGAGTTTTTGCAGGACCGGCATAGTAAACAGGGTGATCTTTAATGTATTGAGGAAGTCCCTCTCCTTTATCAAGACGCTCCTTCAATTTAGCATGCGCAATATCGCGGGCAACAATGATAGTTCCGTCCAACAGAAGGAAAGTAGAAACCGGATGTTTGGTCAGCTCTGCAAGCACCTCTTTCATAGGACGATTCAGATTTATATGAACGCCACCCTCAAAAGCGGAGCTGCTATTTTTAAACTTGGCCGGAATCAGGCGGGCAGGATTTGCGTCCAATGTCTCCAACCAAATTCCATCCTCATTAATCTTTGCTTTAATATTTCTGTCTGCGCTGCAACTTACTCCAAGTCCAACGGGACAAGAGGCTCCGTGACGCGGAAGTCTTATCACTCTAACATCATGCGCAAAATATTTGCCGCCAAACTGAGCGCCAATTCCAAGCTCCTGCGCATCCTTCAAAAGTTTTTGCTCCATCTCTACATCCCTAAATGCCTGGCCGTTGCCAAGGCCTTTAGTTGGCAGTGCATCATAATATTTTGCAGATGCAAGTTTAACAGTAGAGAGATTCAAGTCTGCAGAAGTTCCTCCTATTACAAATGCAATATGATAAGGAGGACATGCCGCAGTTCCCAAAGAACGCATCTTCTCAATTAAAAACTTCTCCAGCTTATCCGGTGAGAGAAGAGCTTTTGTCTCCTGATACAAATATGTTTTGTTTGCGCTTCCGCCACCTTTTGCCATGAATAAAAACTTGTACTCATCACCGTCGTGAGAGAAAATTTCTATCTGCGCGGGAATGTTGTTTCCGGAGTTTTTCTCCTTAAACATATCAAAGGCAACTGTCTGTGAATAACGCAGATTATCAGTTGTATACGTATCATAAACTCCATGCTCCAGAGCAGCCGCATCACCGCCTCCGGTGTAAACGTTCTCTCCCTTCCAGCCAAAAATAATTGCCGTGCCCGTATCCTGGCAAAGGGGCAGCTGACATTTAGAAGCCACATCTGCATTTAACATAAAAGTCAGAGCAACCGCCTTATCATTTTCACTGGCCTGAGGGTCATCCAGAATCTTTGCAACCATCTCATTATGATATGGTCTCAACATAAAAGCAATGTCATGAAATGCCTGCTTTGAGAGCATTCTCAAACCTTCCGCAGAAACTTTTAAAATCTTATGACCTTCAAAGTTTACTGTGGTTACATATTTTTTTGAATCTTCAAGCAAATGATACTCAGTAGTATCCTTGCCAAGTTCAAACATTGGATTGTATTTGTATTCTTCCATAATCTTTATTTTTCCAGGCTCTTGCGAGCAATTATTTATCATTAATTTTTCTACTCTTCATCAACATTCTTATTGTCTCCCCTTCTGACGCCCATCAAAAACGCCTTCATAAAAGCATTCAAGTCCCCATCCAGAACTCCTTGCGTATCAGCCGTTTCTATCCCGGTACGCACATCCTTCACCATCTTGTACGGATGCAAAACATAACTGCGAATTTGGGAACCCCACTCTATCTTTTTCTTCTGCCCCTCCAGCTCCGCCTGCTTCTCCCGCTTCTTCTCCAGCTCCAGCTCATACAAGTGTGACTTCAAGATTCTCAGCGCATTCTGCCTGTTATCCAGCTGAGAGCGGGTCTCCGTATTTTCAACAACAATCCCCGTGGGGATATGCCTGACTCTTACTCCAGTCTCAACCTTATTTACATTTTGTCCTCCGGCACCGCTGGAACGGAAAGTGTCCCACTCCAAGTCTGCAGGATTAATCACAATTTCTATTGAATCATCTACAAGCGGGTAAACAAATACAGATGAGAAAGTTGTCTGTCTTTTGCCCTGCGCGTTAAATGGAGAAATTCTCACCAGACGATGCACTCCGTTTTCCGCCTTCAAATACCCGTAAGCATAATCTCCCTCAATCTGAAGAGTAACGGATTTAATTCCCGCCTCATCACCTGCAAGCAAATCAGTGATAGTCACTTTATATCCGTTGCGCTCTCCCCATCTTGTGTACATCCTCATAAGCATGCTGCTCCAATCATTGCTCTCCGTACCGCCGGCCCCGCTGTTAATCTTAACCAGCGCACCCAGATTATCCCCCTCAGCAGACAACATACTCTTAAACTCAACCTCCTCCAAATGCTTGGTAACCAATGCATCTTGCTGAGCAATCTCTTCCTCCGGAGCCCCCATCTCCTTAAGCACGTCAAGGTCTTCCCCCTCTCTTTTAAGGGAGTCAATAGCATTGACCCAGTATTTTTTTCCCGACAGTTTTTTTAAGAACGCCTCCGCATTCTTAGCGTCATTCCAGAAATCAGGCGCAGCAGCAACCTTTTCACCTTCAGCTATCTCCTTGACTTTCTTATCATAGTCAAAGAGACCTCCTCAACGTATCCAGACGTTCCTTAAGATTTTCCATAACGCTACAAATATAATCAAATAAGAGATATCCCCCAAGACTGAAAAAATTTCAGTTTTTCTGAAAAATTGTCACCAAAAATCTTCTTAACGCTGTCAAAACTTCCTGATTTTCAGCTGGCACAGCCTTTGCGATTTACCTTAATAAATAAACAAATTTAAAAATAGGAGGATTTTATTATGATGCCAATTTTAAGAAGAAACAATGAGAGCTGGTTGCCGGGTATTTTTAATGATATCTTCAGCGACGATGATTGGATGATTAAAGCTAACGCTTCTGCACCTGCAGTAAACGTCATTGAAAATGCTAAAGATTATAAGATTGAGGTGGCAGCACCGGGAATGACCAAGGAAGATTTCAAGGTCAACGTAGATGAGAACGATAACCTTATAATCTCCATGGAGAAAAAGAATGAGAACAATCAGGGGAAAGAAAATAGCCACTACCTGAGACGCGAGTTCTCATACTCTAAGTTCCAGCAAGTTATGACGCTTCCTGAGAATGCAGATAAAGAGAAAATCTCTGCAAAAGTTAATAACGGAATTTTGAATATTCAGATTCCTAAGTTGCAGGAGGATCAAATTAAAAAGCAGCAAAAGCTGATTAACGTTGAGTAGAAAAAAGCCCGAAGTAATTCGGGCTTTTTTTATTCCTTTATAGCTTTCATAATCTCTCCGTAGTCAAAACCTCTGGAGAGCGCAAACTTAATAATCTTTGCACGCTCCTGCTGCTGAGCCTGATAAGAGTTATTTTCATCTGCCGAATCATCATCATTCTTGTGTGATGCCGCTCTTTCTGAACGTCTTTTAACCTCAGCGCTTTTTGCAGCAACAATCTTTTTAAGAGTCTCTGCAGCAAGCTGTGACTCAGCCGCAATTGTTTTTTTTATAATCTCGACAGGTATTCCCATTGCTTTCATCTGGAACTCCGCCTTGCGTGGTCCCCATCCGTAAAACTTATATCTATCGCGAACATAAGCCCCTGCAAACCTTGCATCATCTATAAATTTCTCTTTGACAAGTGCATTTATAATCTCCTCAATATCAGGCTGCGTAAGCACAACGGCTTTCTGCGCCGCCATCCACTTCTCCAGCTTTGCGCGCACCTGTCCGCTACACATCTCATTGCGGCTGCACTCCCCCATCAACCTGTTAAGAGCCTGTTCCTTTGTCATATTCTAAAAGTAATGACCGAGTGAAACATAGGCCCCTACCTTATGGTTGTAATCAGACCAGTGTACATTAAAACTCAAAGGACCAAGAGGGGTATCATATGAGTACTGAAGTCCGGCTCCCCAGAATCCGCTTCTATTAACATCAAATGCCTCTCCAAGTTTACCCTGTGTTCTCATATAATTTACAATTGCAAATACGTAGTGTTTTTTTGCAATTTTTTTGCGCAAATCAATACGTCCAATTTCAACAACTTTATTTACCGCATTGCAATAGTTAATACCAATGAAAGGCAACTGATGTTCTATGTATCTTCCTTCTTCTGAGCCACCTACGTAGTTTAGGAATGGAAGCTCATTATTATTATTAATTGTTGCTCTGGCATAAACGGCAGGCATCAAAACAAAATCATTGCCAAGATTTATTGCCAGCTTATAACCAATCTGGAAGTTTGCAAACCTCTCAAACCCAGAGGAAGATGAAGCGTAAAAATATTCTGCTCCGGCGCTAAGATACATGCCTCTCTTTGGAAAATTTTTACTGTCGCGATTATCTAGCATGGCTTTGGCATAAGCAGAAAAATAAGTATTGGCAACAAGATTATAATCAGCCTCGGACACATAATCTGACAAGAATTTGGTGAACTTAAAAACTTGCATTTTTAAACCACACTGAATGTCAAAATTTCTCAAATACATATTTGCCAAAGAGGCTGTTATAGAGTTGTATATATAAGAAATATTATTTGTGGATTTCTTTGAGCTGTACATATTTATATCCCTTGTTCCAAAATGATATTCTGCAACAAAGCGGGGGAAATGTCTGAACACATAGGTGTATTCAGTCTTTGCATCAAGATTATAACTTAATCTCAACGTCACGCCTAATCTGGACCCGTGTAAATCATACTGATGAATTCCAAGATGAAGCAACAGCGCCGCCGCTTCCTCAGAATCATAGCGCACACCAAAACTTATGATATTTGTGGGACCCTTAGTGAAGAAAAATTTAAGTTTCTCCACACCGTCAGCCTGTTGTGAGAGCTGATATGTAACTTGTGAAAACGCTTGAGTTCCAATGTATAATGATATAGCCCTATTGATTTGCGCTCCGGAAATTGTACTGTTTTCTTTAATTTCTGCCAAATCCAGCAACCACTTTTTATCATCCGGAGAGACATTTGTCATCTCTATAGTTCCTACCCTGAATTGAGATTTGTATATTTCTTTTACTCTCTCAATCTCCACTATGCCAATGCCATGCGGATTTCCAGGACCGGTCTTCTTAAGTATGGAAAGCAGTCTGTCATCTTTAAGAACAGAGGCGGTATAGCCGTTGGCCACCAATGTGTCAATTGCATCTTTGGTAAAACTGTATGTTCCAAATTTTGAAACGTCCGGTTTTATGTACACATCCGTATCTTCCTTATTCTTATTGAATTTGTCATTTCCCATTAAGCCAATGAGCTGACCAAAAACTTTATCTATTGAGGTCAATTGCTCCGCTTTAAGCAAATCATTTTGGACATCTACTCCAATAACAATATCCGCTCCCATCTGCCGCGCAATATCCGTTGGAAAATTATTAACAACTCCTCCGTCAACCAAAACTTTTCCGTCTATATTCACAGGGGCAAAAACACCCGGGATTGACATGCTGGCCCTCATGGCAAGCGGCAATGAACCGTGATTAAGCAAAACTTCTTGTCCGTTGGACAAATCTGTTGCCATACAGGCAAATGGAATAGGGAGTTTCTTAAAGTCTATAGAATCCTGAAATCCAATGGCTAATCCATTCAACAGGTTCAAAACATTTTGCCCGCTAATGTATGCGCTTGGAAGATTGCCAATAAATGAGGCCTCCGAATGTGCCTGCAATGGGTCATTGCTGGTGCTTCTATTTTTCTCTTCTGCTACATTTTCCACTTCAGCTTTTGAGGTATCATGTTTTACTTTGCTATATCTTCCTCCTGCTCTTAAGTTGAAGAATGGTAAATTAATCAGATACTTTTCCTCTGACATTTTTTTTGCAAATGAGGCATCAACTCTTTTTGTATTATCGCTCATTAAGTAAGACCAATCTGCATTTGCAATTAATGAGTCTAATTGCTCTGCCGTATAACCCATTGAATACAAGCCTCCTATAAGCGCACCCATAGAAGTTCCCACTATCAAGTCAATGGGGATATCCAATTCTTCCAATCTTTTAAGCACTCCAATATGGGCAGCACCTTTTGCTCCGCCACCGCAAAGAACCACGCCAACGGTTGGTCTCTTTTTTCCGGAAACCCCGTTAACATAAGTTGAATCTCCGCGCGCAACTGATGAAAAAGTAACAGCCTCGGCCCGTGGTCCGATACCGCAAAGAGTTATCATTAAAACTGTTAAAACGATGGAAAACTTTTTCATTGCTTTTTGTTTTTAAGACCGCTCAGCATACCGCATGCTGCAAATATGTCTTCTCCTCTGGAGGCGCGTATTGTAGCGGTAATTCCTGCATTACAAAGACGCTCTTTAAACTGCTCAATCACAGGCATTGGCGAACTTTGAAATTTTGTATCTCCAATATCATGAAACCTTATTAGATTGACCCTGCACTCCAAACCTCTTAATTTTGAGATAATTGCATCTGCATGCCGCTTATTGTCATTAAGACCTTTAAACATTATGTACTCAAAACTTACGCGACGCTGCCCGGTAAAATCATATTGCCTGATGATTTCCAGCGTTCTGTCAAGCGGGTTCATCTTTTCCGCCGGCATCATATCCAGCCTCTCTCCTGCAAACGGGTTGTGCATGCTCACCGCCAGATGTGTCTTTGTCTCATCCAAATAACGCTGCAACATAGACTCCACAGCAACTCCAGCAATCGGCGTAGCAGAGCCTGGCGAGCGCATGGAGCGCAGCGACTTTAAGCGAAGCGGTTTCTGCAACTCATCAGTGCCGTGAGGAGCTGAGCTGTTAATCCCGATGGTACTGACAGTAATCCTCTTAGGACTCCATCCGCACCCCCACTCCGCAGTAAGCACATCAATAGCGCGCACCACATTCTCAAGGTTATCCAGCGGCTCCCCCATTCCCATAAACACAGCATTGGTAAGCCTGTCCGCCTCCGGGATTGTAAAAAATTGTGAAAGGATTTCTGCCGCATCCAAATTACCTTTGAATCCTTGCCTTCCGGTCATACAAAATTTACATCCCATACGGCATCCGGCCTGAGAAGAGACACATAACGTTACACGCTCCTCATCCGGTATCATCACAGCTTCTATAAATGTGCCCGTATGACACGGGAAAAGGTATTTTTTTGTACCATCCTTTGAAACAGCTGCTTCCGACGGCTGCACAAAACCGATATCGTATTTTTCTGAAAGTTTCTGTCGGGAAGAAAGAGAGAGATTGGTCATTGCATCAAAAGTTGTAACTCGCTTTTTATAAAGCCATTGCGCAATTTGGCCTCCCGCAAACTGCGGCAGGGAAAGGCCTTTGCAAACATCCTTAAGCTCCTGCAGGTTTTTACCCAAAAGTTTCTCTTTCATTGCGTAAATTTAGTCATTTCTGAGTATCTTTGTAAACATCATAAATTAACATTTAAAAATTAAACCATTATGGCTAAAGAGAAAGAGAAAAAAGCCGCTGAGGCAGCGGAAGAGGTAAAGGAAGAGGTTAAAGAGACGCCTAAGGCTCAGGAAACAAATCCGGAAAAGCTTAAGGCCCTGCAGGCTACCTTGGACAAAATTGAAAAAGATTTTGGAAAAGGAACAATCATGAAATTGGGGGATCAGCCTAAGTTTAATGTTTCTGTTATCCCGTCAGGTTCTATAGGACTTGACCACGCGCTGGGAATTGGAGGTTATCCAAGAGGCAGAGTTATAGAGATTTACGGACCGGAGAGCAGCGGAAAAACAACATTGGCAATTCACGCCATTGCAGAGGCTCAAAGGCTAGGAGGCATTGCTGCAATCATTGATGCGGAGCATGCTTTTGACAGAACTTATGCAAAGAAACTGGGAGTTAATGTAGATACATTGCTTATTTCTCAGCCGGACAACGGCGAGCAGGCTCTGGAAATTACAGACAGCCTTATCCGCTCCGGGGCCGTGGATATTGTTGTAATTGACTCAGTTGCAGCCCTTACTCCAAAAGCGGAGATAGAGGGAGAGATGGGAGATTCCAAGATGGGATTGCAGGCAAGACTTATGAGCCAGGCACTTAGAAAGCTTACCGCAAACATCAGCAAAACCAACACATGCTGTATTTTTATCAATCAGCTGCGTGAAAAAATCGGAATCATGTTTGGCAATCCGGAGACTACCACTGGCGGTAACGCGCTTAAGTTCTATGCCTCTGTACGCTTGGATGTCAGGAAGTTAAACCAGTTGAAAGACGGTGATGATCCTACCGGAAACCGTACAAGAGTTAAGGTTGTAAAGAACAAAATGGCTCCTCCTTTTAGAAAGGTGGAATTTGATATTGTCTTTGGCGAGGGCATCTCCAAACTTGGAGAAATTGTTGACCTGGGCGTTGACCTGGATGTCATCAAAAAGAGCGGAAGCTGGTTCAGCTACGGAGAGAACAAATTGGCCCAGGGCAGAGACGGCGTAAAGCAGCTGCTGCGGGACAATCCGGAGCTTTCAGATGAAATTGAGGCAAAAGTCAGAGAGAAGCTAAAGACTATCAATGACTAATAATCAGAACTTTATCATAATCGCGACGGATCAGTTTCCGTCGCGATATTTATAATTATTTCACACATTATGGAGACAGTATTGAGCGGCATTAGATCTACCGGCCACCTGCACCTTGGCAACTATTATGGTGCGCTTAAGAATTTTGTAAAAATCCAGGACAGTTATAAATGTTTCTTTTTTGTAGCTGATATTCACTCTCTTACAACTCATCCGCATCCGTCGGATTTTCATGAGGGGGTAAAAATCATTTTATCAGAGTATCTGGCTGCAGGCCTGGACCCCGATAAATCAGCCATTTACGTGCAGAGCGATGTTCCTGAAATCTGCGAGCTTTATACTTTGCTCAATATGATTTCCTACGTTGGAGAGCTGGAAAGGACTGTCTCTTTTAAGGACAAAGTACGCCAACAGAAGAACAATGTCAATGCGGGTTTGCTTACCTACCCTGTGCTGATGGCCTCTGATATTCTGGCACATAGGGCAACAAAAGTTCCTGTTGGAAAAGACCAGGACCAACACTTGGAGATTGCAAGAACCATAGCAAGAAGATTCAATACTCTTTACGGAGAAGATGTGTTCCCAGAGCCAACCAATATGGATTTTGGAAGCGGAGCAATTAAAGTTCCGGGGTTGGACGGCAATGGCAAAATGGGAAAGAGCGAGGGTAACGGAATATTTCTTTGCGATGATGAAAAGACTATCTCAAAGAAAGTTATGAAGGCCGTGACAGATGCCGGCCCTACAACTCCAAACTCAGAAATGCCGGAATCTGTGGCAAATCTTTTCAAGATTCTTTCCATAGTTTCTGACAAGAGCACGGTAGAATTTTTTAAAGAAAAATACAATAATTGCTCCATCAGATACGGAGATTTAAAGAAGCAGCTGGCACAGGATATTTGCAAGCAGACACTGCCTATAAAAGCCAGAATAGATGACATTTACAACAATGAGGAGTATCTGCGCAAAGTTGTAAAACAGGGTGCAGATAAAGCCAGAGAGAGTGCTGCAGCAACTCTTGCTCTTGCACGTAAGGCAATAGGTTTTAAAGCATTTTAAAATCTGTCGGGAGTAAAATATTTATCACGATAGTTGAATGGTAGACAGGGCAACAATAGAGAGAATTATGGATGCCGCCAACATTGTTGACGTCATTGGAGATTTTGTTGCCTTAAAGCGCCGCGGCTCCGATTACATAGCATGCTGCCCGTTTCACAATGAAAAAACTCCCAGTTTTTCCGTCTCCCCAAGGCTTGGTATTTATAAATGCTTTGGCTGCGGCAAGGCGGGGAATGTGGTAAACTTTGTAATGGAACATGAGCAAATGACTTATGTGGAGGCTCTTAAATATCTTGGGAAAAAATACGGAATAGAAGTCAAAGAGAGAGAAGAGACGGCCGAAGATGTTGAGAGACGCCAGCACAGAGATTCACTTTTGATTGTAAATGAGTATGCTCAAAAATATTTTACCAATACTTTGCTGGAGACTGAGGAGGGAAAAGCCGTTGGCCTAAGTTATTTTAGAGAGAGAGGGTTTTCTGACCAGACAATTAAAGATTTTCTGCTGGGCTATGCGGACAGAGAGCGCAATTCCTTTAGTAGTCAGGCTGTTAAGAGCGGATATAAAAAGGAATATTTAACTGAAACCGGGCTGTCTCTGGAGGGAAGAGTTACAGAGAACGGAGAACAAAATTATGATGGCGGTCTGTATCAAAACCACAACGGAGGAGAACTTTATGACCGTTTCAGAGAGAGAGTAATGTTCCCTATCCGCGGCATCACCGGAAGAGTTGTGGCGTTTGGCGGAAGAAAATTGCGCGGAGATAAAAACATTGCAAAATATGTAAATTCTCCGGAGAGTTCTGTCTATGTAAAGAACAAAACTCTTTACGGACTTTATGAGGCAAAGGCGGCAATTGCAAAGGCGCAAAACTGCTATCTTGTAGAGGGTTACACAGACGTTATCTCTTTCCATCAAAATGGGGTTATTAATGTTGTTGCAAGTTGCGGCACCTCTCTTACACAAGGTCAGATACAACTCATAAAAAGATTTTCTCCAAAGGTTACCGTTCTTTATGACGGGGATGCCGCTGGCATTCACGCCTCTTTAAGAGGAATAGATTTATTCTTAGCAGAAGGACTTGAGGTAAAGGTTGCTCTGTTCCCCGACGGCGAAGACCCAGATTCTTATGCGCGCAAACACACTCCGGATGAATTGCAAAAATTTTTGGAGGATGCAGAGGAAGATTTTATTTCATTCAAATATCGCATTCTAAGTCAGGATATTGAGAGAGATCCGCTTAAGAGAGCAAAGCTGATTGGAGAAGTAGTTACAAGCATATCAGTAATACCGGATTCTATTGTCCGCAGCGTTTACATAGATGAGACTGCAAAAAATTTAAAAATATCTCCGGACATTTTAAATCAAAAGGTTGCAGAACTGCGAGCCAAGAGACAAAATGATGAATATTGGAGAAACAAGAAGCAGGAAGATTTGCAAAACGCAGAGACAGGTGAACCTGAACCGGAGGAGATGAACATCACTTCCCCTATTCAAGAAGAGGAGAATCTTGCCCGCAACAATGACTATTGCAAAGAGGCGGAGCAGGATTTAATTTATTACCTGCTTAAGTTTGGACACAACATTCTAAAGAACGAGAAGAGTTTTAACTATGGTTCAGAAGAGACTGACCAGCAAAGTGTTGCTGAATACATAAAGACTCAGCTGGATTGTGACGGACTTGAGCTCATCAGTCCGGTGTTAAAGCAAATTTACAATGAGTATTTCACACTTGACGCAACAGACTCCACAGAAATTGTGAGGCACTTTGCCACCGGTCCCGATAACGCAGTTGCAAAAGTTGTGATAAATTTGTTTCAGGATAAATACTCTTTAAGAAGCGAGAAAATTAAAAATACTCTCATACCGGAAAAAAGCATCCTTGGCAATCTTGTTCCAAAAGCAATGTATATTTACAAAGCAAAAGTGGTTGCACAAAGGATTCTGGAATTAACTCCACAGCTGGAACAGGCTCATAAAGAGGGTAATACAGAAGAAGAAAAAAATATTGTAGAACAAATAAAGCTGCTCACTCAAGTCAAAAAAGATTTGACAAAGGCGGCAAAATTAATTGATACATAATATGGAGAAGAAGTTTAAAAGACATTTGATTACCGCCGCGCTACCTTACGCTAACGGCTCTGTTCACATTGGCCATCTTGCAGGAGTTTATGTTCCGGCAGATATTTATGCGCGATTCCAACGTCTTAAAGGTGAGGATGTTTTATTTGTATGCGGAAGTGATGAACACGGTGTTCCAATTACTATCAAGGCAAAACAGCTGGGCTGCACGCCACAGGATATTGTGGATAAGTACCACGCAATAATCAAAGATTCTTTTAACAGATTTGGCATAAGCTTTAGCATTTACTCTAGAACGAGTTCAAAAATTCATGCAGAAACCGCCTCTGAATTTTTCCTAAAACTTTACAAAGAGGGAAAATTTATTTCACAAGAAAGCGAGCAATATTTTGATACAGCAACAAATACTTTTCTCGCCGACAGATATATTGTGGGTACTTGCCCAAAGTGCGGATTTGAAGGGGCTTACGGAGACCAATGTGAGAAATGCGGAAGCACGCTTAGCCCTGATGAGCTGATAAATCCACACTCTTCCATAAGCGGCGCAACTCCAATTAAAAAGAAAACAAAACACTGGTATTTGCCTCTGGATAAATATGAGGATTGGCTAAAAGATTGGATATTAAATAATCACAAAGAGTGGAAGACCAATGTTTACGGACAATGCAAGTCATGGCTGGACGGAGGTCTTAAGCCAAGAGCGGTAACAAGAGATTTGGACTGGGGCATTCCCGTTCCAATAGAGGGTGGAGAAGGAAAAGTTTTATACGTATGGTTTGATGCTCCAATAGGCTATATATCAAACACTAAGGAGCTGCTGCCAAATGACTGGGAGAAATGGTGGAAGAGTGAAGATACTCACATGGTACATTTCATTGGGAAAGATAATATTGTCTTCCATTGCATTGTTTTCCCCGCAATGCTAAAGGCTCACGGCGGATATGTTTTACCTGATAATGTTCCTGCTAATGAATTCTTAAATCTAGAAGGAGATAAAATTTCCACGTCCCGCAACTGGGCCGTATGGCTGGAGGATTATCTTGCAGATTTTCCCGGACAGCAAGATGTTCTGCGCTATGCGCTTTGCGCAAACGCGCCGGAAACCAAAGACAATGATTTTACATGGAAAGATTTTCAGGCCCGCAACAACAGTGAGCTTGTTGCAATCTACGGCAACTTTGTAAACCGCAGCATAGTTCTGACCCATAAGTATTTTGACGGAAAAGTTCCCGCCATCCCGGAGGGAGCTCTGCAACAAATAGATAAAGATTTTATTGCCTCAATTCCTCAAATCAAAGAGCAGCTGCAAAACAGTTTGGAGAATTTCAGATTTAGAGATGCTCTTAAAGAAGCCATGAATATGGCTCGTCTTGGAAATAAATATCTGACAGACACAGAGCCATGGAAAGTTATAAAAACCGACAAAGACAGGGTTGCAGTCATATTAAATCTGTCATTGCAACTATGTGCTAATCTGTCAATTGCATTTGAACCTTTCTGCCCGTTCTCATCAAAGAAACTTCAGGCAATGCTTAACATTGCACCTGAGAACAAAGAGGTTTGCCCTACCAGCAAACCAGATGGTCTTGTAAGTTGGGCCAACATTGGCAGAGTAGATTTCTTGGAAGCCGGTCACACCATCAATGCTCCTGAACTTCTGTTCAGCAAAATAGAAGATGACGCCGTAGCAGCTCAGGTTCAGAAACTTAACGATACCAAGAAAGCCAATGCCGCAAAGGCTGCAGAGGCTGCTGCAAAAGTTGTGGCTCCTCAAAAAGCAGAATGCGTCATAGATGATTTTGACAAAATGGACATCAGAACTGCAACAGTTCTTGAAGCCGTTAAAGTTCCAAAAACAGATAAACTTCTTAAGCTCACAATAGATACCGGAATAGACAAGCGTGTAATTGTTTCAGGCATAGCAGAATACTACACTCCGGAGCAGATGGTTGGAAAACAGATTTGTATTCTTGCAAACTTAAAGCCTCGCATGCTTAGGGGGATAGAGAGCAAGGGAATGATTTTGATGGCTAAGGATGGCGCGGGTAAAATGCGTTTTATTACTCCGCAGGAGATTGTTGCCAACGGTGCCCAAATAGGTTAGGCATCCATATTGCTGCGGCGGAATATTTAAATTTTTAGATACTAATCGCAGATTACAGATTGTAATGAATAACGCGCAATTCATCCGCGTTATACAAAAGATGCTCCAATACCGGACGCAGAGGCTCCCGCAGTGCATAAATAATCAAAGCAAGAACAACAACAGCAGCAACGCCATACCCAAAATATTTTAAATACTTGAGTATCTTTGCGTTACGCAACTTTCTTTCTGCGCGCATCTGCTCCTCTTCCTCTTTTTGCTGCTTTGCCCAAGCTTCAGCTTTGGCTTTAGATTTTGCCTTTAATTCCTCAGCTTCTTTTGCTTTTTGCGCCTCTATTTTTTGCAAAGCCTCTTTGCTCTGTGATTCAATCTCATCCGCTGACCCCTCCTCTTGAACGGCAGCGGTTTTTGCCGCATTCCAATCCTTTGCAGCCTCTTTCTCTCCTAGCACCTTTGCACCGGAAGCATTTGCCTCTTTCTCAGCGACAGTAGTAAATATCTCAGCTATAGACTCTTTAGCGCTTTCATCTTGTCCTTCTATATCTTTGACAACTTTTGTGCGAGGCTTGCCGTCAAGACCAAGCTCAGGCTTGTCATCCTCAATAATTTCTCCTCTCCGTCTTCTCTCTGCAATTTCCTCCGCCTTTTTCTTCTCCATTTCTATCCTTTCAGCTTCAGCTCTTGCCTCCTCCTCTTTCTCTTTTTGCATCTGAACTCTTTGAGCATCCTGCCAAAGTTTTTGTTCCGCCTTTTTTTCTGATTCAGCAATCTCTTGAGCTTCAAGCCTTTTCTTTAATGCAATTTCATCAGCAGAGAGTTTTGTCTCTTCCGGTGATAACTCACTATCGTTTGTTGCAAGAGATTTTGTAACAACGTTTACCTCAACATCGTTTACATTCTCAGACTGTCCTTTAATACCTATTGCTCCAACAGCACTTTGGGCAAACTCAACGCTTCCAGTCTTTGCCGGAGCAGATTTTCTTTTTGTAGCAGCTTCTTCACTCTCAATAGCAGCATGTTCTACTTCAAATTTTCCATTATCTCCAAGCACAACAACCTCAGTGGCTTCTGATTGAAGTGGCTTTCCAAAAATGTAAGAATGCCCTCCAAGAACACCGGCGCTTGGAATAAATTTTTCTCTTTTTTCTCCGGATATTTCATTTGCACCTGCCGTTTTATTATCAGCAGGATTTTGTTTTTTAGAAAAATGAAGTATCTCAGCATTTTTTTTCACAGCGGGGCGCACTTCCTCTGCATCAGCCTCATGACTTTCAGTAGTACCGGAATCAACAATCACCGTACCTTTAATAGTGTCATCTGCCTTTTTAACCGCCGGAGCTATGGCTACAGGAGCTATTTTATAAACATCAGCCACAGAGCTTGTTCTGCGAGTTTCAATGTGTGATTCGGGTGCTTCCTCTCCGCCAAAATCATAATCAATTGGAGCCCTGGAACCCTTCGCAAATTGAGGCTCATGCTCAGGAATTCCAACATTTGCCACACCTGCATCTTTCTCTGGTTTTTCCTCTAGGCTGCTTGTTATTTTAGCTACCTCTTTCTCTTCTTCCGTCTCAATTTCAGGAGCAGATTCAGCAGCATTATCAGTATTTTTCTCAACCTCAAAACTGCCCAAACCAAAACTGTCGGGAGACAAATTCAAACTCTCTTCCTCATCAAAACTATATTTGAAATCCTCTCCAAAAACAATCTTTCCAAGTCCCGGAATTAAAAAATTACTCTCATCTATAAGACTGGTTTTTACAGAGTTAATAAACTCCGCAACTTCCTTTTTGCTCTCATCCAAGGTTTCCCCTGTTGCTACAGCATATTCATTCTCAAGCAAACCGTCATTAGTGACATCAAAACTGTTGAACACAATTTTTTTAGAGGGAGGAGTTATTATAGAACCTCCTTGAGCAAAGCCAGCAGGAACATCTTCCGCTTCCAAAGAGCCCATCATAGGAAGGGAAACTTTCCCACGCTCTAGAATAATCTTTTTAAGTATTTGAGATACAAGATTTAAATCCATAAGTTTATCCTCAGCTATTTCTGTACCGGTTGCCGCAAAGTTACTCTATTTTTACCATTTTACTTAAAAGATTTGGAACTTCTTTAAAAAAACTATACTTTTGTACCCCCTGCAGAAAGCAGGGGGATTCATTTTCCTGAATAGCTCAGTTGGTTAGAGCACCTGACTGTTAATCAGGGGGTCGCAGGTTCAAGTCCTGCTTCAGGAGCAAAAAAGCCCGCAAAAAATGCGGGCTTTTTTTATTCTGTTTCTGCTCAATTTGTTCTCTGCATCTATTTGGTACCGTGGATTTTTGAATTATCATCAACGCCCCTCTTGATTCCTAATAGTTTGCAAACCCTAGACCTCAACGTCCTCTTACTTCTAAGTCTCTCTACATTATACAGTGCTCCCATTCCAACTTTCGCATAATCCCAATTGCGTATTTTACAATACTCCACAACAATTGCCGCAACAACAATGGGGCTGCATCCTAAATTTGCCAAATCACTTGTAAACTGAATTTTGGAGTGTGATTTAAAATTAGAACGGTTAACGTCAATCAGTGCAAAATGAAATTTGCCGTCTACAATCTTATAAAGAATATTCTCCTTATTGTAATCATTGTGAGTTATATGGTGTCTGTGTAAATCTACACAATAAGCTGCAAATGACTTTATAAACCGTCTTAACAATCCTATCTTTTGAGGGTTCTCATCATAAAAATCTAAATTCAGCAATTCTCCAATTGAACTATAATCGGAATATAAACAAATATAATATCCTGTGTGAAAAATGCCATGCAAGCGCATTTCAACATACCCTATTGGATCTGGAGTTTCAAATCCCAAATTCAAAAGTCTTAAGGAATATTCATATGAGCGCTTTGCTTTTGAAGGACGCAGGAAAGTATAAACCACTCTGTTAAATTCTGTGGGTTTCTTAAATTTTTTTACAACAAGCTGTGCCCCGCCAACGGTAACTTTCTCCACAATATTTCTGTAGTTGCGATAAACCCTGTCTGGAGTATAATTATGTTTCCATATATTATTGACAAAATCTGAAAACACTTCATACTTAGGATTTACAACAACCCTTGTAACTTTCATCCTGCTCTCTATATTATTAATTGAAGAATCCATATGGCACCCTCTAAACTACGTAATAAATGTATGCAAAAATTCAGCCGCCAAAATGACTCTTGGGGTTTTAGAACAAAAGAGTAGATAAACAGACACAAAAAAAAAGCCGCTTTAAACAAGCGGCTTTTTTTTATTGAATTTATCGATATAATTACTCGATAACAACGCAGCGGTTAAGTCTGTTTGTCTTAGAGCTGTATTTATCAGTTCCACCGATAGACTGTTTAACCAGTTTATCCTTGCTGATACCATACTTGTTAACAAGTAGATCATAAACCTTATTCATTCTGTCAACACCTAGCTTATCATTGATCTTCTTAGAACCAGTTGCGCTGTCTGCGCTTCCTGTTACTGTGAATGTATGATTAGAATCAACCTTCATAGCGTTCTTTACATAGAAATCAAGATTCATTAGCTGAGTCTCATCAAGAGTTGACTTGCCAAGAGGGAAGAACAAAGCAACTGGAGTAGCTGACTTTGTGTCTGTTCCATTAACAACAACCTCTTTTGCAGGGCGATTGTTAGCATCGTTCAAATCTTTCTGAAGCTGAGAATTCTTAGCGTTAGCTGCTGCAAGAGCATCGTTAAGATCTTTAATCTTATTGTTATAAGGAGTCAAATCAGTTGCTGAATGAGCGCGAGAGAAATCTCTTACTTTGAACTGATAAGCAAGACCTAGAGTAGCTGTTCCCATAAACTCCTGACGTGATTTGAAAGCTTCACCATCAAATCTTTGGTTTACGTAAGTCTGGCTAAGATCTAGAGTGATATCCAAACCTTTAGCTACGCGGAACATACTGTAAATACCAGCTGTAGCAGCTAGCTCATAATTACCATGGTGAGAACCATTATCAGCATGTTTAGCAGCAGCATGAGCAACACCAGCACCTAGATAAGGAGCGATATCCCAAAATCTGTCTGAACGATATCCGCTGATAGCGTTGGAAATATTCCACATTAAATCACCGTGAACATACCAAGTGTTAAATTTCTGAGTATAGCCGTTGTCAGAAGTGCCATCTGCGTAAACGCTGTTCTTTGTAGAAGTCCAGCCTTTCTGAGAAAGACCATTATAAGATACTCTAATACCAACACATGGAGTAAGCCATTTGCCTAAATAAACATTTAATGCAGGGGCCATTCTCTTAGTAAAGCTAAGATTCAAATCTTCCTCACCCTGATAGTAGTTAACGCCACCGGCAACACCTAAAAAGACGTTATCAAACAAACGATTGGTCTCATAAGGGCCCCTCTTAGTCTGAGCTTCAGTTCCTTTTACTGACTGAGCAGCAACTGAAGAAACTGCAAAAGCGCAAACTGCAACTGTTAAAAATAATTTCTTAAAGTTCATTTTAAAAAAATTTTAGTTTATAAATAGTTTCTATGTTAAATCTAATTAACTAAGAGATACCGCCTTACGTTAAAAAACAGCGGACACTCTCGCACGGCAAAGGTAGAATTATTTTTTCCAAATACAAAACAAATACCTACCTCTTGATGCCTGAAAATGACCTATTTCCCTTTGGGGTTCATAATTATCTCCGTTCTATTCTTATTATTTACAAGCAGTTGCGCCATTTTCTGCACTGTCTCCTTTGTTACGTTTTTGTTAATCAGCGCATCTGAATCACTCATATCCTTGCCCCAAGAGTAATATTCTTCTATAAGATTCATAAAGTATGAAATTCGCTTCTTATTTTCCGGAATATTTTTCTTAAAACTTTCTATTGTCTTTGTAAGTTCCTCATCTGTAGGGCCATTAGCCGCCAAATCTTCTATACCTTTATGTACCTTTTCTACCAGGCCTTTTGACTTTTCATACTGAGTCTGGAATGTAACATTGAAGTTGTAACGTTCATTGGCGCCCAAAGAAATATATCCCTCTACAGAAGGGCTGTATGTTCCGCCATTTTCCTCTCTCAAGCTAGCTATATATCTCATTTCCAGGATATAAGTCATTGCCTTCAATTGAATTGTGTTGTCTTTTGTATTCTGAATAGGACCTGTATAGTAGATAGCTGCAGAGGTCTGAGGATTCTTCATATCAAACTCAAATACATCCTCATGCATTCCAGGAGCCATGTACATATTATGATTTACAAACTTGCGCGCAACCTTGGATTTTACAGGAAGTGCACCTAAATATTTCTCTACAAAAGGCTTAATAACTTCAGGCTTAAAGTCTCCGGCAATATAAATCTCACTGCCGGCAGCGTCACTGAACAACATATCAAGGCCTTTCTTGATATTTGCAGCGCTAACCTTGTCAAGAAGGTCTTTTCCAAAGAAGAAAAATCTTGGACTGTTATTATTCAGAACTCTTTCATTCTCCTCAGAGAAACGGAAATCGGGATTGCTGCCCAAATTTGAAGCTATGGACTTCATTTGAGACATACTGTTTTCAAACTCAGCGGCATCGCATCTTGGCTCAGTATAATACAAGTAAGCAAGTTGCATCATTGTTTCAAAATCTTTTGTAGAACCGCTGCCAACAATTCCGCTTGTCAAAGGACCTACCGTATTCCCGACAGATACATTTTTACCTGCAAGAATTTTGTCAAGCTTGCTTTGGCTGAACTTGGAAACACCCGCATTTTGCTGATAAAATGCTATAACATTCTCCTCAAAACTTGGAAGGACTTCCATTGGCAATATGGACTTTCCGCCCTTTTGCTCTAATCTAAATTGGATTGCGTCTTTCTGTACATCTGTTGGATAAAGATGCACCTTAAGACCGTTGCTTAAAGTCCATGTCTTTGAACCGGCAAAACCGGCCTCTTCTTTTTTAACTTTTCCACCTTTAACAGCTGATGCATTAAGCAGAGGCTCATTGACTGCATTTGCTGCAATCGGTTTAACCTCAGCAGCATAGCCATCATTATAAGATGACAGAACTTCTGCATCTGTCGGGACCTGAACACCATCTTTCTTAGGACAAGTGTACAGGATAATATTATTCTCCTTTGTTATCAAGCTCTTTATCATCATGTTAAGCTGCTGCAGAGTAATCTGCGGAACATACTGCTTTACAACTTCATTTTCATATACAGGATCTACATACGGTTCCTGCTCTAGAAAATAATTAACATATTGTATAGCCAGCTGTCCGTTTGTTCTTGTAGCGGCCTTGTCTGCTGCAGATTGATAACCTCTTAACAGATTGGTCTTTGCACGGTCAAGCTCATCTTGAGTAAAGCCATACTGGCCTGCCTGACGAATAAGTTTTACCAGCTCTTTTACAGTTGCCAAACCATTACCCTCCTTTGGCATTGCATAAAAATACGCACCGTCCATTACAGTTACAAGTTGCACATAATCGGCACCGGCCGCAGAAAAGACAGAACCCGGTTCTTTTGCAGCATCAGAGAATCTCTCATTTAACATGCTTACCATAAGGTCTTTGCTAAGATTAACCGCCTTATACAAACCGAGCGCCTTGTACTTAGCTGGAATAGGTTCTTGCTTAATAATAATGTTTACACTGGTTGCGCCTGTTTCAGGATCTGAGAAAACATTTACAAGAGGTTCCGTATTATCCGGAACTTTGATTGTCTCTTTTACAGGGGTGTTTTCCTTCTTTGGAATGACATTGAATAGTTCTTTAATTTTGTTCTCAACATAATTAACATCCACATCACCTACAACTATAATAGCTTGATTTGCAGGGTAGTACCATGTCTGATAGAAAGAAACCAGCTCCTTGGGGTCAAAACCTTGTATGCATTTGTCATCTCCAATGACATTGCAGTCTGCATATTTTGTCCCCTTATACAAAACCTTAAATTGAGATTCCGCCTGACGTCTTTGTGCAGAATTTCCGCTGCGCCACTCCTCTAATATTACACCTCTCTCTTTTTCAACCTCGGCAGGGTCATTCTTTACAAAATGAGCATCATTTTGAAGGATTACCAACGCAGTGTCAATCATTGCTTTACTGTCCGTGGGGATTGTCTGTAAAACATAAACGGTTTGTTCAACGCCCGTCATGGCATTGATGTTGGCTCCAAAAATTAACCCCTTCTTCTCCAAATAGGACATCATGGTGTTGCCCGGGAAATCTTTGTTTCCGTTAAAGCACATGTGCTCCAGAAAATGTGCAAGGCCTCTTTGCGCAGGAGTCTCATTGATGGCACCCACGTTGGTGGCAATGTAAAATTCTGCCCTGTGTTCAGGGTTGGCGTTGTGCCTTATTATATAGGTGAGCCCATTATCCAAATGGCCAACCTTAACAAGGCTGTCAAGTTTAATTGGATCTTGTGGATTAAGCAACATGCTTTGTCCAAAAGAAACTGTCGCGATGCAAATAGCAAGCAACAGTGTAAATAATTTTCTCATATTAGTATTATAAATGTGTTTGCGGTTTTTAAAGAGTCTATTTAAACTCTGGTCTTAAATTTGATATAACCCTTTTACAAAAATAGTGCTAAAAGAGGAAAAACACAATATTTTTATAAATAACTATCAATAAATTAATATAATATGAAGAGATTTTATTTGATTTCATTAGCTGCGGCAGTAGCATGCACTGCATTGTTGGCAAGCGGAACAAAGAGTTACGCTCAGGAGAACAATAAACAGAATTACGTAGAGGTTCAGACAAGATGCGAGAGGGAAATCACGCCAGATGAAATTTACATGAACATAACTATCAATGAGAAAGATTCAAAAGGCAAGATAACTGTGGAGCAGCAGGAGAAAAAAATGATTTCTGCACTAAAAGGAGTTGGAATTGATGTAGAAAAAAATCTTACCGTTGATGACATGAACAGTGATTTGCAAAAATATTTTCTTAGAAAGAATGCCATATTATCCTCTAAATCATATACTTTAAAGGTTAAAGATGCCACTGAACTTGGAAAAGCATTCCAGGCTCTTAATGATGCCGGCATTTCTGATGTTAACCTTCAAAAGGCTCAGGTATCACAGGCCCTGCAGGAAAAAACAAAAAATGAACTTTATGCGGAGGCGGCAAAAAAATCTAAGGAGAATGCAACAACAATGATTGAAGCGGTTGGCGGAAAAGTTGGAAAGGTCATATACGCACAGACATATAACTCATACCAGAGAGCATATTCAAACATAGCTCTTATGAGCAAAGCCATGGTTGTTGACAGCGCAGAACCGGAAGAAGAAACCACGCTACAGATGGATAAAACCACAGTTTCTGTAACTGCCACTTTCAGATTTGCAATTGAATAAGAGTCTGGTTCCACACATGGTAATAAGCAAGCGCACATAGAAAATGTAGATTTATAGCATATTACTTACAGAAAAATTGCATTTTCACAATAAATAATTATCTTTGCAGCCCGCTTTTAGAAGTATGCAAACTCTCTTAAGCGGGCTGTACTGTGTCATGAGTAGTTTTACCTATATGCCGTGCAGCAATAGTATTTATTAACAAAAAAAATTAACACAAAATGTTAAAGAGTTATGAAACCGTTTTCATTGCAACTCCCGTTTTGTCTGAACCTCAGATGAAGGAAACGGTGTCCAAGTATGTTTCCTTAATTAAGGAGAACAAGGGCGAAGTTGTATATGAAGAGGATTGGGGGCTAAAGAAATTGGCTTACCCTATCCAGAAAAAGACTTCAGGTTTTTATCACCTGATTGAGTTTAAAGCAGAGCCTGCTTTTGTAGAAACATTAGAGACTCAGTACCGTCGTGATGAGAGAATCATCAGATTTCTGACATTTGCAATGGACAAGTATGCTGTTGCTTATGCAGAAAGAAGAAGAGCCAACAGGGCCGCCAAAAAGAATGAAAACACAAAGGCGGAGAAACCTGCGGCTAAAGAAGAAACTACTAACAAAGAGTAATTTGGGAGGATATAATTATGGCAAACAAAGTTGAAGAGAATGCAGATATCCGTTATCTAAATCCGGTTACTGTAGAAGTTAAAAAGAAAAAATATTGCCGCTTTAAGAAAGCAGGCATTAAATACGTCGATTATAAAGACGCTGAATTTTTAAAGAGATTCCTTAATGAGCAGGGAAAGATTCTTCCTCGCCGTTTAACCGGAACTTCTTTGAAATTCCAAAAGAAAGTGGCTCAGGCTGTTAAGCGTGCTCGTCACCTTGCCCTGCTGCCTTATGTAACAGACTTGTTGAAATAATAAGGAGGAGAGAAGATGGAAGTAATATTAAAAGAAGACATCCGCAAAGTAGGACATAAAGACGATCTTGTAAAAGTAAAGAACGGATATGCTAATAACTATCTGATTCCTAACGGTCTTGCTATTGCAGCCACTGAATCTGCAAAGAAGGTTCTTGCAGAGAACACAAAACAAAGAGCACACAAAGAGGCTAAGCTTGTTGCTGATGCTACCGCTCTTGCAGAAAAACTTAATGTTGTTAAAGTTACAATACCTACAAAGGTTAGCGCAACCGGAAAGATTTACGGTTCTGTAAACAACATTCAAGTTGCAGATGCTCTTGCAAAACAGGGGTTTGAGATTGACAGAAGAAAAATTGAAATCAAAGATGCAGATAAGCTTACAGAGATTGGAGTTTATGATGCAAAAATTGATGTTTACAAAAACGTTTACGCTTCTATCAAAGTAGAAGTTGTAGATGAAGAGGGCAAGGTAACTGAGGTTGTAAGAGAAGCTGCTCCTGTTAAGGTAAAGAAAGAGAAGAAAGTGAAAGAGGTAAAGGCAGAAGATGGCGCAAAGAGTGAACAACCGGCTGCTGCAGCGGGAGAGGTAAAGGCAGAGAAGAAAGAGAAAAAAGAGAAGAAAGAGGAAAGCGCAGAAGAGAAGAAATAGTTATTTAATCTTAAAAAATTGTTATGAAGAAGTTTTTGACCGTTTTAGCGGTAGCCGTTATTGCTTGTGTATCTTGCAAGAACACTACCCCCGGAGAGTATACGGGCTGGGTTGTAAAATCTAGCAACGATACCCTAGTTGTAAAAGCTCTTTTGAGCGATTCTACTCAGACATTCATAATTACCAAGGCTGATCTTAATGACGCCAACGGTATGATTGAAGGTTCTCCTGTTGTTGTTGATTACGTAGGCAAAGTAAAACCTGTCATTGAGGCTACAAAAGTTGCATGCGATCCTACATATGCAAAAGCTATCGGCTCCTGGACTCACGTTGCTGCCGGCATGCCCGATTCTCTTAAAGAGGGAGTTGAGATTATGGTTGGCGGTACTGCAAAATCCATCAATATGGCCACGCTTGAATATTCCAAGTGGGAACTTGCAGGACCAGCTGATAAACTTATCCTTCATGTAAAAAGCATTGGAAACGGTGTTCAATTTGACACCACGGAAAATGCAACAATTTCAGAGGTTAATGGTCAGCTTATACTAGCAATTGACGGAACTGAAGTAAGTTACACAAAAGAGGCTGCAGCTCCTGCAGCAGAGTCAGTTGCCAAGTAAGCATCTCGACAGTTATTTATTATAAAAAAAGCCGCTCAGATTGAGCGGCTTTTTTTTGACGTACAGGGTCTGCTTATTTCTTAGCAGCTACTTTCTTCTTAGGAGCAGCTTTCTTAACAACCTTCTTTGCAGCAGGTTTCTTAGCAGCAACCTTCTTAGGAGCAGCCTTCTTTACAACCTTCTTTACAGCAGGTTTCTTAGCAGCAACTTTTTTAGGAGCAGCTTTCTTTGCAACCTTCTTAGGGGCAGCTTTCTTTGCTACAACTTTTTTAGCAGCTTTTGCAGGCATAGCTTTAGCAGCTACTTTCTTCTTAGGGGCAGCTTTTTTAACAACCTTCTTTGCAGCAGGTTTCTTGGCAGCAACCTTCTTAGGAGCAGCCTTCTTAACAACCTTCTTTGCAGCAGGTTTCTTAGCGGCCTTCTTAGGAGCAGCTTTCTTTACAGTTTTCTTAGGAGCAGCTTTCTTAGCTACTTTCTTTGTGGCTTTCTTAGCCGTTGCTTTTTTTGTTACCATAATATAAAATTGTTTTAAAATGTTAGTGCCTTATTTTTTAACGGGCGCGTTCTCTACAAGAGCGCACAAATACTTCCACAATTTTCCAACGCTCTCTATGTTAACTCTCTCATCAGGTGAGTGAGGAGAGAAAATTGTAGGTCCGAATGATATCATATCCCACTTTGGATATGCCTGTCCAAGAATACCGCACTCAAGTCCTGCATGAATGGCAACAACTTTTGCCTCCTTTCCAAACTGTTTCTTGTAAATTTCTTTTGCCTCCTTTAATATAGGAGAATTCATATCTAACTGCCATCCGGAATATGCACCGCTGCACTCAAACTTTGCTCCGGCAAGCTCAAACACAGATCTCATATCCTCAGCAAGATCAAACTTCTCACTATCAATAGAACTTCTCATAAGAGAGTGAACAAGTATAGTGTTCTTTTCTTGCTTTACGATTGCCATGTTATTGGATGTCTCAACAAAATTAGGGACAGTGTCACACATTCTGTAAACTCCATTAGGACAAGAATATATAGCTCTTACAACATTAAGAGCAATATCCCTCTTTATTGCAGGTCTCTTCTCCTTTACATTAACTGTAGAAATCTTAAGGTCCTTATCTGTGTACTGATATTCAACCTTTGTCTCTTTGAATACTTTGTTCACATGAGCGGCAGCCTTTCTTGCAAATTTTGCAGGAATAGCAACCACCGCATAAGCATCTCTTGGAATAGCATTTCTTATGCTTCCGCCTTCAATTTCTACAAGGCGAACTCCCATATCTTTCAAAAGAGGAAGAAGAACTCTTGCAAGAATCTTATTGGCATTAGCTCTGTAAAGAATGATATCCATTCCTGAGTGTCCGCCAATTAATCCGCTTACAACAATTTTCTTGTAAGCATAACCGGCAGGAACTTTTTCTGTCGTGAACTTAAAGGTAGCAGTACCGTCTAGTCCGCCGGCACACCCTACATAAAGTTCACCTTCTGTTTCTGAATCAAGATTAATAAGGATATCACCTTTAAGAAGTCCGGACTTCAAAGCTCTTGCACCTGTCATTCCCGTCTCCTCGTCCACTGTGAACAAAGCCTCTAGAGGGCCGTGTTTCAATGTCTTAGAAGCAAGAACTGCAAGCGCTGAAGCAACGCCTAGTCCGTCATCTGCTCCAAGAGTTGTACCTGTTGCATAAAGAAGGTCTCCTACAACTCTAGTCTTAATTGGATCAGTTTCAAAATTATGTTTAACATCTGGATTCTTTTGAGGAACCATATCCAAGTGTGCCTGCATAATAAGACCGGCTCTATTCTCCATACCTTTTGTTGCCGGCTTGCGGATAATAACATTTCCGATTTTGTCCTTGAACGTTTCCAGTCCAAGTTTCTTTCCATAATTGTATGCAAACTCAACAGCCTTGCTCTCTTTTTTAGAAGGGCGAGGTACTTGGTTTAGTTCATGAAATATTGACCAAACTTCTTTTGGCTCTAAATCTAGTATCGTTTTCATAATGAATAAGTCTTTATTATTTGATTATAATTTTCTTTTTCCCGACAGGTTATTTTCCGGTTGCAACTTCCAGTGGGAAGTACAAAATTTTCCCAAACTGGTAAACCGGAATTCTGCGCTGCGCCAGAACTTTCTGTCCGTCAATTAGTTTTGCCATAACTATAACCGGAGTTCTATACGCAACTTTGCCCTTTGATGCAGCAGCGGCTTCATTCAAATCATCCGCTTCTATCTTCTGATCCAAAACAGAAAGCTCCAAATAAACAGGACGGCCGCTCATGTTATCAGCCGGAAGAAGACCTTGGGCATCTGATATTCTAAATGCAACGTAAGTTTGTTTTGCATTCTTTGCTTTTGGCACAACGTCAAAACTTGCGCTTTGAATATTTTCAACTTCACGGCCCGTGAACAGAGATGTATAATCCTTCTCCAATTTGTTTATCTCTTTTAGCGCGTCTCCAAGAGCCGCACCGCTGTAATTTGCGTCAGTCTCTCCTGTAAGGATATCTACTCTCTTCTGCCTTAGCTTGAATATCAGTTCCGCAGTTTCAGCCGCCTTTTGTTCTGAAGTCTTCTCAACTATCTGAGTCTGAGGAACTGCCACCTTTACAATTTCTCCGTCCGCATTCTTCACGCTCTTGTAAAGTTTTGCAGTATCTCTCTGCAAATTGGAAACTGCCTGTATGTTATCTGACCAGGAAGAAGGAATCTCTGAAGGAAAAGTGAAAGGCATGGAACCTGATGAAAAATATCCGGGAGCAACTATCAAACCTTGAGAACAAAATGTTAAGAAATTTGCTCCGGCAGTTTTAGAATTGCCAATATTTACCGCGACACTTGCAGAAGGATCAGCCTCAACGCTCGGAGAAATTTCCACTTTTACAATTGAAAAATTTTCAGAATTATTTTTGCTTGCATCAATCCCCAAATATTTTTTTGAATAAGATGCAAATGGTCCCGCTGCAAAAGAAATGTGGGATGCTGTAACTGAAATATTGATGGATGTTTCTGGAAGAGAGTAAATTACCGCACCCTGTGGTACAGGATCTCCGTCCCTTAGGACTTGTGCTTGCGCGGTTGTAAAAAATGAAAAGGCTGCAAAAAGCAAAACCAGTTTTTTTATATTCCGCAACTTCTTATCTACAATTTCTCTCTTCAAAATTGTGACTGATTAATTACGATACAATTATAATAATTATTTTTTTAAGTTGTATAACTATTTCAGATTTAATTTACTTGCTTCACAAGTAGAGATAGTTTTTTTCCAGCGCCGATGACTCCATAACCAGATGACTTTATTTTTGCGAATATCACCCTCCAAAAGTTCCGCATATTTTTTTGTGATGAAACCAGATTCTTCTTTTGAACCATCCTCTGTAATTTTTGTAAATCTTATAGAATATTTCCCGCGTGAAACTCTGTCCATACCCAAATACACAACAGCCATCCCCATTTTAACAGCCACAAACTCAGGACCTTGCAGCATCTCGGTTGGTTGGTTCAAAAAATTAACAACCAGATTATTATCTCCAAGAGCATTCTGATCCGCTATCATTATGAATGTGGCTTTTTCTTCTCTGTCTCTTAAAATTTTTCTTATCACCTGATGTGATTCTATCATCTCTCCTTTTGTATGGAACTTACCATACTCATGCATTCTGATTTTGCGGAAAACAATATCTGAAATTTTGCTCTTTGCTTTTTTGTAAACCATGTACATTGGATAAGAAGAAAAACTGTCGGGAGTTCTGTGAGAATTAAGACCGCACATTCCGCTGACAAGTTCCCAGTTTCCAAGATGTCCCATTACAATTAGAACTTTATTGTTTCTTGCTAATAGAGAATCTACAACCTCCGCATTTTCCGCCGATGAAACTCTGCAAACTGCTGCATTCGAATGAGCTAAATCCCAGATAGTTTCAAAAAGCACATCGCTCATAAAACGATAATATCTATGTACAATCCTGCGAATTTCTTTATACTTGAGTTCTGGAAAACTGCGCGCAATATTTACGGTAATGGTATTGAATCTGTAGCGCACAATGTGCTCAAGGACAAATGATGCAATGTCTGAGAAAAAATAGTGGACTCTTAGTGGAAGAAGAGATACCAGATATAACAGAATGTATCTTATTTCTGCAAGAAACTTTGCCATGCTAACTTTTAAGATCCTTATTGCAACAAATATAACACATTATTTTGTAAATGATTAATGGCTCTGCCGATATTTTAATATCTTTGTGTAGCAAAAACTAAAAACGATAATATATGTTTAAAAATCATCCAAAGGGTCTTTTGGCAGCTGCGCTAAGCAACATGGGAGAACGCTTCGGCTATTATATCATGAACGCAGTGCTAACACTGTTCTTATGTTCAAAATTCGGATTGAGCGATGAGAACGGCGGACTCATCTACTCAATTTTCTATGCCGGCATTTACGTTATGTCGCTTGTCGGAGGTCTTATTGCAGACCATAAACAAAACTACAAGGGAACTATTATGACCGGTCTTGTTATAATGGCATCCGGATATGTTCTTCTGTCTGTGCCAATTATGGCAACTCCAACCAATACCGCCATTCTTTTGGCCGGCACATGCTTTGCCCTATTTTTGATTGCTTTTGGCAACGGACTTTTCAAAGGAAATTTGCAGGCAATCGTAGGTCAGATGTATGATAACTTTGAAGCAGAGGCCGCAAAAAAAGGTCCTGAAGCTTTGAAAAAAGCAAAAGCTCAGAGAGACCCGGGATTCCAAATTTTCTATGTATTCATTAACATTGGCGGACTTGTAGCTCCTTTCATTGCTCCGCTTCTTAGAAGCTGGTGGTTAAAAGTAAACGGTCTTGTTTACAACTCTCAGCTTCCCGCACTTTGCCACCAATATATTAATGAGGGGGCAAAAATGGCAGGAGAAAAAATGGATAATCTTAATCAGCTGATAAACACTGTAAATGTTGGAGGTGCTGCAACTGACAATCTTTCAGCTTTTTGTACGCATTACCTAGATGTATTCAACACAGGAGTTCACTACTCTTTTATTGCATCCGTTGTTGCAATGATGATTTCACTGGTAATATTTATTGCCACAAAGAAAACATTCCCTAACCCTTCTAAAAAAGAGGCCAAGGTTACCACAACATATTCTGCAGAAGAAAAGGCTGCAATGGCAAAAGAAATCAAACAAAGAATGTATGCTTTGTTTGCAGTTCTTGGAATTGTAATTTTCTTCTGGTTCTCTTTCCATCAGAACGGTGCATCTCTGTCTTTGTTTGCAAGAGACTTTGTTAATACAAGTACCATTGCTCCGGAAATCTGGCAGGCTGTAAATCCATTCTTTGTAATTGCTCTTACACCTCTTATCATGTTGTTATTCGGACACTTGGCAAAGAAAAACAAGAGCATATCCACCCCAAGAAAAATTGCAATTGGAATGGGAATCGCCGGCATGGCATATCTATTCTTGTCTATTGTTTCTTTCAGTCACGGTTATCCGTCAGCAACAGCTTTCAGAGATATGGGAGTTGCAGCACAAGAGTCAATGAAGGCTGGTCCTTGGGTTTTGATTGTCACATACTTCTTCTTAACCGTAGCTGAGTTATTCATATCACCTCTCGGACTAAGCTTTGTCTCTAAAGTTGCTCCTAAAAATCTTCAGGGTATTTGCCAGGGACTTTGGCTGGGCGCAACCGCAGTTGGAAACTTGTTCTTGTGGATTGGACCAAAGATGTATAACCATCTTGGACTTGGCTACTGCTGGGGCGTATTCCTAATACTATGCTTGCTTTCTATGAGTGTAATGTTTGGAATGGTCAAATGGTTGGAGAGAACCACCGGAGACTCAAAGTAACAGAAGCGGCATAAATGAAAAAAGTTGCCGTAGTAATATTAAATTGGAACGGCAAGTCCTTCTTACAGAAGTACTTGCCGCCCCTTTTATTGAGCGTAAAGGGGCATCTTGCAAATGCCAGCAACGCAAATGCAAATGCTGAAAATTCCGGCAAGGCAAATTCTCCTGCTGACTCTTATGTTGTTTCTGTGATTGTTGCAGACAACGGCTCAACAGATGGGTCTGAGGAATTTGTCCGTACTGTTAGCGGTGTAGGATATATTCCGCTTGGCAAAAACTGGGGATTCCCGGGCGGCTATAACAGAGCTTTTAAACAAATTTACGCAGATTACTACGTCCTTTTAAATTCAGATATTTTAACTCCCGACGGCTGGCTTGATCCGTTGTTTAATTTTATGGAAGCACATAAAGAAGCGGGAGTCTGCCAGCCAAAAATGCTATCGCTCACAAGACACCTAGAGATAGTTGGCAAATCTGTCGGGAGCAAAAAAGATAATTTATCAGAGGCAGAAATAAACAGCCTGCCAAATATTGAAAAGCATAATCCAATAGAGGAGAAGAAAGAAATCTTTGAGTATGCGGGGGCAGCCGGAGGATTCATTGACAGATGGGGATTTCCTTTCTGCCGCGGAAGGATTCTTTCTTGCGTAGAAGAGGATGACGGGCAATACAATGATCCACGCAAAATCTTCTGGGCATCAGGAGCTTGCATGATGGTACGCAGCACGCTTTATCACAGGCTCGGAGGGCTGGACGAGAGTTTTTTTGCACACATGGAGGAGATAGATTTTTGTTGGAGGGCAGCACTGATGGGAAGTCAAATTTGGGCAGTACCGGAGAGTTATGTGTATCACTTGGGAGGCGGCACTCTGCCCAATAATTCTCCGCGCAAATTGTATCTAAACTATCGCAACAATTTGCTGATGTTGCGGAAAAATTTACCACAGCCAAGAGGCGGAATAAAATTATTCGGGCGCACTTTTAAATTATTCAGCATACGCGGCTCCAGATTATTCATACGCAAACTTTTGGACGGACTTTCTGCAATTGCATACATCTTTCAGGGGAAATTTTCTTATTGCAGCGCGGTATGGAAAGCGCACAGAGATTACGGGAAAATGAAACATGCGCTTAAACCGTCACCTCGTTTGGACGGACTTTGCGGTCCAACAGGAAAATCCTGTCGTTCAATTTATTGTGTAAACGGAATATATCCACACAGTATCATCCGCAAATTTTTCTCTGGCCGCAAAAAGTATTCAGATTTAAGATTCTAGGACAGGCCCGATTCTTCCTCTGGTTATTCAAGGTTCTTTTTTCCATGCTTGGAAATTTAACAATATCCGCGCGCCACGTGGCGCGCTGCCTCCTCATGGCGGTAGCCACGTGAACCACAAGGCATTACGCTGCTTTGTGGCGGAATGCTCTGCATGCGAGCACAGCAAGCATGCAGTTTTTTATCGCGTTGCTCAGCATGTGATCTCAGCGCTTTGCTCTGCATGTGATCTCAGCGCATTGCTCTGCATGTGATCTCAGCGCTTTGCTCTGCATGCTCATTTAGCGCACATGCAAGCCCTCTTTGTAACTATCTGATCTGGGGTACCCTGTGGCTGCATTGCATGCCAGATAGTTGCAAAACATCCCTTCAAAAAAAATTGATATCTTTTGTAACATACAGAATATCAGGTTACACCACGGGTACCCCCTCCGTATAATCCTAATATTTATCGTTCCCCTTTCCGTCATTTTTATTAAATTGCGCTCAATATTAAGATATAAAATTCTAAGGCCTCTCAAGATTATCAAACAATGGGACACACAAAAATCACAAAAATTGCTGCGCGCTTTGACCACATGAATATAGACGTCTCAAATTTGGAACGCAGCATTGAATTTTACGATAAAGCTCTAGGTCTTAAGGAAATTGGGCATCGTATTGAAGCTCCCGACGGTTCATTCATCATTGTATATCTTGGCGAACAAAAAGAAGAAAATGTAGTTGAGTGTAAGATTGAGAATGGAGATGGAAGTGAGATTGAGAATGGAGATGGAAATGTAGGTGAGATTGAGAATGGAGATGGAAATGGAAATGTAGGTGAGATTGAGAAGGAAAATAGTGGGAGGAAGAGAGAAAACGTATACAGCAGTTTCAGGCTGGAACTCACATGGTTACGTACACATGCAAATAAGCCTTATGAACTTGGGGAAAACGAAACTCACCTTTGTGTTCGCGTACCCGGAGATTATGATAAGACACGTGAATATCACCGCGCAATGGGTTGTATCTGCTATGAGAATGAATCCATGGGATTGTATTTTATACATGATCCGGATGATTACTGGATTGAGGTGCTCCCGCTGAAATAACAAATCTCTTGTACTCTTTAAAAAATTCACTTTTCCAACCAGAATTTTACTATTTGGCTTGGAATTGACGGTTTTGCATGATTACACCGTCTTATCATGATAACTATTTCTGCTGTTTTTCTTGGATTTGACAATTGTGCATGATTGCACTGCACTATCATGATAATTTTTTTCTGCAGTTATACTTGGAATTGACGGTTTTGCATGATTACACCATCTTATCATGATAACTATTTCTGCTGTTTTCCTTGCATTTGACGATTGTGCATGATTGCACTGCCCTATCATGATAATTTTTTCTGCTGTTTTTCTTGGATTTGACGATTGTGCATGATTGCACTGCTCTATCATGATAATTTTTTTCCGCTGTTTTTCTTGGATTTGGCGATTGTGCATGATTGCACTGCCATATCATGATAATTTTTTCTGCTGTTTTTCTTGGATTTGACGATTGTGCATTTTTAACTATTTGTTATTTGTTCAAATATTTAGCAAACAGAAGATCTTTATACGATTATGCCTGATATTTAAGATATTAAGATATATATTGCAAATAAGATTTATGGAAATAAGGCATGGAGAGAAGAGCAATAATAGACTGTCGGGAGAAAAAAAGACATGGTGCATCACAAAATAAATATGCTAAGAACGCAGCCACCACAGAGCGAGATGAAAAAGTTTATCATGTGATGCTTAGAGGGATAGATGGAAAACCGCTGTTTTTAAAAGATGGAGATTATAGAAAATTTTTATTCCTGCTTAACAAGAGATTGACAGAATTTAAAGCATCGCTATATGGATTTGTGCTGATGACCAATCACGTGCATTTGCAGATTAAGAGCAATAATATTAAATCATTAGTTAATGAATTATCAAGCGGATACACAGGATTTTACGTTAATACATACAAGGTGTATACTGCTCTTTTTGAAGCGCCAAAAATAGTTGAGAAGATATCTGATGAATTTCAAGCAGAGAATCTTTGGTACATTTTAAATAATCCTGTGAAAGAGGGATTGAGTAAAACTCCAGGTGGTTATAAGTATAGTTCATACATGTTTTATACTAAGCGTAAAACAAAAATATCAGATCTTATCAATGTAGATTGTAGCTTTATTAAATATTACTATAAATCTATAAATGAGTTAAATGCAGACTTGAGAGAAGATTTGAGAGGTAGCAAATCAAAAAAGAAGTTTAGGAAATCTTATGGCCTAAAATATAATGGATGGAATAAGTGGAGTGGAGACAGTAATAAGAAACAGGTGTGAAGGTGAAGGTGAAGGTGAAGGGGATGGTGAAGGGGATGGTGAAGGGGCGGTATTGCGACAGGGGGTACTCACTGTACACACTGATATTCTACGTGTTACAAAAGATCTCAATTTTTTTTGAAGGGATGTTTTGCAACTATCTGGCATGCAATGCAGCCACAGGGTACCCCAGATCTGATAGTTACAAAGAGGGCTTGCATGTGCGCTAAATGAGCATGCAAAGCAAAGCGCTGAGATCACATGCTGGGCAAAGCGATAAAAAACTGCATGCTTGCTGCGCTCGCATGCAGAGCATTCCGCCACAAAGCGGCGTAATGCATTGTGGTTCACGTGGCTACCGCCACGAGGATGCTGTGCGCCACGTGGCGCGCAGGCAATAAAAAAGAGAGAAGCAGAATTGCTTCTCTCTTTTTTATTGCATTGAAAATTTTTCCAATTATTATTTTTCCATCAGAAATCTTCCATCAGAAATCTTCCATCGGAAATCTTCCATCGGAAGTTTTCTAGTGCCCCTACTCATCCACGGTCCAGGTGAAGACACGCAATCCAAGCGCAGGAAATTGTGAATCTAAGTCCAAAAGACGTTTCTTTAAATCTGTTACGTCTGCATCTGGGGCAAAGATTAAAATTGAAGAGTTCATGGTTGGCCACGCGTGGCTTCCGTAGTGCGGTTCTCCATTTACGCTGCCGCGTCCGCGAACTTGTTCCCAGTTTGTAAATCCTTTAATATTAGTCTTTTCTAATAGTGCAAGGATTGCATCATAGTGGGCCTCATTAAATGTTGTGAATATTGCTTTCATGTAATTGTCAATTTTTATAGATTTTTCAAAATCTTATTCCAAAATCTTATTCCAAAATCTTATTCCAAAATCTTATTCCAAAATCTTCATTAGGCGTTGGTTTCCGGAATGGCAGCGGCGGCAGCTTGTAATTCTTTATGTTTTTTCAGTTCGCTTCTTCTGCGGCCGCGTACTCCATTGCCGGCAAAGATTGCGTAAACTGTCGGGACCAAAACCAAAGTAATTACTGTAGAAACGCTTAAGCCCCAAGCTACTGTAAGTCCCATGCCCCTCCACATTTCTGAACCTTCTCCGGTTCCAACTGCAAGAGGAATCATACCAAGCACTGTTGTTAATGTAGTCATAAGAACGGGTCTTAGTCTGGAGTGGCCTGCAGTTACAACTGCCTGAGTGATACCCATTCCGCGCTCTCTCTGCAAGTTGGTGTAATCCACTAGCACAATACCGTTTTTAACAACAATACCAATTAACATGATGACTCCAATCATGGCCATGACACTCATTGGCGTTCCGCTGATGGCGAGTCCGATGACTACTCCAACAAACGCAAACGGTACTGCCATCATTATAACAAACGGATACGTAAGAGATTCAAACTGCGCAGCCATCACAATGAATACCAGCAAAACAATCAAAATCATCAAGGTGAACAAATCCGAGTACATATCTTTCTGGTCCTCATAAGTTCCTCCAACTTGCCAAGATATTCCGGCAGGAAAATGGACATTGTTAAGTTTCTGCTGAATGCCGTTTAGCAAATCACTGGATGCCATTCCTTTTGGAAGAGCGGCAGTTACGGAGATATACCTTTGTCTGTCTTTTCTCTCAATGGTAGGAGGCGTCATTGACTCTTCAACCTTGCCCAACTCTCTGATTTTTATTCCCTTGCCTTGAGAGTTATATACTGTGATATTTTCAATATCCTCTACAGATTGTCTGTATTCAGGAGCGTATCTGACTTTGATATCATACTCATCTCCCTCCTCTCTAAATTCAGAAGCCGTAGCTCCGTTGATTCTGTTTCTTAAGTATTGTGAAACAGTGGCAGTATTTAGTCCGTTGATTGCAACTTTCTCTCTATCAAGATTTACTCTGTATTCAGGAGTGTACGCATCTCTGCTGACCAAAACCTGCTGAACGCCCTTGAATGATTTGAACTGCTTTACAACTTCTTGCGCAGCGGCATCAGTGGCATTAAAATCATAGCCGTAAATATCAATCTCAACTCCTTGCTGCCCGCCCATGCCTCCTTGCTGTCCGCCGGCAATTACCTGTGATTTACGTATTTGCGGATACTTGGCAAGCTCATTTCTTAAAACATCAGATAACTCCGTCAATCCTCTCTTTCTCTTCTCCACGCTGCAAAGACGGATATTAAAGTTTATAATATTAGTACCGTTGCTCTGCAAAGAAGCAAACAAGTTGTCGCTATCCGCCGTACCTTCAGATACTGAATTCACCTCAATTTCAGGCTCCAGCTTCATGAATCTTTGCTGAAGCATAAGAGCGAAATCTCTTGTAATTTCTTGTCTAGTCCCGACAGGCAATTCTACTTTTACGGAAATTCTTGCATTGTCCTGCTGAGGGAAAAATTCACTCTTAATAAACGGACCGCAGATAGCAAGCACGCCTAAAAAAATTCCTGTCGCGATGAAAACAACCTGCTTTCTGTGATGAACAGCCCAATCCAGCAGCTTTGCATATCCTCTATTTAAAGCATTGAGTCCCTTGTCAATAGGAGTGAACAACGCCTCATGCAATTTAGTCTTCTTGTTTTTAAGCCTTAACATTTGAGAGCACATCATTGGAGTAAGTGCAAGTGCGCAAACCAATGATACTACCATAATAATGCTGACCATCCAGCCAAGCTGCCTGAACATAATTCCGCTCAATCCGCTAATCATGGTCAAAGGCAAGAACACAGCAAGCACCGTAAGCGTAGAAGCAACAACTGAAAGCGCAACCTCATTTGTAGCATATACGGCCGCCTGCTTTGGAGAACTTCCCCGTTCTATATGGGTGGTCACGTTCTCCAACACCACTATGGCATCATCCACCACCATTCCAATTGCAATGGACAGTGAGCTCATTGAGATGATATTCAATGTATTACCCGTGGCGAGCAAATAAGCCATAGAGGCCAGCAAAGAGATAGGTATTGTGGTTATAATAATCAATGTAGCCCTCCATCTTCCCAAGAAGACAAAGACAACAAGCATAACCAAAGCAAGAGTAATGAAAATAGTCTCTTTCAAACTCCCGATAGTTCTTACAATATTATCTGACGTGTTTACAATTTCACCTATCTTGACATCAGAAGGCAGGGTGTTCTCTATCTGAGGAAGCATCTTCTCTACCTGCCTTGCAATTTCCACAGAGTTAGCACCGGTTTGCTTTTGGATTACAATCATTCCACCCTTCTTCCCGCTGATATAACTCTCTTGAGAGCGCTCCTCCATTCCGTCCACAACCTTTGCAACATCCCTTAAATAAACGGTTCTGCCGCCATAACTGCCAACAACAATATTCTCCATCTCTTGTGCTGAGCCAAACTCCTTCTGCACTCTTAAAGAATAGTTGTTTGAGCCAATATCAATGGAACCTGCCGGCATATTTAGGTTCTCAGTACCTATAATGCTCGCGATAGACTCTATTGGAATATTGTAAGCATCAAGCTTGTAAGGATCACAATAAACTTTTATCTCTCTCTTTGGAACGCCCATGATTGAAACGGAGCCTACGCCGGGTGTTCTGGCAAGCGTATTTACAACCTTGTCATCCAACAATTTATACAATCCAGGCATGCTCTCTTTAGCAGTGACTGAAAGAACAATAATAGGAATATCATCAGATGAAAATTTAAAAATCACGGGATTTCCTGCAGCATCCGGCAGGGATGATTTTACTATCTCCAGTTTATCTCTGATATCATTGGTTGCAACATCAATATCTCTGCCGTATTTAAACTCACATGTTACAACAGAGATGTTCTCTCTGGACTGAGAGGTCATATGCTTAAGGTAACTTACGCTATTAAGAGTATTCTCAATTGGCTTGGTTACATTACTTTCTATATCTGAGGCACTTGCACCAGCATAAGAGGTCATTACCATAATGGAATTGCTCTCTATGTGCGGATACAAATCTATGGGCAGCTTTGTAAAAGCAAAGATTCCCAAGATTGCTATGGCCACAAATATCAGCGCGGTAGAAATTGGATTCTTAACCGCTGATGAATATAAACTCATATTAAATAATTATTTTCATTAAACTTAAAATGCCGTCATCATTGCCGCGGCTTGCAACACTCAACTCTACTCTTCAAATTTGTCGGGAGTAAAGGCAGCAGGCTCTCCCTCCTTTGCGTTTACCTTCTCTCCGTTATTTACAACACTCTGTCCCTCAACTATTACCTCATCTCCCTCACTAAGTCCGCTCTTAACTTCATACAATTTTCCAAATTGTCTTCCAAGTTCAACTTTCTTGTAAACAACCTTACCGTCAACAACCGTATAAACATAACGGTCACCGCTTCCTACTTGCTTAACAACTGAGACATCCGGAACCACAACGCGATGCTCCTTTCCATAATTGAACGTAACCCTTGCAAACATTCCGGGGCGTACTCTCTCATTCTGATTCTCTATAGTAACCTCTACCGGGAATGTTCTGCTTGTTGCATCAACAGAAGGATACACCAAATGCACCTTTCCTTTAAACACCTCATCACCAAATACATCTAGCTGCACATTTACATTCATGCCCTTCTTGATACTGTTAAATAATTCCTCAGAAACATTAACCTTAATTTTCACAGGACGAATCTGATCAACTGTAAACAAAGGTTGACCTCCAAGATTAAACATATCTCCCTGGTCATAATTTCTTGCAACAACAACACCAGATATTGGACTAATCAAATATGTATTCTCCGCTAAATTCTGATAAGTGGACAAAGAAACATCATAAGCCATCTTGCGCGCATCATAATCTGATTTTGAGGTACCTCCAACTTCATACAGTTGCTTTGAACGCTCAAACTCCTGCTTATTATTTTGCATCTGAAGTTTTGCCTGTGTAAGAGAAGAGGCATCCATAATAGCCAGCCTTTGTCCGCGAGAAACGTGGTCTCCAACCTCAACAAAAATTCTTTGAATTCTGGATCCCATCTTTGGAGAGATATTATTTGTATTGTAACCCTCTACCGTACCGGTAAAAGTCTCTATTTGGTCAACATCCTGAGCGGAAATCTTTGTAACGGTAACATCCTGTACTTTAAGAGAATCCGCTTGTGCAGCAGCCTTGTCCTTCTTGCTCTGCCCGCAAGAAGAAGCTCCCGTTATTACAGCCCCAAACACTGCAACGGCAGCAAGAAATTTCATGTAATCTTTTGTATGCATATTATTATATTTTTTATTTTTTCTTCTTTTATCCCGACAGTTATTTTTCCATTGCGCCGCTCTCAGTCTCAGTCTGTTTGTTGACACTATTTGCAGGCAATTTTTTAATCAGCTCTCTTTTCTGAGGATTATACTCTGTCTCATCATTTACATTAACACCCAGCACCTTATCAAGAGAAGACTTTGCTACAAGGTAAGTGTATATAGATTGGTTCAAATTTAACTTGGCCTGAAGAAGGGCAAGTTGGGCATCGTTCATTTCAAGCAAAGTGCCGCTTCCAATCTCATATCTCTTCTGCGCAATTTCATATCCCGTCTTTGCGCCCTCAATAGAGGCTTGAGCCGCATTGTATTGTTTAACAGCAGTTTCCAAAGAACTAAGTCCTTGCTTTACCGCAACAACCAAATTTCTTCTTGCATTTTCCCTCTGCAAATCAAGTTCTTCCTGCTGAACTTTTGTCTGCTTCAAATTATACCATCTTTGACCGCCGCTAAAAATAGGAACTGTTAAAGACAACCCGCCAACAGAATATGGATTCCAGTTATAATCCTTGAATTTAAAATCTTCAGCCATTGCAATCCATGAATAAGAAAGAGAGGCATTCAACGTTGGATAATACTGAGCAAGTTGCATCTTATATGTCCTGCTCAATATATCGCTCTGTATATCAAGCTGTTTTAAAGAAGAGTTTCTCTCCAGCATTGTTGTGTCCGCCGCAATTGAGACATCCTTTAACTCTCCCCTAAAATCTGACAGTTTCCCAATGCACTTAATCTCCGTGTTTAAATCTATCCCAATAAGAGCCTTCAATTTCCACTTAGCCAGAACCATACTATTCTGCGCATCATACATGCTTGGTTCAGCATTTTGCATTGTAACCTCGGCACGTATCATATCGTATTTTGCACTTCTGCCGCTCTCATATTTTGCCTTTGCGTCTTTATAACTATGAACGGCATTATTATAATTTTCCCTATAAACATCATAAGAATCAGAGGCCAGCAAACAAGTATAGAAAGCTTGTTGTACCTGATCTATAAGGTCTTGCCTGGATGAACGCGCCTGCTCAACGGCAAGGTCAACATTCTTACCGGAAATTTCCAAACTCTTCCAAAGCGGGAAATTAATAAGAGGCATGCTGGCGGAAAATCCCATATTGTAAACGTTAGCGGTACCAACGGCAAAAGACCTTGTCACCGTATCCATCTTCATGTACATCACCTGCTTTTTAATAGTACGCTGATAAGCCCCGCTAAAATTAATCTGGGGGAATAAAGAGGAGTAGCTGCCGTTCTTTGCATAACCGGTTTTCTGAACCTCCTTATCTGCAATCTTAACTGTAAGACTTTGGCTTTTTGCTATTTGCAAAGCCTCATTCAATGTCAGCGCAAGCGTGTCATTTGCTGCCGCCTGCCCATTTGTTGCAACTTGTGCATTCACAGTTTGGGCAGAAGTCCCACAAGGCAGAACAATTGCCGCACTCATTATTGCAATAAATTTCAAAAATCTCTTCTTCATATAATATCTGCTTTTTTCAATCAAACTTATTTGCCACCAGGCTTTGTTTACTATTCTAATCTTGTTCCTTTAAATTAAATGTTACTATCACAATAGAAATATTACTTAATTAAAATTTGCTCTTAATTCATCTATTACCTTTCTTCCCTTATCTGTGCAAATGCCTCTTAATACTGTTGTGATAAAGTCAAAACAAATTTTCTCCGGAGTCCCGGTCATCTTATGCTCCGCCTTTGCCCCAAGAAGTTGCTGACGGAACAAAGAGACCAGTACATCAAAGTTCTGATCCTTCTCTATCATCCCCTCCTCCACACCTCTTTTAATTATCCGCATTCCTCTCTTATCCAATTCCTCCTTTGTGTTTGAAAACAACTTTTCCAGATCAGCATTACAATATGCATCCTTCTTAAAGTTCTCACCTGAAACATGAAAAAACTTAAAACCCTCCAAAGCTCCAAACACTATGACCTCTAAGGAATTATCCATAGAGACGCTAATATAATCCAGCCTCTTTTTTAACCCATCTAGTTTGAAATTGCAGCTTTGCAAAACCAAATCCTCTTTGTTGGAAAAATAATCGTATAGTGTTTTTTTAGATATTTTAAGAGTCCTTACAATGTCATCCATGCTCACGCCCTTGATGCCGCGCTTTGCAAACACATCAAAAGCTGTCTCCATTATTTGCTCTTTTCTAATCATATTCTAAACCCCACCGTTTCTTGCCAATTGTGAAACGGACTTTGGGAACGCAAAGATGATACCATTAGAGAAAACTTATACTGCCCGATTTTGTACATTTTTGTTCCAAAACTATAATGCATCACAAAAAAAGTGCTTTTAAAAAACAATTTTTTAATACTTTTGTTCCAAAATTAAATATGGATTTTTATGGATGTTAAACAACTTGCAGCAACGGCAACAAACACCCCGGGAGAAAACGCCACAAGGGTGGAGATGCATCTGGATAATTTTGCCGCAGAGTCCGGCGGATTTTGTTATAAAAATCAGCTACTAATTATGGGGGGCAATCAGTTTAATGAAAAAAAGCTTAAGGATGTAATGAAAAAATTTCCCCCTGTAAAATTAAACGTCATGAGCTTTATCTTGGTACTGGAGGGGGAAATGAAAATTACCTTAGACTACATAGACCACTCATTTAAAAAAAACACTCTAATAGTTATATCACCGTTTAACACAATAACCAGTTATGCTATCTCTCCAAATTGCAGATACTACGTTATAATGGTGACAAGAGATTTTGCACAAGACACAATGATGGAACGTCGCCCCATTCCAATGGGACACTTTATGAACCTTGGCAATAAAACAGGTTTTCAGCTGAATGACAAGGAGATGGAGGTAATAAAAAGGTGCACGGAAAACATTTATAATTTTATACAGCAAAAAGAGAATATATTTCTGGGGGAAATTCTTCACTCCGCTTTTTACATTTTTTCCATGCAAGTAGCCAATTATTTCTCTAGCATCAATAACACGCAAAACTTGCAAACCGATAGCCGCAAAGATGAGCTTATAAGAAAGTTTTTGGGATTGATTGTAAAGTACGGAGAAGCAGAGCATTATCCAGAGTTCTATGCAGACAAGTTGTGTATCACGGTACAATACTTATCTCTAATACTAAAAGAACAAACGGATAATACGGCAAAACACTGGATTGCAAACAATCTGATTGTCAGGGCAAAAACAATGCTGCGCATGCCGGGCGCATCCATCCCGCAGATAGCGGAAAAACTGCATTTTGCAGACCAGTCATCTTTTGGAAAATTCTTTAAGAAACATGTTGGCATGTCCCCAAAGAAGTACATGCAAGAGAATTAAAAAAGAAAAAGGCAAGCTTAATAGCTTGCCTTTATTTATAGCAAATCAAACAGTTTCTCCAGTTTTATTCCATGAGAACCTTTTATTAGGACGGTGCATCCTTTTATCGGCTGTTTTTTAAGCTGCTCCGCATATTCTGCAGAAGTCTTATAAAGTTCTACAACAGTTTTCCCGGCTGAAGATTTTGTCCCCGCATTCTTTGAACCAATACCGCTGACATTTTTTATGCAGTCCGCTCTTTTTTCATAAAGCTGCTTGTAGGCTTTGCCAAATTCATCGCCTATAAAAATTACTTTTTTAGGTCTCATATTTAACGCCTGCTCCACAACAGTTTTATGCTCCTTTACAGAATCTACTCCCAGCTCCAGCATATCTCCCAGCAAAAGAACTTTGTTCTTAAATTCAAGATTATCAAAGTTTTTCAAAGACAGTTGCATGCTTGTAGGATTTGCATTATATGTATCCTTTATTAAAGTATTCTGCTTTGTCTTTGTCATCTGAGAACGATTGTTGGATGGTATATAGCTCCCGATAGCTTTGACGGCAGCGGAAGTTGGCACTGCAAAATAAGTAGCAACACAGAGTGCGGCAAGAACATTATCACTATTGTAATCTCCTATAAGGTGAGTAATTATCTTTATCATCTTTCCATTCTTGGAAGAACCTGACAAATCAGGCATTTCCATTTTTAAGAACGGATCATCCTCTTTGTTCTTAAGAATTTTTGCGCAATTACTCTTAAGCCCGTAAGGAACAATTTGCATGTTTGGACGCTGTTCCGCCATCTCCTTAAGAATTGGATTATCCACATTCACAAAGGCTATCTTCTTATATTCCTGCAGGTTATCATAAAGTTCTCCCTTAGCTTTTTTAACTCCTTCAAATGAGCCAAACCCAAGAAGATGCGCTTTGCCAACGCTGGTGATAAGGCCAAATGTGGGGCACACAACATTAACTAAAGTCCCAATGTCATGAGGATGATTTGCACCCATCTCCACAACGGCAACTTGGGTATCCTTATTGATTTTAAGCAAAGTAACCGGAACGCCAATATCATTATTATAATTCCCCATTGTAGATACAACCTTATATCTAGTTGCAAGAGTGGCTGTTATAAGCTCCTTTGTTGTTGTCTTTCCATTGGTTCCCGTTAGCCCTATTACCGGTATTTTAAACTGAAGGCGATGGTGTCTTGCAAGCAATTGCAAAGTGCGCAACACATCATCAACTAAAATAACTTTCTTAGGATACTTCTTCTTTGCCTCTTTAACTAGCTGCTCATCATCTGCCACAGCGTATGCGGCACCTCCATCCAATGCCTTGAGTACAAACTCATTTCCGTTAAAAAGTTCTCCCTTTAAAGCAAAGAACATGCATCCTTTTGTAATTTGCCTTGTATCTGTACAAAGACCCGTTGTCTTCTTGTACAAGACATACAATTTGAAGATATCGGGTTTTCCCTGCCCGTTAGAAATTTTTGCAACAGAAACAGTTGTGGCCTTTGCCCCAAGACCGGTTGAACCAAATCCTCCCTCTCCCCTGAGCGTCTCTGTAAGATGGTCAACCACACTCCATTGTATCTGCTGATATTTTGCAATAACCATTTGCGCAATTCTCTCTCCCGGTTTTACCGTAAACGTCTCTTTAGACAAATTTATCAGTATAACTTTTATCTCACCGCGATAATCTGCATCAATTGTTCCGGGAGCATTTGCTACCGTAATACCGTTTTTGGCAGCCAGTCCGCTGCGCGGCCTTATCTGCGCCTCATACCCCTGCGGCAATTCTATAAACAATCCTGTTGGAATTATTGCCCTCTCCAATGATTTGATAATCACAGGCTCATCAATGTTTGCATTTAAATCCATTCCGGCAGAGAGACCGGTTGCATATTTAGGCGTTGGATATGCAGATGTATTAACTATTTTAACTATCATAACAGCAAGATTTTACAAGTCAAAACTATGTGTGTATTTTAATATCTGTCGCGACAGATGTGTTTTAAATCTGCGCCCATTTATATTTCAGCAACTTTGTTTTATGCTGAACATAAGCAAGATATATAACTATCAAAATTGTATTTATTCCAAGCTTTACAAGAATTTCCGGGATATGGCCAAGTCCTGTCTTTCCAAGTCCGAATGCAATGAGCATAGAGATACCATAGATTACGACACCTACCCCAACATAGCCGCAAATCTTCCTCCATTTGTAAGGTATCGGATAATATTTATTCCCAAGCCATGCACTGTAAATCAGCATGGTAAGACAGCTCAGGAAATGAGCGCAAACAGACGCCCAGTATGAAAATCTTGGCATGAATATTATGTTCACAATTGCAGTTACTGCCAATCCGAGAACCGTAATGGTAACTGCATATTTTGTCTGCCCGCTCAACTTATACCACATGGAAACGTTAAATAAAATTCCAAGCATCATATAAGCCAGCAACATGATTGGAACCGTACCAAGAGCTCCGCGGAAATTTTTCCCCAAAATCAATCCAAGAACATCCATGTACAGTGTCACTCCAAGAAAAATAAAGATGCAAAACGCCACAAAATATTCCATGACGCGGGCGTATAACTCTTTGGAACCCTTTTCTTTATCCCTTGCAAAGAAAAACGGCTCCGCTGCATATCTGAACATTTGTATGAACAAATTCATTATTACTGCAAGCTTTACGGCCGCCTGATAAACTCCAAGGTCCGCGCGCCATTCAGGTCCCACAAAAAACCTGAAAAGTATTCTGTCCAGACTCTCGTTAATAATTCCCGGAAGTCCCGCCACCATCAAAGGCAAGGAGTAAATCATCATCTTTTTCCAAAGCGGCCAGTTGAACTTTAGCTTCATCTTTACCATATCCGGTATGAAAAGAATGAAACAAACAACGCAACTGACAAAGACGGCAAATATGATGTAAGAGAAATCTATTGTGGTTGGAATAAGCTGTCCCAAAAGAGATTGCGGATGTTTTGCAAAATATCCCGGAACCCAGAAGAACAACATTAAATTTGCGCCAAGCTCAGTTAAAATCTTGATAGTCTTAAAAATTGCAAACTTAAAAGCTTTCTGAAGGTATCTTAATCTGGCAAAGAAAATTGCCGTAACTGAGTCAAATGCAAGAATGCCGCCAATGTATATTATCATTTTGCCGTATCCCGGATATCCCATAGCTCCTGCTATTGGACTGGCAAACAGCAGCATACAGATAAAGAAAAAAGTCACAACCGTTGTGACTGTAATTAATGCGGTAGAAAACGGTTTCTCCGGATGCTCCGCGTGACTTGCAAATTTAAAACAGCCAGTCTCCAATCCTAGCACCAGAACAACTTGCAGTACAGCAATATAGGACATAATCTCAGAATACGCTCCATAGCCGTCCGTTGTAAGAATTCTTGTATAGATTGGGACAAAGAAGAAATTTATAATCCTCGCCAGTATTGTACTCAACCCGTAGATTGCGGTTTCACCTGCCAGTTTTTTTATTGGACTTCCCATTTATTCTCTTTTAAATCTCGACAGTTTTTAATCTTCTAGCGCCTTCTTGTTAAATATCAAAAAGCCAATGTTCAGCTGCGGGTACCATTTGTATGCCCCTCCTTTGCTGTAATATGCAGTGGACAATGAAACGGGTCCGATAGGAGACTGCCAAACAAGCGCAAAGTTAGCAATGAATCCACCTTTAGGAAATTTCTTTGAGTATGTATATTCCCATCCGTTTGCAGAACGCTCAATTTGTTCATAAGCCTTAAAGTATGCAACCTTTGTATGCAGGTATAAAGACTTGGTAAACAAGATGACAGGAGAAACTCCAACACCCACAAAACTGTTGGCTCTGTAATTACCCATCATAATGGTTGAGGCATGCGGAATTGGCTCATAAGCGGGCATAAACATTAGCGCACTATAGAAATTGCTCATCTTATTTCTGTTGCTGAGCACCACATCAAAATCATATCCAAAAGAGAAATGTTTGCCGGCCGGGAAATACCTCTCTGCTTTTAATCTCAAGGACCCTACATGATGAGTTATGCCGGTGATTTTTGTAGCAGTGGTATTGGTGTTGCCCGGAGAATAAGATTCAACCCCATGTACATATCTTATCCTTACAAATTCTTCCGCACCTCCGGTAGGATACAAAAGGTAGTTTAATGTATTCCTTGTCAATGACACTTCCGGAGATGCTATGAAAATACTTCCTCTATCCGGAGTATCTGTAGAAGCCACATTATCTTTTTGATAAGAACTGACGTATCTTCTTCCCACTACAACGCCAACCCTTGCAAGAATATTTCTTTTGAAAGAAACCGGAGTTGCAATCCCGCCTCTCACAAAAAACTCTTTTGTTTGCACATCTTTAGGAAGTTTATCCGCAGTAAACACATTCTGATTTCCGTTATAATAATCAAACTGATGCGCAACCGCTTCTATAGAGTAAAATGCCATTGGCTTCACTCCAACTTCTTGTCTCCATTTAACGGCCCCCCCCTTATAAAACTTTCCAAGGTTCATGTCCGCCTTTATCCTCCACGGATTTGTAGAGAGATGGGAATAAGAAAAGCCCAGATATCCCTGATTTAATGATGAAGAGGAGATATTGCCTCCAAGATACATTCTCATTGGGGCATTTTTTGTTGCTCTTATTTTTAGAATAAATAATGAATCACTGGGGTCAAAAAGAGGATCTTTTTTATCATAAACAAAAGATGGGTAAAAAGTATTTACCGCACCGCTGGCAATTATCCTGTAGTATCCTCTTTTAAACTGATCAAAACTTATATCTTTTCTCTTATCCTCTCTGATTGTTCTGTCAATAAAACTTCTCTCATGCTGATTCAAGGTTCCAATTATTTCAACCTTTTTGCTAAATCTGACTTCTCCGCATTTTTGCCTGAAAGCCAATCGTATAGAGTCCAGTTCCTGTTGTGTTCTCTCTCTTCCTACCCTCCCTTTTATTTTAGCAATAAACGGCTGCGCAACCTCATATCCCTTTTCAGAAATTTCATCCACCTTACCAAAATCCATTATTGCAAAAGGATACTCTCCTTTAATTATAATACCCTCGCTCTCAGGTATATTATAATCACTATCTCTCATCAACATTCCGCTGACAAGAGTAGTAACGTTCTCTTCATCCGGTTTAATATTGCCAACAACGCATTGAACACCAATAATATAGTCTGGGTGATAAAATTGTTTCATCTGCTCCCACGGAAAATTATTGTAGATTCCTCCATCATAAAGCAAAGTGGAATCAATCATAATAGGCTTAAAATAAAGAGGATAAGTCATTGAGGCTCTGATAGACGAGCCAAGATCTCCCTCTCTTGCTATATATGCTTTTTTCTTTTGAATATCAGAAGCAATGCAGAAAAAAGGAACCATCAAAGAATCAAAATTATAATTGCAGGCTTTGCATGGGCTTGCAAATATTTGCATAACAGCCAAATCCATAGGATAAGGAGAGACAAGGCTGGTAGGTATTGTGAATTTCCACTTACTTAGTTTCCTCCCGACAGAAGTTTTTAAACTGTCCTCCGGCAATTTGCTCTTGCTTTTTCTTTTCTCTATTGCAACAGAAAACATTGTCGGATCAGGAGAAGGCTTGTAAAAATAACTCGCATAAGAAAGTTCAGGCATCCCTTTATACCAGCTTTCAAACTCCTTTGTCTTAAAGAGATAGAGCATCTCGTCCGGAGTCATTCCAATAGAATAAAGGCCGGCAACAATAGCTCCCATAGAAGTACCGCAAATGTAATCTATCGGTATATTATTCTCCTCCAAGGCCTTAAGGACGCCAACATGAGAGAGCCCCTTGGCACCTCCTCCGCTCAGCACCACGCCAACGGTTGGTCTGTGTGTTTTAGAAACTGTCGTGACCTTGCCGATAACAACAGTATCTCTTTGCGCCGCCGCATTTGCAGTAACGCAAGATAAAATGCAAACCAATATGACCACGCAGAACCTGCTAAGACGCATATTGCACCGTTATAATATTACCGCTCAAAGTTAATTAATTATATTTGTATGAGGGAATTTTTCCAAGTTGAACAAAGTTAAAAATAGGGAAATAGTTATACAATAAATCAATAAACGTATGAAAAAACTTATAGGCATTATGCTAATCGGAGCAGCTCTGATTGCAGGCTGTAAAGGAAAAAAATCAACAGAAATGACACAAGCACAAAAAGATTCAGCGGCGCTTGCTGCGCAAAAAGCGGCACAGCCGGACACCCTTGCATTTGATCCGGCAACTCTTCCGGAAGAGCCGGAGTTTGACATTGTAACAACAATGGGAACCATCAGGATTAAGCTTTACAAAGATACACCTCTTCACAGAGCAAATTTTGAGAAACTGGCTTCTCAGAGATATTATGATAACATATTGTTCCACAGGGTAATAAACGGATTTATGATTCAGACAGGAGACCCTGCCACAAAAGATCCCAATTCAGATGCTTCCACTTGGGGACAAGGCGGCCCCGGATATACAATTCCGGCAGAAATTCTTCCAAATCACAAACATAAAAAGGGCGCTCTTGCCGCAGCAAGAAAGGGAGATACTGCAAATCCTAACAGAGAATCCTCAGGTTCACAATTTTACATTGTTCAGAATGCCCAGCAGTGCGCACAGCTAGACGGACAATACACAGTATTTGGGGAGACCGTAAGCGGATTGGACGTTGTAGATAAAATTGCTGCAGTTGCAACAAACGCAAAGGATTGTCCGCTTCAGCCGATAAAGATTTTGAACATCCTTCCGGTAAAAACAAAGTAATTCTCTATTGTAATTATTAATGTATAGCAGTATAATTCCTTTGGGATAAAATGAAAAAGATAATTGGCATCATAGCAATTTGCACGCTTGTCATAACCGCCTGCTTTAGCCAGGCACAAGCTGGGGAAAGAACCAAAAAAGAGCCTGTCTTTGACATTGTCACTACAATGGGAACAATCCGGGTAAAACTTTACAATGACACCCCTCTCCACAGGGATAATTTTGTAAAACTTGTAAAAAAGCACTTTTTTGACAACATCTTGTTCCATAGGGTGATAAACGGATTTATGATTCAGGCGGGAGACCCTCAGACAAAGAATCCAGATAGCGATTCTACTTTGTGGGGCAGTAATGATTCTGGCTACACTCTGCCTGCAGAGTTCCGCCCAAATCACACTCACATAAAGGGTGCTTTGGCCGCTGCCAGAGAGGGAGATAAAGTTAATCCAAATAAAGAATCTTCCGGTTCTCAATTTTATATTGTCCAAAATGTGGAACACTGTAAACATCTAGATGGTTCCTATACGGTGTTTGGAGAAACTGTGAGTGGCCTGGATGTTGTTGATAAAATAGCGGCAGTACCTACAAATAAGGCAGATTGCCCTATCACGCCGGTCAGGATAATAAAAATTCGCCGCGCAAGAGGAAAATAGGCACAGGATTTGACCCATGGAAAAACGGTGTAAAAATTCAGACTATAAAAAATCTGAGTTTGTCCGTAAAAAAAGCCGTTTAGTTGATAAAAACCTCCTTTTAATAGCATCTCGATAGGTTTTTAAAATTGTGGCACGGACCTTGCAATAGAAAGAGACAAATAGTTTTTTCATAGGTTAAATTTTAGGTTTGAGAAATGGGTTGGAGTTCTTCCAACCCTTTTTTCATTTATAGCAGATTTCATTTACGGCAGAGCAACACAAGTAAAAACCTGTCGGGATTAAATAAATTGTTCATTTTAAGAAAAAAAGCATATCTTTGCGCACCTTTTCTCGAGCAGATAAGGAAGTTATAGAAATTATTAAATTTTAAACTCACAGTTATGTCTGTAAAAATTCGTTTATCACGTCATGGTAAAAAGGGATTTGCCTTTTTCCATATTTTAGTGACCGATTCTAGGGCTCCACGTGATAGTCGCTTTATTGAATTACTAGGTTCTTACAACCCTAATTCCAATCCTGCAACTATTGTCTTGGACAGCGAGAGAGCTCTTTATTGGTTGAATCAGGGTGCGCAGCCTAGCACAACTTGCAGAAGGATACTTTCTTACAAGGGAGTCCTTTTGAAGAAACATCTACAAGAAGGCGTTGCAAAGAAGGCTCTTACTCAGGAGCAAGCCGATGCTAAATTTAATGCATGGGTATCTGAGAAGGATGCTAAAGTTGCAAAGAAAGTTGAGTCTATCAAGTCTGGCAAAGAGACTGCAGAAAAGAATGCAGCGGCAGCAGAGAACAAAGTAAATGTTGCTCGCGCAGAGGCTCTTGCAAAGAAGAAAGCAGAAGCTGAAGCTGCAAAAGCAAAGGCAGAGGCTGAGAAAGCAGAGGCTGAGAAAAAAGCAGCTGAAGAAGCTAAGGCAGCCGCAGAGAAATCTGCAGAAGCAGCTCCTAAGGCAGAAGAGCCAAAGGCAGAGGCTCCAAAGGCTGAAGCTCCAAAGGCTGAAGCTCCTAAAGCAGAGGAGGCTAAGTAATTACATATGCGCTCAGCGGACAGCATAAAGCTTACGCCTGTTGCACAAATTGTAAAAACTTATGATTCAACAGGAGAGGTTCTAGTAAGAATCAATGCTCCTGAATTTGAAGAAAGACTCGCAAATATTAAAGAACCGGTGTTCATTCATTTTGAAGAACTGCCGGTTCCTTTTTTTATTACCTCAGCTGTGCAGCGCAGCGGCAATGCGTGGATTATAAAGTTCTCGACAGTCCGTGACGGCGCTCATGCCCAGGAACTTGTGGGGAATGATATCTTTATAGAAGATAATGCCTCCGGCCATACAGAAGATGCTGACATTGAACAGCTTATCGGCTTCAAGCTGCTGGATGAAGACGGCACAGAAAAAGGCATCATCACAAGCTTCTATGAATTCACTGCTAATATCTGCCTGGAAATCAACAATTCTATAATGGTTCCCCTGCATGAAGATCTCATCATCTCCATCTCCCAAAAAGACAAAAGCATCACAATGAAAATCCCTAAAGGATTGTTTTAAGAACATTTTGTTTTGTTTCTAAAAATCACTATTTTTGTAGATAAATAGAAACAAAATGAATTATCTTGAATTTCGCAACAGTTTCATTGACGTAGGATGTTTTGGCGTTAATCAGATTCTTGCCTCATACCCAAACTTCAATAAAAACAATTTGACCAGATGGGTGGAACAAGGTATGCTGGTAAAATTACGTCAGGGATTTTACGCATTTCAAGAATTATCACGGCAAAATGAGTTTGCATTGTACATTTCCAACCGCATATACAAACCGTCTTACGTAAGTCTGCATACCGCTCTTGCCTTCTATGGTATTATTCCAGAAGCAGTTACACAAATCACTGCTGTATCAACTTTAAAAACCGCGGAATTCAAAAGTTCCCTCGGAACTTTTTCATACAATAAAATTAAAGAAGAATGCATGTTTGGCTATGAACTAAAGCCGTTCAAAGAGAGAACAATACAATTTGCATATCCAGAGAAAGCCTTGTTGGATTTACTATATCTGTTTCCGTTTTATAATACTGCAATGGAGATGGAAGGCCTTAGACTTGATGAAGACTTTCTAGAAAATCATCTAAATTGGAAAAGATTTGACGAATTCTCTGAAAGATTAAAAAATAAAGCGCTTAACAAAAGAGTTGAATTGCTAAAAAAAACCTACGGAATATGATAGACTTACAACAAATACGCGGATATTTTCCAGCTGAAATTCAGAACAATACATCCTTTCAAAAATATATGCTAAAGGAGTACATCCAACTAATGATACTTGACTGGCTATCAACGTCCCAATATGTTAAAAAGATTGTTTTCATAGGTGGAACTAATCTTAGACTTGTAAAAGGAATAGACCGTTTTTCAGAGGACTTGGATTTTGATTGTAAAAATTTCTCAAAAGAAGAATTTGCAAAGATGACGGATGAAGTACTCTCTTTTCTGCAACGCTCCGGGTTAAAGACAGAAACAAGAGACAAAGTTAATGAGAGGCTTTCAGCATTTCGGCGCAGTTTTTACTTTCCGGAACTATTATTTGACTTAAATCTGTCGGGATATAAAGAAGAACGCTTTCTTATAAAAATAGAGAGCCAAGACCAAGGATATGAATATAATCCTGTGATTATCAACATCAACAAAGCCGGATTCTTTTTTCCTTTTCCGGTCCCGACAGATTCCATTTTGTGCGCTATGAAGCTATCCGCTCTTATTACCAGACAGAAGGGTAGAGATTTTTATGACGCCATGTTTTTATTGGGACAGACAGAGCCGGATTACGGATATCTCTCTGCAAAAAAAGGAATTCACAATAAAAAAGAATTGAAAATTGCCCTTCACAAAATTGCGACAAACACTAATTTAACACTGAAACACAAGGATTTTGAGCATCTTGTCTTCAACTTAAAAAGCTCAGAAAAAATTTTGCTGTTTGATGCTTTTGTCAAAGATTTGTAATCTTCCGCTTGATTAAAAATTCCCTTTGACTTTGTAGCGCGGAGAGAATTTGCCAATCTGAATATTATGCAATTTGCCGGCAATGAGCTTCTTGCGAATTGGAGTAACATGGTCTATGAACATATGTCCATCTAGATGATCCAATTCATGCTGCACCATGCGGCAGCCAAAACCGGTAAAAGTTTCCGTTACCTCTTTGAGATTTTCATTCATATACTTGACTTTAATTGAGGCAGGACGGGTAACATCACAATGAATATCAGGAACGCTAAGGCAGCCCTCTGAATATTCAACAGTATCTGAACTCTCCTCCAAAATCTCCGGATTAATCAAGAATCTCTTAAAATCTTTAAGCTCAGGGAAATCATCCGTCATATCTGAACCGTCAACAACCACGATTCTCCAGGATTTTCCAACCTGAGGAGCGGCAAGTCCTACGCCATCAGCCTTTTTCATTGTATCATACATATCCAGCAAAAACTGCTGAAGACCTTCCATGTTCACATCTATGGGTTTTGCGACTTCTCTCAAAACCTTTGAGCCATATACGTATATAGGTAATATCATCTTTATAACTATTTAATATTCAATGCTGTCGCGACAGATATTATATTACTTGCCGGCAGCGCACTTATTAGCATCTATATAACTTTGCAAAATAATTGCCGCACTTATTTTGTCCGCAGCCCCCTTCTCCCTCCGGTCACTTTTTTTCATTCCGCCATCTATCATTGCCCTTTGAGCAAGGGTTGTTGTAAACCTTTCATCCTCAAGAGAAACCGGGATATCAGGAAAAACCCGTTTTAAATCCTTCAAAAAAGCATCTACATACTGCGCACACTCTGCAGGCTTGTTATTCAAGTTTTTAGGATACCCAACAACAAATCTGCACACTTTCTCTTTTTGTGCATAATTTTTGAGATATTCAATTAACTTTGCAGAGGCTACGGTTTCCAGAGGGGACGCAAAGATACAGAGCGGGTCAGTGACCGCAACGCCAACCCTCTTTTTGCCATAGTCTATGCCAATTATCCTCTCCACCCTTAATAATTTTGCGGTGCAAAGTTAATTGAATTTTAGTTTTATGCCAAAGCAAAAGAAACTACATAAAAATAAGCTATCCAACAAGTTCCGCTTTTCAATCTTTAATGACACATCTCATGAAGAGTTGTTTGCCTTCCGCGCAAACGGCAGAATGTTTATTTTGACTGCTGTTCTGGTTGTCATTTTCCTGATAGTTGTTGTCTCCCTTATAATATCATATACCCCTATTAAACAGATGATTCCCGGATATCCTTCTGCGGAGAGCAGGCGGGAGCTGGTGCGCAATGCTATTAAACTGGACTCATTGCAAAACGAGGTTGATATGTGGAAAGATGAACTTGCTAATATTCAGAGGATTGCAACAGGGCAGGAGCCTGAACCTGTAGAAGGGACGGCGGAAGAGCAGGCGGCGGATGACTCAACAAATTCAGCATTAAGGGCTGTTTATCAAAAAGATGAAGAGCATCTGAAACAAGAGGTTGAGAAGCAGACGGCAAACAAAAAAAAGGCTGCCGCCACACAAGCAAAATCTCTTAAAAAAGCCTCAAAATGAGCCGCCAGAAAAAATATTTGAGAACCCAAAAAGAAATTTCAAGTAGGATATAATGGTTTTAAAAAGACATATAGCAATTCTCGGTTCAACCGGTTCCATTGGCACTCAAGCACTTGACGTTATTGCTCAGCATCCCGACAGATTTGAAACAGAACTTCTGACTGCAAACAATAACAGCAAATTGTTAATTGAGCAGGCTAAAAAATTCAGGCCAAATTCTGTTGTCATCTGCAATAAAGATTTGTACGATGAAGTAAACAAAGAGCTGGATCCTCTTGATATAAAAGTATTTGCAGGTATTGAATCTGCGGGAGAGCTTGCAGGCGGGAGTAACGTGGATATTGTTCTGGCCGCAATGGTTGGCTTCAGCGGACTGGCGCCGACAATGGCTGCCATGAGGAGAGGTAAAATCATTGCCCTTGCTAATAAAGAGACCTTGGTTGCAGCCGGTTCTATAATCAGCAAACTTTCCAGAGAATGCAACAGTCCTATCATTCCGGTAGACTCAGAGCATTCCGCAATTTTTCAATGCCTCCAAGGAGAAAAAACGCAGGTGGAAAAATTATTGCTTACAGCCAGCGGAGGCCCCTTTAGAGAGCTTGAATTAGCAGATTTTGAACATATCACAAAAAAACAGGCGCTTAATCATCCAAACTGGCACATGGGAGCAAAAGTCACAATTGACTCAGCAACAATGATGAACAAAGGTCTGGAGATGATGGAAGCATCCTGGCTTTTTAATATGCCCGCGGAAAAAATTGAAATTGTAATTCATCCACAGTCCATTATACACTCAATGGTACAGTTTTGCGACGGCAGCATAAAGGCGCAGATGGGTGCTCCGGACATGAGGGTACCTATTCAATATGCGCTATCATACCCGGAGAGGATTTCTCTGAATACAAAAAGAATCAGTTTTGCAGATTTAAAGCAACTCACTTTTGAAGTTCCTGACACTAACAAGTTCCATTGTATTTCTCTGGCTTACAGGGCATACAAAAAAGGCGGCAACATGCCGTGCGCAATGAACGGCGCAAATGAAATTGCAGTTGCCGCATTCCTAAAAGACAAAATTAAGTTTACAGACATTCCAAAAATCATAGAGGGAACAATGGAAAAGTGTACATTTGTCCCCGTTCCTCAAATAGAAGATATTTACGCAACGGACACTGAGGCAAAAAAAATTGCCGGAGAGTTGTGCGGAGAAAAGCTAAAAGCATGATTAAGAGTGCTTAAAGCATAATTAAAAGAGATTGTATGGTAATTTTTTTAAAGGTAATTCAAGTAATTTTTGCACTGAGTCTGCTGGTTTTGATTCATGAACTTGGACATTTTGCTTTTGCCAGATTGTTTAAAATAAGGGTAGATAAATTTTACCTCTTCTTTGACGCCGGCTTTGCATTGTTCAGATGGAAGCCCAAAAACTCTGATACTGAATACGGTATAGGATGGCTGCCGCTTGGCGGATACTGCAAAATTGCAGGAATGATAGATGAATCCATGGACAAGGATCAACTAAAAAGCGATCCCAAGCCATGGGAATTCCGAGCACATCCCGCATGGCAGAGGTTCTGGGTTTTGTTTGGTGGCGTCTTTTTTAATTTCCTTCTGGCTATTTTAATTTACGCAGGAATACTCTTTACATGGGGAGAGGAATACATTAAAACAAAGGATGTTACAACCGGAATAGCAGTAAATGACCTGGGGCGGGAAATGGGATTCCGCAACGGAGATAAAATTGTAGCTTTTGACGGGGTCCCGACAGATAATTTTGCCAATCTGCGCGCAGATCTTATTCACAGTCAAGCAACTGAAGCCACAGTCATAAGAGACGGAAAACAAATCACAGTTAAGATAGACCCAAATTATATTCCGGCTATCCTTAACTCACCTGACTTATTTGAGTACGGTATCCCCTTCACTGTTGGAAATATTCCTGACAGTTCCCAAAACTTACACAGCGGACTTAAAGAGGGAGATGTGGTCATAGCTGTTGACAGCGTTAAAACTCAGATGTTTACAGATGTTAAAGAATATCTGGAAAAGCATAAGGGAGATACCATAAATGCTACAATTTTAAGAAGTTCTGTAGCAAAAAAGGATATGGCCGCACCTGCGGAAACTCTGCAAATTCCTCTGGCCGTGAATAATAAGGGCCTTCTTAACATAAACATTGGCGGAGATGTCACCAAATATTATAAGGTGACAAAGAAAACTTACTCGCTCGCAGGTTCAGTACCTGCCGCCTTTAGCAAGGCAAGCACCGGAATAAGTAATTACTGGAAAGAACTTAAGCTTATATTTACTCCAAGGACAAAAGCGTATAAATCTGTCGGGAGCTTTATAGCTATAGGTCAAATATTTCCGGGGTATTGGGATTGGCACGCCTTCTGGAGTATTACGGCATTTTTGTCCATTATGCTGGCTGTGCTGAACATTCTGCCGATTCCAGCGCTAGACGGAGGTCATATATTATTCACTTTCTATGAGATAGTTACAGGACGCAAGCCAAGCGATAAATTTTTAATGGCGGCACAAGTTGTTGGCATGGTGCTGCTTATAGCTCTGATGGTTCTGGCATTTGGAAATGACATAGCCAGGCTGTTCAGATAAATAAAATGACAATTTAGAGACATAAATGTCTCCATATAATTTTTAAATTTGAGAAAATTAAAAATCTCTGTTATGAACAAGATTAAATTTATGATAATGGCTCTAGCAGCCGTAATAATATGCAGTTGCGGAGATAATGGCATGCATCTTAAAAAAACTATAACCGGAAAGGCCGGAGAAGTAGTTGTGGTTGTAGATAAGGCAAATTGGGAAGCCGAGCCCGGGACTGCTTTAAGAAATCTATTGGCAGCTGATTATCCAATGCTGCCGCAAAAAGAGCCTGCATTTAATCTAGTTAACGTTCCAAAAGCCTCATTCAGTGATCTTTTCCAAAGCCACAGAAATATCATAATCATGGATATAAACTCCGGTCTTAAAGAGGATAAGATGGAGATGAAAAATGATATTTGGGCAACTCCTCAAATAGTAATTTACTTGCACGCACGCTCAAGCGTGGGATGCTCAGAATTAATTAACAAAAACGCAGAGGTAATTTATAATGCAATCGAGCAAGCGGAAAGAGACAGAATTATCAGAAATTCAAAGAGATATGAGGAGGCAAGCATAAGAAAAGCTGTGGCTGAAAAATTTGGCGGTTCTCCATATTTTCCAAACGGTTATTCTATAAAGAAAGCAACTGAGAATTTTATGTGGATTTCCTATGAAACCACTTATATTAATCAGTATTTCTTAATCTATTCTTTGCCATTTAACGGAAAGTCATTCCCTAGTCTTGACACCCTTATGAGCAAAGAAAATGAGGTACTTAAGAAAAATGTACCAGGGCCGCAGGACAACAGTTACATGGTTATTGCATCTGAAAAATTGCCAACTTTAAATTGGTATAAATACAAGAATGAGAGCTTTGCAGAGATGAGGGGTTTATGGGAAGTTCAGAATGACTTCATGGGAGGTCCTTTTGTTGAGCACATTTTTTATACAAAGGATGGAAAGAATTTGCTTGTTGTAATGGGCTTTGTTTATGCACCGCGTTACAACAAAAGAAATTACCTGCGTCAGGTAGAGGCTATTATTTACTCCTTTGACTGGCAGGAAAATTTCCAGAATAAATAAATTCTTTATACCTTTGCCGCCCTTACGGTCAGTTCGTCTAATGGTTAGGACACAAGATTTTCATTCTTGCAATACGAGTTCGATTCTCGTACTGACTACGGAATTATATTAAAAAAAACGATATTATGGCAAATCATGCATCTGCAGACAAGCGCACAAGACAAGACGTTAAGCGCAATGAGCATAATCATTATTATGCAAAAACTACCCGCAATGCCATCAAGGCTTTAAGGGATACTACTGATAAGAAAGCCGCTGAGGAACAGCTTCCTAAAGTTAATGCTATGTTGGACAAACTTGCAAAGAGCAATGTTATCCACAAGAACAAGGCTTCTAACCTTAAGAGCGGACTAGCTAAGCACGTTAACGGTTTGGGCAAAGAGGCTCCAAAAGAGGCTCCTGTAAAGAAAGCTTCTGCAAAAAAAGCTGAACCTAAGAAGGCTGAGGCTAAGAAAGCTACTGCTAAGAAGGCATAACTAAATAATATTTACAATTCCGCACTTTTGCGGAGGGTAAATTTATTCTTTTGTCTACTGATTTATAGAAACTTCCCAATATTTGGGAAGTTTTTTTTTGCCCTTACGGGCCAACTTTAAAATCAGGATTATGACAGAAAATTTAACTATCTCAAACTGGGAAGAGAGTGAAAGACCCAGAGAAAAATTTCTTGCAAAAGGCGCAGAGAATCTAAGTATTGCAGAATTAATAGCAATTGTGATAAGATCCGGCAGCAAAGGAGAAAATGCAGTAGACCTGGCAAGAAAAATTTTAAACGCTGCAGATAACAATCTTAATGTGCTGCGTAAATTTACTTTTGAAGATTATAGAAAATTTGGAGGCATGGGAAAAGGCAAAGCATTGGCAATGATGTCCTTGTTTGAAATATCCAAACGCATGGCAGTTGAACAGGCGCCTCCTATTACTCAAATCTACTCCTCAGAAAGCGCAGCAAAATTAATGAGTCCGCTGCTAAAAGATTTAAGTCATGAGGAGTGCTGGATTTTGTACTTAAACCGCGGCAACAGGATGATTTCCAAGGAAAAACTCACAAGCGGCGGAACAAGTTCAACCGTTCTGGATGTGAAAATAATTATCAAGAAAGCTATGGCAAACCTCTCAAATTCAATTATTCTTGTGCACAACCACCCAAGCGGAAGCAAAATGCCGGGGGACCAAGATAAACTTCAAACAAGAAGGTTAAAGACAGCTGCAGAAATGTGCGACATTTCACTTTTAGACCACATAATTATAGCAGGAGACCAATATTACTCCTTTGCAGACGACGGCTGTCTATAATAATTACTTTAAAAGTAGTAACTTTGTCCAGTTCCTATGCTAGCAACAACAACCGCTAAATCTATAAGCTATGAAAATTATCTATATGGGAGAGGAAAACTCCATTGTTAATCAATATCTTGCAGAGATAAGAGATAAGGTAGTCCAAAAAGACAGAATGAAGTTCCGCGCAAATTTGGAAAGAATTGGCGAGTGCATGGCTTATGAAATTGGCAAAACGCTTCAATATAAAATGCAGGATGTAACAACTCCTCTGGGAATTGCGCCATGCAAAACGCTTGATTCCCAACTGGTAGTAGCGTCCATCATGAGAGCCGGGCTGCCGTTGCACAATGGAATTCTAAAGATTTTTGACAAAGCGGATAGTGCTTTTATTGCCGCATTCCGCAAATACGGAAAAGACAATAAATTCTCAATCCACGCAGATTACACAAGTTGTCCTCCAATGGAAGGAAAGACTCTTATTCTTGCTGATTGCATGCTCGCGACAGGTTCTTCTATAATGCTTGCATATAATCAGTTATGTGAGAATGGCGAGCCTGAATACACGCACATTGTAACCGTAGTTGCAAGCAAGGCGGCATTGGCAAACCTGTCTAAACAATTGCCCCATAAAAAAGTTACTCTTTGGGTAGGAGCAGTAGATGAGGAACTTACAAATAAAGCCTACATCATTCCCGGGCTTGGAGATGCGGGGGATTTAGCCTACGGAGAAAAGAGAGAGATTATTTAAGGTAAGTACTCTTTTAAAATACTTTTTTCCCGTTTAACCATGTGCCTGTGACTTTTGTTGCAGGCACTTGTTTTTCAGGGACTTTCATAAAATCTCTGTCTGTTGTAACAAAGTCTGCCTCCTTTCCCGGCTCAATGCTTCCCTTGACGTTATCTTCAAAAGTTGACTTTGCGCCCCAGATTGTCATAGAACTTAATGCCTCTTCTCTTGTCAGAGAATTTTCCATTTGGAAACCGTCATCCGGTTTGAAATCTAGATTCCTTCTGTAAACCGCTGCAAAAAAAGTATATATCGGATTTACACTTTCAATAGGAAAGTCCGTACCGGCAGGAAGCCATCCAAGCTGATTCATTAAATCTTGATATCTATAACCCTCTTTAATCCTCTTGCCAAGTCTCTCCTTTGCCCACATCATGTCTGATGTGCAATGAGTTGGCTGCACTGACGGAATAATTGAATACTCCCTAAATTTATTTATATCGGCATCATCAATTATTTGGGCATGTTCTATCCTCCAACCCAATTTGTTTTTCCCCTTCAAAATGCTTGCATAAACATCCAGCGCCTGTCTATTTGCCTTATCACCAATGCAATGCGTTGCAACTCGGAAACCGTGCGCATAACACCACTTACAATATTTAATGTAATCTGCAAGCGGATAATATTCCAATCCGGAATTGCCTGGGTCATCAGAATAAGGCGCTAGAAGCAAAGCACCCCTGGATCCCAAAGCGCCGTCCCTGTAAAGTTTAAAAGTTCCAACAGTTAAATTATTATGTTTGAACGGTTTTGTAATGTTTTTAAAATTCTCATCAGTTGGAAGAGGCCATGCATCAATCTTTAAAGTAAGCAGTTCTTTCTTAACCAATGAGTCCATCAGCATTATTGTAGGATATTCATCTTCCGCATCGCAAACAGATGTAAGACCATTTTTAAAGCACTCTTTCTGAGCGTTTAACATAATCTCCTCCAAATCTTTGCGGGAATATTTTGCAACTCTGTCTTTAAATTCAACGCACAAATTCTCCATAAAAATTCCGGTGAATTTTCCGTTTACAATTTGCGCCTCGTTAAGATTCAGGTTAGCGTCATTGGGCTTTAACCCAAGCTCATCAATTGCCGCCTGATTTGCCACAACAGCGTGAAAATCAATACGTGACAGCACAACCGGAATATTAGGAAAAGCAGCATTCAGCTTCTCATTAGTGGGAAACTTTTTACCCGGCCATAGCCCCTGGTCCCATCCGCTGCCAATAATGAATTTTCTGTCGGGATGCTGTTTATAAAATTTCTGAAGTCTCTCAATAACCTCGTCAAAAGATTTTGAGCCGCGCAAGTCACAATACCACAAATCTTTACCCATCTCAAACAAATGACAGTGCGCATCATTAAATCCAGGATATACTGCACCCCCCTTAAAATCAACCATATGCCTGGATTTGTAGGCAGCAAGAATTGACTTGTTGCTCCCGACAGCCAAAAATTTCCCGTCATCAACGGCAAATGCCTCAGCCTGTGAAAAAGCGGAATCAACTGTATAAATAGTTCCGTTATAGCCAATTAAATCAACTGATTGTTTCATACTGCAAGAATATATTAATAAAGAAAATATCGCTGCCGCAACAATATGCCCGGCGCTCTTTAAAGTAAAAGAATTTTTCATTTTAAGTTGTCTTTTATAGCTCCTTGCGCAGACGTGCAATGGGGATATCCAGCTGCTCGCGGTATTTTGCAACCGTCCTTCTGGCAACAAGGTATCCTTTAGACTTAAGAACTTCTACAAGCTCTTCATCTGTAAGAGGTTTGGTTTTATTTTCAGATTCAACGCTTTGTTGAAGTATCTTCTTAATTTCTCTTGTGGAAACTTCTTCTCCGCTCTCCGTCATCAACCCTTCTGAGAAGAAATATTTTAAAGGTATTATCCCAAACGGAGTCTGAATATACTTGCAGTTAACAACTCTGGAAATGGTAGAAATATCCAAACCTGTTTTTTCTGCTATATTCTTAAGCACCATTGGTTTAAGCTTTGTTTCATCTCCGTCCTGAAAGTAATCTTTTTGAAACTCAACAATGGCATTCATCGTATTTTGCAATGTGTTTTGCCTCTGTTTTATTGCCTCAATGAACCACTTTGCGCTGTCTAGCTTTTGTTTTACAAAGCTGGCCGCCTCCTTTCCTTCTCTGTTGCTTCTATCCGCGGACTTTGAAAGCAAGTCTGCATAACGCTTATTTACACGCAGTTCCGGCACATTGAATTTTGGCAAAGTAACGGTAAGCTCTCCGTCATTATTTTCCAAAATAAAATCAGGAACAACCTGCTGCGCCTGCTCCACATAAGAATCATCTATTTGACCTCCAGGACGCGGATTCAGTTTAATAATCTCACCTATGGCATCTTTCAAGCCATCTTGAGAAATTCCCATTTTGGAAATAATTTTAGGATAATGCTTCTTGGTAAACTCTTCAAAAAAATCTTGCAAAATAGTTTGAGCATGCTCAACCGCCGGCGTCCTATCCTCTCTTGCCTTCATCTGAAGCAACAGGCATTCCTGCAAGCTTCTTGCCCCAACGCCCACAGGGTCAAACTGTTGCACTGTGTCAACAAGAATTTTTTCAATCTCCGCAGGAGTTGTCTCTATATTTAACCTAAAAGAAATGTCGTCCGCAAGCGCATCCAAATTTCTGCGCAAATAACCGTCTCCGTCCAAACTGCCAATTATAAACACGGCTATCTGCCTCTCTCTCTCCCCCATGTGACGATATCCAAGTTGCTGAACCAAAGACTGCTGGAAGCTCTCCTTAACAGAAAAAGTGTTGTACTGCGGCTTCTCATCTTTTCCGCGGTTATTCACATAAAGCTTGTAAGAAGGTGTGTCATCGCTGCCATAATCGGAAAGAGAGACTTGCTTGGGCTTTTCCTCTTCCGTTGCATCATCCTGTGAATCATCATCATTATTACCCTCTGCAGGACCGTCATCCAAAACGGGATTCTCCTCAATCTCCTTCTTAATCCTCTGCTCAAGCTCAAGAGAAGGAAGTTCCAAGAGCTTAATTGTCTGGATTTGAAGCGGAGAGAGCCGCTGCTGCATTTTCTGCTGTAAACCCTGTTTTAGCATAAGACAAAGATACTATTTTTGTTTTAATTTTGCCTCCAGATGGAGCGCTGCTCTGGAATCTCGGCAATGGCATGGAAGCAATTCAAATAGACATAAGAAAGGTTGTAGAGAACAAGAATAAAAAACTTGCAAAGAGACTTCCGTCCTTTGTCTATACGCTTATAGAAAAACTTGTTCACTTAAAACAAATCAATGAAATTTTAAGAGAATGCAACGGAATGCAGGGTGCCGAATTTGCCGCCGGAGCTCTTAATTATCTGAAAGTCAAAGGTCACATCAAGTATGCAGAAGGGGCGGAAGAAGTTATGAACCGTTGCGATATAAAAGATGACAGAACAAAAAACGGCAGATATCTTTTTGTGTCTAATCACCCGCTTGGCGGACTTGACGGATTAATTTTGATAAATGAAATCACCCGCAGATTTGGGCCGTCAAAATTTATTGTGAATGATTTCTTATTCAACATTAAGCCACTGCAAGAGATCTTTATTCCGGTGAATAAAACGGGCAAAACCTCCCGCGCAAATTTAGAAAATATAAAGGCGGCTTATGACTCTGAATATAATCTTTGCAACTTTCCTGCGGGACTGTGTTCCAGGTTGATACATGGGGAACTCACGGACTTGGAGTGGCACAAAAATTTTGTAGGAGAGGCTGTGGAAAGCGGCAGAGATATTGTACCCGTTTTCTTCAGCGGAAAAAATTCAATGGCATTTTACAAGCTTGCAAAAATTCGCAAATTCCTGAGGATAAAATTTAATATAGAAATGTTATTTTTGCCCCACGAGTTGTTTAAGCAGACAGGTGCGGAGTTTGATATGATAATTGGCAAACCTATCTTTCACAAAGAGATTAAGGATTCCGGAATAAATGCTCAGCAATGGTGCAATATAATAAGGGGTAAAGTTTATGAATATGGAAGCTGTTATTCAGCCTGTAGACAGAGAGCTGATAAAGAATGAGTTAACTGAAGATAAATTCATCGGCAAGACACGTACCGGAGGTAATCTTCTTTTTGAAATCACATATAAAAATTCTCCTAATGTAATGATGGAGATTGGTCGCCTGCGTGAAATTTCTTTCCGTTTGGGAGGAGGAGGAACGGGTAAACCAGTAGATATAGATCAGTTTGACACTGACCCATACGACGCTTATAAACAGCTTATTGTATGGGATCCGGAAGATAAGGAAATCCTTGGCGGTTATAGATATATTAACTGCGGCGGACTCCCTTTGGAGAAACTTGCAACTGCAGAACTTTACAATTTTTCAGATAAGTTTCAGAAAGAATATATGCCTTGGACCATTGAGCTCGGACGCTCTTTCATTCAGCCTAACTACCAAAGCACCAATTTAAAACGCAAGAGTATCTTTGCTCTTGACAGTCTATGGGACGGTCTGGGAGCGCTCGTTTTAAAGTATAATAACATAAAATTTTTATTTGGAAAGGTAACAATGTACACCTCCTATAATCAGAGGGCAAGAAACATTCTGCTAAATTTTTTGAACAGATATTTTCCCGATCCGGACGGCATGGTGACTTCCAAAGAACCACTAGATTGCAATACGCATGATCCTTACATTAACTCATTGTTTGAGGGTCTTCCGTACAAAGAAGGGTACAAAGTTTTGGTGAGGGAGGTAAAAAACAACGGAGAGCATGTACCTCCGCTAATCAATTCCTACATGAACCTCTCCCCATCCATGAAAGTCTTTGGAAGCGCTATAAATCACGGTTTTGGAGATGTAGAAGAGACCGGTATATTAATAAACATACAAGATATTTACCCGGAAAAAATAACCAGGCACATTAAGCCTTTAATTGAATGGGCTCAAAATCACAGCCCAAAATGGTGGAGGGATAATATTCAGTTTAAAAAGGTAAAAAAGAAGAGTGACGAGGGCGACTCCGGACACTTTAGCGTACACTTACATTAAAAAATCCGCCGCTTAAAAGCACTCTAAAACTGACACCAGTTAATCTTGTCCTTTACAATTTTTGCCCGCGGATAGCGTCCAAGAATTTCATTGTATAACTTTAGAGCATCTGACTTTATCCTAAAGTCTCCAACAGTAACTTTAAAGAACGGATTTGCATAACTTCTATAAATGCCAAGTCCGGGATACATAGAGCTGAATTGTGAAGCTATAGATTCTGATTCTCCCCTGGCGCTCTGAGCATTACTGGTGAATACCATTATTCTGTAACCGGTCTTTGACCTATCTGCATTGCTCTTTACATAACTTTCAAAGGCGGTTTTTAAATAAGCATCCTGGTGCAATACAACTTTCCCGTTTAGTCCTGTTCTGCCGCTTCCGCCATTCTCCACGCTATTATCCGCAGCGGAGCCTCTGGTTAACAAGTCAAAAACAGACACACCAACAAGAGATGAATCAACCGGCGGAATAACAGATACGGCAACCGTATCTGACAGCATTTGTCCGTCCGTTGTATAATTCTGAGCCATAGCATGCTTTGGCAACATACAAATTGCCGCCGCAAAAATTGCAACTTCAATCACAAGCGGTTTAACCGTGGAGATAAATAATTTCATAAAACCTCCTATTTTAATTTGAGCACACTTTTAATTTGAGTGCACTTTAACTTTCTCCAGCACTTTGTCAAGCGGCACATTTTTGCGTACAAAAGGAATTCTCAACCCCCCTTTTTTTACTACCGCATGAACATCCATCATAAAATCCTTCTTATTCCACGTCTTGATATTAAGTCCCATAGCCAGTACAGAGAGAGGATCATCCAAATTTATCTCTATTGTCATTGGGATTCTAGTCTTAAGGCGCGGTTGGATAGTCACAGGATCAACCAGATTAAAATGTGCAAACTTAACATTATCCTTATATAAAAGGCCGTCAATATCAGTCACATTAAAGGTCCCTCCCGTTGGATTATTCACATAGGCCGCCAAATTTAATTGAGCGCAAGAAGCAGATTTAAGCTTCAAACTGGTTATTGACATGTCTTCCAGCACAATATCTCTGTAATCTGCACAACCGGCCAAAATTAAAGCAACAGCAGCAACACAAAACACTATTTTTAATAACTTCTTCATTAACCGCAAAGTTAAAAAACTTATCTTTGCAAGCGTCAATTATGAATGTCTATTTAGAAACATACGGATGTCAGATGAATGTCAGCGACAGCGAGGTTGCTCTCTCAATCTTGCGCGGAGCCGGATATGAGCAGTGCAAGGAGATTGCAGATGCTGATGTTATTCTTGTAAACACTTGTTCCGTAAGGGATAACGCAGAGCAGCGCGTGCTTGGAAGACTGGATGTCTTTATGCAGGAGAAGAAAAAGAGGAAACAGAAGTCAAAGAATTCTAAAGCTCCCGATGGTGCTGCAAAACAGGGTCCGGTAGTTGGCGTTCTTGGATGCATGGCCCAAAGACTAAAGGAAAAACTGCTAGAAAACCCTGCCGTTGACTTTGTTGCAGGACCAGATGCATATAGAAATTTGCCTGATGTTATAAAGGCCATCATAGATACCGGAGAAAAAATCTCAGCCACCAATCTCTCTCCGGAGGAAACCTATGCAGACATAAATCCAGTACGGACAGACACCAACGGAGTAAGCGCGTTTATCTCTATTACAAGAGGATGCAACAACATGTGTTCTTACTGCATTGTACCTTATACACGCGGAAGGGAAAGGAGCAGAGATCCGCAAAGCATTGTACATGAAGCGGAAAGTTTATTCAAACAAGGATACAAAGAGGTGACACTGCTTGGTCAGAATGTTGATTCATACCTGTGGATTAATCCGGATGACCCAACAGACACAACATATTTTTACCAATTGCTGGAGCTTGTTGCTCTTATAGATCCAAAGTTAAGAGTACGTTTTCAGACCAATCATCCTAAGGATATCAGAAAAGGCGTTCTCTACACAATGGCCATGTATTCAAATATTTGCAATCATATTCATCTGCCGGTGCAAAGCGGAAGCAACGCAATGCTTCAGAAGATGAACAGAAAATATACAAGAGAAGAATACCTTCAGAAAATTGCCGATATAAGAGAAGTTCTTCCGGATTGCGCAATCACAACAGATATTATTGCAGGATTCTGCGGAGAGACAGAGGAAGACCACAAACAAACACTCTCTCTTCTTGAGGAAGTTGGCTTTGACGGAGCTTTCATGTTCCAATATTCTCAGAGGCCTAATACACTGGCTGCCAGAAAGTTTAAAGATGACATACCTACTGCTGAAAAAACAAAAAGACTAAATGAAATTATAGAACTGCAAAGCTCTTTCTCTCTTTTGTCCAATAAAAAAGACATTGGAGAAACTTATGAAGTTCTTGTAGAGGGTTTCTCAAAACGCTCTGATAAACAGATGATCGGACGCACTCAGCAAAACAAGATGTGCGTCTTTGACGCACCTCAGGGTGCGGCAAACGGCAAAAAGGGAGCAGCGACAGATGTAAAACCTGGGGATTATGTAGATGTAAAAATCAACAGCTGCACCAGCGCCACGTTAATTGGAGAGATAGTCCAAAAGCCTAAAAGACAGTATATAACAGCTGCCGTATATGATGACATTTTGGACATTAGAAATTCCCTAAGAGAACTGAGGGAAAAATTTGAGAAGGATTTTCTGGAGAGCAGAGAGAACAAAAAGAAACAGAATAAAAAGTAAATATTACTGATAATTACTTAAGGAGGATTTGATATGACTAAGATGAAAACTATCTATAAGGGAAACCTCAGAAGTGAAGTTACCCATGAACTATCGGGAGCTAAAATTTTTACGGACGCTCCCCTGGATAACCATGGCAAGGGAGAGAGTTTTTCCCCTACCGATTTGTTAGCCAGCGCATTAGGCTGTTGCATGCTAACTATTATGGGTATTTCCGCCCAGAGTTACGGGTTTAACATAGACGGAACCACCATTGAGACTGAGAAAATTATGGGAACGGCGCCAAGACGCGTTGTTGAGCTTAAATTAAATATTACATTCCCAAAAGGCAATAATTATACAGACCAGCAAAAGCGTTTAATTGAGTCTGCCGCAAGGACTTGTCCTGTTGCCAACAGCATAAATCCGGAAATTAAAAAGAGCATAACATTTAATTATTAGCCAATTACGGACTAAATAAGTAAAAGACAGATTTAAAAAAAGGGAGGTTTGAAAAATACTCCCTTTTTTTATTACCTTTGCACCTCATGTTTGAGACGCCCGTATTTTTTACGGTAAAATGCCCAGGTGGCGGAATTGGTAGACGCGCTGGTCTCAAACACCAGTGGAGTTAAATCTGTGCCGGTTCGACCCCGGCCCTGGGTACCACAGAAAAGCCCTTATAATCAATTGATTATAAGGGCTGATTTTTACATAAATCTAATGTCTTTATTGCTTTGGCAATATAAACCAGAATGTAGAGCCTTTGCCAACCTCTGAATCTACGCCAATCTGACCGTTGTAGTGTTTAATAATCTGCATGCAAATAGAAAGGCCTAATCCTGTACCTTCTACGTAGTTGTCCAGTTTTACAAACCTGTCAAATATCTTTTGCTTTTGGTCATCCGGAATTCCTCTGCCGGTGTCCTCAACAAAACAGCGAACATCTTTTTCTGTCTCTCTGAATCCCACTTTGATATGTCCCTGATTTGTAAACTTGACGGCATTAACCATAAGATTAGTAAAGACTTCCCTTAATATTGCAGGGTCAGAAATTATCTTGCATGTCTCAGCAGGGATGTCAATTTGCATCTCAATATTTTTGTCTGTAAATCTTCCGGTCTTTGCTTTTGCGTCAAGCGCAAACTCCCCATAAAAAGCAGTTACAAGCTCATTAAGGTCAATATATTCATTTGTAAAGTCAAGGGTTCCCGCTTCAATCTTAGACAAGCTCAATATATCATTTACCAAATTCAAAAGTTGCTTGGTATTTGATTGAATAATGTTCTTGTACATCTGCTTATCTTCTGATGTAACATCCTCATCCATCAACAATTCCGCAAATCCGTTAATGGCATTTAAAGGAGTCCTTATCTCATGGCTGACATTTGCAATAAACTGGCTCATCATCTTATCCGCAGATTCGGCAGCCGTCTTTGCCAATCTCAATTCCGCCGTCTGAGTTTCTCTCTCAGTTACATCTTCAACTCTAATGACGGTACCAACATATTCTTTGCTGTCGGGATTATAAATAGAATTATAATACATCTGATAGGTACGGGCCTCTTTATGAATTATCTCCCTGGATGTATGAAAACCGTCAAAAGAGTGGGTCAAAATTGGACAATTTGTGTCACACTTAATATTTTTCTGTTTAAGATCAAAGCACTTTGTTCCTATCTTCCAGTCAGAAAAATCTTCCATCCCCTTCATTGTGCTACAGTTCTCCCACATAATGTTGTGGTCAGCATCAATAAATATCAATCCCTCACCTATATTATCCAGAATCAGCTTGTTATCTCTGTGAGAAACTTTAAGGGAAGTGTTAAGATGCTCCGTTTTGTAAAGCAACGTCAGGATAAAAATAAATGCAATCAGAAAAACTGCAAGCGCAACGGCAATTAAATCAACCCATCTGCGGTAACGTTCAGGCAAATAGCTAACGTCATTTATAAACTGTGATTTTTTTTCTGCAAGCCTCTTGTCAATATTAAATTTCCCAAATGCCTGGGCATCATATTGTGCAATATTTGGAATCTGGTCAAAATATAAGCCCGGCTCAGAATATCCGCCGTTTAAAACTTTTACAAGACTTTGAGCAATGTCTCTTCCCTGATTCCTATACTTTGGAAAGTAACCTCCTATTGCCCACTGTCCCATGCCAATAGAAGACAATGAAAATACAGGAAGCGTTTTATTTACAAAAGAAAAAGAATAAACGGCAGTAGGTAAATAATAAGACTCATTCTTATCCACGCGCCACGTTCCCAACAAAAGAACGCTGTTTTCCGGTGACAGAGAGGATATTGCATCTTGTATCTCTTGACTGTCTTTTACCCTTCCATCAAGTAAAATCAACTTTAAATCTTTGTGCTTCTCAAATATTTTGCGCACATGAGCCTGCATAACAACGCCGCCAAAAGTATTATCCGTAAGCAGCGCAAAATTTTTAACCCCGGGATAAAGATTCTTTATGACACCTATATTCCTCTCAATATCATAGTTATAAACAGTCCCCAACATTACGCATTTCCGGTTCTTTAAGTCCGTAAGATAAACCGGTTCCGGCATCCATGTAGAAAGATTTGCTCCCTCTTCTGGAAGCGTTATGCTATTGGAACTTATCATTGCACAAACAACCGGAACTCCGCTGAGCCTGTCTGATTTCTGAGATAAATAGGTTGCCCACGCCTCCTGACCCAACAGAACAATTGCCGCAACAGTCAGATTGCCGTTAGCGTCCGTGTATTTATCTAGAATTCTGCTAAATCTTTTCTGATATGCAAAGACCTCTCCAAAATTTTTGCAATTCATATTCTCAATTACAAGAGTGTTATGAATGCGCAAAGAGTCACAAGTTTGCTTGCAGCTCAATAATGTGTTTGTAACTGAACTTGTCTCCGGATTATAAGAAGATATAACAAGCACCGGTTTGCCGGTGTTTATATGATCATTCCCAAACGCAGATTCGTCTCTAGAATATGCATCTGTGCCCTGATGTTCAATTTCAGCATATTCTGCTGATTTTACAGCAGTTACATTCTGTCCGGAAACATTGAGAGACAACAACAGCAACACAGCAAAAATACCGGAAAAAAATGCGGAAAAAACTTTTTGCGCCATGCCTGAGCCAAAAACACCTTTATTTTTTGAAGAGTCTTTCAAAACGTTTAAGCTGGTATCAAGGATAAATATTTTTATTTCAAACTCTATTTATTGTTGTCCTTCATCTCTCTCTCCACATCCTTGACTGTAATTGGCAACCTCTTGGCGCCCAGAAGTCTGCAACCGTCGGGAGTAATAAGAACATCATCCTCCAGACGAATTCCGCCAAAGTGATAATAATCTTTCAACTTGGAGAAATTAATAAAGCTGGTATTGATTTTTTCTCTCTTCCATTTCTCTATAAGGGCAGGGATAAAATAAATTCCCGGCTCATCAGTTACAACATTTCCCGGTACAAGTTTGCGGGCCATTCTCAATGACGCAAGACCAAACTGTTTGTTGCGTTTTGCAGCACTGCCGTAACCTACATAATCCTCTCCCAAATCCTCCATATCATGAACGTCCAGACCCATGTTGTGGCCAAGGCCATGAGGCATGAACAATGCAGGAGCGCCATTTGCAACAGCCTCATCTACATCACCTTTCATAAGTCCAAGCTCCTTAAGTCTCTCTGCAAATAATCTGTAAACTGCCAGATGAACATCCAAATATGCAACGCCCGGCTTTGAAAGTTTAAATGCTAAATTATTTGCATCCGATACTATGTTGTAAATCTCCTTCTGCTGCTGAGTAAATTTTCCGCTGCTTGGAATTGTACGGGTATTATCTGAACAGTAGTTCATATTATTCTCCGCACCTGCATCAATAACTATTAGCCTGTCTTTTGTAAGTATTTGGTTATGAGTGTGATTGTGCAGCGTCTCCCCGTTCTGTGAGAGTATCGTTGCAAAAGAAACCATAGAACCGTGCTGCCTTGCTATGCCGTCCATAAGTCCTGCAAGTTCTTGTTCTACCATTCCAAGTTTTGCAAGTTTCATTGCCGTATAATGCATTGCATAACCGATATTGCACGCCTTGTCTATTTCCTCTATCTCATACTTGTCCTTTACAATTCTCTGAGCCACAATAGCTTTAATAAGAGTCACAGAAGCCTTTTTCTTAAGAGAATCTATCGGGAGTCCAAGAAGAGAATTAAGCAAAATCATATTATGATACCTGTAAGGGGGGGTAAAGTGTATCTCTTTTTTTGCACTCTTTGCTGCAGCCAAATATTTTTGCAAATCCGCATATTTTCTTGATTTCTTGACACCTATGCTTGCGGCTTTATCTGCAATTGAAGGCTGCGGCCCCATCCAAATAATGTCATCTATGGAAACATTATCTCCAAAAAGAATCTCTTCTCCTGTCTCCGCATCAATTACGGCAGCCAAATCCGGGTCATTCAGCCCAAAAAAATACAGGAAGTTGCTATCCTGCCTAAAGGTGTAACAATTATCCGGATAATTTGCCGGAGCCTCGCTGTTGCCAAGAATCAAAATAATTCCCTTTGCAACATCCTTTGCAAGTCTTTGACGTCTTGCTGCGTATACTGCCTTTGTAAACATAATATTGTGTATTTTAATTTTTTAATTTAGGTCTCGACAGATTTCTCCGTCAGATGCATACAAATGTAACAAAAAATAAGGCAGGCTGAACAAATTAGATAGCAACTTAAATGACAAATTAAAAAAAAAAGCGCCTCCCAAAATAGGAAGGCGCTTATTAGTTTTTTAACTCGCGACAGATAATCTGTCAGTATTAAAAATTTTCAATTAGTCTACGTCCCAAAATACTGGTACGCTCCAGAAGTCATGGTCTTCAGCTCTAGGCTGTGCCTTAAGCATCTGTGCCTCATTGTAAGTAGTCTCAACATAAGACTGTTTAAATCTTCTGAACCAGTAGTTTTCATCTGTCTTAGATGTTCCAGGGAAGCAAGCAGCTCCATTGGTCAAAGTTCTAAACTTATATGGTCTGTCAAAATCTTGGTATATAACTCCAAATGAACCAACATTGCCGGCGCTGTAATTAAATCTTCTCATATCTACCCAGTTTTGAAGAGTAAACATCATAGCAATGAACTTCTGCTGCATAATCTTCTGCATTGTAACTGCGCCTGTATAAACGGAGCTTGTATAGAATGCTGCAATTTGAGCGGCATCCATAGGTCCTATGTAAGGATTAATTGCATAATCATCAGCATCCGTTCCTTTGTAAGAAGTGAGCTTAGCCTGAACATGCTCAATGCTAGCTTTAATACCCTTCTGGTAGTAGTCCTTTGCGCTTGAGGTATTACCCTTTCTCATGTAAGCCTCAGCCAGGATAAAGCACATTTCCTGATATGTACATACATCTGTAGGAGCCTCAGCACGAGAATAAAAAGTACCGCTGTTTTGAACAGTTTTCACATTATCAGCATCTGTCGCATAGTATGTGCTGATTCCGTCGTAGTTCTTTACAACCTCAGCTTGCTTGCTTCTAAGCTGTAAGTATGCAGTATCGCCTGCTCTCAAGTAGTCATCTGAAGCAATGTAATAGGTACGATATTTATAATGAACCTCAACTGTATCAGGATCAGAAGACTTTGAAGCAGCAACAACTTTATACTGATGCTTACCCTCAATAGAGGCAATAAATGCAGCCTTGTCAGTTGCGCTTGATATTGGATATCTTTCTACAACGTCAGATTTCTTGGTATTAAATGAATATCCGTAAGGAGCGTAAGCATCATTAACTCTAAAGTCAGAATGCATAACATCAACACCCTTTGTCATATCCCAATATTTAGTATCGTTTACACCATCTCCGTTTGTATCTTTCCATCTCTCGCAATAAGGAACAAAAGCGTGTATTCTTGGATCTACGGTGTTGTCACCTCCTGTATATGAGTTGGTCAACAAATTCATAAACCACTTGTTCATACGGTTCCAAGAACCCCATGCAGCAACATTAAATACAAATGAAGACATAAGTGGGTCACCAATAAACGGATCTCCTGTAGTATCTGAAAGATCATCCCTATGATTGATAACTGTACTCTCTGCCTCACTCATAGGTCCTGCTAATGCCTCAGCAATAACGTCATCGGCATTATAAGAAGAAAGTTTAGACATATTGTTAAGCCAGCGAGCTTTTAATCCATGGCAAAGCTTTATCCATTTCTGAACGTCGCCGCCATTCCAGTTATCACCAGCTGATAGAGGAGTTGCTGTAGCAGGCTGAGTCTTTGCAAAGTCTTCAAGAGCCTCATCAATCAAAGCAATACAACCGGAATAAATAGTCTGGCCATCATCGTATGCAGGGGAAAGTACGGAGCCAAGAGCCTCAGTAAAAGGAACCTCTCCATAAAGATCCACAAGCATGACAAAGCCCATAGCCTTAACAACTTTAGCAGCACCCACATAGTACCAAGCCTCCTCTGCGGTAGCCTTGTCTATTAAACTCTGGAAGTTAGCACCAGCAAGACAATAGAACATTTGGTAAGGAGTTGTTGGACCAGAAGAGTAATCATAAACATTGTAGTCAGCATAATCCATATAGCTGCCTCTTGTAGCCTGTTGACCTGTCAAGCAAGCCGCCATAGTGGATGCGCTACCATAAGCGTACCCATATGCGTGCTGTATCCAAGGAAGACGCACAGCACACGTAGCAGTAGCATCGGAAGGATTATCCGGATCTGTGTTGATATCTAGCCATTTGTTGCAAGATGTCATTGCAAATGCAAATACTGCTACTAAAATCAGATTCAATATTTTTTTCATAATAGTATTCATTTTAAATGTTTGCATAAATTAGAATGTTAGGTTTACGCCAAATGACATTCCAGCTGTAGCAGGGACACCGCAATAATCAATACCAACCGAGCTAGAACCAGTAACACCGGAACCAGCAGCAGAAGTCTCAGGATCCATACCCTTGTAATTTGTCCACAAGAATAAATTGTTCCCAGATAGAGTTGCAGTAGCGCCTTTGATAAACTTAACGCCTTTGATAAGGTCCTTAAAGTCATAAGACAAAGAGATTGATCTTAGTCTCAACCAATTAGTCTTAGTAATATACTGAGCAGTCTCGCCATTCATATAGCTAGAGTAGTATTGCTGAATCAAATACTCGCCAGAGTATGTTTGTCCGTCAATTGCATAAGACTTGCCAGCCTCGTAAGTAGTAGTGATAGGACTTGAATAGATTGCATTTCCAGATGCATCATGACCAGTAATCTGCTCTCCTGTAAAAGACACTGATTTTCTGTTACCGCTGCGCTTACTCATACCTGAATTGGTCATCATGTACTCTGTTCCATTGTAAATATCTCCGCCTACTCTAAAGTCTAACAAGAAAGATAGGCTCCAATTCTTATATTGGAAATTATTGTTCAAACCACCTTGGAATTTAGGTTCACGGTTTCCTACCTGAAGTGTACCAGAAGTAGATGAAATAGGGAATCCAAATTTATCAACCACAACGTTTCCATCTGATGATCTGTCCCAACGGTCACCGGCAATACCCATAAAGTGACCTCCTAAACCGTAAGAAGCTGCTTTAGCATTACCAACCTGAACATCAGTAACATAAAGAACTGTCTGTCCTTCTAGCAAGTCATCAACTGTTCCTCTATTGCCAGACATATTAAGGGTAACATCCCAAGTAAAGTTTTTGCTCTGAATTGGAGTACCTGTAACTGATAGCTCCATACCTTTATTGGTGATAGAACCGCAGTTAACTGATAGCAGAATATAACCGCTGGCATTACTCAATCTAGGTATAATAATCTGATCTATAGATTTATTTCTGTAATAAGTATAATCAAATCCCAATCTGCCATTGAAAAATCTCATTTCCAAACCAGCTTCCCAAGAACGTGTACGCTCAGGTTTTAGATAAGGGTTACCTCTAGTCCAAGAGTTTCCGGTTGACAAACCAGCAAGATCCTGAAGAGGAGACCACAAATATGTATTTGTTACATAAGGATCAGTATCCTTACCTACTTCTGCCCATGAAGCTCTAATTTTACCAAATGATAACCAATCATATTTAGGCATCACCTCTGTAAATACGAATGAACCGCTGACAGATGGATAAAAATAAGATCTGTTATCTTTTGGAAGAGTAGATGACCAGTCATTACGGCCGGTTACTGTCAAATAAGCAATGTTCTTATAAGCTGCGCGGAATTCACCGTATAAACCCATAAGTCTCTTTCTAGAATGAAGTGACTGTAGCTCTTTGTTTGCTATTGCAATATTCTCAAAACTGTAAACACCTGGGGTTACAAAAGACCATCCGTTTCTTCTCTCAGTATTTCCTTTTGTATCCTCAACAGACTGACCAACAAGCAAATTCAAATCAAAATCTCCAAATGTCTTATGGAAGTTCATCATCAAGTTAGATGATAAATACTCATGAGTAAGATCGCTCTCAGATAGCTTGCCATTTTGGAAAGTCTCTCTAATAGCAGACCCTGGATAAATAAAGTTATGATCTCTTGTAGTATAAGTATCGTATCCTAAACGATAAGTAACATCCCACCAGTCAAACACTTTATAAGATGCATTGATACTGCCGGTGAAACGGTTGTTCTTATCATACATTTTATCCTTGTTAATAATCCAATAAGGGTTTTCATAGTCAGCAGAAAGATCTTCAGCTGGGAACATACGATATTTGCTACCATCTTCATTTAGATAGTGTTTCATATTCTCACTCCTTGGGAATCCGTAAACAGCTGTCATTGCACCTGTTCCACCCGAATTGAATAAACCGGAAGAGGTCAAAGTCTTTCTTGTATGAGAAACAGAATAAGCAACATTAGCTCCAACTGTTAGTCTTCCATATTTCTGATCTCCGTTAAAACGGAAAGTAGTCTTATCGTATCCAGTCTTTGGAATAATACCATCCTGCTCAAAACGAGAACCAGACAGATAGAAAGATCCTCTTTCATTGCCGCCGCTTATGGAAACACTGTTATCCCAAACTTTAGAATGTCTGAAGAAATCTTTAATATTGTTATACATAGTTTCATCAGAAACCGGGGCACCCCAAGAAGACATAACCTGATCGGTAAGAACTGCACCAGCCTGATTATAAACACCTCTAGTGTAACCACTTTGCTGTTCAGGCAGTCTATTAACCCAGCTGTAAGTATACTTAGAACTTACGTTAACCTGAACTGAACCAACTTTTCCTTTCTTTGTTGTGATAATAACAACACCGGCAGCAGCTCTTGAACCGTAAAGCGCAGAAGCCGCAGGGCCTTTCAATACTGACATACTCTCAATATCCTCAGGGTTGATATCCATTACACGGTTATTGTTGGTTGTAGATGTTCTCAACATACCATCAAATCCGCTGTTTCCGCCAATGTTTGTTCCGTTATCGTAAACTAATCCGTCGACAACAAACAAAGGTTGGTTATCGCGTTCCAGTGACGTACCGCCACGGATTACGATATCTGCGCCAGAACCTGCAGCACCACCTGATTGTGTGATACTTACACCAGCGATTTTACCGCTTAAAGAGTTAATTGCATTTGAACTCTTGTTCTTTAGAATTTCGTCGCTCTTGATATCCTGTACGGCATATCCTAAAGCTTTTCTTTCTTTCTTGATTCCCATTGCGGTTACAACAACATCCTTTAGAAGGACAGCATCTTCTTGCAGTACCGCATTTACAACGTTGCGATTGTTAATAGCAACAGTAGCAGTAGTATATCCCATAGAAGAGAATACTAACGATCCTTTGCCGGGAGCATTCAATGAAAACTGACCATTGAAATCTGTAGTCGTACCTGTTTTAGTTCCTTGAACTAAAACATATACGCCGGCCAAAGGCTCTCCATTCTTATCGGTAACAGTACCGGTAACCTTGGAATTCTGAGCCCACATTGCTCCAATGGAAAGTACCATTGCAGCCAATGTCATCAGTGCAAGCCTAAAAAGCTTGCCACAATTTTGTTTAATGGACATAAAATTAATTTTAGGTTTAATAATAAGTTGTTAAAATTTTGTGTATTTCTATAATTCTCTGCTGTATAGTCTTTTAATATTCTGTTTCTTTTTTAATCATAAAAATAAAAAGGGCCGTCCTCTACCAAGGACTACCCATAACATTACTTCAGCCGTAAAGCCAAGAATTATTATTTTTTACAAAAATGTATCTTTTATCGGAGCACAAAAATCGCCAGAGTATGCACCGTGACGGCACAACTAAAGTCAACAAATTGAACCTCGGTGAAATACGAAGATATCTCTCCATAGCCCCCAAATAATTTTGGCGCGTAAAAACACGCCTCCCAAAAGCATGGTGCAGATTTAATATGTCACAAATTTTTGCAAATGACACTTTCTAATATTTTTATCCAGTAACTAAATATTTCATACAAACGAACGTTAAATTGATACAACAACGCCACTTAAAAAGCAGGCAGAAGCATCAAATATTTTCGTAAGCATCCCTTGTCATAAATCAGATGCAAATTTAGTAAATAATGTTGCAATGCCTTGTAAAGTAAATTATTTTTTTAACATCAGACATATCAAAGACCTTAATTAACTAACCCCTAAAAGAGAGTAATATCTTTGAATTGTTGCCCTGCTTACTTTTAATCTTTTCGCAATCTCTGTTTTACTGATATTATTACTGTGCATTGCTCGCAGCTCATTTAATTTACTGTCGAGAATATGTTTTTGATTTTTACTTCCAAATTGCCTTCCAAGGTGTCGGCCCTCTGCTTTTACTCGCGCGAGGGCTTCTTTTGTGCGTTGTGATATTAGGTTACGTTCAATCTCTGCGCTAAGCCCAAAAGCAAAAGCAAGCACCTTACTTTCAATGTCATTGCCTAATCTATAATTATCTTTTATCGTCCAAAGTTTTATCTCTTTCTTCATACAAAGGCTGAGGACATCTAAAATCATAAATAAACTTCTTCCTAATCTAAATAGTTTACTACATATAACGATATCGCCCTTGTTCAGTTTTTCAATCATCTTTCCAAGTTCTCTTTTTTCCGGGGCCCTTGTCCCGCTAATGGTTTCTCCCATCCATTTTTCAACTTTAATTTTTTCTCCTTTACAAAAATTATTTATTTCAAATCTTTGATTTTCAACTGTTTGTCTATCAGAAGACACTCTTATATAACCATAAACCATACCTTATAAATTTATTATATGTGTACAAAAAATTGCCAATACATTTGGATGTGATATCGGCGAATGCGTGTTCCCCCAAAAAATATAAATAATACATAAAGTTGTCTCAATCTATTTGTATCAATTTAACGTTGGTTATCCTTGCTTTCTGAACCAGAAGTACCTCCACGCAAAATAATCTGCGCGCCTGCACCTGCAGCACCGGAAGATTGAGTGATGTTAACACCCGCAATTTTACCGGATAGAGAAGATATAGGGTTTGAGGTCTTGTTTTTCATCAATTCATCTGCTTTGATATCGGTCACGGCATAGCCAAGAGACTTTCTCTCTTTCTTGATACCCAACGCAGTGACAACAACATCATTAAGAAGAACAGCATCTTCTTGCATAACCACATTTACAACACTGCGATTGTTAATTGCAACGGTAGTACTTGTAAAGCCCATGGAAGAGAAAACCAAAGATCCCTTTCCAGGTGCCTTTAAAGAAAACAGACCATTGGAATCCGTAGACGTACCGGTCTTAGTTCCTTGAACTAAAACATATACGCCGGCCAAAGGCTCTCCATTCTTATCGGTAACAGTACCGGTAACTTTGGAATTCTGAGCCCACATTGCCCCAATGGAAAGAACCATTGCAGCTAATGTCATTAGTGCAAGCCTAAAAAGCCTGCCACAATTTTGTTTAATGGACATAAATTAGATTTTAGGTTAAAAAATAGTTTATTTATTATAATAAGTCACAATCATACAAACGAACCTTTATTTGTTGTTGATGGTGTTATTTACGATAACTCATCTAATGTTGTTGGTAATTCTGCCTTTGACGGTTCTTCAAAATCTGCTACTACTACTTCTAATCGTGTAATGGATATTAACCCCGAGGATATTGAGGATATGTCTGTACTTAAGGGTCCTGCTGCATCTGCACTTTATGGTTCACGTGCCGCCAACGGAGTTGTCCTTATCACAACAAAGAAAGGTAAAGACGGTGTTATGTAGATTAATATTAACTCCAAATTCTCTACATCTTGGGTAAAGGACCTTCCCGCTGTGCAGAAACAATATACGAGAGGTTATATGGAAGATCAGTACGATTCTAATAAGAATTACACCGGTACTGTATTTAACGATTTTTCTTATAACTCTTGGGGTGAGAAATCTTCTGCACAGACTTATAACAACATGAAGGATTTCTTCCAGGGCGGTAACATTTTTGATGAAAGTGCAAGCGTTTCCGGCGGTAACAAAAACAGCAACTATTATCTTTCAGGTTCATACTATAACCAGAAAGGTGTTGTTCCAAAGACCGGATATAACAAATACACTTTCCGTTTCAACGGAGAGCAGAGGGTAAGTATTTTTACGTTCTCTGCCAGTGCAGCTTATTCTCAAGCTCATACCGATATGACTCTGACTAGTGCAGGTCTTTGGAATTCATCAGGAACAGGAGCACTTTACGGTGTTTACAACTGGTCACCATTTGATAACATGTCTCATTATTTAAATGAAGATGGTTCTCGTTATAGAATGTTTGATACAAGACTTGACCCGTGGGATGAAAGAGATAATCCTTATTGGATAATCAACAAGGATAAGATATATGACAACACTGACCGTTTTACAGGCAATATTAACGTAAAGGCTGATATTACAAAATGGTGGTTTATATCTTACAGACTTGGTATTGATACTTATACCCAGATAAACTCTAAGCGCATTGCTGCCAATGGCGCTATTAAACAAGTGTGGTTAAATGGTATGATGAGTGATAATACAATGCGCTTTAAGTATTTGTCTCATAACATTATATCTAACATGTCCCAGCAGTTTGGCGATTTTGATTTTAATCTCTTGTTAGGTACTGCAGTAGATGATACTAAGAGTAATAGCGATTATAAGATGGCTTGGAATTTCTCTGTTCCTGATTTCTTCTCTTATGCCAATGCTACTACTGCTAATAAGCAATTTTCACATGGCGCATCACACAAGAGACTTCTAGGTGTATTTGGTGAGTTCCGTACTTCTTGGAGAAACATGGTCTATTTGACAGTTACCGGACGTAATGACTGGACTTCTACACTTCCGGTTGCCAACCGCTCATATTTCTATCCATCAGCAAGTGCTTCATTTGTATTCACAGAACTTCTTCAAAAGCAGGGATGGCTATCAAGTGATATTCTTACTTTTGGTAAGATCCGTGCATCATGGGCTAAAGTAGGTAAAGATACTGGAGCATATGAGACCAACACAGCTCTTTGGCCGGTAGGTACTTATTTGAGTGGCCTTGTAGGCGTAGGTAATACTTGGAGCCGTGGCAATCCTTATCTAAAACCCGAGATGACAAAATCTACTGAGTTAGGTCTTGAATTAGGCTTCTTTAATAATCGCTTGCATCTTGATTATGCATACTATACAAATGATTCATACAACCAGATTTTGAGCCCTCGCGGTCCTCAGTCTACAGGTTATATTTTCTGCTCAATCAACGCAGGTAATGTATACAACAAAGGTATGGAGTTGAGCATTTCAGGCACTCCGATTGAGAAGAAAGATTTCAGATGGGATGTTGCATTGAATATTGCAGGCAACCGCGGTACTCTTAAGAATCTTCCTAATGGACTGAATGTAATGTACGTAACAGATGTTCAGTATGCAGGAGCTCAGGCTGCCTCATTTAACAATGGCAATTTTATGGCAATAGCAGGTACAAAGTGGACAAGAGATAAAAGTGGTAATGTCATTCTTGATAAAAACGGAATGCCTACATATACTACTACTTTACAAGAAGTTGGTAACCGTGAGCCTAAGTTTTCCGGCGGTTTAAACAACACTCTTACATGGAAAAACCTATCATTTAACATGTTATGGGAATTTAGCGTAGGCGGCGATGTTGTTAACGGTACTCAGTATGCTATGGACGGAGCAGGTACAAGTAAGTTCTCCGGTGATGTCCGCAATAAGACCCTTACTGTTAAGGGTGTTGACAATGCCGGAAATGCGGTAAGCAATTCTTGGGATGCAAATGATACTTATGTATTCAATGGTGTTACAATGAGCGGCTATAATATTATTAAGAGTTATTATGCTTCTTATTATCCTTATGAAACCGCCAACTATATCACTAAAGTTAATTTGCTTAGACTTCGTTCTCTTTCAGTTACTTATGATCTGCCAAAGAGAATACTTGATAAGATTAAATTCTTAAAACGCGCTTCTGTTACAGCTTCTGCTAACAATATTCTTCTGTTCACCAATTATAATGGTGATCCAGAGCTTGCTGCTTCCGGTGCCGGTGTTGGTGGTTCTTCATCAGTTGGATTTGACTACTGCGGTGTTCCTGCCACTTCTGGTATGACATTCGGTATTAACTTGACTTTCTAAAGTGTTTTATTTTAAAAAAGAAACGATATGAAATATATAAAATCTATAATGTTGTGCGGAATTTGCCTGATATCTCTTTCACTGGTATCTTGCAAGAGCTGGCTTGATATAAACACAGATCCGGAGAATCCATCTTCAGAGAGTGCTACTTACCAGAGCCGTTTGGCGCACATTGAATTCTATGCCAACGACGCAAATCAATTTGCCGCTTGGCGTACAAGTATGTCTATGGGCGACTGGACAAGAAATTCCGGTGGCGGCACACACTATAATATGTCAATTTGGCTTCCTTCAAATAGTATAAATACTACCCCGTATCAGTGGTGGTTTGTTGGTGCATGCAGTAATATTGATGATATGTACAATAAAGCTATGGCTGCCGGTGCATGGTCTTATGCTGGAGTAGCAAAAGTAATCCGCGCTTACGGATTTATGCTTATGACAGACCTTTATGGTGAGATGCCTTACACGGAAGCTTGCGGAGAGAGTGCAGTTCCAAAGTACGATACCGGCAAAACCATTTATATTGGCTGCTTAAAAGAACTTGATGAGGGTATTGAACTGCTTGGTAAAACGCAGGATGTAAGTCTTCCGGCACTTTCAGTTGGTGATTATTGGAATGGCGGAGATGCAAGCAAGTGGTTGAAATTTGCTTACCTTCTTAAAGCCCGTTATTGCTTGAAACTTAGCAAGAAAGCTGCAGGAAGTTACCTTGACGGTAAGTATGATGCTACGGCTATTCTTGATGCACTTTCAAAGGGACCTCAAAGTAACGCCGATAATACTATTATTTATCATACTGATAACAATAGTACAACACACGACGTACTTGGATGGGATGAACCGGTTGATTATTCTCCTCTTTATTCCGTATGTGGCATGAACAGCGGTTACATGGTTACCCAGATGCTTTATAACAACCTTACAAATTTTGCAGGTTATGGAGTTGAAGATCCGCGTGCTGATAAAATTATCCCGTGGACCGTATCTTCACAATCTGCCAATAGTCCTGCAGGTATTAAGTGGAGTGGTATTTGGAGACGTTCTCTTGGTGTCGATATAACTACTTCAAATTCACCAAACTTTTCCGGTGGTCCGCTTAGAGCGCAATTTACGGATGGTAAATGGAATATTAATTCTACATCAGCTGCCCGTTTGGGTGATACAGTATATGTTGAATGTACAAGTACTTCAAAAGGATATGCTGCGGATCCTGATTTGTTCTACAGGGCATTGAAAGGAAATGACGCATCAAGAGAGTCCGGTTCTTTCTATTCTAGAGTTTCATCTCCTACATACCTTGGAACATACGCTGAGGCTTGCTTTATCAAGGCTGAAGTATTGTTCAACCAAACTGATAAATCAGGTGCCTTTGCAGCTTATAAGGCCGGTATTGAGGCAAGCATGGAGCAAATGAATGTTTCACTAAGCGCTTGGGTTGCCGGTGATGCAAACCTTGGAACATGTCCTTCATTTACACCTATGACTCAAGCCGATATGGATAATTTCCTTGCAAACGGCATTGGTTCTGCTTCCGATATTACGCTTGGGAAGATTCTTACTCAGAAGCGTATTGCACTTCAATTCTCAGTTGAGATTTGGAATGATATGCGCCGTTATGATTACGATCCGACATTATTCTTGGGATGGGCTATACCTGCTTATCATGCAATGTCTGCACCTGCACTTCTTGCAATTCCTGCGGGCAGTACATTCCGTCGTTGGCGTCAGTGCTCTCATGAACTTAATTATAATACAGCTAATTTGACAGCTATTGGTAATGAGGTTCCTGGAGCAAATATGTCTGATGCAAATAAGTGCTGGAACAACTATGATGATGTTTGGACTATTCCAGTATGGTGGGATTCAGATCAAGAATAATTCAATTTATCATAATTAGCTTGTAACTAATTATTTATTAGGAGGACAGCCAAAATTTTGGCTGTCCTCTTTTTTTAGAAATAAGTATTTCTGTTTAGAAATACTTACAAAACATCCACATGCTTACCTTAAAATGTTTAGCAACTGTCTTTGTTAAAGGCGCCTATTAATTGAGATATTTTTAAGGTATCTTTGCGCATGTTATAAAACTGCAAATATGACACACAATCATTTTATTGCTTTTCATTCTATTCCACTACTAGCCATAGTCTTATTCACTACCGGAGTATTCTCAACTTCTCTTGCCCAAAACAGGATTTCAGACAAAACCCCGGCCTCAATTTCAGAGGCCAGTGTCTTGAATATCAAATCTGTCGCTGAGCAAACTTATGGTCATTATGAAGCTCTTTATGAAAAATTGCACAAAAACCCTGAACTAAGCGGGATGGAGAGAGAGACATCAGACGCCTTAGCATCTGATTTACAATCTATAAAGGAGATTTATGCAAAGACCGGTTCCAATAAGACCGGCAATAATAAAAACTTACAAATTGAAACCACCAGAGGTGTGGGGGGCGGTTACGGAATTGTCGCGATTATTAAAAATGGCTCCGGTCCGGTCATTTTATTGCGTGCCGATATGGATGCGCTGCCCATAAAAGAGGAGACGGGCTTACCGTTTGAAAGCACCAAAAGAGTGGATGCTAAAGGTAATAGACTACAGGGGGGTTCTGATGCGGGTACTCCTGTAATGCATGCATGCGGACATGACATACACATGACGGTATTGCTGGGCGTACTTAATAATTTAATTGTCAATTCGGCTGCATGGCATGGGACCATTGTTGCCGTTTTCCAGCCGTCAGAGGAGAGAAACGGAGGGAGTTCGCAAATGATATCTGACGGACTATTTACGCGCTTTCCAAAACCGTCTTATGCTCTTTGCTTTCACACTTTCCCGGACCTGCCTGCCGGTAAAGTCGGCTACATATACGGCCCATCCATGGCCGGCGTAAGAAATTATACCATAACACTTTACGGAGAAGGAACTCACGGCGGATATCCCCACAGAGGCAAAGACCCTATTCCTGCCGCATGTGCCGCAGTGCTTCAGTATCAGACCATTGTGGCTCGCACAATTCCTGCAACCAAAAGCGCAGTTCTAACAGTTGGAGCGTTTAATGCAGGGTCTCGGCCTAATATTGTTCCCGATAGTGTTGTCCTCCAGGCTACTACGCGTTTCTTTGATAACGCAACAGACAGTACTTTCTTAAAAAGAATTCATGAAATCACTTTTGGAGCCGCAGAGAGCCTTGGCATGCCTGAAAATAAAATGCCTAAAATTGTGACTGGAAATCCAGCCCCTCCGGTTGTAAATGATGCAGAACTTGTGGGGATAGTCAAAGAGGGGATGTCTCAAGCAATTGGGGCAAACAATCTTGTTGAGATTGATAAAGTTATGGGAGCAGAAGATTTTGCCCGCTATCTGCAAATTGTCCCCGGAGCATTGTTCCGCCTTGGAGTAAGTCCTGCGGATAAGCCAACGGGAGAACTCCACACTTCTAAGATGAAACCGGAATTTCATAAGACGTGGATTACCGGAGTTGAGGCCATGACAGGCGGCGTGATTTATTTAATGGGAGCACTGCGCTAGGCGGTCTGCAATAATTTGCTGATTACCACTAAAATACAAAGGCACGGATCTTAAAATTGACACCGTGCCTTTATAATTGTTTATAAATCTGTATAACAACTCTATGCCACTTATAGAGATTCAATATAATTATTCATCTCCTGGATATGCTTTTCAATATCCTCAAACAGAGTAAGCTGCGCCATTGTTCTGTCATAGTTATGACGCGGATATTTAATCTTATAATATGTATCTCCGTTTAGGTAATCTGCAAGGAATCGGACTGTCTGCATATAAGTCATCATTGCGCCTCCAAAGGGAAGAAGCTCTTTCTCTCGCTGAGTAAGGAAAGATTTTGTCCCCTCCAGATATCCCTTTGCAAAAGACTGGAATACAGGCATATTCAGACGCACATTGCTTAGGTCTTTATCATCTTCCGCACCGCAGTTTCCTGCAGTTCTAATGAAGTCTCCAAAATCTGAAAGCACAGTTGAAGGCATAACCGTATCCAAATCTATAACGCACAAAAAACTATCATCTTTTGCATCAAACAGCATATTGTTGACTTTGGTGTCACAGTGTGCCAAGCGTGTTGGAAGCTTGCCAGCCTCTTGTTCATTCTGCGCAACACACATCCTATCGGCCGCTGCAAGCACTTTATCTATAACAGGTTTCATCTCATCGACCCTGCCCGCAGTATCAGCTGCAATTGCAGCATCCAACTCGCCAAGACGGAATTTTAGATTATGAAAGTTCACGATAGATGCTCCAACTTTTCCTGCAGGAATATCTGAAAGCATCCCCTCAAAATCTCCAAAAGATTTCCCAGTCAAGTATGCAAACTCAGGGGTCACTGCTTCATAACTCTTTGAATCTTTAATAAATACAGAAAGTCTCCAGTACTTGCCGTCCACACAAACATAAGTTTTTGGCTCTGCTTTTCCGCAACCGCAGCTGCAAGATTGACCGTCGCGAGTTTTAATAAACTGCAATGCTTTGCGCTTGATATCTTTCTCTCCGCGAGCATGCAACTTCTCTCTAATGTGGTCAGTTACAACCTCTATATTGCGCTGCAACAATTCCACATCCGGGAAAATTGCATTATTAATTCTTTGCAATACATAGTCATCGCACTCAGGTTCAGCGGTACGGACAATGAATGTATCATTAATTAGTCCGTTGCCTAATGCCTTTGGTTCACAGAGTGTTCCTTGCGTGTTAAATTGCGCCAATATTTGTTTCCAGTTATCCATCACCATATATTTATCTATTTTTATAATACAAGGTTTATTACCGCGCTTCGCTCTGGCTTACTTCTCGCTAATGATTTTCTGAAGAAAATCATTGCTCGTACGAAACGCACTCGCTTAGCCGCTGGCAATAAACCTTGTATATAAGTAACTTAAACTTATTTCTTTGCCGGTTTACGAATCTTATAACCGTAATAAGCGTACCACAAAATGAACAAATAGCAAGGAAGAGCAATCCAATAAGACTGCTGAATTGCAGTAGCCTGATCCATTCCATGACTTACAAGAATATTGCTAATCCATCCAAATATCTGAGGCACAACTGCTCCGCCAAATATGGTAACTACAAGAAGGGCACCGCCCTGTTTTGTAAACTTGCCAAGATCTGCCATTGCAAGAGGCCAAATTGCAGGCCATATAAGTGAGCATGCAAGCGCTATTGAAGGGACAAACCATATAGAAGTTTTAACAGGGGTAAGCACTGTCAGGAAAGTTCCAAGTATTGCAAGCCATGAGCAAATCTTAAGTGCTCCGGCCTGTGACAATGGTTTAGGAATCAATGCAATACCAACTATATATCCTATCACCATTCCAATAGAAGGAAGCCATGAATACTGTTCCGCATTTGCAAGTCCAAGAGTGTTTGCAAAGTCAACAGAAGTCTCCAATGCAAGAGTCTCTACGCCTACATACAAGAACAATGCAACGCATCCTAGTACAAGATGAGGGAACTGCCAGATAGACGTTTTGTCTGCGGCGTAAGGGCAATCTTGTTCATGTCCCTCTTCCTCTCCCGTTGCTTTAATTTCCTGTAGCGGAGCAAATAAAACCAGAATTCCAAGTACCAGGAAAATTGCCGCAATCCAGTAGAACGGAGTAATGACGTCATTAACGCCAGCCTCAGCTATCGGTTTTCCTACAAGCCATGCAATAAACAGAGTAGCAATAGGATAAGATATCTTATTGCAGATTCCCATTATGCTTATTCTTCTTGCTCCGCTCTCTATAGGGCCAAGTATTGTGATGTAAGGATTAATGGCTGCCTGCTCAACTGTATTGCCTAATCCGCAAACAAAAGACGCAAACAAAAACATTGCAAGATTTTCCATTTTTGCAGCGGCTGCAAATAGAACAAAGCTGATTGCAAAAATTAAAAATGCAAGCGCCATTGTTTTCTTGTATCCGATTTTTCTTATTACCCATCCTGCCGGATATCCAAAAATAAGGAATGCGGAGAACGTCACAAAAATAATCAGATAAGAGGCTGCTTTAGAAACACTTAGTGACTTCTGAAGCAGAGGAATCAAATAGGAATTTAATCCCAGCGCAAACCCTACCGTAAAGAATAGAAATCCAATACAGGCAAGAGGAATAATGTAATTTTTTTTCTGACTCATATACTTTAAGTTTAAAGATTATTCTCTATTAAGAATTTTTTTACGCTTATAATTTTCTTTTTTGTCCCCACGGTTATTTGCCTGAGTGGAATTTAATTAAGCCCTCCATTGGAGCCTGGATAATATTACCCAACTTCATATTATACTCATCTGCAGCTTTTTGCAGGATATTTTTATAATAATATCCAACAGAGCCAACGCAATTGAAAGAGTACTTCATATAGTCTGGATAATGGCTTATAATGTTTTTGAATAGAGCAATAAAAGCATTGTAAACAAGCTTGTAAAAATAATTGCCCTCCTTAACATTAGCAGAAATAACCTTGCTGAATCTTGCACAGAATCTGTTAGGGAACGGCTTTGTATATATCTCATCTATAAGCTGGTCTCCGTTTAAAGGACAATATTCCTGAAAGATTCTGCGAGCCTCTTTTGGCATATCTCCGCGGATAAAATCACAAATAAATCTCTTGCCAAGGTAAGCTCCGCTGCCCTCATCTCCCAAAATAAATCCTAGAGAATCTATATTCATTGTAACTTTTTTGCCGTCATAAATACATGAATTTGTGCCTGTTCCAAGAATAGCCGCAAATCCTGGCTCATGCTGCAGCAATGCGCGTGCAGAACCAAGAAGGTCCATTGCCATATTAACTTTAGCATTAGGAAAAACATTAACCAGGCACTCCGTCATAAATCCATACTGCAACTCGGTAACACCAGCCCCATAAAAATCCACCTCTTCAACTTCATCAGCAGGAAAATCCTGAGGCACAGCAGCTCCAACAGACTTAACAATATCGGGTCCGCTAATATAATTAGGATTATATCCCTCAGATTTAAAAAATATCGGTTTGCCCGTCCCTTTTTTATCCAGCGCGCACCAATCTGTTTTTGTTGCTCCGCTGTCTGCAATTAATATCATAAAATATATTTTTACTTCAAAAGACCCTGCTCTTTAAAATATGCCTCTGCCTTCTTTACGTTGCCCGTCTTTCTTATGGCAGCCTCAATCTGTTTGTAATCAGTCATTTTAGGATTACGCTCCATAAACATTCTAACGCTGCGGTCTACAACTTTATCATTGATCAAACGCACGTTAACCATCCTGTTTCCCTCTACTCTTCCCAAACGGATAAGAACAGTTGTGCTTATCATATCGCAAAGAAGTTTTTGAGAAGTGCCGGCCTTCATTCTGGTTGAACCTGTTACAAATTCAGGGCCCGTAAGAATTTCAATTGGATAGTCAGAATATTCTGATATTGGGGAATTTGGATTGTTTACAAATGAACCGCAAGGAATGTGGTTTTCTTTGCACTTCTTCATGCCTTCCAAAACAAACGGAGTTGTACCGCTTGCGGAAATACCTATCACAAAGTCCTTTGGAGAAACTTTGTATTCTGTAAGCTGTTGCCATGCCTCTTGTCTGTCATCCTCTTTCTCCTCCAAAACCTGCATAATATTTTCTACTCTTCCGGCAAGAATACAATTGATAACGCCCTTCTCAATACCGTAAGTATTAGGAAGTTCTACAATATCCATAACGGCAAGACGTCCGCCTGTACCACAACCCATATAAAACATTCTTCCACCATTTCTAAGTTGACTTTCTATTGCAGAAATCATTTTACTAATCTGGGGCAGCACTTTTTCTATAGCAAAGGGAACTGTCTTATCTTCATCATTAATGTGTTTAACCAGCTCATCTACAGTCATCTTCTCTAGATGATCAAACATAGAAGGCTGCTCTGTCATTCTTAACATATTGGTACGTTTTTAAAATTGTTTATTTAATTTTTATAAAATTTTCATTTTTGCTCCCGACAGTTTTGCACTGCCGCTTCTGCCTTTACCATCCAGCCTGTTTTGTAACTCCAATAGCTTTCCCATCTCTAAAACCTCTTGCTTTAACTACTGTCTGCTTGTTAATCACAAACGGCAACTTGTAAACAGGAGATTCATCCGTTGGCTCTGTACCATCTGTAGTATAGCGTATTACAGCATCAGGAGCATCCAGCTCCATTGTTACAACTTTTGAGTAAACATCATCTTTCTTCACTTGGATATATACATTGTGAAAGGCATCACAATATTTTACGCCATCGCTTTCCAATCTCTTCAGCTGTCCGTTTTCCACTCTCCTTGTAAAACTATCCCAGCTCTTATGTTCCGGCATTGTCCATGCACTCTCCGCAATTGCAAGAGTACGTGGATAAGCCTGGTACCAAGCTCTGTCGGGAGTAGTAACATACTCCGTCCACAAACAGCCCTCAACTCCTATTATGTATTTTTGCTCCTCCGGAGTCAGAGTACTTGAGACCGGCTCATAAGTGTACATTTTCTTTAACGTATTCACATCACCCATGCTAAGCGGCTCAGAATCAGGATTTGCCTGATAGTAATCCAAATAGTAATATTCATACGGCGCCATGATTGCATTGTGATGTTGCTTTGCTGCTTTAATGCCGCCCTCTACTCCAAGCCAAGACATTACCGTTGCATTTGGAGCAAGACCTCCCTGCAAAATTTCATCCCATCCAATAATTTTTCTGCCATGAGCGTTGATGAATTTTTCCATCCGCTGAATGAAATAACTTTGCAACTGCATCTCATCCTTAAGTCCAAGCTTCTTCATAAGATCCTGACAGTAAACACTATTCTTCCATGCAGTTTTTGGACACTCATCTCCGCCAATGTGAATATATTCAGATGGAAATATTTCAAAAACTTCTGTTAAGACATCCTCCAAAAATCTGAAAGTTTCATCTTTTGGACAATAGACGTCATTGAAAACTCCCCACTTTGTTGCAACCTCATATGTTTTAGTACTATCACAAGAGAGATTTGGAAAACAGTGAAGCGCGCCAAGAGAATGGCCCGGCATCTCTATCTCCGGAATTACCGTAACATATCTTTCAGCTGCATATTTTACAATCTCCTTTGCCTGCTCCTGGGTATAATACCCGCCATAAGGCGTGCCGTCATAAACCCCTGATTTTAAAGTTCCTATAACTGTCTCTTTTCTGATAGAACCTTTTTGGGTAAGCTCCGGATATTTCTTAATTTCCAATCTCCATCCTTGATCTTCCGTCAGATGCCAGTGAAAAACATTCATTTTATATTTTGCCGCCTCATCTATATACTTCTTGATAAAGTCCATAGAGAAAACATGGCTGCCGACGCAAAGATGAACTCCGCGATAACTAAAGCGTGGCTTGTCTTTGATTGCAACACACTGAATTTTAGAGCCCAGCGCATCACAACCAGACTCTCCGCCATCTGAAACAATAGTACATCCGTCGCATAATTGACTTAGTGTTTGCACAGCGTAAAATGCTCCGTTGGGATATGAAAATTTAACTGTTATATTAGACGGTGAAACATCCAGGGAATACTCCTCTTTCCCCATGCCTCCAACTTTCTCAAAAACTACGCTTCTTCTCTTTGGAAATGGTTTATATCCCTTTTTCTCAATTATCTTTTTTGCTCCTGCACTTTCAATATCAGGGAATTGCCGCAGAAAATTCTTAACATAAGGTGCTGTTTCGTCCCCTGCAGGAACAACAATATCTACATGTGAATTAAGAAGAAACACTCCGGTTTTTATCTGAACAGATTGAGGTTGCGGCACAATATTTAATGTACCGGCATTTTGTTTTACATTCTGTGCTAAAGCAAAGTTGCCACTTGTAACTAGCAGAAATGCAAGAATACACGATACTTTTTTTATTTCATTTTGTAATCTTTTCATTCTATTGCAACTCTATTCATACTCTATGGGAAATAAAAATTTATTGCTCTCTGCTTAAAAATACTGCACCGTCAATGGCGGCGCAGTTAAATATTATTTTAAAACTTCTTTTACTGTCTCTGCAATACCCTCTTCATAAGTGGTTGTCATTTTGGAAGACAACGGATACGGAGAGTGAATATAAACGTGCATCTGGTCTTTTTCATAATCATACGCTTTTACTGTATATGCGTGAGCGCTAGGCAGGTATGAATTCTGACCATTCGTGTATGCAATGAACATTACAGGCGTTCCTGCAAATTCTTTTCTTAGTCCGCTTTGATATTCATTGAAAGGCTCTCCTTGTGTAAAGAACATTACCAAACCTCCAACGTTAACAGCCGCAACTTTAAAAGGAAGATAATCCTTTGTCTTGCCGGCACGCAGTTTTTCAATCTCTCCTTTTCTCCAACCCTCAACGTCATCTTTCCACGTCTGAGAAACGGTTACGCCCCATTTAGAAGTACTGTCCGCCAGATGGTTAATGGCTTCTTCCGTAATCTTGTCAACTTGGAACGGAAGTTTTATTTCTTTATTGACAATTTTTAAAGTCACATCTTTTCCGCAGAAATTATTTACAGGCAGTTTGCTGAATTTAATTTCAAGAATATCATTCGCCATTTGCTTGCCAATTTTCTCAGTCACCTCAACTTTGCTCTGAGGACATCCTGTCGGATCCACATTTCCCTGTGCACCAGAATAATAGAAGATATCACATCCCCATGCCTTATTGAGTTCTCTCATCACAACTCCCGGAAAATCAGAAGAAGTAACAAGGCTGCCGGGGCCAAGGCTTACAGGGTGACATGAATAATTTATTAAGCTCACGATGGGTTTGCCTGTAAACATATTTAGAAATTTTGCAGCAAAAACAGTTCTGTCTATTGGACCATCTTTCTCTCCACGGTTGGTATTTATATTGCTGCTCCCTTCTCCAACTTCTACTGTAAAAGGTTGAAATGCAGCATCATTCTTAACAGCCTTAACTGCATTTGCAATTATATGCGCCTCACAGCGAATGGCATAATCATGGTTTGGTTTTCCGGGGTCAGCCCAATAACTTAACATAGAACGGGGGGCAGAATGTGTGTGAATGCAATGAATATATATCCTCTCTTTTGGCATTCCGGTTAGAACGGAGATGGAATCTACAAGAATATTTGCTTCATCTATTGAAATCTCCATAAGGTCATTTGTCACAACAAGCACTTTATCTGTTATTTGCGGAACTCCATCTTTTTTAACAATAGATTTTGTTTTAATGTCTAACTGCGCTTTTCCAATCACAAGCGCATGTGAGTAAAGAGGAATATGAGTCTCTCCGTTTGACAATTTATGTCTTGCCGCAAATCCGGCAAGCATTACGTGTTCTCCAGGAAGAGTTGTAATCTCCTGAACAGCAGCATTGCAGACAAGAACTTCTTTTATTTTTTTTGATTGACCGTTAGTCGCGGAAGAAACTGTCGGGAAGAAGAAAAAAACCAGACAAGCAAATGATAAAGCTGAAAATACATTTATGAATCTTTTCATAGGAATAATAAATATGTAACCACAGCAAAATATTGGACACAACGCTTTGTAGGCGCAAATTTAAGCAGATTTTTTGTTAAACAGAAGGGAAAAAACCTTTAAATAAAGCGCATGAAACGCAATAAAATTACAGACGGGAAAAATTAAAAGATAACCTCTTTAAATTCAGACATTTTAGACGGAGGAATTATTCTTACCTCAATTGGCAAGTAAAACAGACGCTTTTTTATATCAGCGGGAATTTTAGCGTTATTAAGCAAACGCACGCTATCCTTCTCTGTTGTCATAATAACTGCCGCAGGCTGACGCCTTGCCATTGAAGAAATTTCTCTTATATCAAATTTTGAATAGTTCTTATGGTCCTTAAATTTAAGAGAATCTATAATGCGATATTTTCCAACAAGCTGTCTTCTTATATCCGTATCATTGGCAATGCCAGAAAACAGCATAGCAAATTTTGAGTAAAGATATCTTGAGTCCGCATCCTGCGGAAAAACAGGTTTTGCGTCCAAATATGACACCGTAGAAAAATAGAGTTTTTGTTCTGGCTTAAGCCCCAATTCTTTGCGCCACTTTTTCTCCTCCTGCTCAACCGCAGCCGTCGCCATCTCCGGATTATCCTCCCCATCATAATCTCCAAAATCTGGTGATTTAGAAACAATTACAATATCCGCCCTATTTATTTGGGAGGGAAGATCCCTAAGAGTTCCAACAGGCAATAAATTATCCCCTGCAATTGAATTGTAATAATTCACTAGCAGTATGCTATGTGAGGGAATTATCTTCCTGTATTGGAAAGCATCATCCAAAATGACCAAATTCACACCACAATCGGCTACAATTTTTTGTACCGCTTTCACCCTATTAGCACATACAGCAACATCAACATCCGGAAACTTACGTTTAATTTGAAGCGGCTCATCTCCGCAAAGCAGAAAATCATCTAACGGGCCAACGACTCTGTACCCTTTTGTCTTTCTCTTATATCCGCGTGAAATTACACCAACCTTGCAAATCTCATTGCCTGCCGCATCACCCATGCAACACCCATTGAGCAATCTCACAAGCATCTCTGTATGAGGCGTTTTTCCAGTACCACCCACAGTGATATTCCCCACGGAAATCACAGGAACATCACATTTGACGCTCTTAATGATTCCGCTATCATACAGATAATTTCTTATTGCCAGAACAGCCCAATAAGGGAACAGTAATGTTTTACTTTTAACTCCAAGCATATAGGCTGCAAAGATAATATTTTACGGTTTATTTGATAGCCGTCCTAATATTATCAATCGCATAATAAAGGGCTGTATCAAACCCGCTATCATTATTGCGTGAATTGCATAGCAACACAGCATTAATTCCGTTATTTCCTCTAACCCAAATAGTTGCAGTTCCGCTCAAATCTCCTCCGTGATAAGAAGCCCATGTTCCAAATGCAGAATGCCCTATATGCCAGCCAAATCCATAATTATAATTACCGGTTGCATTTACTATTGAGTAAATCTGATCCAGACTGCTGCTCTTTAAAATATCCGGAACAACCGTTCCGTAATCTTCTGCACATAGAAGTTGCATAAGTTCAGGCGCAGATGCAATAACTCCTCCGCAAGCCTTAATGACTTCCATATCATTAGAATATCCGTCATTGCCTGATGTTTGAGAATAGTATGTAACCTCGTTGCTTCTCTTGTCTGCCTTTAATGTTTTTGCAACCCACATATCAGTAATTCCCGCCTTGGCAACAAGAGGATGTAAAATAAACTGTCTCAGATGGGATAGAGTATTATTCCACATCCTCGGGAGGGACTCGAGTTAACAACTTTGTTTAATTATCAACCATCCATTTTAGGTAGTGCTATAGTCGTCTTTCTATTTAAAAGATCTGATATAAGTGTTACATAAATTTCATACGGATAAATCCATTAATTATCCCAACCTGGATTCTGGGTTAAAGTATGTCCTTTGTCCTTGTAAAACTTGATAGTATTCAACGGCACAGCTTGGAAATATTGTCTTGTATATGTTACATCGTCATCCTTCCAGTCCCTTCTGTACTTTACATTATACAAATTATAAACCGCGACTAACGAAGAATCCGCATTGAATGAGTATAGCTTTGGATTACTTTTTCTTACGGATGCTTTTACAGAGGAAGAAAGGTCTCTGTAATCAAAGATAGCACCATAAGCCAACTCGGACGGGTGTGCGTCATCCACCTGTGCTGTCTTTAAATATGAGAATTTACCCCACCTCTGCAGGTCATTTCTTCGTTGTCCTTCCATTGAAAGTTCAACAGCTCTTTCTCGCCTGATTTCCCATAGAATGGGAGGGACGTCTGTATCTCTATCTGGATCATTTATGATAACTCCATTGGCAGTAACGTTCGTTCCTTGAAGCACCATATGTGGAACTTTCGTTAGGTTGTTACCTTTGTTGTTGCACTTGATATTGCGATCTCTCAATTTGTTAATCGTTGCATCGGCAATTGCCTGTGTGAAAGTTCCTGTTTCATAGCAAGCCTCGGCATAATTAAGCAGTACTTCCGAATATCGAATCAGAGGAGCGGCTGTAATATTGTTTTGACTGGTATATTTTGCATCTGTTGAATTGGCCGCATATGGTAGGAATTTCCATGCAGAAATACCTGTAGCGGTACCAGGTGTGCTTGTGCATCCTCTAATAACAGCTGTATCTCTAAATGTTGCCAACAAACGCGGATCTCTATTTTTAACTTGTTCAGAATAAATTCTTACCCCATTATCGGAGGTATAGTTATATACAGGGGATTGCTTGATTGGAAGACCGTCCGCATCTAAATACATATTTATAAATTTTTGTGATGCGGAAGGATCTTGTTCTTCATAGTCATTGGAGTAAGAAACTACACAATGTGTAGCCTTACCGGTCGCATATGCTCTAAAGAAGATGACATCTTTATTAGAGGTCAAATCCTCCGAGGTGAAGACCGCCCTATAATCATCAGTCACGGCATATTTTCCACTTTGCATCAATTGCTCGGCCGCCCATTTGCAACCGTCAAAACAAGCTTTAGCGGCACCATTTGAATCTTTGTTTTGATATTTTAGCAGTGTACCGAGGTAAAGCAGGTCCCTTGTCATATAAGCATACACGACATACCGATTAACTTGACATACACCATCATTAAGCCTTACGTTATCAGCTGCATATTTGAAATCAGATACTACTTGTAAAGCAACTTTATAAAGAGGATCCCTATCTTTATATAGCGAATCAGAATTGACCGGTTGAGTTGTGGTGAAAATAGGAAAATCTCCAAACTGCGAGGCCATTCTCGTATATTCCAATCCCCTGAAAAACAGAGCAACTCCCTTCCAGTGATTTCTGGCCTCATCAGATAGCATGGACATTTTATCAACTTCTTCATACATGATATTATGTCTTCTGACCATTGCAAAATCAAAATTCAAATAGCTCTGGGTAGTTGTGGTTACTGTAGTCCATGAAGAGGAATTCACAAATTCATCGGCCCATGGAACCCACATAAAAAACTTGGGATACGCATAAGTTGTACCATAACCGTAAAAATATGCCTCTGAAGTGGCATTTGCTCCTGTCATGCTACATCTGTTAACATAACAACCCTGGGCATATAACCTTACGTTATTTTCGCTGGTCCAGTAGTTAGAAGCGTCAAATGAATCTTGCGATTTCCTGTCAAGATAGCTGTTGCATGAAAACAGGAACAGTCCAAGAGCCATAAGTATTATTATGTTATATATTTTTTTCATGTTCGTAGAATATTAAAAATCAACTTGAATGCCAAATGACATGGTTTTGCGGTATGGGTAGCTTCTTCCAAAAGATCTACTGTCATTTTGGGTGGCAGAAGTCCAATCTATTTCCGGGTCAATACTAAGGCCGTGAAGATGATCAAATGTAAGTAGATTTTCACCGGAAAAATAAACCCTAACTTTTTGAATCATAGCTTTTTGAGTATATTTTGAAGGCAGTGTGTAACCAATTGTCAGGGTCTTCAATCTTAAATAAGCCATATTTAACAAATATTTGCTATTGCAGACATAATTCCACTTTGCCGCTTGTGAATAATTAAGTGGCCTGGGATAATATGCGTCTGTATTATCTTCTGTCCAGTAATCGTAAGTCCCTTTGAATCCGACTCCAGCCGCATCATACCCGGGCAAAATTGTATTGCCTGTAGCCCATAAATGTCTTTTCCCAACACCTTGGAAAAAGACATCCAAATCGAATCCTTTCCAATTTCCGCCAATTCTGAATCCGAAAATATAACGGGGCTGGCTGTTACCTATAATTGTTCTGTCTCCGGGATCCCCGATAGTATTGCTGCCGTAATCAATAATGCCGTCTCCATCCAAATCTTTGAATTTCATATCACCGGGGCCGAACATGAATGCGGCGGTATTACTTTCCAGAGCTTTTTGATATCCGGGTTTAAGATTTTTGTATACGTTTTGCAATTTGCCATCAACCGTAACGGTTTGAATTGTTCCATTGTCACTATATACAAAATCTCCTTTTTGGAACAGACCGGCGGATTTAAATCCCCAAATGCTTCCCACAACGTACCCTTTATAGTAGCTCCCTATAGTAGGGTCCGCATCAGAATTCCACTTTGTTATTTTAGATTTATAGTCCGTTATTTGACCGCCGACATTTAAAACAATACCGTTGGCAAATTCATGGGTATAGTTAATGCTAAGTTCTATGCCATTTGTGGTCAATTCTCCGTAGTTTGTTTTTGGGGCATTAGCACCCACAGATATTGGTAAAGGATTTCCTGAAGACAGCATATCGGAAGTGATCCTTTTGTAAACGTCGGCTGTTAGATTTATTTCTCCGTTTAGGAAAGATGCATCTATACCGGCATCATAAGTAGTAACTTTTTCCCATGATAGATCAGAATCAACCAGATCATATGCTTGACCGATATATGGCGTATAATTACCGTTAATCAACCAGTATGCAATTGAATTTCCGACTGGAGGATTGGTAATGGACATTGTTGGATAGAAGGATGATAAAGGGACATCTTGATTGCCATTTTGTCCTATTGACAGACGCAACTTAAGGGACGAAACTATGTCTTTTATGCCCTGCATCCATTTTTCTTCCGATACTCTCCAGGCTGCAGAAGCGGAAGGAAAGAAACCCCACCTTGAGTCTTTTGAGAACTTGGAAGAGCCGTCGTACCTGCCGTTCAACTCTAAGTAGTATCTGTCCTTGTAAGAATAATTTATTCTTGTATAGTAACCCACAACGGACCACCAACTGTGACTTGAATTTACGCTTTGATCGCCGCCAGAAAGATTTAATTCCCCCTTATTTGCGTCATAAGGAGTATTTCTTCTTGCAAAGTGATATTTATATTCTTCATCTTCTATGTTTGTACCAACCTGAACTTTAATGACGTGATTCTTAATGGTTAGATCATAAATTATATTACCGTTATATGTATTTTGGACGTCCCTTGAACTGCTTTCCTGTACATAGTTATAATTGGCAGCGGTATACATTGAATATAGGGATTTAACATCCCCTGGTGTCATTGCGCCATTAAACCAATTAATTGCAGAAATTTGGCCACCCTGGGTATGTTCATCCCAATTCGTAAGATTGGCAGTGTAATCAAAATTAACATTCAATCCTTTGATTATATGCAATGATGCTCCCAAATTCAAACGGTGATAAAATGTTTGATCTTCAACCGGTTTAGCCTCTTCCAATTCGGTTATGGCGCTACGTGATTTTAAACCGTCGTAAGTACCGTAAGGGTATATTGTTGACCATCTATACATGTAATAAACAGGAGGATAGGTGGAAGCTGCATAATTGAAGGGCGTCTTTGTTACACTCTTGGACATCATGTACCCAGTGCGCAAAGTCAAATATTTATTTACATCCGTTTCGACACTTGCCCTCACATTATACCTTTTATAGGAATCTGAAAAGGCTTTCATTAAACCCCTTTCATTCAATAATCCTGCAGAGATATTATACCTAGTGTTCTGGGTTCCTCCGCTTATGCTTATATTGTGAGATTGTTGTGGAGCGTTCTTTTTATAATACATTCCGTTGATATCCCAAGATCTGTAAGGATAGATCCTGGAACTGTTCCCCCCTGTACCAAAATCAAAATCTCGTCCAACAACCATCTCATTGCCAAATTGTTTGCCATACTTATATTTATCCCAATAATCTTTCACCTTCGCGATGGTTTCTCTGTTATAATATACAGGACCTATTACGGAAAATTCTTCCGTCGGAGTTGCATTTAAACCATTATATTGCAACCATTCGTAATTTAGCTGTTGGTCCGGCCTCAATGGTTCCGGGGTTTTTGTCTGTCGTGACCACGCAAAGTTATTAGAATAAGTTACATGTATTCCGCCGTCTCTATCTCCCTTTTTTGTAGTGATAAGTATTGCTCCAAATGCTGCGCGCGCACCATAAATGGCCGTAGTGGCGGCATCTTTTAAAACGGAAATGCTTTCAATATCGTCGGGGTTAACGTATGATAGATCGGGCACTTCTACATTATCCAAAACAATAAGCGGCTTTCCTGTTCCACCGCCAAGCGTACTTGTATTACCTCTGATCTTGATTGAAGGTGACCCTCCGAGCGAACCTTCTGTTGTTGTAACGATAAGTCCCGCCGTCGCACCCTGCAAAGCGCGTCCCACATCCGTAATTGGTCTTGATTCCAATGTTTTTCTAACACTTACGGTAGAAACCGCTCCTGTAATACTTTCTTTTTTTTGGGAACCATATGCGACCATTACAACCTCTTGCAATGTGGTTACGTCGTCCTCCATTATTACATTGATAAGCGATCTGCTCCCTACGGTTATTATCGCATTTTTCATCCCCAGGTAAGAAAATACGAGTACTGATTTTGGTGAGGCAGTGATTTCGTATTTACCCCAGGAGTCTGTCGAAGTTCCTACTTTAGTCCCTTGAACTAAAATATAAACACCAGCCAAAGGCTCTCCATTCTTGTTGGTGACCTTACCGGAGATCTTAGAATTTTGAGCCCACATCGCCCCAATCGAAAATACCATTGCGGCAATTGTCGTTAATGCAAGCTTAAAAAGCCTGCCACAATTTTGTTTAGTGAACATAAAATTAATTTTAGGTTTAATAATAGTTTGTTGTTTTTATAGGGTTATTTAACTGTACCTGTTTGTTTACTGCGCGTGTCTTCTTTTTAGAACCGTGTTAAATTGAATACAACATTATATGCTCCCTTCTCAAATTTAGGAACATGTATCATTAGAAGAATCAACTGTAAGTACCCCCATTTATAAGTCTGTCTTCCATGAAATCAATGCCCCTCGTTAAATTGCTTGATATATACCCTTCCAACTCTTTTATGAATCCATTGCAGTCCCTCTTTTCGGATCCTCTTGTAATATTACGGAAAACCTCCTGCAGGCAATCTTCCAGCATATTCTCGCAATTTGGTTTCTACCTTCGTATCATTAAGAACCGATGAGTAATAGAACATGTTCCTTTACAGCCCTGTAGCTCTACACGCCCTGACAATTGAAACAGACTCTTCTTCTACAACTTCCTTCACTATCTCTTTCTTTTGACAGGGCGTTAAAGTTTTATTTCAATAATGTTTTTTATATCCGATGATTCAGACTCTGGTCTGCATACATCCGCTTCAATTTCTGATTCTCCCTTGTAAGTTCTTTATACCGCCCCAATAGGTTAACATCCATACCGGAATATTCCCGCCGGCATTTGTAAAGCGTCGTCCCTATTGTTCCTAACTCGCGGCACATATCTACTGCGGGCTTGCCGATCTCAAATTCTTTAGTCGCCTGAATTATCTGGCTTTCTGTAAATCTACTCGGTTTCATATTACAATTTTTTTGTAAACCTAAAACCTGTCCTATTTTCAGGGACACTTACAATTTGTTACCAGCCAGGGTTTTGAGTCAACGTATGACCTTTACTTTGATAGAAGTTAACTTGTGAAAGTGGAACCGGGGCGAGATAATCTCTTTCTTCTGGTTCCTGAGTTCTGACTTTTCCATTATAAGTTAAGTTAAAGCCTATCATTTGAGCTGCATTACTTCCTGTAAATTTAATAATTGTTCCATCGAGTTTTCTGACGCCAATTAGTCCCTTATAACTGGATGATTTGACACGAGCAGATAAAATTCCTAGGTCATCACATGGATCTGACGTGCTACTATAATCAATCCAGGAACCAACCATAATGTCGTTAAAGTTAACACTTGATTGCATGTAATCTATTTTCCCCCAGCGTTTTAAATCGTATAAGCGTGTTGGTTCTTCACCCACTAGTTCCATTCTGCGTTCACGACGGATCTCCCAAATAAGAGGTTCTACTGTCGGATCTCTTTCCGGGTCGAAATTTACTGTTATATTCGTAAGGATCATATGGGTTGTCTTTTTAACACCCCTTGAAACAGCCACATCATCTAGAGGCCGATCACGTAATACGTTTATGGTTGCATCTATTTCAGCTTGGGTAATAGGTGTTCCGCTCATATGAATTGCAAGTTCAGCTCTTGCTTCAATATAGTTAAGCAGGACTTCTCCATAGCGCATCTCAGGAGCATCATTTGTATTGGTCACAGATGTGTACTTAGGGCTGTTTTTTTGGTGGCTGTCCTCCGTTCCGAGACGATCTATGAACTTATTACAGTAAACCAGGGTTGGAGAACCACTCCTATATTTATAATAGAATGTGGATTCAAAACGCGGATCACGGGTTTTAATGAGATTTGCAAGGGTAAATTTTTCTCCGTCATTTGCCAATGTGATTCCGGAATTTACGAAAGAAGATGAATTTTCATAAACCTTTCCATCATTGCATATGAAGGATTTCAACAAAGAAAGATTGGCCCCTCCACCCTGACTTTCATCACCATTTGAATAGGAGGCAATACAGTGTGTGATTCCCTGTGTAGCATCATAATGTCTGTAAAGTATACATTCTGTGTTATTTGCAAGGCTTTCAGATCCGAATAATTCATGAAATGGTGACGCAATGGAATACTTGCCGCTATTCATAACGTACTCGGCTGCTTCTACTGCAAAATCCAAATATTTTTTTGCTAAAGTGGCGTTACTATTATGGTAATATTGCCAAGTGCCCTCCCAAAGCATTATACGAGAGATATAGGCGGCTACCGTATAACGGTTGCAAATGGTTTTGTTATCGCCATCACTTGTACGTACATTAGCAAGAGCGTATTTTAAATCTTCGTATACACTATCCATGACCTGAGCACGCGGAGTCCGATCTATGTACATGGTGGCAGTGTCGGAGTCAGCTACTTCATTGCCAAACCATGGGACATCTCCATAAGTCCTAACAAGTTCTGTGTACTCCATGGCTCTGAAAAATCTGCAAATTCCAGTCCAATGATTATATGCTTCGTCAGAAATATGGCTTTTTGAGTCATTTTTCAATCTGTTCAAGAACAGATTTGCGCGACGTACAAAAGTAAAATTCCAACCTCTACCAGGCCAAACCCCGCCAATATAAAATGCGGTAGAGCCAGTGTTAGTAGTGGTAAAACCAGTCTGAGTCCCACTATTTGCAAAATCATCCGAAACATAATTTGAACGAATAGGTACGTAGTTGGCGTTCCAACTTAAACTGTAACCATAAAACAGGGCGTATGAATTTCCGTCCATATAGAAACTGTTTGCAAAAAGCCTCAAGTTTCCTTCCGACTGCCAAAAGGCCGGCTTATCGACAAATGAATTTAGCGGCTCCCTATCCAACACATCAAGATTTGTGCAGGAAGAGAACAGCAGCAGTGTAGATGCTAATGTCAATAATATCTTTTTCATGTTATTAGCTTTAATAATTAAATGTTTTTACTCGAATGTCAATTGAACGCCAAAGGACATACTTTTATAGGTCGGTGTACCTACACCTGTGCGTCCAGAATTATAGTTGCTTGTATTAAACATGGAATATCCATTAATCTCTTCTGGGTCAATTGGAAGACCGTGAAGATGATCAAAGGTGAAATAATTCTCCAGAGAAAAGAAGACTCTTGCCTTGCCCAACCAAGCTTTGCGTGCAATTTTATCAGGCAGTGTGTAGCCAATCGTTATATTTTTAATTCTAAGATAAGCCATATTTAGCAAGTACTTGGACTGGATGGTATTGTTAAATGAACTTCTTCCGGGATCATTACCAGCATTTACCGCTCTAGGATAATAGGCGTTTGTACGTCCTGTTTGAGAGTCTTCATCCCACGTCCAATAATTATCTGCAATTGCTTGAGGCATAGCGCCATCGGAAGAATTATATCCAGCAACTCCAAGAAAGCCTGATGGAACTATTTTACGGCTTCCGATTCCTTGTGCAAATATTGAAAAGTCGAACCCCTTATAATCCAAGGCAATACGCAAACCATATTCGTATCTAGGAGTGCTATTCCCTATTTTTTTCAAATCGCCTATGCTATTTCCATCACCGTCAGATTCATGTTTAACCATATTGCCGTACCAAATATCGCCATCTCCGTCAAGATCTTTGTATTTAACGTCGCCTGGTCCAAAATATAGAGGACCACTTTGCAGCCCACCCTGGTAGACTGCCTTCTCGTGGTTTTTCTGCATATAAACAACTTTACCCTGACTCTTACCATAGCTGCGGGTATAGTTGGGATCGGCAATGATTCCCTGCGCAGCTTCACTGGTAGTAACGGTTTGAGCTCCAAGTTTTACCTTTTGAAGATTAGCCCATTTTTTGGTACCATCGCCGATCAACACAAAATCGTTCCAATTGTACAAACGATCCGTTTCATATCCGTATATATTGCCGTAAGTATTGCCTTCCCACCATGTATTGCCTACATTCTTTAGTGTACCATCTGCATATTTTGTAATGGTGGTATGGTAATCAGACAGAGATGCTCTTATGTTCATCCCGACCCCGCTGGCAAAGCGGTGAGTATAATCGATTGCCAATTCCCAGCCCCTTGTCCTAAGGCTACCATAGTTACCGTATGCTGCGGACGTGCCGTAAGCAGAGGGAACTGCAGAACCAGGAACAATCATATTGTCGGTTGTTCTTTGGTACCAGTCAAACGTAATTCCGAGAGCATTATCAAAAAACCGGGTATCAACGCCGATATCGAATGTTTTGATGCTCTGCCATGTGATTCCTGCTCTGACAACACCAGGAGTATTTACATAAACGTATTTGGTTCCTGTTGAATTTAATGTATAACCGGCACTAGTTCCCATTGTGGCAAGATACAAGCCACTGCTAACAGATTGATCCCCTATAGCACCATAGGACGCACGAATTTTGCCAGAAGTAAGGTATGGTTTTGCCCATGTCATAAAACGCTCTTGCGCAAAGTTCCAACCGATAGAGCCAGAAGGGAACCATCTCCACTGTAAATCAGAGGTAAATTTGGAAGAACCTCCATGACGCAAGTTGAATTCCAGTAAATATTTATCTTTGTATGCGTAATTCAAACGCCCAAAATAACCAACTTGTGAATCCCAATACGTACCGCCACCGGATGTTTGGGTTCCATCAGCCAGAGAAAATTGGGGATTTTTTATATCTAGAAGGTGTGTTATTTGTGACCAATTAGTCTTTTCGTCATAAGATGCATAATCAAATCCGAGCATAAAATTAAAATCATGATCCTCCCCTAACATCAGATGATATGTAGTGGTCACATTGGCCGATTTGCGGTGTGTATATGATGACTCACGATAGACGTGATCCGGATTGGAGCCGTCGGCAGTATATGTCTGATAATAAAGCATTTTGGCCGGGATAGATGCTCCTGCGGTACCGTATGCCCCCCAAACGTCAGTGGATGTCAAAGCATTACCAGTTGCGTCAGTTGCGTCAACTGGGGCGATCCATGTATTACCCGCTGTGTAACGTGTCCCGGGGTGATTCTCAATGTAATGATTGGCAGAGTAAGCCCAGTTGCCGTTTATATTCCAGTCTTTGGTTACATGAACAATGGCACCAAGATTAATGTTGGTATATCCGTTAAAAACATTTGCAGTATTGGCCTGCTCAGCTTCTGTAGCGGGACTCCTAAGGGAATTACCATACTCATCTTTTGTCATAGGATAAAGGGGACCCCATCGATATAGATACAACCATGGATCAGCTGTAGTTGAACTAGTTATGTATGCGTATCTTTTATTACGTTCCGAATACATTAACCCGCCGGTGATAGTTAAATATTTATTAACATCTGTCGTGACACTTAGAGATGCATTATAACGGGTGAAATCATCATGTTTTGCCGGTTTCATCATACCGCTTACATTTACGTAGCCAAGACCCAAATTGTAGGAAGTCGAACCGGATTTGCCGTTTACGGTAATATTATGATTCTGCCCTGGAGCATTTTTCTTAATCATGTAATCAGCAGCTTGATAAGTACGAACTCCCATTTTATAGGTAGAACCTGGACGTACATACCAATCCCTTCCGTACACTACGGGGTCATAGGGGCCTATCTTTCCTCCATACATTTTTTTCCATTGCTTTGCGTACTCCAGACTAGTTGCGTCTACATACCAGAAAGCACCGGCAATGGAACCACCTACTCTTTGGAAAGCATCAACGGTATACTGCAATCCATCAACTCCTGCCATATTAACCTTATAAGCAGAATTTTCCCATGAAAAAACATCTGAATAGGATACACTGACTTTATCCGTTTTGGCACCTTTTTTAGATGTGATCAGAATAACTCCGAATGCAGCTTTTGCTCCGTAAATAGAAGCTGAAGCCGCATCTTTCAATATGGATATAGATTCTATATCGTCTGGGTTGATAATAGAAATACTGGGAATTTCAACGTTATCCAAAAGAATAAGAGGAGTGGAAGAACCAGAGTATGACCCAATAGCACCACGAATCTTCATTATGGGGTCTGACCCCACCTCTCCAGATGGGATGGTAACTGTCAAACCAGGAGTAACACCCTGTAAACCGCGGCCAATATCCGGGATCGGTCTGGAATTAATAGCTTTGTTAACATCGACGGATGCAACGGCTCCGGTTAAATTGGTTTTTTTCTGACTGCCATATCCGACAACCACGACATCTCCCAATGTAACGGCACTGTCCAGCAATGATACATCAATGACATGTCGGCCATTAACGGCTTGAACAGCATCGGCAAAACCCATAGAAGAAAATACAAGTTTGCCATTAGCAGGGACTGTAATGGTATATTTTCCATTTACATCCGTGGTTACGCCTGTTTTAGTCCCCTGCACTAAAACATAAACACCAACTAATGGTTCACCCGACTTGTCGGTTACTTTGCCAATAACCTTAACGGATTGAGCCCACACAGCCCCAATGGAAAATACCATTGCAGCAATTGTTGTCAATACAAGCTTAAAAAGCCTGCTACAATTTTGTTTAGTGAACATAAAAATTAATTTTAGGTTTAATGAATAGTTTGTTGTTTTTATAGGATTATTTAACTATATGTGTTTGTCTACTACGCGTGTCTTCTTTTTAGAACCGTGTTAAATTGAATACAACATTATATGATCCCTTCTAAAATTTAGGAACATGCATCATTAGAAATAAAAAATCGGCATTTTCGTTTCTAATAATTCTACTTCTTTAAAGGCTCCATAAAGGGTGGCGACCCCCTTCTTTGCACCTTTAATCAGAACCGCAATACTACTACCTGATCACCATTTTGACCAGTAACCGTCCACTAACTTTTAAATTTTGCGCGGTTGCACTGCTTACTGTACAAATAATGAAAGCTAGCGCCAACAGACACAGACGCAAAAGATCATCAGATCTTTTTTGATTGAACATAGATTAGTTTTTTTAGGTTAAATAAGTTGTGAGGATTTTTTATCCCCATTGTTTAATTTCTGGTTTAGTTTGGCAAAATTAAATATTCTGAATTTAAAAAACAATTTTATTGCAAGCGTAAGTATTTGATAACCAAAAAGTAACAACAGTGTTATATTTTCAATCTTTTTAATCTTCACCTTATATTTTTAATGAAAACTCTCTTAAAAATGAAGTCCCCTTCTGCCGAAATACCCTCAATAATTGCTGTGCAGCCAGCATTACCATCAGATGTATCAAAGGAAATTTTTTCAGTTTAATTGCGCCAAATTTTGACATTCGGATTCCAATAAATAGTAGATCTTTTATCTGAACCTAGTTGTCTGTATCATTATCACACTTCTAACCGATGCACTCCCGTCTATCATAGGAGAATATGGCGCCGCATCTGCACCTGAAAGATAAACGAGAGAAGAAATATCACTAACCATAAAGTTCTGTAATTCAGAACTTGAAAAAGCATTCATTCCATTTATAAATACTACTATCTGCGCCCACCCGTCAGAAATTGTAAATTAAGTAGACTTGCGTGGAATTCGGCTTATTAGTATTTTTCTCATAAGAATACCCTATTAATTCCACATATATAAAATTGCACTCTGGAAATTCCGACAAATATGAATTATTCATCAGATATCCCTTAAACCAAAGCGTATCCCCCGCACAATAGAACTCCTTGTCCGTATGGAGATACAGCTTTTCCGGAGACAAAAGTTTGGAAAAAGTTTCAAATCTTTTTTCCAACAAGCTATCTTTTATTTGTTGCGAGTGTGCAACAAATTTTTTAGAGGAAAATATTGTAATTGAAATTAAACAAGCTGCAACGATAAAATTTTTTCCGTAGAGTTTCATATTTTCTGTTTTTAATGAAGATTCTCTAATGGTGATACTAGAGATTCTTCTTGTATTGTACCAATTGGAATCATTTGAAAGCGAGCATACAAAAATAGGAATTTAACGGAATGTGCAAAAAAGAGGGGTGACTAAAAAGAAATTTTAGTCACCCCATCAAATATAACTCTACTTAATTAGTCGCTCAAAGAATATCTATTGAATGCAACTACCTTAACGTCAGGATCAACGCTCTTTAAATACTGAGCTACAGTTTGCTTGCCGTCACCAAGTGCAAGTACCTGCTCCTCCAAAGTTCTCTCTTTGAAGAATTTTGCAAGTTTTCCCTCTACAATTCTCTCTGCAATTGCAGCAGGCTTGCCCTCTTGTGCAACTTCCTCTCTGTAGATTTGCAACTCCTTCTCAATCACGCTCTGAGGGCAATCCTCCTTGCGGACTGAAACGGGAACCATTGCGGTAATCTGCATTGCAATCTCTTTAACAGCCTCATCAGCAATCTTCTTACTGAATCCAACTATAGTTGCAACTTTCTTGTTGTTGTGAATATAGAAACCTACATAAGGAGCCTCTATCTTCTCATAACAAGCAAGAACATGTTTCTCTCCGCTCTTACCGGTCTGGTCTGTAACAGCCTCTTCTACAGTCAAATTACCAACCTTGCAAGCTTTTAATGCATCAACATCCGCAGGCAAGTTTGCAATAGCTGTATCTGCAATATCAGAAGCAAGTTTTTGGAAACCCTCTGTGCCAGAGACAAAATCTGTCTCGCAACCAAGGCAAACCAAAACCGCCTTTGTATTGTCAGCATTAGTTCTTGCTAAAACTGCACCCTCAGAAGTTTCACGGTCAGAACGTTTTGCGGCAATCAGCTTTCCTTTCTCCCTTAGAAGTTCCTTTGCTCTCTCATAATCTCCATTAGCCTCTACAAGAGCCTTTTTGCAATCCATCATGCCGGCCTGCGTCATCTTGCGCAGCTTCATTACATCTGATGCTTTAATATCCATATTAAAATCTCCTTTTTCTTTTTAAATCCCGACGGATTTATTCTTCTTTCTTTTCAACCTTCTCTATTTTCTTCTCTTCCTTAGGGGCAGGCTTAAATGTAGCCTTAACACCCTCTTTAGGAGTAGCCTTTGCTACGCTTCTTCTTGGACGAAGCTTTCTTCCCTCTGTAGGAACATCAATCTCATTCTTCTTCTCCTCTTCCATTTTCTCCAGCTCCTTATCCTTGGATTTTTTATCCTCCTCTGCAGCAGCCTTTTCTTTCTCAACCTTTCTCTCTGCAAGTCCCTCACCAACAGCTCCGCAAAGAGCAGCCATAACTACTGCAATAGATTTTGCAGCATCATCGTTGGCAGGAATAACGTAATCTACAGGGGTAGGATCACAGCAAGTATCAACCATTGCAATTACAGGAATCTTAAGTCTCTTTGCCTCTTTTAAAGCATTTGATTCCTTCTGGATATCAACAATAAACAGAGCGGAAGGAAGACGATTCAAATCTGCAATGGAGCCTAAGTTTTTCTCCAATTTTGCTCTCTGGCGGGTAACCTGCAATTTCTCTCTCTTTGCAAGAGTCTCAAAAGTTCCGTCGGTGATCATTTTATCTATGGTGTTCATTTTCTTAACAGCCTTCCTGATTGTTGGGAAGTTTGTAAGCATTCCACCCGGCCATCTCTCTGTAACGTAAGGCATATTAACCTCTTTAGCCTTCTCTGCAATAATATCTTTTGCTTGTTTTTTTGTTGCGACAAAAAGAATTTTTCTGCCGCTGCGCGCCAAATTCTTCATGAAATTGGCAGCGTCATCTATCATAAACACGGTTTTGTGCAGGTCAATGATATGAATACCATTCTTCTCCATAAAAATATATGGAGCCATCTTTGGATTCCATTTTCTCTTAAGGTGTCCAAAGTGTGCGCCTGCATCTAATAATTCTTGGAAATTTGTTCTTGGCATTTTTTTAATTTTTTAATGTTTCTCTTTTCTTCAATCGCGAGTAGTGACCTTGTCAATCTCGCAGATTTTCCGCGGGTGAACAAGAAGCAAGTAATTTTAAATTCAGCAAAAATATTGAGAATAAAAAAGTCTGCAACTTTAAATTCAACCCGTGCGTAATCAGCTGTAATACTCTAACGTTTACTGAATTGGAAGCGTCTGCGAGCGCCCGGCTGACCCGGCTTCTTTCTCTCAACCTCTCTCTGGTCACGAGTAAGAAAACCGTTTTTCTTTAGAATTGAACGATAGGCCTCAGCGTCTACTTTGCATAGTGCGCGTGAGATTGCAAGGCGAAGAGCCTCTGCCTGTCCTTTAATTCCGCCTCCAACCAAGTTAACCTGAATATCAAAGTTAGCTAAGGTATTGGTGACATCAAGCGGCTGTCTTACAATATAAACAAGAGACTCATCTGGAAAATATTTCTCCAGTTCCTTGCCGTTAACTGTAATGTTGCCTTTTCCGGTGTTCACGAAAACGCGAGCAATTGCTGATTTACGTCTTCCAAGGGCGTTAATTTTCTCCATGCTCTAAATTTCGTTTAATTTGATTGTTTTTGGTTTCTGTGCTTCATGCTTGTGTTCTGCGCCTGCATAAACATGCAAATTGCGGAACATCTGAGCACCCAGCCTTGTTTTTGGAAGCATGCCTCTGACAGCCTCCTCAATAAGTGCAACCGGTCTGCGCTGCAATAACTCCTTTGGAGTTGCAAAGCGCTGACCTCCTGGATAACCGGTGTATCTCACGTACACCTTATCTGTCAACTTCTTTCCTGTTAAACGCACTTTAGCCGCATTGATGATAATAACATTATCTCCGCAATCTGCGTTGGGTGTAAAGTTGACTTTCTCTTTACCTCTTAGAAGCAATGCCACTCTAGAAGCAAGACGTCCTAAAACCAGGTCTGTAGCGTCAATAATCACCCACTCTTTAGTGGCTGTTTTGCTGTTGACAAACACTGTTTTGTAACTTCTGTAATCCATCGTATGATGATATAAAAATTAAAATATCTTGTGCTTTAAACTTGCACACACCTCTTTTCTCAAAGGGGGTGCAAAGGTATATAAATTTTGTTGATCTGCAAATATTTCTGCAGAAAAGGTGAAAAAGCAACTAACCCCAGGTTTCAGAGATATAATCTAGGAGTTTCATAACTGCTGCCGGGTCCGGTTCTGTTACAAGTTTCATTCTAGTTTCTTTAAAATTTGGAAGAGCTTTAAAATAATTGCTCAAATGACGCCGCATCTCAAACATGCCACGCCTCTCTCCCTTAATTTCCAAAGATTTTGCGTAGTGTTTTTTAGCAAGTTCAACTTTTTCTTTTACAGTTAAAGGCGGCATTTCTTCTCCGGTTGTAAGATAATGTTTTATCTCTTTAAAAATCCAAGGGTGACCATAGGTAGCACGTCCTATCATTACGGCATCAACTCCATACTTATCAAATGCATTGCGCGCGGATAGACCGTCTGTGATATCCCCGTTGCCAATGATCGGAATTTTCATGCGCGGATTTTTCTTTACTTCTCCAATTAACGTCCAATCCGCCTCTCCCTTATACATCTGGCATCTTGTGCGTCCATGAATAGTAAGTGCCGCAATCCCGGCATCCTGCAGTCTTTCCGCAAGTTCTACAATTATGAGGGATTTGTCATCCCAGCCAAGCCTGGTTTTTACGGTAACCGGAGTATGCACGGACTTAACTACCATTTCAGTGATTTCCACCATCTTATCCGGATAACGCATCATGCCGCTTCCCGCTCCCCGCTTTGCGATTTTATCAACCGGGCAACCAAAATTTATATCAATCACATCTGGATGAGAAGCCTCCGCCATTTGCGCCGCCTCTACCATTGCTTCAGGTATATGACCATAAATCTGTATCCCGACAGGTCTTTCATAATCATAAATTTGCAGTTTTTGCAAAGATTTTGTCACATTGCGCACAAGTGCATCTGAAGAGACAAATTCTGTGTACATCATGTCTGCCCCAAACTCCTTGCAAATATATCTGAATGAGGGATCCGTAACATCCTCCATAGGTGCCAGAAACAGCGGATACTCCCCAAATTTTATATTGCCGATTTTCATTGGAGCAAAGATAAAAGTTTTGAAACAACTTATAGTTGAAACAGAAGACCTAAATGTTAACTTTGCGCGTATTAAGAATAAACGAGTATGAAAGAAAATTCAGAAAATATAAAAGCTCCAAAGAAACTCAACCGCATAGGGGTTCTAACTTCCGGAGGCGATGCTCCTGGAATGAACGCAGCCATCAGATCTGTAGTCAGATCTGCCATTTACAACAATATTCAACCTGTCGGGATTTACAGGGGTTATTATGGTCTTGTTAACAGACAGTTTGTGACAATGCAATCTCACTCCGTTTCAAAAATTATTTCCCAAGGCGGTACTATTTTAAAATCCAGCAGATTACCTGAATTTGACAAAAGAGAATACAGAGACATTGCTATAGAAAATTTAAGGGAAGCATCCATTGATGCGCTGGTGGTGATTGGCGGAGACGGCTCTTTCAGAGGCGCGCACCTGCTTGCAACGGAAAATGATTTTCCGATTGTCGGTCTTCCCGGAACTATTGATAATGACATATTCGGAACTGATTTTACAATTGGCTTTGACACTGCAATTAATACGGCAGTAGAGGCTATAGACAAAATCAGAGATACGGCGGATTCTCACAATCTTGTTTTCTTTGTGGAAGTTATGGGCAGGGATGCCGGTTTTATTGGACTTTATACGGCCATCGCTACAGGCGCTGAAGCCACTATAATTCCGGAAGTTCACACAGATATAGATAGCCTTTGTGATTATCTTCTCAAAGAAAGAAGGAAGAACAAAACCAGCGGAATAGTAATTGTTGCTGAGGGTTCCGACCAAGGAAGCGCAACTGAAATTGCCGCAAAGGTAAAAGCCAAAATACCTGATTATGAGACGCGTGTAACAACACTGGGACATATCCAAAGAGGAGGTTCTCCAACTTGCAATGACAGAGTTCTGGCCAGCACTCTGGGCAATGCCTCAATAAACGCTTTGATATCAGGCATTTCAGATGTTATGGTTGGACAGGTAAACGGTCTGGTTGCATATACTCCGTTTGCCGAAGCGTGTGCAAAACACAACCCGATAAATCAAAAATGGATTGAAATTGCACACATTCTGTCATTATAATTTTCAACCGCTTACCCGTTGATTTTAACCGCTTGTCCGCAAATACGACCGTTTATCCCAATAGTCTGATTTGCAGATTTTTAACACGCTAAAAAAAGTCTACTTTTGTGTTGAGAACCAAAACTTCATCAACATGAAAAGACACATCCTTTATTTGCTGCTGATAACATTCATTCCTTTTGTTTGTGCAGCACAAAAAAATGCTCCGTTAAAATATGATATTGTTTCTGCCGGTTCCGGAGAACCCGGGACTGACCTTTTAAAGGTATCAGTCTATGTCTCAAAATCTTACATGACTGAAGACATGATTAAAAAAGCTGCCGTACATGGAATCATCTTCAGAGGATATAATGACCCATCCTGGGGAGAAAAGAAAGCATTGCTCGTGCTCCCGACAGATGAGAATGATCATGCAGCATTTTTTAAAGATTTCTTTAAAGAAAACGGACCTTATCTTAATTATGCTACAATAGTAGAGAGCGGCAGAGAGACAATTAAAATAGACGGCCGGACTTACAAAATGACCGCAATGGTATCTGTCAATGAATCAGAACTTAAAAAAGTCTTGGAGAATGCCGGAGTGCTTAAAAAAATGACAAACGGGTTTTAATCTCAATAACAATGAAAAAGAAAATAATACTTATGCTCGTCATGCCCCTTGTTGCTTTAGCTTTTGCACAAAACGCAAAAGCGCAAAAAACTTCTACCGGCGCCTTTTATTCATCTGAAACGGAATGCACAAGCGTAGAATATGACGGTTCAATGACGCTAAGAGTCTGGGGTACGGGAAAAAACAGAAGCGATGCTATTGAACAGGCAAAAAAACAGGCAATATGGGATATGCTATTTGTAGGGATAAAAAAAGGGCCGGCAAAATTTGATATGCGTCCTATGTTACTGGAAGCCAACGCTCATGAAAATCATGAAGATTACTTCAATCGCTTTTTCCGTGATGGAGGAGATTACAAAAAATTTATCTCCCTTAAAGATGAAAAAGCAGGCACCAGGTCAAAGGAGAAAACCGGTTCCGAAGTTAAATACGGCATAACCGTAAGGGTTTTAAAAAATGAATTAAAGTCAAAACTTATAGAAGACGGCATTATTAAAACTGATAACAAATGAAAAAAATTCTCTCACTACTATTTATTGCTGTTGTCACTATGGAGTCAGCATGGGGACAGGCAAAAATACCCGTAATTATGGTTAGGCCGGGCAGCGCATGGTGCTTTAATAATGATTGCTATAAAATTGCTGATAATCAAGGAGTAGAAAAAAAGATAGCAGATTATCAAAAAGCATTGGAAAATATTAATATGCTCTCTTCTATAACTGAAGTGGAGGGACTTTTGACAGATGAAGGATTGCTTGTAAAAAATATGAGCGGCAGCGCGGAACTTGCAGAAGAGGATGCTCTGGAAGACGAACTTTCAAGTGATGAGCAGGGAAACGGCATTGCCAAATCTTCTCTTGACCAATCTAGAGAAAGAGCTACCGCCGATATCTATTTGGACATCAATTATGAAATTACTAAAACGGGGCCAAAGCGTCAAATAAGTTATGTGCTTACAGGAAGAGATGCTTACACAAATGAACCGGTATGCAATGTGACGGGACTTGGAGAGCCCTCATTTTCAGCCACTGATGCTCAGCTGCTTAGAGAAGCCGTTGTTATGAAGATGGCTCAGCTTAAAGAGAGGTTGCAGGCGCACTTCAATCAAATTTTGGCTATGGGACGCTTAGTGACAATTGGTATTAATGTCTCGACAGATTCAAATGTTAATTTGGAAACAGAATTTAGCGACGGCAGTTTGGGCCGTTTTATAAACAAGTGGTTGAACCAAAATGCAGTAGAGCACAGAGTACAGCCGGAACGTTCATCAAGCACCGTTGCCTCTTACAAAGTACGCATTCCGCTTTATGATTTAGACGGGCTTTCAATAAGCGCGGAAGATTTTGCCTACAGACTTGCAGATGTCTTAAAGGCAGCACCTTATAACGTTAAATGCGGCGTACAAAACCGCGGACTTGGAAATGCAAGAATAATCATTAAGGGGAAAAAATAATATGAAAAAATTTCTCATTGCACTAATGATTGCAGCGGGCATACCCGTCTGCTCGTTAAAAGCTCAAGAAAATAATATACCTGTAAAGGTTATATTCTCTGACAACAATTTACCGGAACAAACATCTGACTATATAGCAAACAAATTGCATCAGATAACTATTGCAAACGGTATTGGGGGAAGCAGCGCCAGTACAAATTTTGCAATAACCGCACGCGTAAACTTAATCAATAAAGAAGTTCTTGCGGGTCCTCCTCAAAAAGTTGCACTAACAATTAATTGCTCACTTTACATAGCAGATACTTATGAGGAAAAAATTTACTCTTTTGTCTCAATGGAATTAAAATCTGTCGGGAGCGGAGAAATAAAAGCATATCAGGAAGCCATAAGACAAATCAATCCTAACAGCAAATTAATACAAGATTTTGCAACAAGGGGAAAGCAGAAAATCATTGACTATTTTAATCAGAACTATAAGCTAATTATAAAGAAATCAGATGCTTTTGCAGCAGTTAAAAAATATCAGGAGGCAATATTCCATGTAATGTCCATCCCTGAATGCTGCAATGGTTATGAAGAGGCCTTAAATGCCGCCGTAGGTTACTACAAAATGTACGTAAACAATGAGGGACAGAAGAATCTTGCAAAAGCGCGCGCTATTTGGGTTGCGCACCAAAACAGCAAGGGTGCAGAAGCGGCTGGAGAATACTTAAAAAATATTTATCCAGACGCAGAATGTTATCCGGATGCAATGAAATTATATGAGGAGATGAAGGTTAAAGTAGGAGAAGAAATATCCTTTATAATGAAGATGTATGATAATAGCGTAGATATTGAAAAACAGCGTATTGACGCAATGAAAGAGATAGGAGTAGCTTTTGGAGAACATCAACAGCCAACAAGTCTTAACTGGATAAAATAACTAATCAAAACTTATATTAATATGAAAAAATTTTTATTACTGGCGGCAGCATTATGTTTTGCATGGAGTGCAAACGCCCAACAAGTAGAAGGGGAAGAAGGAGAACTAGTTCATGATGTGAAGGTTCTTGCCCTTAAGTATAAAACCGGAGCCGATACATCTGCAATGAAACCTTTTGAAGGCGAAATTGTTCAGAAAAATTATTATTCATGGCCAAAAATTGTTGAAAAATTTGGAGGCGCTTATAGCGGCGCACAAAATGTAAAAACAATAATAAAAGGGAATAAAGTTCTAACTATCAATGAGACAGAAAAAAGTTACATGTACCAGCTGCCAGACAAAAATGAAGTTATCACTTATTATGCTCTATTAAAGAAGGGATATAAACAAGCTTACAAAGCTTATAATGCTGCAAGTGCAACAGAGGTTACACCGCAAAACAATCAGCAACAAATGAAATTTATGTACACGGGCAAAACTGTAAAATACCTTGGACATGACTGCAAAGTTTATAGCGCCAAAACGGAAAATAACGAGGGCGGAGCAAAAACTAATACAACAGCGGACATTTATATGTGCACTGATTATCAGATGGGTGGTATACAGCAATACGGAGCAGGTGCTATGCCTCTTAAAATTCTTATCCAGGCAAACACAAAAACAATGTTAATGAAGATTAACATACTTATGGCTTATGACACCAAATCTGTAACTGCAAGAGAAGTAAAAGATTCTGAATTTGATGTTCCTACAGATATAGAATGGATAGAAGCAACGGATAAGAAGATTCTGGAATTAAAGAAAGACAACATTAAAGCAATGAAGAAAAAAGATCTTCTTCCAGAGACAAAGAAGGATGATGTATCATTCAATATCAATGAAGACTGGAATTTTTAGTTAATGCAAATGCATGAAAACTAAATTTCTCTTCATGCTTTTCATATCAGCCTTTTCCATAGCATCAGCCAATGCTCAGGAAGAGGCTGATTATAAATATGAACGCCCATCGTTGTATTGCATGATGATAGAAAACCCCGGCGCAAGTTTTAATGAAGACATTAAGGCTGTTTATCAAAATGTGAGGCAGCCGGAGAGATTTAATGACCATAGTCTTGGAGTTAAAACTATCATGTTTGGAGATAAGCGTGACCAAAAAGAAAACATAGATATTTTTTTAAAAAAAGTTGGTCTGGCAAAGAAGATGGTTGCACGCTGGTTTAACAGAGACAAGAGTACCGGAGTTTGCAACATGGAACTTATAAAAGAGAGAGGGAACTACAACGCGACAGTCCTGGACGTTAATGCTGCAAAACAGCAAATTAGGGGTCTGTCTATTTTGGAAGATGCCGGGGAAGATTTAATATCGCACACTTACCTTGTTATGAATAACATAACCTATGCAAACAAAAATACAACATCATCCTTTGCAGACAATCCATCAATCGGACGCTTACTATTCAGCAGTATTGGCACATCACTGGTGGATGCCGCAATCTCCTCAAAAACAGGAGTTGAAACAAATACATTTAAAAACTTGATGGAGAATATGAAGGGTTTTAAAGTTCATATCACTTCATATTTATACAGATTGAAATGGGAAAACAAAATTGCAGATGAATTTTACGGAAGGTTCTACACAGAAAATCCCGATGATAAGAAAATAGAAGATTTTAATAAAGAGGATAAAATGTTCCAGATGGAATATGTTGGAAAGATAGAGGAGACAAGCAGCGGAATCACTTTCAATAAAGAGACCACGGCAGAGCAGATGCTAACAAAAATTCTCACCCGCGCACTGGATAAAAATATAGCGGAGTTACAGCATAATTTTTCTGATTTTAGAATTAAAGCTCCCATTACCAGCACATCCCCTATTAAAGCATATATAGGTATGAAAGAGGATGTTACGGAGAAGTCAAAATATGAAGTTTTGGAGAGAATTCAAAATTCCAACGGAAAAATTGAATACAAAAGGGTTGGCATTGTAAGGCCGGTAAAAAATAAAATATGGGACAACAGATACATGGCCTCAGAGGAGGACAACCCGCAGGCCCTTCTAAATTACACTGAGTTTGAAAAAGTTTCAGGCGGAGATTTCTATCCCGGCATGCTTCTTAAAGAACTATAATTCTGAAATTTGTAAATGCATCTCTTTTTCTATTCAAGATTTTTACGGACACCGTCAAGAAAAGTTTTCATCTTGTCGGTGTTTTTTTCTCTAACAATCTCCTGCAGCAAAGAGAGTTTATTTTGTATTCCCGACAGTTGTTTGGATGTCAGAGGATTAAACAATATTTCAGTAAGCAGGTAGTCATCTTCTGATAAAAGGCCATGCGCAATTGCAAGATGCTTTTTAAAGGTTGTACCCGGCACATCCTGGTGTTTCATTATGGAGCCGAATACTAGCGTGCTTGCAAAAGGGACTGAAAGAGAATAAGATACAACTTCATCGTGTTCCGCAAAAGTATATTCCCTTACATTAAGTCCAAGAGAATTAAACAGGTCCCTGAAAAACTTCAGGCCTGCTTTATCAGTACCGCGCCGCCCGGATTCATTAATAATAATTGCATTCTCCTGCTGCAAATTCCCAAGGTTGGCAAAGGTTGGTCCGAACATTGGATGTACTGATACATAGCGGAATCCGCACTCCTCATAGAATTTTTTCAAACGCGTTTTAACAGAAGCAATATCTGAAATTATGCAATTATCAGGCAAAAACGGAATCACCTTTTTGAATGCTTGTATGGTGCAGTTAAGTGTAACACAGTTAATTACAAGATTGGGTTTAAATGTCTTAACCTCTCTGTAATCCGTAAAGCGCAGCACATTGTACATAAAGCGCAATTTTCTAACATCTGTCTCAAGAACTGCAACCTTATTGTTAAAGCTCAGCAAATCAGAGAAGAACGAGCCCATTTTGCCGGCTCCCAGAATCAAAATTTTCATCTTTTATTTCTCCTCCCCGCTCCCATTATCTTCATTTGTACATCTACAGATTCGCGATGAATGCTCTCCATTATTCCGGCCACAAAGTCTTTGTTCAAATCTAGCGACTCAGCAAGTTTTGCGCGGTCTTTCATAATATCTCCATAGCGCTTTGTCTGCAAAACTGGCATATTATGCTCTTTCTTGTAAGTTCCTATTTCTCTGGATATTTCCATTCTCTTAGATAGAAGCTCAATGACTTTCCTGTCAATCTCATCTATGCGTCCGCGCAGAACATTTATATTTTCCGTTGTTTGCACATTATCTCTTATTACAAGCATCTTTAAAGTGTAATCCAGAACATCAGGCGTAAGCTGCTGAGCAGCATCACTTAGTGCGCTGTCGGGATTACAATGGGACTCTATTATTAAACCGTCATAATTTAAATCCAAAGCCTGCTGTGATAGCGGTGCAATCAATTCTCTCTTGCCACCCATGTGGCTTGGATCACAGAGCATTGTGGCTTCCGGATATCTGCGCTTCATCTCAATTGGAATATGCCATAGCGGAACGTTGCGGTATATTTTTTTATCATAAGAACTAAAACCTCTGTGTATCAATCCAATATTTTTTACTCCCGCGTTGAAAATTCTTTCAACCGCACCGCACCAAAGCTCAATATCTGGATTTGTGGGATTCTTTATAAGTACCGGAATGTCAGTCCCTTTAAGGGCATCGGCCAAAGCCTGAACGGCAAAAGGATTTGCAACTGTACGCGCTCCCAGCCAAATTAAATCTATTCCTGCTTTTAGAACTTCAAAGACATGCTCCGGAGTTGCAACCTCCGTAGCAACTAACATCCCTGTCTTTGCCTTAACTTCTTTAAGCCATGCAAGTCCCTCAACTCCAATCCCTTCAAAACCACCCGGCTTTGTGCGCGGTTTCCAAATTCCTGCACGGAAGATTTTTATTCCTTTTGCGGCAAGCTCTTCTGCTGTTTTTAAAACTTGTTCCCTGCTCTCCGCGCTGCAAGGGCCGGCAATGACCAGCGGCCTCACATTTTTAATTCCTTTTACTGTTAATTTCTTTATGTCCATTTGTAAAATTATTATTATTTGATCCTTTTAAGTGCTTTTACAAGTGTCTGTTTGTTAGCACACAAAGATATTCTAATATAATTATTTCCTTCACTGCCAAAGATAAAACCGGGAGCAAGGAATACTTTTTTATCATACAATAAATCATCACATATTTTTTGACCGGCAGAGATTTCATCTGTTTTTTGCGATTTTTTTGCAGAAGCAGATGTCACCGCAGTATTTTTCACTTTTCCCCATAAGAATAAGCCGCTCTGATTTTTGCTGACCTCGCAACCAATTGACTCTAAAATTTGAGTTGCCAAATCTCTGCGCTCCCCATATACTTTATTTATTTTTTTATACCAGCTGTCGGGAGCTTTAAGGGCCTCAACAGCAGCTAGCTGCAAGCCTTTAAACATACCGCTGTCCATATTGCTTTTAACCCTCAAAATCCATTGAATAAACTGCTTGTTGCTTGCAGCCATTCCAATTCTCCAGCCCGGCATGTTAAAAGTTTTACTCATAGAATTAAGTTCTATGCACACATCTTTTGCGCCCGGAACTGCAAGAATGCTGATTGGGTGTTCATTAAGAATAAAACTGTATGGGTTGTCATGACAAATTATGATGCCGTATTTTTTTCCAAATGCTACAAGTCTCTCAAACAGAGCCATATTTGCATTTGCACCAGTTGGCATATTTGGATAATTGCACCACATCAGTTTTACTTTATCCAAATTAATTTTACCTGCGGCATTTTGCTTTTCCAGCTCCTCAAAATTTGGGAACCAGCTATTATCTTCTTTTAAAGAATAATTAATAATATGAGCCCCAACAAGCTTAGAAACAGATGCATACGTTGGATATCCGGGATTTGGTATCAGCACTCCGTCTCCCGGATTTACAAACGCCATGGAGATATGCATCACTCCCTCTTTGCTCCCCATCAGCGGAAGAATTTCACAGGCGGGGTCAAGGGTTACACCGTATTTTCTTTTATAAAAATCTGCAAAACCCGCACGCAATTCAGGCAGTCCAATGTAAGATTGATAGCCATGGGAATCTGTGCGCAATGCACAATCGTTCAGTGCTTTAACCGTTGCATCTGAAGGCGGCAAATCTGGACTGCCAATGCCCAAATTAATTACGTCTTCACCAGAAGCCTTCATTAAAGCAATCTCCTTGAGCTTAACGGAAAAATAGTATTCCTTAACGTTTGCTATTCTCCTGGCAGGAGAAAATTTCAATATTTCTTTGTTGTTAATCATCTCTTTTAACCTAAAACTCATTTGCAATTACATCTTTGATACAAGAAGTCACTATCAAACATTCTGTCTTCCTTCTTCATATTCACCCAAAATTTTAAACTCTTTGGTCAGCGGCACAATTGCATCTATAGCCTGTTTATACCGCTGATAATCATCAAATAATAAATTAATATAGAATTGATATTCCCATTCATGCCCAACTATAGGCAAACTCTGTATCATGCTCAAGTTCATTCCGTAAAATGAGAGAATTGTCAATACTTTGGACAGACTTCCGGTTTCATGCGGCAAAGTAAAAACCAGGGAACTTTTGTTTGCATCTTCAACTTTCTTTGCAACGCTTTTATTCTCCAAGATTAAAAAGCGGGTAAAATTCCTCTTGTTTGTCTCAATCCCGTCTGCAAGAATTTCCATTCCGTAAAGCTTTGCCGCAACGGAGGGACAAATTGCCGCATGGTCCGTTAAATTGTTCTCTTTTATCCACTTAGCACTCCCTGCAGTATCCTCCTTCTCCACCATTTTAACATTGGGCAAAGTCTCCAGAAAATCTTCACATTGCATAAAAGCCATGGGATGAGAATTAATCTCTTTTATCTGATGAATCCCAACCCCAGGCATTGCAACAAGGGCATGTGAAATTCTCAGCTTATATTCTCCAATTACTTTTAAATCATAACTTCTTATCAGCTGATAATTTTGAAGCAGACTCCCCGCAATTGTATTCTCAATTGCCATAATTCCAAGCAACGCCGGGTCTTTCTCAACTTTAGCGGCAAGTTCCTTAAACGTGTCACAATCAACAGTTTCCACCTCTTCATTATTAAAATAATTCTTTGCCGCAATGTAATGATTGCAACCTCCTATCCCTTGTATCGCCACTTTTTTCATCTTAAAATCTTTCTCTCTTTTTTGCTTTATATCTGTCGCGACAGATATAAAAAAACTCCCGCTCTTTTTGGAGCAGGAGTCTATATATAAATTTAATTCTCTTGTTTGAATAATTTACAACGCGCTCCCGCTCTTACCTTTTAAAGTAAAAGTAAAAATAATAAGCGCCGGTAAATCGTTTGTTTAACATTTTGCAATCCTCAGCTGGAGCTTTATCACTTCAGCGCCGCAAAGATATGTATTTTTCCTTACGGTTGTTTATTTTTCTCTAACAAACCTCTTAAAAATACCCCTAAAAGTGTTGTTTTAACACACAAAAATATTTACTTTTGCAAAACAATTACAAATTATAAGGGCTGTGGCAATATATACACATAAGAATATCAGTGCATTAACAAAATACATTCCAAACAATAGCGGAATTTTTGTTATAATTGATAAGCATTTGAGTCCATATTTCTCACTTTTTCATGGTTTGCCGCTAATTAAACTTACGGCAACAGAACAGAACAAGTCATTGGAAACTGTTGCGGCCATCACCGACAGACTGCTAAAACTTGGCGCCGACAGAGATTGTTTTATTATTGGAGTGGGCGGCGGAATAACAACAGACATAGCAGGTTTTGTGGCTTCAATTTACAAAAGAGGTGTCCGATTTGGCTTTGTTCCAACAACACTGCTTGCACAGGCAGATGCCGCGCTTGGCGGCAAAAACGGTGTTAATTTTGACAACTACAAAAACATAATAGGAAATATCAACCAGCCAATGTGGGTATATGAGACTCCCGTGTTTTTCCCATCTCTTCCGCAAAGAGTTTTCAAGGAGGGAATCTCTGAGGTTCTTAAAACTTTCTTAATTTTTGATGCAAACTATTACAAAAAGGCGGTAAAGTTTTTTTCTACATATAATCCTAAACAACAGAACGATAAGAGTGTAAATGCTTTTAATGATATTCTTGCCAAGTGCGGATTCTATAAATCAACCGTAGTAAGCAAAGACGAGTTTGAGAGAGGGGAAAGAAGAAAACTAAACTTTGGCCACACGTTTGCGCATGCCATAGAGAAATATTATAATAGCTTGGATGCCAAGGTAATAGCAAAGGCATTGGAACAAAAAAATTATAAGACAATAGAACCATCTTTCATGCACGGAGAGGCAGTCAGCGTTGGAATTGTAATGGCAGCAATGATTTCAAAAGCGGCCGGTCACTGCACGCAAGATTTTATAGATTTGCTTAAGCAAGATTTTCAAAGAGTCGGACTGCCAGTTGATTGCAAGGTTGAACTTAACAAATTGCTTAAATTCATTAGATACGATAAAAAAGTAAGCGGGCACCGCATACATTTTATTATGCCGTATGAGCCAGGACATGTGGAAGATGAATTAATTAGCCTGAATGATTTATATAAGCTCGCAAAGGAAGCGGAAATAAAAAATAAATGAGTAAAATTTCTGTAAGCGGGAGAGATATTATTTGTACTTGCGTTGGAGAGCAGGATTCCTCTAAGTGCGCGGACGCGCTCAAAAAATGCGGATTTGCAGAAATCAGAGGTGATCTTTGTAGATTAAAAACCTCTGAAATTCAAAATATTATATCGGAACACCCTAATTTAATTTTTACATATCGGATTACTCCGGAGACTGAATCTGTTGCCAGGGAACAAATGCTTGCTGCTATAAATAGCGGCGCAGCATATATTGATATACAAGAAGACGCACCTGCCAAATTGTTTGAGGAGGTCAAAAAAACAATAACAGAAAACGGCACGTGCAAACTTATTGTTTCATATCATAATTTTGAATGCACTCCGCAACTTTCTGAACTTGAAGCAATTGTTCAAAAATGTAAAAACAAGGGGGCAAATCTTGTAAAAATAGTAACTACCGCATCTAATATTTCAGATGCATCTGCGGTACTCCGATTGTATCGGAAAACCCCTGGAAATCTAATTGCGTTTGCAATGGGAAGCGCCGGAAGATTCACCAGAATAGCCTCATTGTATTTAGGAGCGCCTTATACATATTGCTCATATTTAAGTCCTACCGCAGACGGTCAATACTCATGGACAGAGATGAATAAGATATTGGACAGCAAGTGCTACGGGTTCCATATCCCATCTATGAATGACAGCAAACTCTTCCTCCAATATATCAAGGCATCAACAAGCGGCAAGCATAGAAATTTAAACAAATCAGTTGCTATCCCTTGTTCCAAAAGCATAGCTCAAAGGGCAATAATAGCAGCCGCAATCGCAAAGGGAGAGAGCATATTAGAGAATTTTGAACCATGCAATGATATTACTTCCGCAATAAATTTTGTCCGCAAGGCAGGATGTCTTGTTACCTCCAAAAGAGATGATTTTGGTGAAAAATATCTTATAGTTAAAAGTCCCGGAATTGAGCAATGGAAAAAATTTCAGCTTGTAAATACTGGAGAATCAGGATTGCTTACAAGATTATTGATGCCTATATTGTCCTATGTATCAAGCATCAGGAGCCATACAGAGATAGCCTCAAAAATTACTATTACCGGAGAGGGCAGCTTGCTTAAAAGAGATTTAAGCTCTTCCGTCCAATCATTAAAAGAATCTGGCGCATATTGTTCAGCAACAAAAGAAAATAAATATTTACCCTTTGTTGTTGGCGCAGGAATAAATAAGCATCGCTTCTCCATCTCCGGAAAAGAGAGTTCACAGACAATTTCAGGTTTTTTAATGACACTTCCTCTTCTTAATCATGATAGCATATTGACAGTAGGAAACCCAACAAGCACTCCTTATATTATGCTCACCATAAGCATATTAAAGGAATTTGGCATAAAGCTGAAACATGTTTCTGAAGAGAATAAAATAACATTCTATATCAAGGGCGGACAGACATACGGTCCCGTTCATTTTCTCATGGATTCAGACTGGAGCTCTGCCTCCAATTTTGCCGTAGCAGGTGCAATTGCATGTTCCCTTGCAAATAAAGCCGTTGATAAAAACTCAGCACCAGTCTCTTTTACAGTAAGGAATATGAACACCAAAACAAATCAGGCAGATGAGGCCGTTTTGGACGTTTTACAGCAATGCGGAGCAAAAGTAAAAGCGATTAAATCCTCTCATACAGAAATCATTAAAAAGGAAGATACAAGATATAATGTAAGACGTTCAGTTCCTTTGAATCTAAAGGATGTTGTTATCTCCGCAGCTGAACTCAATTCATTTACATTCGATGCTACCAACTGCCCGGACCTATTCCCAATACTTACAACTTTGGCATTGCACTGCAACGGATTAAGCAAAATAAAAGGAGTTGGCAGGCTTCTTAAAAAAGAGAGCAACAGAGCAGAATCCTTGGTAGAAGAATTTTCAAAGTTTGGAACCGAAATTTACGTGGAGGGTGACACGATGATAATAAACGGATTATCAGATGTTCCCGCATTTAAACATATTTTACTTTCATCTCATAATGACCATAGAATTGCAATGGCGCTTATAATTGAAGGCATGATGCAAGAGAACTGTCGGGAACAAAAAGATATAAATGGTACTATAAAAATTGATGAGGTTAAGTGTATTGATAAGTCATTCCCTTCTTTCATTGAAAGGCTGCAATTGAAAAGGCAATAAGATTTTGCGCATTGCAACTTCTTTGAAAATCAATGTAAAAGCTTTACCTTCACTACACAAACTTAAAGAGTTATCATTATGAATTCATACGGAAGAAAATTCAGACTCTCCGTTTTTGGGGAATCACACGGTACAATGGTTGGCGTCACAATGGATGGAGTTCCGGCCGGCATGCCTTTAAAAGAGAGTGACTTTAGCATGGATTTAAAAAGGCGCAAGAGCGGCGGCATTGGTACTACTCTGCGCAGAGAGGATGACACACCGCTCATTGTATCTGGAGTTTACCACAACACAACCACAGGCGCTCCGCTTACAATTGTTTTCAGAAATCAAAACACAAATTCATCTGATTATGAGAAAATAAAGGAGTGGCCACGTCCCGGACACGCAGATTTTGTTGCAATGAAAAAATTCTGCGGCTTTAATGACGTACGCGGCGGAGGGCACTTTTCCGGACGTCTTACGCTTTGTCTTGTTGCTGCCGGAGTTGTTGCCAAGAAAATGCTCACGACAGGTAATTGCTGCTGTCTCAGAGAGATAAATAACACAAAACCCGCAAAGACCGCAAAAAGAAATGCAATTTCAATATCGGCAAAACTTACTGCACTTGGCGGACAAACGGATGACAAAAAGTGGGAAACACTTATAAAAGAGGCTATTAAAGAGGGTGATTCCTTGGGAGGATTAATTGAATGTACTTGCAGTAATGTTCCTGCGGGACTTGGAGAACCATTTTTTGATTCTTTAGAATCACAGATTTCTCATCTTATATTTTCTATCCCTGCAACGCGCGGAATTGAATTTGGAGACGGATTTAAAGCGGCAGAGATGAAAGGTTCTCAGCACAATGACTGCATCATAGATAAAAACGGCAAGACAAAAACAAACGGCGCCGGAGGAATCAACGGAGGAATTTCCAACGGCAATCCTATTGTCTTTAGAGTTGCAATAAAGCCTACGTCAAGCATTTCCAAGAATCAGAAAAGCTTTGATTTTGTAACGGGCAAAGTAGAAGAGTATTCAATCCGCGGCCGCCATGACTGCTGCATTGCGTTGCGCTGCCCTGTTATCATTGAGGCCGCCGCAGCCATTGCACTTGTCAACGCTTAAAAAACATAGCCTCTTACAATCAAGCTAAAAGTATAAAAAAAGCCGACATTTCTGTCGGCTTTTTATCTGTTTATCAATAAGTTATACAGCCAATATTAATTGTATAACCAATTGTAATTAGAAACATTAGCGGATACTGATGTATCATACCAATACTGAGCATCTGACGCAGCAGTAGAATACCAGTTGATATAGTTGGTATAAATAGATGCTACATCAATAGTCTCTCTTGCCCAGCGGAATTCTGTTGGTATCATAATAGCCCACACTAATCCGTTTCTTAATCTGTACGGATTATCATCTGATTTCCAATCTTGTGGATTAGTAGGATCATACTTAAGCAGATTAGGATCTATCAAATCCGTTGCATCAAATGTCATTAAGTGAACTTCCCTACCTCTGTAAGTTGCATCAAAATTCTTTGATACAGCAATGAACAAATTGAATGCATCCATTCCAAGTCTTGTTGGATCAAGCGGTGTTGTAAATGTAACCTTGGTCTCTTTCTCTACAGGAGCAACAACACTGCCTCCTGTGTACCCGGTATTTACAAATGTATTCACTCCAAACAGTTCTGAAGGTGAGTTAAGCAGCGGGAATACCGCATAGGTCTGTCCACTCTCACAACCATTTGATTCTGAATGTCCTATAGGACCGGCTGCAAGAGAAGTATTTGTGTTGGTTACAGATGAAACTTCAGACGTGCTTACTCCATCCAGCTGTACGCCGCAGCTTAGCAGCATTGATGTGCCGGCAGCCATCAGCTTCCATTTAACCTTCTCATACACAACCATGTTATTGGCATTCTTGTAGTATCCTACGTTGCAATATATAACAAGGTCATTCAAATCATAATCTCCTATATCTGACCACAAATCCTCAAAAGCATAAGTACAAAAAGCACCTTCTGAAGGGAAATATGATACGTACGCTAATGTTGGATCATTAGGGAACTGGTCAGTATCATTTGGCACTCCATCTCCGTCATTATCCTTTGGAGTATGCCCTCCCTTATTTCCAATACCGTGATTATAAGGTGTCTCAGGAATATCATTGATTCTCTCCGGGCCATCCTCTCCATATCCGAAATAAGCCGGTATCACATTAGTATTAGCATTATTACACAATGTCTCTGTCCACTTTAAACTCTCCGCACCATTTTTAGCATTAGGGTAATAAACTTCTACAGGTCCTGTAAAGTCCACATTATTAACATTAACAGATGCCGGCAATTTGCCCGTTGTTTCCTCCAGTGTTCCATCAGAAGCAAGCTTCATTCCGAGTATTACCAGAGCATAATCCTCCGTGTCCGTTCCGTATGTTGGATTGTAAAATCTCAAGTTTGTCATGGAACCAAAATTGCTGCAATTATCAACAACAACAATACTTTGCGGCTCAGTTGTTATCAAAGAATTTGTTGATTTAATAAACTGCCCTACAGACAAAAGAGAACCGGCATTGCAATCTATATATGAGCTGTTAATACACAATTTTGACGTAGCAAAACTGCCGTAATTATCTATTAAACTATAATAAGCTTGATTGACAGTTCCAGAGCAAGTATAATATCCATAGTTGTTACATGTTGCAGCACTTAAATTCATGCCGGAACACTCCAAATTAGCTCCAGCTTCATTCTCAATGAGACTAAGAGACGATGATGCATCAACCCTCTGCAATTCAGCAGTTCCAAAATTGTAAAGAGTCCCATAACTATCAAGGCTAAAATCGCCTGAGCCTTTGGCAGCATTGATAGTTCCACTAGAGGCATTATAAAAAATTGTATTATATACTTCCGCATATGTACTGGATTTACCAATGTTTATTGTTCCATAGTTTACAACGTCATCTTCCGGAGAAGAAAAATAAAAGCCTCCGTTAAAATTTACAGTACCACCCTCTTTCACCTCTAACATGGTTTTACCGCCATAATAATCTGTAAAATATGCCAAACCTGAAAATGTCAGAGTTGCACCAGGCAAAACAACAATTCTAAATAATGAAACATTTACTGCACTTGAAAAAGTCACATTCCCGGAAATATAGAGTGTTGACCCGTTTGTATAATTATTATTGATATAGACTGCGCCATTAGAACCTATTGTCATTGGCCCCTTAATCAGCCAATTACCGGCTGCACAAACAGAGGAAATTGAAGAGGCGCTAGTAATTGTACCTGTGTATGAAGTGGGAACACTGATAGGTGTTGGGAGAGAAGGTCCAGTATAGGAGGAGGATGCAACTTGAGACCTCTTAAAAGCCGATGCACTATTAACTGCCTTTGTTGCTCCAACAATATACTTATACAAACTTACAGCACCTGTCGGGACCTTAGCCCAAATATAAAGTGTATCAAGAGCTGTAGGTAAATCTATTGTGGCCGTGTATGGCTTACCCGTATAAGCAGCACCCTCGCTTACAAGATATTTGCTTGTATATAAAGGCTTTGTGTAGACCCTGATGGTTGTTGCATATTTCTGGTATGCAGCATCCACCGTTGGTGTTGCAACACTGATTGAAACGGCATGTGTGGTTTTCCAATTAAAACCATCCAACACAGCATCTGTTCCCTCTATGCCTTGATTTTTAACGCAGGAGGTAAGAGCCATAAAAATTGCCGCTAATAAAAAAAGTCTTTTCATAAGTATAGTCCGTCTCTCGACAGGAATATTATTCAATTATTGATATAGCAAACTTTCGTCATTTACATTTCCGCTTACTGAAGTGTCATACCAAAGTTTTGATGCCTCAGTATTTTTTGTGTACCATTCTACATACTTTGCATAAACTGTTGATATAGAATTTGATTCTACACACCAGCGGAATTCTTTTGGTACCATCAAAGCCCATACAAGACCTGTCTTTGTCTTGAAAGGATTAGAAGCGGACCTTATCTCACCGGATGCGTTTGCGTCATAAGTCAACAATGTAGCATCCATCAAATTTGTAGGACCAAAGTTCATTAAATGGACCTCTCTGCCTCTGTCCGTATCCTTGTAATCTCTTGATACAACAATAAATGCATTAAACTTATCCATGCCAAGCAAAGTCTCGGCAACAGGAGATGCAAACGTAATAACATTCACGTGCTCCTGAGGAACAACGTATGCATCAGATTTCTTGACGTTTACAAATGTCTCTCTGTCAAGCACTTCATTAGGATTGTTGAAGAACGGAAATACTGCATAAGTTTGTCCGCTCTCACAACCATTTGACATTGAATGACCTATAGGAAGAGCTTTTAGATTAGAATTGTCATTTGTTACAGATGTAATTTGTGATGGAGTAATCCCGTCTAGCTGAACACCTGCTGCTACCCAATAAGAACAACCGGCAGCCATTGCTTTCCATTTAACCTTCTCATACACCACATTGTTGCTTGCGTTCTTATAATATCCAATGTTGCAGTATAATACAATGTCATTTAAATCATAGTCTCCAGCCTCCGGCCACTTATCCTCAAAGATATAACTGCAATACCCTGTCTCTGAAGGGAAGTAAGTTACATAAGCCAATTGTGGATCTGTCGGGAATGCATCTTCTGTATCCGGAACACCGTCTCCATCTGTATCAGTTGGAGTTGAACCACTTATAACGCCTGCGCCAAGATTCTCACCGCTGTCGGGAATATTATTTATTCTTGACGGAGCAGTTGCATCATGTCCAAAATATGCAGGACCTTCTTTGCCGCCGCCTAAATCCTTGTTGCACAAGTTGTGTGTCCAGCTCTCTGATTCAGTAGCATTTGCAGCATTAGGATAGTAAACTTCTATTGCTCCGTCAAAGTATGTATTTGACATTGTAGTGCCGTCAATTTTAGATGAGGCATCGGCCGTCAAGGTTCCGCTTGTGCCTACTTGCATTCCAAGCACTACCAAACCGTAATCCGTTTTAGATGAATTAATGAATGAGCAGTTCCAAGTTGAGCTCTGGAACTTATCAATAACTATAATGCTTTGCGGATCCATGTTAATTTTAGTGTCATTTACCAAAAACGTCTTTACGCTAAACAAGGAACCGCTCGTACAATTAACTGTGGTTTTATCTACATCAGTGAAAGAATCACAAGCAAGATATCCGCTGTTGTTTATTGTACCGCTGCTTGAGCCAAGATTTCCGGAACATGCAAAATTGCCGTAGTTATTAAACTGCGTTGTGGCGTTGGCTAAATCCATTGAAGTGCAAACGACTTCACCTCCAACCTCATTCTCCAAAACACAATTTCCGGAGTTTGCCTCTATATACTGAGCGTCCAGAGATCCGTAGTTATAAAAATTTGTTCCGCTCTCAATACCTAAGGTATTTCCTCCATTTGCAATGTTGAATGTCCCCACATTGTAGATTGTGGTATTAATGAACGCGTTAGAAGCAGGGCCCACTCCAATGTTTATTGTGCCTCTATTTACAATCGTATTAGAAGTTTGTCCGGATGATACACCTTGGTTGAAATTAACTGTAGCCCCTTCTTGAACATCTATGTATGCGCTGCCGTTTAAATAAATTGGACCAGTGAAAGTTAAAGTGGAGCCGGGAAGGACAATAATATTTCCCGTATCTACGTTGGTAAGTGAACTATTGTTAATGACAACATTGCCGGAAATAAAAACCATTCTATTAATATTTCCTTGGTTCAAAAATTCACACCCGGCTGCTGTTATCGGCCCTTTTACAAGCCAATTACCGGCCAACCTCATTGTTGTAGTTGAAGCCCACAATTCAACATTGGATGATGTAAATGTTCCATTATAACTTGCGGGAACCGGAGTTGGAGCAGGAACCAATGGAGCGGCTTTATACATTGCCTTAGTCATTGTAGATGAGGCAGATGTAACAGCATAGGCTTTTGTACCGCTTACAATGTATTTATAAAATTTTGAGACACCTGTAGGGAGCTTAGCCCAAACAAACAAAGTGTCTATGCCTGCAGGCAGGTCAATAGTAGTGGAATAAGGTTTGCCTGTATATGCGGCACCTTCACTTAACATAAACTTAGAAACATACAGCGGTTTGCTGTAAATTTTTATAGTTGTAGCATACCCCTGATACGCCGTTTCTACGGCTGGTGTTGGAACACTAATAGCTACCGGGGTGGTAGTCTTCCAGTCAAAATTACTGATGACCGGATCAGTGCCCTCTATATTGCTCTTTACACAAGAAGAAAATATAAAGCACACACTCACAAACAACAACAAAATCTTCTTCATATCTTTTTATTTTAATCTCTCAATAATAAATATCACTAAATATACTGCACAATTAAGATGCAATATTCAGCAGTTTGTCAAAACTATTTAACCTCTTTCACAATTGAGCCGGCTACTATGTTGGCTACCAGTGCTCTAGTACGGACAACGGAACCAGTGTCATGAGGGTGAACCCTGTTGGTGAGCAAAATTACAGCCGTCTTGGATTCCGGATCTATCACTATTGAAGTTCCGGTATAGCCTGTATGTCCGTAAGTTACGCGCGGAGTAAACAGATTGCCAAGATTGGATGAATAATCTGACCAATTATCCCAGCCAAGTGAACGGCCAAGACTGTCAAACTGTTGCGGAACCGTTGTCATTGCCTTTACAGTCATATCACCCAAAATTCTCCTGCCACCATATTCTCCCCCATTCATCAAGGCTGCTGCCAAAAGTGCCAAATCTTCTGCAGATGAGAATACTCCCGCATTTCCGGAATTGCCTTTCCCTATCAAGCGAGCCAGCGGGTCATGTACAACTCCAAGAAGTACGCTGCCGTCCGGCTGTTTCTCTGTTGGAGCAACAAGCTTCATAATTTCTGTCTTCTTCTGCGCTGCAGGAGAATAAGTTGTATGCTCCATCCCTAATTTATCAAATACGTTATGCTGGGCATAATCACAAAGTTTTTGCTTTGTAATATTTTGTAAAATATTCTGTAATGTTATGAAATTCAGGCAACTATATTGGAACTTTGTTGTGGGTTTGAAATCTCTTTTGCAATGAGCAATCCAGTCTATCAGACTCTCGGGATCATAATTTCCATATTTCTCATAAATGACACTTGGGTTTACATAAGCGGGAAGTCCGCTGGAATGGGTCATCAAATCAACTATTCTGACATCTGTCTTCTCTCCAGTTACCGGATCTACATATGGCTCATAGCCTGGTATATACATGTTTACTTTATCAGTAAGTCTGAACTGACCCGTCTCCAATAACTGCATCATAGAGATGGCAGTGCCAACAGACTTACTGCAAGAGGCCATATCAAAAACGGTATTAGTTGTCATCTGTTCCTTTTTAGGATAAACAGATTTATATCCGTATGCTTTAAGGTAAACTATCTTATTTTTTCTCACAACGGCAATTACCGCACCCGGTATGATTGTGTCATTAATTGCCTGATTAATAACCTGATCCACTCTTGCAAGACGAACCGGATCCATTCCCATCTGAGCAGGCGCGGACATATCTAGGTGTTGAGGTTGCGCAAAAGAAACCGTAACCCAAAAAAGTGAAACCGCAAAAAATAAAATTCTCTTCATTTCAAATTGAAAGTATATGAACAGTTAAAAAAGCAAAATTTATTGTAACTGCCTAAAAGGCACTATACTCTGCTTGCGGCAAATGTAAAAAAAATACTCTATAAAAGCAACTTATTTATAATCATTCCATAATAGCGCTGGCAACAACATTTGCTATAAGACAACTATTTCTGACAGTTCCACCTTCATCATGCGGATGTACTCTGTGGGCAAGAATGATAACTGCCGTTTTTGTGGCCGGATCAATTGCAATGGAAGTGCCTGTATATCCAGAATGTCCAAATGTAGCATAAGGAGTGAAAAAGTTTCCAAGCTGTGATGCATACGGCGAGTAATTGTCCCAACCAAGAGAACGCCCAAGCTGTTTGACACTGTCGGGAACTCTAGTCATTGTCTTAACTGTTTGAGGGCTAAGAATTCTTCTGCCGCCATAAGCTCCACCATTCATAAGCGCCGCTGCAAGAAGCGACAAATCTTCCGCAGATGAGAATACCCCGGCATTTCCAGAATTTCCTTTTCCAATAATTCTTGCAAGCGGGTCATGAACTTCTCCAAGAAGACAGGTGCTGTCCGGTTGAATTTCAGTTGGGGCAACTAGTTTCATTATTGCAGTTTTATGCTGAAGCTTAGGACTATACGTGGTATGCTCCATGCCCAGTTTATCAAAAACATTTTTCTGAGCATAGTCACACAATTTCTCTCCGGTAATATTCTGCAAGACATTTTGCAGCGTAATAAAATTCAAACAACTGTATTGAAACTTCTCGCCCGGTTTGAAATCTCTTTTGCAATGCGCTATCCAATCTATCAGGCTCTTAGGGTCATCATTCCCATATTGTTTCTCTATTTCAGATGGATTTACATAAGCGGGAAGACCGCTAGAATGCGTAAGCAAATCCATAATTGTAATATCAATTTTTTCTCCGGTTGCAGGATCTACATAAGGCTGATAACCAGGAATAAATCTATCTACGTTATCATTAAGTTTAATGTATCCTTTCTCCATCAATTGCATTATGCAAATTGCGGTAGAAACAGACTTGCTGCATGATGCAAGGTCAAAGACAGTATTGGTTGTCATTGGCGTAACTGTTGGATAAACAGACTTATGCCCAAAAGCTTTTAGATAAACTATCTTGTCCCCTCTGACAATTGCGACTACTCCGCCGGGGATGTCCTTTGCTTTAACCGCCTTATTCATAATAGTATCTACGCGCGCAAGTTTTGCAGCATCCATTCCTGCCTGAGCCGGAGCAACGTGCTTCAAATATTGAGGTTGTGCATAAATTGCTACAGATAAAGCAAATGCAGCAAACATTAGAATAATTTTTTTCATAGTATATTTTTATAAATAATAAGCCTCGCGACAGATTATTCCATCGCGAGGCAAAGTTACTAAATCAATTATCTGATTAAGCTTCCGGTTTTGGGGCTCTTGGACCTCTAGGATTTCTTGGTCTGTCGCCTCTCTCACCTCTGTCATTTCTATCTCCGCGAGGTCTGCGATCTCCTCTGTCTCCGCGAGGACCTCTTCCTCTGCGGTCATCTCCTCCGCGTCCGCCTGCGTTACGTGCTCTGTCATTTGCACTTACGCCAGCGTTAGGAGAAAGGTCTTTCTTACCGTAAACTTCACCGTTGCAAACCCATACTTTAATTCCTAGCAGGCCGACTTTTGTGTTTGCCTCCGCAAGCGCATAGTCAATATCTGCACGGAAAGTATGAAGAGGAGTTCTTCCCTCTTTGAACATCTCAGTTCTAGCCATTTCAGCTCCGCCAAGACGTCCGCTGATAAGAACCTTAATTCCCTCAGCACCAAGTCTCATTGTAGTTGCTACAGCCATCTTGATAGCTCTTCTGTAGGAAACTCTTCCTTCTACCTGACGGGCAATACTGTTGGCAATGATGTTAGCATCAATCTCAGGATGTTTAACCTCAAAAATATTAATTTGGACTTCCTTATTGGAAATCTTCTTTAACTCTTCTTTAAGTTTATCAACCTCAGCGCCGCCCTTGCCAATAATGACTCCGGGTTTTGCAGTATGTATTGTTACAGTTATCAGTTTAAGGGTTCTCTCAATGACAATCTTAGAAATACTTGCATTAGCCAGTCTGGCTGTCAAATACTTGCGGATTTTGTCATCTTCCAGAATCTTAGCAGCGTAATCGTCGCCGCCGTACCAGTTGGAATCCCAACCGCGGATAATTCCAAGTCTGTTGCTAATTGGATTTGTTTTCTGTCCCATATTACTTTTCCTCCGCCTTTACTGCAGCTTTCTTTACAGCAGGTTTTTTTGCTGTAGTTTTAGCTGCCGGTTTTGCAACCGGTTTTGCTGCAGCCTTTGGTGCAGCGGTCTTATTAACTTTTTCTGCTGTCTCTTTAACAGCCTTTTTATCAAGTATAATGGTAACGTGATTTGAACGTTTTCTTACTCTTGCAGCCCTGCCCTGAGGAGCAGTTCTGATTCTCTTAAGCGTACGTCCTTGTCCAACCGTAATAGATTTGACAATCACATTGCCGTTATCAAGCTCTTTTCTATCAGCTTCATTTTTGCTCTCCCAATTTGTAATTGCACTCTTTAGAAGTTTAGCAAGTTTTGTAGAAGCCTCTTTCTTTGAATACTTTAGAAGATCCAGAGCTCTGTTGACTTCAATGCCCCTGACAGTATCCGCTACATAGCGCATCTTGCGGGGAGAAGTGGGTACATCATTCAGCTTTGCAACAGCTGTCTCTGCTTTTATAGCTTTCTGGCGCTCGGCCATTAGTCTTTTTCTTTTTCCCATCTTAATGTCTTTTTAATCATTAATTACTTAGCGGCGGGTTTTGCTGCGGGGGCTGCAGGTGCTGCGCCCGGAGCAGGTTTAGCTGAAGGTGCTGCTGCTGTTCCTGATGGAGCTGCTGCTGCGGCTGCCTCATTGTGATTGCCACTATGTCCTCTGAATGTGCGAGTTGGGGCAAATTCACCAAGTTTGTGACCTACCATGTTTTCTGTAACGTAAACGGGAATAAACTTGTTTCCGTTATGAACGGCTACTGTATGACCTACAAAATCTGGAGAAATCATACTTGCTCTTGACCATGTTTTTACAACCTCTTTCTTGTTAGATTTATTCATAGCAAGAATTCTCTTTTCTAGAGAGGCCTCAATGTATGGACCTTTTTTAATTGAACGACTCATAATCTCTAATCAGTTTTATTCCGTTACTTTTTCCTTCTTTCAATAATAAACTTCTTAGAAGTCTTCTTAGGATTCCTTGTCTTGTAACCCTTTGCAGGAATACCCTTTCTACTTCTAGGATGTCCTCCTGAGGCACGTCCTTCACCACCACCCATAGGGTGATCAACCGGGTTCATAACAACGCCTCTGTTCCTTGGTCTTACTCCCAGCCATCTCTTGCGTCCAGCTTTTCCATGGGACTCCAGGTTGTGGTCAGGGTTTGAAACAATACCAACTGTAGCTCTGCAAGTTACAAGAACCATTCTTGTCTCGCCAGAAGGCAATTTAAGAACTGCGTGGTTTCCTTCCCTTGCAATTATTTGAGCATAACATCCTGCACTGCGGGCCATTGCGGCTCCCTGTCCGGGTATAAGCTCAATGTTATGAAGGTTTGTTCCAAGAGGGACTTCAGAAAGAAGAACAGTATTGCCAACCTCAGGAGCAACGCCGGGACCGGAAGCAATCTTCTGCCCAACCTTTAAACCCTTAGGTGCAATAATGTAACGTTTCTCTCCATCTTCATATACCACAAGTGCAATTCTTGCACTGCGGTTTGGATCATATTCAATTGTCTTGACGGTTGCTTTGTAGTTATCCTTGTTTCTAAGGAAATCTACAATACGGTACATTTGTTTATGACCGCCGCCAATATAACGCATTGTCATCTTACCCTCATTGTTACGGCCGCCTGTGCTCTTCTTGGGAGCAAGCAGAGATTTCTCCGGAACGTGGCAAGTGATATCATCAAATGCGCTTATTATCTTATTTCTAGTACCGGGTGTTACCGGTTTAAATTTACGTACTGCCATCTCTAAATGTTGCTATAGAAATCAATCTTATCCTCACCGGCTAGAGTAACATAAGCTTTCTTATACTTATTTGCTCTGCCTGATAATAGACCCGCTTTTGTATAGCGGCTCTTTGCCTTACCATGGTAATTAACTGTATTTACTTCTTTTACAGTTACACCGTATCTCTCTTCAACAGCTTTTCTAATTTCAATCTTGTTAGCGCTGCTGTCTACTATGAAACCATAACGGCTCAACTTATCTCCCTGTGCCGTCATCTTTTCCGTTACTATCGGCTTTACTAAAATTCCCATAATTGCTTAGATATTAACGTTTGTATTCTACTTTAAGAGAATTTTGAGCGCCGTCAACAAATACAACTGAATACGCGCGCATGATATCGTACGTATTAATGGTATTAGGGGTTGCTACTTTTACATTCTCCAAATTGCGTGAAGACAAGCAAATGTTGTCTGATGACTCCGGAATTACAAAAAGAACTCTGCGAGGATTAACTTTAAGATCTTTAATCATCTGCACAAATTCCTTTGTCTTAGGAGCTTCCATAGTGAATGGCTCAACAACTGTGATAGCAGACTCTTTTGCTTTGTATGATAAAGCTGAGAAACGTGCAAGTTGTTTAACCTTCTTATTCAACTTAAAATCATAGTCTCTTGGATTAGGGCCGTGAGCTCTTCCTCCGCCGACATAGATATTAGACTTGATGGAACCGTGACGTGCGCCGCCGCTTCCTTTCTGTCTTAAAATTTTCTTTGTGCTGAATGCAACTTCACTTCTGTCTTTTGTCTTGCTTGTGCCTTGTCTGCGATCAGCCAAGTACTGCTTAACATCCAGATAGATAGCATGATCATTTGGCTCAATTCCAAACACTGCATCATCCAGCGTTACCTTCTTTCCGGTATCTGTTCCGTCTTTTTTCAATAATGCTAATTCCATAGGACTATCCCTCCACAATTACATAAGAACCGGAAGCTCCCGGTATAGAACCTTTAACCAATAGCAGATTGTTTTCAGGAATGACTTTGATGACTTTAAGATTCAAAATCTTAATTCTGTCTCCGCCCATGTGTCCTGCCAATCTCTTACCTTTGAACACTCTAGAAGGCCATGAAGATGCGCCCATTGAACCGGGTGCTCTTAACCTGTCGTCCTGGCCATGTGTCTGGCCGCCGACTCCTGCAAATCCATGACGTTTTACAACGCCTTGAAATCCTTTACCTTTAGAAATTCCGGTAACATCAACCCAAGTATCAGCATCCTTGAAAACGTCTGATACATTGATAGAATCACCTAGCTTAAGCTCCTTTGAGTAATCATTCTCAAATTCAACAAGCTTACGCTTAGGAGTGGTATTTGCCTTTTTAAAGTGTCCCATAAGAGGGGCGCTGGTGTGTTTCTCTTTTTTCTCGTCATAGGCAAGTTGTACAGCGCAATAACCATCTTTTTCTTCTGTACGAATCTGCGTAACAACACACGGACCAGCTTCAATAACGGTGCATGGAATATTCTTTCCATCAGCCCCGAAAACGGATGTCATTCCGATTTTTTTGCCAATTAATCCAGGCATTGGTTGTTAATTGTAATTAAATTAAACATAAGCCGCATAGCCACCTTATTCTGTTGCAAACAGTTGGATACGGCTCCCTAGGAATTTTTCCAAGGGGGTGCAAAGGTAACATTATTTGCTGAAAAGGCAAATTTTTTTGTAGAAAAGCCTGTTAATCACATTAACAAGCATCACAACAAGCCTTGCATGTGTCCAGGAAGGGTTATTTTGCTTGGCCGTGTATGGACATTGCCCTACCGCTTGGCTCATTCATGTTTTTAAATGATGCGTCCCAGGCCAGCGCCTCAGCGGTACTGCAAGCAACGGACGGAACAGACGGAACTGTTTTTGCCGCCGTTTGAGAAGGGAAGCATTCTTCAAAGATACTCCTGTAATAGTATTCCTCTTTGTTGCGCGGAGGATTTATTGGGAACCTCTGTGCGGCTCTGCTCATTTCAGCATCAGTTACCGCTTTTGAGGTAATATCTTTTAAAGTATCTATCCAGTTATAGCCTACGCCGTCTGAAAATTGTTCTTTCTGCCTCCATGCAATCTCTTCCGGCAACATATCTTCAAATGCCTTTCTCAAAATCCACTTCTCCATTCCCGGATTTTTTACACTGTCGAGACCTTTAATATATTTTGCATTGCCGTTTTGCTCATTAACAACCATTTTCAAACGAGGGTTAATGCTCATTGCAACATCCATAAATTCTTTGTCCAAAAATGGAACGCGTCCCTCCACACCCCATGCGCACAAAGATTTATTTGCACGCAGGCAATCATAAAGATGAAGACGGGATATTTTTCTGATGCACTCCTCATGAAATTCTTTTGGACCCGGAGCCTTGTGAAAATAAAGATAGCCGCCAAAAATTTCATCTGAACCCTCTCCGCTAAGGACCATTTTAATTCCCATGGACTTAATGACTCTGGCCAGCAAATACATTGGTGTTGAAGCTCTTATGGTTGTAACATCATAAGTTTCCACATGATAAATGACATCTCTTAAAGCGTCCAGCCCCTCTTGAATTGTATAATTAATCTCATGATGAACCGTCCCTATGTAGTCTGCAACTTTCTTAGCGGCAGCCAAATCTGGCGCTCCTTTCAATCCAATTGCAAAGGAGTGAAGCTGCGGCCACCAAGCCTCTTGCGTATCTCCGCTCTCAACTCTTTTTGCAGAAAATTTCTTTGCTATTGCAGAAATTATAGAACTGTCTAAGCCTCCCGACAGTAAAACACCATAAGGAACATCGGACATCAGCTGTCTTTTAACTGCAGCTTCCAAGGCCGCTCTCAGTTCCTTTGCAGCAACCTCAGCATCAAGCGGTTTATCCTTTACTGCATCATAACTCACCCACTCTCTGTTGTACCATTTGGTCATCTTTTTATCCTTGTTGCAATAATAATATCCGGGCATAAAAGATTCAATTGAAGAGCACACACCTTCAAGCGCCTTCAGCTCAGAAGCAACATAAAATTGTCCTGCGTTATCATAACCCGTATATAAAGGGATTACACCAATGGAATCTCTTGCAATCAGATATAAATCTTTTTCAGAATCATAAAGCGCAAAAGCAAAAATTCCGCTGAGGTCATTTAAAAAATCTACCCCTTTCTCTCTGTACAAAGCAAGAATAACCTCACAATCTGAATTTGTGAGAAACTCATATTTCCCCTCAAATTTCTTTCTGATTTCCTGATGGTTATAAATTTCTCCGTTTACGGCAAGAGCAACTTTCCCGTCCTTTGTGAGCAGCGGCTGCTTGCCGCTCTGAGGATCTATGATTGACAATCTTTCATGAGAAAGAATGCATTTTTTATTGCAATAAATTCCGGACCAGTCAGGCCCACGATGCCTGATTTTTTTTGACATTTTTAATGTCTGCTCTCTTAATTTATTACTCTCTTTAACTTGGTCTATATCAAAGACTCCTACAAATCCGCACATAATATTTAGACTTTAATGGTTACAGTTTGAAAGGCGAAGGTAATAAATAGTGGCTGGCACAAAAAAGCTCCCGACAGAAAATTAATCTGTCGGGAGCTAAATATTAACAAATTGTTGCTTCTGCTCTTAAGTCTGAAGCATTACAACTATTTATTCAAAGCTGTTGCAACATCAACGGCTACCGCTACAGTTGCGCCAACCATTGGGTTATTGCCCATTCCAAGGAATCCCATCATCTCTACGTGAGCAGGGACTGATGATGAACCGGCAAATTGAGCATCACTGTGCATGCGGCCCATAGTGTCTGTCATTCCGTAACTTGCAGGACCTGCCGCCATATTATCTGGATGCAATGTTCTGCCTGTGCCGCCGCCGCTGGCTACTGAAAAATACTTCTTTCCCTTCTCTACGCACTCTTTCTTATATGTTCCTGCAACCGGATGCTGAAATCTTGTAGGGTTTGTGGAATTACCTGTAATAGAAACATCTACACCCTCTTTCCACATAATTGCAACACCTTCTCTAACGTCATCAGCGCCATAGCATCTAACCTTTGAGCGATTGCCCTCTGAATATTTAATTTCTCTAACAACTTTAAGCTCAGAGGTAAAATAATTGAACTCAGTCTGAACATAAGTGAAGCCGTTAATTCTGGAGATAATTTGAGCGGCATCTTTTCCTAGTCCGTTAAGAATGCAATGCAGAGGTTCCTTTCTAACTTTATTAGCTTTATCTGCAATTTTAATTGCGCCCTCTGCAGCTGCAAAACTCTCATGACCAGCCAAGAAGCAGAAACATTTTGTCTCCTCTCTCAGCAGACGTGCTGCAAGATTTCCGTGGCCAAGACCAACTTTTCTGTCATCGGCAACAGAACCCGGAATACAGAAAGACTGTAGACCAACTCCAATAGCTTCGGCAGCCTCCGGAGCTCCTTTGCATCCTCTCTTTAAAGCAATTGCAGCGCCAACCACATAAGCCCATTTTGCATTTTCAAAACAAATTGGCTGAGTCTCCTCAACTGTCTTATAAGGATCCACTCCGTATTTATCGCAGATTGCATTTGCCTCCTCTATATCCTTGATACCGTTGGCATTTAATGCAGCAAGCACTTGCTTCATTCTGCGTTCCTGACTCTCAAAATTTACTTTTCTAATCATAATCTCTCCTCCTTATTCTTTACGTGGATCTATATATTTAACAGCTCCGTCCTCTTTTGCAAAACGGCCGTGAGGAGTTGTCTCCTTCTTAAGTGCCTCATTTGCATCCATTCCCTTCTTGACATCTTCCATAAACTTGCCAAGATTTACTGTCTCATAACCTATAATCTCATCATTATTATCAAGAGCCACTCTGTTAACATAGCCCTCTGTAAGTTGCAGATATCTAGGTCCTTTCTTTAAAGTGCCATACATGGTGGCAACCTGGCTTGTAAGACCTTTGCCAAGATCCTCAAGACCTGCGCCAATTACAAGACCGCCCTCAGAAAAAGCTGACTGGCTGCGACCATAAACTATCTGCAAGAAAAGTTCTCTCATTGCAGTATTAATGGCATCACAAACAAGATCTGTATTTAAGGCTTCAAGTATTGTCTTGCCGCTAAGAATTTCTGCCGCCATTGCAGCAGAGTGAGTCATGCCGCTACATCCAATTGTCTCAATAAGAGCCTCCTGGATAACTCCGTCTTTAATATTAAGACTAAGTTTGCAGGCACCCTGCTGAGGGGCGCACCAGCCCACTCCGTGGGTCATGCCGGAAATATCCTTTATCTCTCTGGCTTTCACCCATTTTCCCTCTTCCGGTATGGGTGCGGGGCCGTGGTTGGGACCCTTCTTTACAACACACATGTGTTCAACTTCTGTAGAATAAATCATCTTTAATTTATTAAATGTTATTGTTATTTCTCTTTAAAAATTTTTAGAGCGCTCACTATTCAATGCTCCAGTCAGTTCCGCCTTCTTTGTTATCTTTAACCTTGACACCCAGCTTATTAAGAGTATCACGTATAACATCGCTCTTTGCCCAATCTTTCTTCTCTCTTGCCTCTTTTCTCTCCGCAAGCACCAGATTCATCAGGCCATCTACAATTTTTGTTCCGCCATTTCCCGCAGCACTCTCATCTTCATCTTTAAGCCCAAGAACATTCATGGCAACTTCAGAAAAAATTCTCTCCAGCAGCTCTTTCTCTTTGCTCCCGATAGTTATAGTTCCGTCTTTTGCCTGATTCACAATCTTCACTGCCTCAAACAGATATGAAAGCGCAACAGGTGTATTTAAATCATCGCACAAAGCATCATACATATTATTGTACAACTCTTCTAGTTGCTGCATCAATGTTTTTTTCTCCTCTGATTTGTTCTCTTGCACGGCTACATTTGAAGCAGAAACTTTGCCAGCATTTCCAGCCTTTAATGCACTTTCAACATCTAAAACTTTAAGAGATTTAACATCCTTTGCAGCCTGCATCATTCTCTTGTAACCCTTCTCTGCTGCCTGCAGCGCTTCATTGCTGAAATCCAATGTTCCGCGATACTGAGCTTGAAGGATAAAGAATCTGATAGTCATTGGTGTATAAGCTTGGGTCAACAACTTGTGAGTGCCAGTAAACAGCTCATTAAGCGTTATAAAATTACCAAGGGACTTCCCCATTTTTTGCCCATTGATGGTAATCATGTTATTATGCATCCAATAATGAACTCCGCCGGTTCCGCGTTCAGCTTTATTTTGAGCAATCTCACACTCATGGTGAGGGAACATTAAATCCATTCCGCCGCCGTGAATATCAAACTCTTTTCCTAAATATTTTTCTCCCATTGCAGAACACTCAAGATGCCATCCGGGAAAACCGTCGCTCCAAGGAGAAGGCCACCGCATAATATGCTCAGGCTGAGCCTTTTTCCACAAAGCAAAATCCGCGGGACTCCTCTTTTCATCCTGACCGTCAAGAGTCCTTGTATTAGTCATCATGTCATCTAGATTTCTCCCGCTCAACTCACCATAATGATATTTCTTATTGTAAGCGGCAACGTCAAAATAGACGGAACCATTTATCACATAGGCATATCCGTGCTCTATGATTTTTTTGATAAGCTCTATCTGCTCAATGATATGACCGGAAGCATGCGGCTCAATGCTTGGAGGAAAATTGTTAAGCCTGTCCATTGCGTGATGGAAACTTATTGTATAAGTTTGTGCAATCTCCATTGGCTCAAGCTCTTCCAAACGCGCTTTCTTTTCTATCTTATCCTCTCCGCTGTCACTATCATGTTCCAAGTGTCCTACGTCCGTAATATTTCTTACGTAACGTACTTTGTAACCAAGTTGTTTAAACAATCTTACAAGAACGTCAAACGTTACTCCGGGTCTTGCATGTCCAAGGTGAGGTTCACCGTAAACTGTTGGTCCGCAAACATATAGACCAACTCTTCCAGGAGTGATTGGAACAAATTTTTCTTTTTTTCTAGTTAATGTGTTGTAAATCTGGATATCTCTAGTCATAAAAATCCCCCGTATTTTATCCGCCGGCAAGCGGCAGAATCAGACGGGGGCAAATTTAAACAAATAAAATAATATGAAGAGAGATGCGGGCTATATTGGAGAACCCGCATCCCCCATAGATTGTCCAAGCGATGCGGCATAGGGGTCCTGTGATGCTGCATAATGGTCTGGTTGCACCGCAAAAGGGTCTGGCTGCGCCGCAAAAGGATTTTGCTGTACGGCACCGGGATCAAAATGTGCCGCAGGAGCAGGCGGCACAATAGCCATGCGCAAGGCTATAATCTCCGTAACATACTTATCCTCGCCAGTTTTTGCCTTAAATTTTGAATATTTAAGTTTGCCGGTGATTTCTACAAAAGAACCTTTTTTAATTGTAATAAAATCGGGCATGCTCTTGGCCGCCCACGCAACAATGTTGTGCCAGGTTGTTTCCTCTTTGTACTGTCCGTCCTTCCCCTTGAATGCCTCATGAGTTGCAACTGAAAACCTTACAACCTGCGCACCGCTTTCCAGATTTGTAATCTTAGGCTCCGCACCAACGTTGCCTTTGATTTCTACTTTGTTTAAAGATCTTTCCATGGTTAATTGTTTAAAGTTTAATATGTCGCAAAGAAAAGAGCATCAAGCTGTAATAGCCATATTATAAGCGGATAAAAACGGATAAAAATTCCGGAATTGTAAAAATTTATAAATCAACATAACGTTTTGATCAATTGGCACGCTGCCAACTAGTTAATGTGTTACATTAGCAGATTTGATAAAAACAGAGATGCAACAGAGCAATAATTATCAGCCGGAAAAAAGATGTCCGGTATGCGGGAAAACAATCATTGGACGCAGCGATAAAATCTTTTGCTGCGACGATTGCAGAACTTACTACAATAACGGAAAAATGAAAGAAAATTTCCACAACACAGAGAATTACAATGCCTTAAAAAAAATTGAGAGAAACTGCCGTTATCTGTCGGGAAGAAATGCAACCTTTTTGTTAAAAATCATATTGTCCATATCCGTTATGTGTAAAATAATGACTACTTTCGCAAAGCAAAAAGTAAGACAATGAAAAGATTATATACAGTAGCTGTTTTGGTGATATTCGCTATGTTTTTGACCTCTTGCGTAGAGAGCTCCAGCAAGTACAAGGCTTTACAGGCCCAGCTGGATTCTTTACAGGGAAATTATGGCACGCAAAAAAATCAGCTGGATGAAGTTTTTGGAACTCTTAATGAAGTGGAAGCGGGACTTAAATCTATCCGCGAGACTGAAAATATTTTAACGGTTCAGCAACAGGAAGGTATCACTACCCCTCAGAATAACAAAGAGCAAATTCAGTCAGACATTGCCGCTGTACAATCTGCAATTCAAGAGTATAAGAATAAAATCAAACAGCTTAAAAATGATAACAGGATTCAGTCCATTGAATTCAAAAAGAGGCTTAATGCCATCCAGAAAGAGCTGAATGAAAAATCAGAGATGATTGACAACCTATCTAAACAGTTGCAAAACAAAGATTTACAGCTTGCAGAGAAAACAAAGCAAGTTGAATCTCTGGATCAGGCGGTCTCAGATTTAAAAAACGATATCACAAAGCTGAATACAGAAGGCGGAGAAATGAAGGAGAAAATATCTTCTCAGGATAAACAGCTTTATGCTGCATATTATATAGTTGGAACCAAGGATGAACTGATAAATGTAGGGGTGCTTACAAGAGGCGGATTGTTCAAGTCTTCTAAAATTTCTTATCAGGCAGAAAAGAATGCTTTCATTAAAATTGATTACAGAGAAATTTCCACTATCAACACAAATGCACAGAGAGCCAAGGTTATTTCCAATCATCCAAAAGGCACATATTCTATTGACAACATCAATGGAGAGGCTGTGCTTACAATTTCTAATCCGGCGGATTTCTGGGAGCAGACAAAGTATCTTGTTATTCAAGTACAATAAGTTTAGTATGAACCTTTTATGTCCCGACAGAGTCTGTCGGGATTAAAAAAAATATATATGGAAAATCCTTTATTAACCGCGTCAAAATATAGATACGGCGCGCCCGCGTTTGATAAAATAAAAGAAGATGATTACCTGCCGGCATTTAAAATTGCTTTGGCAGAAGGGAAAAAAGAAATTGATGAAATCATCAATAATCCGGAGGCTCCTACGTTTGAGAATACTATTGAGGCTCTTGAGTATGCGGGGGAACAACTTGATGATGTTTCCGGTATTTTCTTTAACATGAACGAGTGTATGGCATCTGACAAGATGCAAAAAATAGCAGAGACAATTTCTCCGGAACTCACCCAGTACGGTCTTTACATTTTATTGAATGAGAAGCTTTTCAAAAGAATTAAAACGGTTTACTCAAAAAGGGCAACACTTAAGCTAGACAAAGAGCAGAAAAGATTGCTGGAGAAAAAATACAAGGCATTTGTAGAGAACGGCGCAAACTTAAAACCTGCGGCAAAAAAAGAGTATTCAAAATATCTGCAGGAATTAAATCTGCTATCTCTCAAGTTTGGCAAAAACGTACTTGATGCTACAAATGAATTTAAACTTCATTTAACGGATAAGTCTGATTTGGAGGGACTTCCGCAATACGTTATTGAGGCTGGAGAGGCAACTGCAAATGAGTTTAAGCTTAAAGGATGGGTTTATACTCTGCAATTCCCAAGTATGTCTCCATTTATGAAGTATAGTGCAAAGAGGGATTTGAGGGAGAAATTATGGAGAGCCAGCAGCACAAGATGTATTGGCGGAAAATTTGATAATCAGGAGATTATTAAAAAAATGGTTGCGCTCCGCATTAAAGTTGCAAAGCTGTTGGGATATAAAACATTTGCAGCCTGCGCTCTAAAAAACAGGATGGCAAAGAACACAAAAACCGTTGAGCATTTTCTAAATGATTTGCTAAAACGCTCTTTGCCTTATGCAAAAAGAGACGTTAAGACAATAGAGGAATTTGCTGCAAAGCAGGGATTTGAAGGAAAATTGCAGCCATGGGATTTTGCCTACTGGGCAGAAAAATTAAGAGTTAAAAAGTTTGCAATTGATGATAATCTGTTAAAGCCATACTTCAAATTGGAGAATGTCCAAAAAGCAGTTTTTCTTTTAGCTAACAAATTGTATGGTCTTAATTTTACGGAGGCAAAAGATATTCCGGGTTATCATCCAGATGTAAAAGTCTATGATGTAACAGATTCCAAAAGAAGGCACATGGCGTTATTCTACTCAGATTTTTATCCGCGCAATAGTAAAAAAGGCGGAGCTTGGATGACAAACTTCCGTGAACAAAGTTTTTCCAGAGACGGCAAAGAGAGAAGGCCATTTGTCTCCATTGTTTGCAACTTTACAAAACCTACAGCCAAAGATCCCTCATTATTAACATTCTATGAGGTTACTACAATATTGCATGAATTTGGTCACGCCCTTAACGGAATGCTGGCAGAAGGAAAATATTCTTCACTTTCCGGCACAAACGTCGCAACAGATTTTGTTGAACTTCCTTCTCAAATAATGGAGAACTGGGCTGCACAAAGAGAGTACCTTTCTTTGTGGGCAAAGCATTATAAGACAGGAGAAGTTATTCCGCAAGAGCTTATCAATAAGATTATTAAGTCAAAGAATTTTAACAGCGGCTATGCAAGCGTGCGCCAGCTGACTTTTGGAATTTGCGATATGGCATGGCACACTTTAACCTCTGCTCCAAAGGGCAACGTTGTTACCTTTGAAGAGAATGCCACAAAGAAATGCTCAGTTATGCCTCATGTTAAAGGAACCGCCTTCTGCCCAGCCTTCACTCATATTTTTGCAGGCGGATATTCTGCCGGATACTACTCTTATAAATGGGCGGAAGTTCTTGAAGCTGACGCATTTGAACTGTTTAAACAAAAAGGCATATTTAATAAAAAAGTGGCAGAAAGCTTTAGGAAAAATATATTGTCAATGGGCAACATAGAGGATGCGGACATCTTGTATCGCAGATTTCGTGGAAGAGATCCAAAACCTGAAGCGCTTATGCGTGCGCTTGGAATGGGAAGAAAACTAAAAAATTAACTGTCGGGAATAAAATAAAACATCATGATAAAAAACAGCTGCAGATTTTTATGTGTTGTTGCAATGATTTTTTCTATTGCCTCATGCGGAAATAATTCAAAAAATTCACCATTTAAATTTGATTCAAATGCCCCTGCAAAGCAAGTAGTTGTAGTAACTGACTTTGGCAGAGATGTAGATGATGCTCAGGCTCTTGCGTGGCTTGCAGGCTGCAAGAACATTAACATTGCCGGCATTATTACAACAGGCGATATCCCAGCCCCAAGAGCAATCAGCGCAAAACTATTTTTAAATCTTTTTGGAGTAAATGCCCCAATTGCATATCCCGACAGTATCAGTCTTGCAAAACAAACTGAATATTTAAAGCGGACAGAAATTGACGGAAGGAGTTATGAACTTACGCTGGAACATAACCTTGCAGATTTATCCCAAAGCGCAATGATTGTCAACTCAAAATATTTTACTAAACGCAGTCCGTCTCCCTCAGCGCTTTTGGACAGCGTATGCAAAAAATATCCGGGTGAAGTCACATTGCTTGTCCTTGCTCCTGCACGGGATATTTTTATTGATTCAACAAATTACCATCTTAAAGAGATTGTTGTACAGGGACTTGTAAGCAAACAACAAACCGGAGAGAGTATTAATGATATTCTTGTTCCAGACTTTGGCTCATATAATTTCCGCTCAGATTCTACGGCAGCAAATGCTATGCTCTCCATGCAAGACAAAGTTCCATTTACTTTTATTGGCAAAGGAGCCGCCTATGCATCTCCAATTACTCCAAGGCTGGGTAGAAAGCTGGAGAAGAGAGGATTCAAATATCCAGTTACAAAACTGGGCAAGGATAACTTGGGCGCCGTTACAAATTTCATTAAACAAGACAGAGAGCTTGGATTGAGAAGTTTTCTTGCAAGGGACAAGAAAACTTTTTATAAAATATTCAATATCAGCAATTCTACCCCTATCGGGAAAGCTATTGGCAAAATGAAAATTTATAACTATCCATATGACTTGCTTGCCGCAATTTATGTTTCAAATCCGGAAGTTTTCAAACCGACGGAAATAAAACTTGCAAAACAAACTCACAAGGTTGTAAACTCAGAACAAGAGATAAAGGATAAAAAATTCTTAAAGTATATTATCAGATAATTATCTGAATAAGAGTTACGCTTTTAAGGTAATTATTTCATTAAGATTTGTTGTGTAATTTTTTGAGAGATGCTCCCTGCGCATCTGCCATTTTTCAGTTGCCCCACCGGAGATTACAGTACTCCCCTGCACCGCAAGATGTAATTTATTGCGTCCGAACCTATGATTAACGCTATCAAGCAAATTATTGATATTCTTCATTTTATCATAACTGCTCTCTACAAAAAGATTTTGCTGAACTTGATTTTCCGGAATAATACCGCCAAGTATCACTCCTCCTTTTTTATACTTGAAACCGTCGCGAAAAATAGCATCAAGTCCTCTCTTGCATTCTCTAACAATATCAACAGTACTATTTGTGGCCTCCGGAAATTCTATGGTTGCAGTATTATAGTACTGAGGCAAGTCATTGCGGAAAAAGTTTGTTGTAATATAAACGGTTACGCTCTCAGCAGCAGAATGCTGAGCTCTCAATTTTTCAGCGCCTGAAGCGGCAAAATTTGAAATTGCAACACCAAGCTGCTCTTTATCCTCCACCATCTCACCAAACGAGCGACTAGTTGTAATACTCTGTTTAGCAGCATCTTCCTCAATGCCCAAATCCGCATGACCATTAAGCTCATCATAGGTCCTCAGCCCATTTATCCCCAAATTTTTCTTAACCCAATAGGCGGAATGTTTTGTAAAATCATAAGCGGTTTTTATTCCGCGGGAAATCAGAAATTTTGAAAGGCGTCTGCCAATTCCCCACACATCTCCAATCTCCAACAAATTAAGAGCCTTAATCCTTTTCTCATCTGAATCTATGTAACAGTAACCCTTATACCCTTTGAAATGTTTTGCAAATCTGTTTGCGGCTTTTGCTAAAGTCATTGTATTCCCAACCCCCACACATACTGGAATACCGGTATATTTTCTCACTTTGTAAACAATTTCTTTTGCCTTTTCATCAATTTGTTTCTTTGACATTCCGGAGAAATTAATGAAAGCCTCATCAATAGAGTAAATTTCTATATCAGGTACAATTGACTGTAAAACAGACATTACCCTGCGGCTCATATCTCCGTACAGAATATAATTGGAAGAACACATCTCCACTGGATGGCCCTTGTCAATAAATTCCTTCTGTACGTTAAAGGCGGTAGTTCCCATCTTAATCCCCAAATCTTTTGCCTCCTGACTTCTGGAAACTGAACATCCGTCATTATTTGACAGAACAACAACGGCCTTCCCCTCCAGCGCAGGATTAAACACCCTCTCGCAGGAGACAAAAAAATTGTTGCAGTCCATCACACCAAATATGAGATTCTTCATTTATTTTTTTGCCTGGGTTGTTTTTATTTTTCTCTCGACAGGATTTTTTTTACGGGAATTTTTCTTCTGAATGTTTTTTATTGAATACGTCACAACACCCCAAATAGCAAAATCATTCTCCTTTGTCACCTTAATAGGCTTATAATTAGGATTTTCCGGTACAAGCCATATAACATCTCCATCTATTTTTACCCTTTTAAGCGTAAACTCGCCATCCACAAAACACACTGCAATATCTCCGTCGCGAGCTTGCAAAGACTTATCAATCACCAAAATATCCTCATCCTCTATGCCGGCCCCAATCATAGAGCTGCCGCTTACCTTGCCATAAAATGTGGAAGCCGGATTTTTAACCAGCTCGCGGTTTAAATCTATCCCGTTATCCAAATAATCCTGTGCAGGAGAGGCAAATCCAGCCTTTATTCCCCCATCGGCAAGCGGTAAAAGCACCTCTCCTGACCCGGTTTTGACTTCACTTTTTTTAGCCATTTCATCCAATTAATAATGTGCCAACATAAACATAGTTCTGTGGCTTACAGGGCATAAATTTAGCATTTTTGTCTATAAATGAATGATATTTATTGCCGCTCAGATTAAATTTTGTATAATTGCGACAGTGGCGTCCGCAACGCAATTTGGGCAAATTGCATACTCCTTTATGCCGACGGCTTTTGTGGTTGAATAATAGATAAAAAATACTGTCATGGATATAAAAAGAAATACATTGGTTATTTTGAGCGCGCTGTGCATTGCCGCACTTGGAATGAGCAGTTGCGTTAAGAATGGGACGGGGGCCAGTGAGACTAGAACGCCTAACACTCAAACGTTTTCTACAAGCCAAGTTATTAATGCGTCCATCAATTATAGCAGTTCCAAGGGAAAGGTGCTGTTTCATATTTATGATAAAAATCCCCTTGTCAGCCTAGGAGACGCGGCAGACTCCGTCAGAGCGGATGTTCCGGCTTTAGATGCCGCCTACACAGACGATAATGGCGTATTTACAGGAAAGCTTCATCTGCCTGCATATTCAGAGACCGTATACGTTCTGTCAGACACGCCAAACGGCACCAGGCTTATGAAAGGGACAGTGTCAAATGGCTCTCTAACTGTAAAAGATACAGAGAATTCCGTACAAACTGTCAATATGGTTTCAACCAAGTCAACAAGGTATGCATTTAATGCAAACAGATTTGCCGTTCTTGGATGGAATGACGTTCTTGGTACTTATGATGACCATACGGGAATTGTTAATTACAAAAATTTGGCTAGCGCAACTTTGACCTCTACAACAGACGTTGCAACTTTGGTAAATATTGCCAACAGCACAATGAACATTCACAAAACACTGGGAGACATATATAGAACTCAAGAAGACCTACTTACGGCGGCAGACAATACAGAAGTTACCATGATGGTTATAATGGGCAGCACTTGCTGGAACAGTCCCATTGGGTACTACTACTACCAAAATGGTCACCAGCCTTCTACATTGGCAGGCTGTAAGGTTTACACCATAGTTCCTAATTCCCAAATTACATGGAGCAGCGGCAATCTAGAATCCTATCCGCAAGCATTGTGGATTGGCGATTATATTCAGCTCAAATATTACGGATTAGACGGCACGCAGCCAGGTACCACAAAGTTTCCTAAGGACATAAGAATTGGATTTGTACTTGCCACCAATATGTGGAATACCTATATTACAGGGTTCTCTGGCGATACTTACACAAACAACGGGAAAGTATATTACGCATGCTCAACTCCGGCAACTCCGAATACAGGCTTTAGTACTACTCGTAAAACGCAAACCGCAATGTTCAGGGATGAGAACTATCCAAATGACATTATCATTGGTTTTGAAGACCATTTCAATGACCAGAATTTTGATGACATAGTCTTTGCCTTAACTTCTAATCCGGCTATTACAAATGTACCTGTCGTGAACTCTACGGGCACACTTGCAACTTTGCAAAGATCTGGTTTTTATGCCTTTGAGGATTTGTGGCCAAAAACGGGAGACTTTGACATGAATGATGTTATGACAGATTACAAGTACACCAAATATTTTAACAATAGTAATAAAATCGTAAAAGAAACCTTCTCTTTCACTCTGTATCAGAATGCTGCATCATATCAGGATGGACTTGGATTAATGTTTGATTCCACACCTTCCGGTGCAACTATAACTGCTACAAAAGATGGAAATTCTTTTGCGGTAACTAAAGAGCAAGGCGGCCAAGTTGTTCTTCTGACAGATAATGTTAAGAGTGACATGGGGTCGACTTTTGTTGTTACAGTTGATTATGGTAGCGGCTCAACAAAAGATGTAACAAATGAATCAACAATTAATCCGTTCATTTACAGAGAGAAGAGCATGCTTGCCGGTATAACGGCAACCGCAGGTAAGAGATGGGAAGTCCACTTGCCAATGAAGGTCCCGACAGATTTGGCTGACCCTGTTTATTTTGGAAAAGAGCAGGATTGCTCTGTCCCTTCTAGCGGCATTTACTACGTACTGCAACAAGAGGCATATTATCCATTTGCATTCTATTTGGAAAATGCCACTGTTAGCGATATGGCACCGCTTTTGAACTCAGCTAATGAGAGCGCACAAATCAGTTTGCTGTATCCTTATTTTTCCGCATGGGCTAAGGATAATTCAGTCCATAAAGACTGGTACAAAACAACTAAATAGGATTTAACGCAGTATTTACCATTTTACGCCATTAAGTATATAGCTGTGGCGTTGGCTTTGCTTTTAAATGCAATTTGTACAAATTATAAAAGAATAATTACTTTGTTTCATAAAGATTTTGTACGTTTGCGGCCCTCAAAAAAATAACCTGTCGAGAGGCAGAAATAGAAAATAAGATTATTTTAATAATGATACAAGATATGTCCAAATTAAAAAATGTAGTCCTCACGGGCGCAATGTTTTTATTTATTGCAGCTGGTACTAGCTGCGTTAAAAATAATTCTGGCAAAGATACGCCAGAGAATCCTAACACTCAAACATATGCAACTAGCCAAACTGTAACGGCATCTATTACATACAAGAGCAGCAAGGGTAAGGTTTTGTTCTACGTTTATGATCAAAATCCTATCACTGACAATGGCAGCAATTTTGGTACTTTGGATACTTCAATCCCAGCACTTGATGCTGCGTTCACTGATGATAACGGTTCATATTCCGGCAAACTTCATTTGCCTGCATATGCCAGCACCGTATATATTGTTGCTAATACTGCAAATGCAACAAGACTTTTAGTTGGAACCGTTTCTAACGGCACTCTAACCGTAAGCGATAATGATGCAACAAATGCCTCAGCATCAGCAACAAAAGCAAATACCAAAGCGGGAAGAACAAGTACTAAAACAGATTTGACTCGCTTTGCAAAACTTGGCTGGCATGATAACCTTGGAACTTATAATTCCACAACGGGTATTGCTTCATATACAAACGCTTCATCTATCACACTTGTCTCATCAACCGTTCAAGATAAATTAATTGATGTTGCAAACAGCGTTTTTAGCATAAACAAAAAGTTATCAAATATCTATCGTACACAGGAAGATTTGCTTACCGGAGGAGATAATACTGAATTGACTCTTATGGTTATAATGGGTAATACCTGCTGGAACAATCCTGTTGGATACTACTATTACGAGGATGGAAAGCAGCCTGCAAGCATAGCAGATTGCAGAATCTATACTATTTTCCCCAACACACAAATTACATGGAAGCAAAGCACTAATAACAACCCTTATGTATCATCTCCGCAAGCTCTTAACCTAGGAGATAAAGTTCAGCTTATGTACTATGGACTTGACGGTACATCTGCCGGAACAAAATATTTTCCAAAGGGCATTAGAATTGGTTTTGTATTGCCTACAAATATGTGGAACACATACTTCACCGGATTCAATGATTACTATGACAATAAAGGCAAACCTTTCTTTGCTTGCTCAACACCCGGATTTAGTACAAAGGGCAAATCAGGCATTGATGTGCACACTGCATACTTCAGAGATGAGTCATATCCTAATGATATCATTATTGGATTTGAAGATTTCTTAGATGATGAAAACTTTGAGGATGTTGTATTTGCGCTTACTTCTAATCCTGCAATTACTAATGTCCCGACAGTTAATGGTTCAGGTACTATTGCAACTATGAGCAGATACGGGTTCTACGCATTTGAGGATTTGTGGCCTAAGACAGGAGACTTTGATATGAATGATGTAATGTCTGAATATGTTTATACAAAGACATTTAACTACTCAAATAAAATCACTAAGGAGCAGTTCTCATTCACTCTTTATCCTAACAGCAAAACAACTCTTAAGAACGGCATAGGCTTTATGTTTAATACTGTTCCTTCCGGCGCAACTATTTCTGTTACAAAGGATGGCGCTGCTGTTACTGCAAATACAGAGGAGAGCGGAAAAGTTGTTCTTCTTACAGATAATGTTGCAAGCAGCATTGGTTCAGCCGCATCTACAACTTACGTTGTAACGGTTGATTATGGCAGCGGCTCAACAAAGACGGTAGGTGATGAAACTTCAATTAATACATTTATCTACAGGGCAAGTGCTAATGATGCAAGCAAGAGATGGGAGCTTCATACTCCAATGAACGCACCTACAAGCTTAATGGATTACTCTTACTTTGGAACACAGCAAGATTGCTCCGTTCCGGGAAGCGGAATTTATTACGTACTCGGTTCTGCTATTCATTATCCATTTGCTTTCTACTTGGAGAATGCAACGGTTGCAGATATGGCCAACCTTTTGGATATCAGCAAGAGCGAGACTAAACAAATCAGCCTGTTATTCCCTTACTTCTCCGCTTGGGCAAAAGACAACTCAGTCCATAAAGATTGGTACAAGACTACAAGTTCAAACTAGCACGTAATTACAAGTTCCAACTAGCACGTAATTACAAGTTCCAACTAGCACGTAATTACAAGTTCCAACTAACGGAATTTAAAATAGCATAAAAAAAGGGTGGCTAAACGGTCACCCTTTTTTTTGTCCGGACAACACGTTCTGCTTTCATTACTCCAAAACCCTACATGTAAAAACTATAAAACAAGCGGCACAGCCGCGACCAGATGTTCCCAGGCCGAAGGCCCGCGACCGTAGGGAGCGTGCCTTTCCGCGGCGGTAGCCGCGTAGACCACGATGCAATGCGCTGCTTTGTAGCGCATTGCTCTGCATGCGAACAAAGTGAGCATGCAAATAGCGCATTGCTCTGCAGGTGTTTCTGGGGCTGCTTGGCACCCCTCTCAGAACGCACAGAAAGGCAAAAAGTTAATTACTTAACAATCTGCGTATTGCAAAGGTGCAGATTTTTGAGAGAATTGAAAGCGCTGTAAGTTACTGATAATCAGATAGGGAATTTTTTGCCTTTCTAGACCACTCTAGGCTACATTTTGCAAGCCACTGTAAATCAATCCGTTTTGCAAAGTTGTGGCACAACTGTTCCCTATCTAGTGCACCTTGGTCATCACCACATTCACCGGAACAGAAAATCCATCCGGCTCTTCCGGCTCGCCAATAATTTGAGTTCTATCCCCTTCACCATTCTGTGGATACCACAAAAGTTTCTCCTTTCCCTTCTCTATGGAAAGCAATTGTACATATCCGCCATCCTCATATTTCTTATAAACGTGGTCTTGAAAGTACAGATTTAGCTTATTAGCGTACTTAGTAATACACCCAAGCCATATAGGAAAAAGACTCACTTCTTTAAGTGGGATATCCGTATATGATGTTTGAGCAGCAGGAAAATTGATGTTAAGAACATTAAATATTTCTTTCCCGTTTTTTCTATAGGAATAGGTACCTAAATAATCGTAGTAAGTTTTCCCTTCTTGCCGACTAGAATACATGGCTAGCTTAATTATAAAAAATTCAGCATTTTGAGTATTTTCATATTTCCATGTTCCCTCATAAATATCTAAAGAATCCTTATAT